>Ga0310342_100002533_pt1 | contig 11752 bp, 12 predicted proteins | sample S15DNA20500_MG_FD_206155 | JGI IMG/M metagenome (GOLD analysis project Ga0310342, IMG submission 206155) | Marine microbial communities from station ALOHA, North Pacific Subtropical Gyre - S1503-DNA-20-500_MG | ecosystem: Environmental > Aquatic > Marine > Oceanic | place: Pacific Ocean: North... | reverse complement strand
CAGGACGGCAGTCGAGGCACCTTTGGCGTGATGGAAGGTGTTGTAAATTCCACTCATACGCCTGATGGGTTCATATAGTCCCAGTAATGCCCCAAAAAACACCCCGAATCGTCCTGGAGTCATCGTGCCTTGGCTGATAGCCCATTGGGCATAGTAAAGAAGTGGTACTAGTACTACGGCGCCGAGGAGTTCCATTAGGGGTGAAGGGATGGCCTGAAGTCGAAGGTTTTTAAGATTAATCTTCGCGAGTTGCTGAGCGGCTATTCGGAATCTGGTTAGCTCAAAACTTTCCATAGAGAATGCTTTAACAATCCGCTGTCCGCTAATAGTTTCCTGAAGAATGTCCGAAATTTCTCCCAGTTTGTCCTGGCTAGATCGACTAAACTGTCGGACAATTTTTCCTAAGATTTTTGAAGGGAGAATAATCATAGGAGCAGCAAAAAAAATAATGAGAGCAAGTTTCCAATCGAGAAAAAACAAGATGCTGAGAAAGATTACCAGTGACAACAGTTGCTTAAGTGCGTCAGCTAGATTAGTGGAAACTGCAAACTGAATCTTCTCTATGTCATTAGTGATTCGAGAGACCAAATGGCCGGTTGTGTGGTTATAGAAAAAATGGGCAGATTGATAAACCACACTCTGGTAAACGCTAGCTCTCAAACGGGCCACACAGGACTGACCAACGTAGTTTAAAAGATAGGTCGATCCATATTCGGAGACACCCTTGGTGAGTGTTGCTAAAACGCCTAGTAAGCCCAAAACCAGCCAAACGTCATCAAAAGGAAACGGATTGACTTGATCCAGATAGAGTTTTTTGGAAACAGCTGGTAATTCTCCTAGTAGTACCCGCCCCGGAGGAGCTGGGTGAAGAACATGGTCCAGAATGGGTTGGATTAAAATGACCAGACAACCCCTGAGTGTGGCAGCCAATCCCATGAGCAGGCAGGCTATGCCAAGTAGAGGTAAGTAGGGCTTAATGCGGTCTAAGAATGGCCATGACTTTTCCATTCAGTAAGGTCTCAAGGGTGCCTGTATTCAGTCGAGCGCCAAGCTAGCTGCTTTTGCCGTAAATGTCAAGGATTTGAATGTTTTTCTTGACAATTTGAAAGGATCTGGAATATCCTTATCTGTTTGTTTTAGTTTGGTTTAGTCGTATTTATCTTGGATTTGGTTATGGTAACCTATCAGCCTAGACTGACGGACTTAAAACGGCGATGGTTCCTGGTAGATGCTCAGGACGTAGTCTTGGGTCGTTTGGCCACTCATGTGGCCAATCTACTTGCCGGTAAAGGAAAGCCAGTGTGGACTCCTTTTCTGGATGTAGGTGATCACGTGATTATCGTTAACGCAGAGAAGATCAGACTTACGGGTAATAAATTAGAACAGAAAATCTACTACCGCCATAGTGGTTATCCCGGTGGTATCAAGGCCGTTAAGGCAAAAGACTTCCGCTCCAAACGGGCAGATCGTATGGTCGAGATTGCCGTCAAGGGGATGCTTCCTAAGAATCGTCTTGGACGGGCCATGGCCAAAAAGTTGAAAGTTTACCGTGGAGATACCCATCCCCACAGTTCCCAGCAGCCAGAGACTTCCCTGGTACAAGGGTGATGGCGAGTAGAGGAGAGTGTCCATGGATAAGGTGATTCAGTACTACGGAACGGGACGACGAAAGTCTTCGACCGCTCGTGTTTTTTTAAGACCTGGCCAGGGTGATTTTGTAGTTAATCGTCGCCCATTTGAGTCCTATTTTAAGAACGCTACTCTGAGGATGGTGATTAAGCAGCCTTTCGATCTTACGGAAACTGCAGATAAATTTGATACAATTGTCAATGTGGAGGGAGGAGGGCCAAGTGGACAGGCTGGTGCTGTGCGGCATGGGATCTCTAGAGCACTGCTTGAATACAACGGAGAGCTAAGGAAGACACTGAAAAAAAGTGGATTCTTAACAAGAGACCCTCGGATCAAGGAACGCAAGAAATACGGACAGAAAGGGGCCCGCGCGCGTTTTCAATTTTCCAAGCGTTAGCTCGTGGGGTGGAGTAGTTAGAATAAGGCTTGAAAATCATTTAGAAACTGTAACCTAGGAGGTTTGTTTGGCACCTGTTTCGATGAAAGAACTGTTAGAAGCTGGTGTGCATTTTGGTCACCAGACTAGGCGTTGGAATCCGAAGATGAAGGAGTATATCTTCGGGGCACGCAACGGGATCTATATCATTGACTTACAGAAGACACGACGTCTGTTTAGGGAGGCCATGGGATTCATTTCTGAGATTGCGTCTCAAGGTGGATCGTTACTCTTTGTGGGGACGAAGCGTCAAGCCCAAGAAGCCATCGAGAACGAATCAAGGCGTTGTGGCATGTACTTTGTTAATCAACGTTGGCTAGGAGGCTTGCTCACGAATTTTGTAACTATTCAAAAATCGATAGTCCGGCTTAAGGAATTGGAGGAAATGTCTACGGATGGGCGATATGAGCTTTTGTCCAAGAAAGAAGTAGCCCGCTTGGAGCGAGAGCGCCGAGGACTGAAAAAGAATCTTTCGGGAATCAAGGAGATGAAGTCGTTGCCCCGAATTCTCTTTGTGGTCGACTCTAATAAAGAACAGATTGCCGTCCGGGAGGCTAATCGATTGGGAATCCCTGTGGTGGCAATTGTAGATACGAATTGTGATCCAGATCAGATTGACTATGTGATACCAGGAAACGACGATGCATTGCGAGCCATAAAACTCTTTGCTACCAAAGTGGCTGACGCAGTGGTGGAAGGTGCGGCTGTTCTAAAGGAGAAAGCCGAGATTGAAGAGACGGCTACTGAAGATAATGTCCAGGTAATGCCCAAGGGAGGCCTGGTCTCGGAGAAGGAAGTGGTTCCCCTCGAGGGGAATAATGAGGTGTAACTGGAGACTTGATTCTCAAGGTGTAATAAACCTAGTATTTTCCACTAAACATTGGTATCTCTGGTGTGGACTGGTCCCTCGCAGCTCTTCTTTGAAGAATTTCTTCCCTGGATAAAGTTGCTTTCCAATACAACACAACCATAAGAGTTTCTTCCAGGTTGATCAGAATAATCTCGATTTGGTGGGTGAAAAGTAAATAGAAGGTAAAGTTTCAACGAGACTTGTTTGGGAGGGAAGTAGCCGTGTCCATTACAGCTCAGCAAGTGAAGACTCTAAGAGAAAAGACACAGGCTGGTATGATGGATTGCAAATCGGCATTGGAAGAGGCTGGGGGTGATTTTGAAAAAGCCACCGTCATTCTGAGGAAAAAAGGACTAGCAGTTGCGGCCAAACGAGCAGGCAAGGCTACTGCTGAGGGTCTTATCTTTTCCTACATACATCCGGGAGAAAGTCTAGGCGTGTTGGTGGAACTGAACTGCGAGACCGATTTCGTTGCCAAAACCTCAGAGTTTCGAGCTCTTGCTAAGGATATTGCAATGCATATTGCAGCCCTTGGGCCTAAATATGTGTCTAAGGAAGATGTCCCAGAGAGCGAAATCAAACAGGAATTAGAGATTTACCGATCGAAGGCAGTCGCTAGCGGTAAGTCGGAAAACGTAGTTGCTAGGGTTGTGGAAGGTCAGCTGGCTAAGTATTTTACTGAGGTTTGTCTATTTGAGCAGGCATTTGTAAAGGATGATACCGTCACGGTGGGACAGCTGGTCACTGATCGTATAGCCTCTACTAAGGAGAATATCAACCTGAGACGTTTTGCCCGGTTTAAGTTGGGGGAGGGTGTGTAGAATGTAACTGGAAACATTGCAGGGAAAATCAACACCTAGCTTGACTGAAACCGTTTTAAATCATTGTTAATAATCAAATCGTCACCATGACGACCTCACCAATTTATAAGAGAATTTTATTAAAACTGAGTGGCGAAGCTCTGATGGGGAGACAGAGTTTTGGTGTGGATCCTCAGGTTACTGGGCAAATTGCTCAAGAAATCAAAGATGTGCACAGCTTAGGAGTCGAGATTGCCATCGTTATTGGAGGGGGTAATATTTTTCGCGGGTTATCGGCACCAGCTCAAGGAATGGAACGGGTTTCAGGCGATTTAATGGGAATGCTTGCTACGGTCATTAATTCCATTGCCTTGCAGGATTCCTTAGAAAAAGTTGGGGTGTTTACTCGGGTTGTGTCAGCAATTGAGATGAGGGAGGTGGCAGAGCCTTTTATCAGGAGACGTGCCATCCGGCACCTTGAAAAACGACGGGTTGTCATTTTCGCAGCGGGTATCGGTAATCCCTATTTTTCGACTGATACCGCCGCCGCTCTGCGGGCGATGGAAGTCAAAGCCGAAGTTATTTTGAAGGCCACCAAGGTCGATGGGATATATGATGCTGATCCGATTAAGGTGAAGAACGCGACAATGTTTGATGAAATCAGTCATCTCGATGTTATTGGCAAGGGGTTGAAAGTCATGGACGCAACGGCTATTTCTTTGTGCATGGAGAATCAGATGCCAATCATTGTTTTTAACCTACTTCGGACAGGGAACATTCAACGAGCTGTAATGGGTGAGTCGATAGGAACTGTAGTCAAGGGATCAGCATAATGACTGGAGAGATGATTAAGAAAACCAGGAGTAGAATGGAAAAAGTAGTTCAAGGATTTCAAGGAAACCTATCCAGTCTGCGAACCGGCCGCGCAGCCGTCTCTCTTTTGGATCAGATTGTTGTGGATTACTACGGAACTCCAACTCCCATCAACCAGGTTGGCACCTTGGCTGCTCCAGATCCAACTCTGCTTACCATCCAGCCCTGGGATGTCACATTGTTGGTGGTGATTGAGAAGGCTATCCTCACCTCTGACTTAGGTTTGAATCCCTCCAACGATGGGAAAATTATTCGTATTCCTATTCCTCCCCTGACAGAAGAACGACGTAAGCAATTGGCCCGAAACGTAGGAAAGATTCTAGAGGAGCATCGGACTTCTTTGCGCAATATTCGGCGGGATGAGAATGAAGAGATCAAACGAATGTTCAAAGAAAAACAATTCTCGGAAGACGACGAGCGGAAACTATTGGAAGAGATCCAGAAATTGACGGATCAGTTCGTGACTACGGTAGAGGAGTTAGCAAATAAAAAAAGAGAAGAAATTCTTACTGTATAGGCGTCTTTTTGATTTGACACTTGTTCTTCTCTTTGCTACAGTTTGTGGGTTTTGTGCTTGGGTTGAGTTGTTTTTGGCTATTATGGGCTATCATATTGATATTGCTTGAATTCTGGGAGATTAAAGCTTGCCAACGTTTAATCAGCTAGTTAGATTGGGTCGAACTAAGGTCAAAGATAAGACCAGTAGCCCAGCGCTTCAGGGCTGCCCGCAGAAGCGAGGGGTTTGTGTGCGAGTTTATACCTCAACACCGAAAAAACCGAACTCGGCACTACGAAAAGTTGCTAGGGTTCGATTAACCAACGGCATTGAGGTAACGACGTATATTCCTGGTATCGGCCACAATCTTCAGGAACATTCCATCGTGCTGATTCGCGGAGGGCGTGTGAAAGACCTGCCTGGCGTAAGGTACCATGTGGTTCGCGGGACCCTGGACACGGTTGGTGTTCAGAATCGCAAACAAAGCCGATCCAAATATGGGGCTAAGCGACCGAAGTAGAATCATCCCCAGTATCGAATCCAACCTTTGGCCAAAGGCGTTGTCTGCAACGCCGTTATGAGGAGCATAAGTTATGCCGAGAAAAGGACATGTGCCGAGGCGTGAGGTCCTTCCGGATCCTATCTATAATAGTCCTTTGGTCTCAAAGTTTATCAACTGTGTTATGTATAAAGGAAAAAAGAGTACCGCAGAAACCTTGTTCTATGGTGCTTTAGATATCATTAAGGAAAAGACAGAAGACGATCCACTAAAGGTTTTTAAAAAGGCATTAGATAACGTTAAGCCTATGTTGGAGGTTAAATCGCGACGAGTAGGCGGTGCAAACTATCAGGTGCCCATCGAAGTCAGCCCAAATCGACGGGTGTCTTTAAGTATCCGTTGGTTGATTAGCTACACTCGCATGCGAAAAGAGAAGTCAATGCAGGAGAAATTGGCTGCCGAGTTTATGGATGCTGCTCAAAATCGTGGAGCAGCTGTTAAGAAGCGTGAGGATGTGCATCGCATGGCGGAGGCGAACAAGGCCTTTGCCCACTATCGGTGGTAAATGGGATTGTTTTTGTGGGAAGGAAGAGTTTACGGCATGGGGCCTGAGCAAAGGGAGGCCACTTCGCCATCTCTTGGTTTCTTATTTTCTCAGGGCTTATGTCTCGACAGGTTCCGCTTAAAAACATTCGAAATATAGGCATCATGGCGCACATTGATGCGGGCAAAACAACAACTACTGAGAGAATTTTATATTACAGCGGCATCACTCACAAGATGGGTGAGGTTCATGACGGTACCGCCATCATGGACTGGATGGAGCAAGAGCAGGAACGTGGCATAACAATCACTTCGGCAGCGACTACTTGTTTTTGGAATGATGTCCGGATCAACATAATTGATACGCCGGGGCATGTTGATTTTACCGCTGAAGTGGAGCGAAGTTTACGTATTTTAGATGGGGCTATTTGTGTCCTCGGTTCGGTTGAGGGTGTTGAACCCCAAACCGAGGCAGTATGGCGTCAAGGTGACAGGTATGAAGTTCCTCGAATCGTATTTGTCAATAAGATGGATAGGGTAGGTGCTGATTTTTTTCGTTGCATCCATATGGTTAAAGATCGTCTGCTGGCTCAGCCAGTGGCTGTTCAAATTCCTCTCGGCAAGGAAGATGACTTTAGGGGAGTTGTTGATCTGATCTCGATGCAGGCTGTTATTTATCAAGACGAAACCTTAGGAGCAGACCATGAAACGGGTGAGATTCCCTCGGCTATGGTCGGTCTAGCTCGGGAGTATAGAGAAAAGATGGTGGAGTCGATTTGTGAAACTGATGACGTGTTGCTGGAAAAATATCTTACGGGCCGAGCGATTTCAGGGGAGGAGTTGAAAGGTGCCCTTCGTCGAGCCACCTTAAGCCTGGACCTCATGCCGGTTCTTTGTGGCTCATCCTTCAAAAATAAGGGTGTTCAGCCCTTACTGGATGCAGTGGTAGATTATCTTCCTTCGCCTATGGATCTCCCTCCAGTTACGGGAACTGACCTAGATGGTCAGGTAGAAGTCAGCCGAAAATCAGAAGATCAAGAACCCTTTTCGGCATTGGTTTTTAAAATCATGGCAGACCCTTATGTTGGCCAACTAGCCTTTTTCCGAGTGTACTCTGGCGTTCTCAAGGCGGGTTCCTATGTATATAACTCGACCAAAGATACTAAGGAAAGAGTGGGGCGTTTATTGAAGATGCATGCTAATAGGCGTGAAGAAATCAAAGAAGTCTATGCGGGTGATATCGCTGCTGGTGTTGGTCTGAGGCGAGTGACTACTGGGGATACTATTTGTCTTGAGGAATCACCACTCATCCTAGAAGCCATGGAATTTCCAGTTCCGGTGATGTCGGTGGCGATCGAGCCTAAGACTAAAGGCGATCAGGAAAAATTAGGAATAGCCTTGGGAAAATTGTCCCAGGAAGATCCAACCTTTAAGGTCTCAACCGACCAGGATACGGGTCAAACTATCATTTCCGGAATGGGTGAACTTCATCTGGAAATCTTGGTCGACCGGATGTCCCGAGAGTTTGGAGTTGGTGCCAATGTAGGAAAACCCCAGGTTTCGTATAGGGAAACCATTTCTCAAGGTGCGAAGGGGGAGGGACGGTTTGTTAGGCAGTCTGGTGGTCGTGGCCAGTATGGTCACGTTAAGATTCGCGTGGAGCCTAGAAAAGACACTGAGGAAAATTTTGAGTTCATCAATGCCATTGTGGGAGGAGCGATTCCAAGGGAGTTTGTTTCAGCTGTCGAAAAAGGTATTATCGAAGCGATGGAGTCTGGACCGTTAGCGGGGTACGAAGTTCAGAATATAGAAGTGACTCTTTATGACGGTTCTTATCACGAGGTTGATTCGAGTGAAATTGCCTTCAAGATTGCTGGGTCGATGGCCTTGAAGGAGGCAGTGTCCCGTGCAGCCCCCTCGCTTTTGGAGCCGATCATGAAGGTTGAAGTGGTTGTGCCCCAAGATTTTATGGGGACCGTGGTGGGTGACCTCAACGCTCGTCGGGGCAAGATCGAGACTACGGAACCTCGGGCTGGATCCCAGGTCATTAGTGCTTTGGTACCTTTGTCGGAAATGTTTGGCTATTCAACTGATTTGAGATCTGGAACGCAAGGCCGAGCGACTTATTCCATGCACTTCTATAAGTATATGCAGGCTCCCAAGACTATAACTGAACAAATTGTTGCGGGGGTTCAAGGAAGAACTTAGAACTCTTCCGGTTGGTGCTTTGGTGAAAAGGTAGTCGAAAGGATAGGCAAGCGATGGCGAAGGAGAAATTTGATCGAAGTAAGCCGCATATCAACATAGGAACGATCGGGCATATCGATCACGGGAAGACGACGTTGACGGCAGCGATCACAAAGGTATTGGGGAAGAAGGATCCGAAAGTGCAGTTTCGAAGTTTTGATTCGATAGACAATGCACCTGAGGAGAGGGAGCGAGGGATCACAATAGCGACAGCTCATGTGGAGTATTCGACGGAAAATCGACATTATGCGCATGTAGATTGTCCGGGACACGCGGACTATATTAAGAATATGATTACGGGAGCAGCTCAGATGGATGGGGCACTCTTAGTGGTGGCGGCGACAGATGGACCGATGCCGCAGACGCGGGAGCATATACTATTAGCGCGACAGGTGGGAGTGCCCTACGTTGTGGTGGCGATGAACAAAGTGGATTCGGTGGATGATGCTGAGTTATTGGATTTAGTAGAGTTAGAGGTGCGGGAGTTATTAACGAGTTATAAGTTTCCTGGAGATGAATTGCCGGTAGTACGAATATCGGCATTAGGCGCACTAAATGGGGAGGAGCAGTGGGAGCAGGAGATCGAGAAGTTGATGGCAGAAGTGGATGGGTATATACCGTTACCGCAACGGGATGTGGATAAGCCGTTCTTGATGCCGGTAGAAGATATATTTTCGATTTCGGGGAGAGGGACGGTGGTGACGGGACGAGTAGAGAGAGGGAAGGTGAAGGTGGGTGAGGAGATGGAGATTGTAGGGATCCGACCGACGCAGAAGCGGGTGGTAACAGGTGTAGAGATGTTCAAGAAGTTGTTGGATGAAGGAGTTGCGGGAGACAATGTAGGGTTATTGTTAAGAGGTGTGGAAAAGGGGGATGTAGAACGAGGGCAGGTAATTGCGAAAGCAGGATCCATTACCCCCCACACGAAGTTCAAGGCGGAGGCCTATGTGTTGACGAAGGACGAAGGGGGACGACACACACCGTTTTTCAATGGCTATCGACCACAGTTTTATTTTCGGACGACAGATGTGACGGGAGTGGCAACATTACCCGAAGGGACCGAGATGGTGATGCCGGGAGATAATGTAGGGTTATCAATTGAACTGATCACACCGATCGCCATGGAGAAAGGGTTAAGGTTTGCTATTCGAGAAGGAGGCCGTACTGTGGGTGCTGGTACCATCACCGATATCCTGGAGTAGATTATGATGGTTCTTGCGGTGGTTTGGGAGGAGTAACAAGGCGGTTATATGCGAGACATTATCACACTACAGTGTAACACGTGCAAGAATCGAAATTACTCCACAACCAAGAATAAAAAACAGACAACCGAGCGGTTGGAACTCAAGAAGTTCTGCCGCACTTGCCGGTCTCACACTATGCATCGTGAAACCCGATAGGGGAATAACATTCAGTGTTTTTCTAGAAATGTGTGCTGGTGGATGAGGCTTTTTCCACACGATCCTCACTACAGGCCAGTAGCTCGAATTGGTAGAGCGCCGGTCTCCAAAACCGGATGTTGTGGGTTCGAATCCCTCCTGGCCTGCCAATTTTTCCGATGGATCTACCGAGTGGTGCTAGCCAGGAGGGCACTTCTTTGCTGGGGAACCTAAAGATATCTAAAATTAGCCAGTTCTTTGCTGACGTCAAGCTGGAAATGAAAAAGGTCTCCTGGCCTGGGCGAACCGAAGTTTATGGAACAACCATCGTGGTTCTCTGTACCGTCTTTTTCTTTGGTATTTTTTTGGGTTTGGTCGATACTCTTCTGCAGTTTGGAGTCCAAGGGTTATATGGTTGGTTGGCTGGCCGATAGTGAATAATCCGTTTTTGTTTAAGAGAGGCAGCCATTAAAAGGGAGCTGGAATGTCGAAGCAGTGGTATATCGTTCATACTTATTCAGGTTTCGAGCGAAAGGTAGCGGAGAGTCTGAAGAACCGGGTTGAGGCATTCGGAATGGAGGAGGAATTCGGAGAAATTTTAGTGCCCACAGAAGATGTTGTTGAAATGAAGGGAGGGAAGCGTGTTACCAGATCTAAAATGACGTTTCCTGGCTATCTGTTGGTGGAAATGGAAATGACTGATAAGGCTTGGCATACAGTTAAGAATACTCCTCGGGTAACGGGTTTCGTGGGTTCTGGGGTAACCCCAACTCCTCTAAGTCAGCAGGAAGTAGACCAGATTATTTATCATGCCGAAGCCACTGCAGAAAAACCCAAAATAGAACTGACCTTTGAGCATGGGGAAACCATTAAGATTATCGACGGTCCCTTTAGTAATTTTACGGGAACGGTGGAGGATCTGAACGAAGACCGGAATACTCTTAAAGTAATGGTCACGATCTTTGGACGCCAGACCCCGGTGGAATTAGACTATCTCCAGGTTGAGAAGTCATAAAATATTGATGGTCTAGAGTTTGAGGCTGACTGGCCCAAAAAACTGAGGTCTCCATGGCGAAAAAGATTAGCGGATATATTAAACTCCAGATCCCTGCTGCCAAGGCAACACCAGCTCCCCCAGTGGGGCCAGCACTTGGGCAGCAGGGAGTCAACATTATGGATTTCTGCAAGGCGTTTAACGCCAAGACCTCTGGCAAGGACCAAGAAGGACTCATCATCCCTGTTGTTATCACAGTGTTTGCGGATCGCTCCTACTCGTTTATAACCAAGACTCCACCAGCAGCTGTTCTACTTAAGCGTTTAGCTGGCATCGCCAAAGGATCAGGAATGCCTAATAGGGACAAGGTCGGTACGGTTACAGAAAAACAAGTGCAGGAAATAGCTGAACAAAAGATGCCAGATCTCAATGCCCATGATATTAGTGCGGCTATCGCCATTGTGAAGGGTACAGCCCGTAGCATGGGAATAGAAGTCGTGAACTAAGGAGTCTGTCGAATGGTTAAATCAAGCAAGCGCATGACTCATGCAAAAACTGAGGTTCAGAGACGAAGCTATTCATTACAGGAAGCACTTCCGCTTGTGCAAAAACTGGCCTCTGTTAAGTTTGACGAGACGGTTGAAATCTCGATGCGCCTAGGTGTTGACCCCAAGCACGCTGATCAGATGGTCAGGGGAACCGTAGTTCTTCCCCATGGCTTAGGCAAGAGTAAAAAGGTGTGCGTGATTACCGAGGGTGAGAAACAAAAAGAGGCGGAGGAGGCTGGTGCAGAACATGTAGGAGGTAATGATTTAGTCGGCAAAATTCAGGAAGGCTGGCTGGATTTCGATGCAATAGTAGCCACTCCAGACATGATGAAGTCATTGGGAAAACTTGGAAAAATTCTCGGTCCTAAAGGGCTTATGCCGAATCCTAAGACAGGCACTGTAACCTTCGAAATTGGAAAGGCTGTTAAGGAAATTAAAGCTGGAAAAGTAGAGTTTCG
>Ga0310342_100002531_pt1 | contig 11755 bp, 11 predicted proteins | sample S15DNA20500_MG_FD_206155 | JGI IMG/M metagenome (GOLD analysis project Ga0310342, IMG submission 206155) | Marine microbial communities from station ALOHA, North Pacific Subtropical Gyre - S1503-DNA-20-500_MG | ecosystem: Environmental > Aquatic > Marine > Oceanic | place: Pacific Ocean: North... | reverse complement strand
GTAACGGCTTCCGTGACCTCCGGCCCGATACCGTCACCCGCCAACGCAACTACGTCGATGTGTGCCACTATCGGGCCGCGCCCGAGCACGAAGAGTTCACTAGACGCCCCACTGGTCTGCGGTACTCTCCAGATGCGCTTCCTCCAGCATACGCGCCGCCGCCGCCTTGTTCACGGCGTGCAAGTATGCTTGAGCAGCCGCGTGCACCACGTCGGTGTGCGCGCCGCGCCCGGTGAACGTGTGGGCGTCGACTCGTGCATGAATGGAGACCTCTCCTAATGCGTCGCGTCCAGGTGTCGCGGAACGCACTGTCAGATCATCCAGGACGACCCGGAAGTCGAGCACGGATTCCATCGCCGCAAACGCTGCCATGATGGGGCCGTCACCCGAGCCGCTCGCCTCCAGACGCAGATCGTTGTCGGTTTCGATGACGACACTCGCGTGTGATACGTCGCCGCCGCAGTGCACATCGAGCGAGGTGAGCCGGAACGCTTCTCTTACGTCCTCCATCACGCCGTGATACAGGATCGAGATCAGGTCCTCGTCGAGCACTGTCTTTTTCCGCTCGGCGAGTGCTTTCAAGTCCTCGGTGACCCTGTCCAGATCTTCCCGCGTGAGAGTGTAGCCGAGCGCCTCGTAACGAGCTTCGATGCCGTGCCGGCCGGAGTGCTTCCCGAGAACGAGCTCGGTACCCGGAGCGCCTACCAGCTCGGGCGTCATGATCTCATACGTCCTCGGATCGCTCAGCACACCATGCTGATGGATGCCGGCTTCGTGCGCAAACGCGTTTCGACCCACGATTGCCTTGTTGGGCTGCGGCTCGATTCCCGTCAAGTGCGCGAGCAGCCGACTGGTTCGGTAGAGGCGCTCCGTCTTCACACCGGTCTCGTGTCCGAGCTCGTCGGCGCGCACATGAATGGCCATCACGATTTCCTCCAGTGCGGCGTTGCCCGCGCGCTCACCGATGCCATTCACGGTGCACTCGACCTGGCGGGCACCCGCCGCGATCGCGGCCAGCGAGTTCGCGACAGCGAGGCCAAGGTCGTCGTGGCAGTGTGCGCTCAAGACTTGATCGGCGAGCCCCGGCACGCGCACCAGCAAGGTGCCGAACATTTTGGAAATCTCGGCCGGGACCGCGTAGCCCACAGTGTCGGGAATGTTGATCGTGGTAGCACCAGCCGAGACCGCTACGCCGATGACCTCGCAGAGGAAGTCGATGTCCGTCCGCGTGGCATCCTCAGCGCTGAACTCAACGTCATCCACGAGCGACCGTGCTTGAGTGACAGCCTCTCCCGCCCGATCGACACACTCCGCGCGCGAGATGCCGAGTTTGCGCTCCAGATGGATGTCGGACGTCGCGATGAATGTGTGGATGCGCCCTCGCTCTGCGCCTTCGAGCACCTCGGCCGCCGCCTCGATGTCACCGGGGGTGGTGCGCGCGAGCGCGGTAATCACCGCGCCCCGCACCTCCGCGGCGATCCCACGGATCGATGCTGCGTCTTCTGGAGAGCTCGCCGCGAATCCAGCCTCGATTACATCAACACCCAGGCCCGCAATCTCGTGGGCCATCCTGAGCTTCTCCATTGCGGTCAAAGTCGCGCCGGGTGACTGTTCCCCGTCTCGTAGCGTCGTGTCGAACACCGTGATACGTGCCATCTGTCGTTTCCGTTGAGGTGCGAAAAAAGCCGCGGGCCCCCCCCTGAGTGGAGAGGGCCCGCCGCCGCTCGGTTCGTTTTCGGTGTTTTCTATCCCGTACGAACGGCCAGCGCCCTCTCAGCAAGCTCACCAAGGAGCCCGATAAGTCGGAGCGAGCCGAGTAGAAGGAAGCCAATCACCAAAAAGTCGATCATCTGATCACCGAAAAAGTGGTCCGGCGCCGCTCTTGGCACCCCGCCGGTCAACTGAACCCAGTCTCGGCATTGTTACTGCCATCACTGGAGGTCGTCAAGGCCCCTTTTTCCCATCCGCCTGCCGATCCCCCTGCCATGCGGCGAACGTACCCAACTCACGGACCACCGCACCGAGCCGCTCAGCTTCCTCTGAAGCGCGACCGGCATCCGCAGGATCTGCGTGAGTGAATTCGAGAATGAAACGATAGGTCCAGGGGGACTCCGCGGGTCGGGACACCACGTGTGTGAGGTCCAAGCCGCGAGCCACGAAAACACCGAGCAGCTCGTGTAACGAACCCGGGCGGTTGGGGATTTCGGCGACCCATGCGGTCTTGAGCGCTAAGCGATCAACGGCCTGGCTCGAAGCCGACGGCTCGCCAATCGAGTCCTCGCCCATGCCTTCGCGAGTCACGAGAAAGAATCGCGTCTGGTTGTCCGAACGGTCCTGAAGCTCCGCCTGTAACACGTCCAGGCCGTAGCGCACGCCCGCGCCGCGCGACGCGATGGCAGCGACGGTCGGCACCCCCGCGCTCGCGACCGCTCTGGCGGCGCCGGCTGTGTCGTACACGGCCTGCTCCAAAATGCCAGGGTGCAAGGCGAAAAAGCCTCGACACTGCGAGAGGGCTACGGGGTGGGAGCGCACCTCCTCCAACGACTGCAGCGAAGCGCCCGGAACACCGAGGAGGCAGTGCCGAATCGGTATCGCGACTTCAGAGACCACCCGGGTAGCCCCGCCCGCCAAGGCGTCGTACGCGGCCGCCACGGTGCCCGCCAGCGTATTCTCTACAGGCAAGACGCCGGCATCCGCCGTGCCTTGCTCGACCGCGAGCACCACGGCGTCGAAGCTCCTACACGGAACTGCTTCGGCCTCGGCCACCAGCTCGTAGATGGCCTCCTCGCTGAAAGCGCCCAGCTCGCCCTGGAAGCCTACTCGCACGCATGACTCCTGATAACGCCCGCCCGGCAATAGTCGATGACGCTCCAGATGATCTGGCGTACGCCCTCCTCGGGAATGCCCTCAGCGCGCGCGACCTCGCATGCCCGTCGCACGACTTCAGCTTCGCGCCTGGGATCCAGCGGCAGCATACCCGTATTCCGTTTCAGGGTGCCTATTTGCTCCGCGAGCCGCAGTCGTGCGGCCAGGGCTGTCACTAGGTAATTGTCGACTTGATCTATTCGCTCGCGTAGCGATGTCAGGGGTTCCGGACCAGCCTGCACAATCGGTTCGGATCGCCCCATGGTCTTGGTGTCCATTTCGTGGCTCCCTATGTGGCAAAGAGTTGAAAAGCTCGGAGAAAAAAGAAAGGGCCCTCTCCACGAGTGGGAGAGGGCCCCGGGCCGAAGCCTCGGATGCTCGGTGGCTACGTCACGGTCAACACGTGCGCACACACCTCTCCCGCAAGGTGGAGAGGCCCATAAATCGGGCGGCAAGCGAATGCGTGACGATGCTGGTCATTGTTCCGAGGACTCGAATTCCTTAGACGCTGATGCTGGCAGGGCCTGATGTCCTGGTCAAGCCCGACTTTTACCTGCCTCCCACGATTCGTTCTATGTCCTCGACCGTACGAGGCGCACCAGCGGAGAGATTCTCGTAGCCGTCCTCCGTGACGAGGATCACGTTTTCGATCATGATCGCGATATCCAGATCCGGCGCATACAGCTTCGGTTCGACCGTGAAGACCATGCCGGCCTCGAGTGGCGTGCTGTAGTCACGCCCGTCGGTCCGACAAGGGGAGTGCCGCTACCTTCCTGGCGCCACCCCGTCTCCAGCCATCGCTCAACGATGAAGACACGGTTTCGATTCCCTCCAATGCTCGCGATCGGCGCTCTCTCGTGCATGGCCGCATTGGCCTGCGGCGCACAGTTGGCGGCGCACCGGTCCCGTCCGCCCGATCCCTCCAGCATCGAGGTCGAAGAGGTGCGCCGCATCGTCTCTGTGCTCGCCTCCGACGACATGCGCGGTAGGCGGGCGGCCACAGCGGACGCGGAGCGAGCGGCGGCGTTTCTGGCACATGAATTCGAGGCCGCCGGGCTCGAACCCTTAGAGGGCCTGCAAGGCTACTTCCAGTCCTTCTCCGCAAGGATCAGCGAGGAGCCACTGGTCAACGTCGTCGGCATGATCCCCGGCCGACGAAGCGATGAATTCATCCTATTTTCAGCCCACTATGACCACATCGGCATCCGTCCGGCCGTGGATGGCGACTCCATCGCGAATGGCGCCAACGACAACGCTTCTGGCACCACCGCGGTGGTGACGCTCGCTCGCTACTTCGCCCAGCGCGGCACGCCGGAGCGGACCTTGCTCTTCGTAGCCTTCACGGCTGAGGAATCCGGCGGCTACGGATCGAGGTATTTCTCGACGCAGCTCGACCCGGACCAAGTCGTCGCAATGTTCAATATCGAAATGATCGGGAAACCCGCCGTCGAGGGGCCGAACACCGCCTGGCTCACCGGTTTTGAGCGCTCCAGCTTCGGGGAGATTCTTCAGGAGGCGGTGGCCGGCACCGAGTATTCCTTCTACCCGGATCCGTACCCGGCGCAGAACCTCTTCTATCGGTCCGACAATGCGACGCTCGCCCGACTCGGGGTGCCGGCGCACTCCATCTCGACCACGCCGATCGATGTGGACCGCGACTACCACCAGGTGAGCGACCACGTCGAGACGCTCGATATGGCGCATATGACCAATACCATACGTGCTATCGCCCTGGGTGCCGAGAGCATTATCGCCGGAGACGCCACGCCCACACGAGTGGACCCTGCCTCGGTGAACTGAAGGCCGTCAGCGACCCCGGGGGGGGCACATCGAACAGCACGATCAGCGCCGCATTGCCACCCTGTCGTTCGTCCTGAGCCGATAGACCAACAGCATCTCGAGTGCGCGACGCACCCCAACCGTACAGAGGCGGGTGGGGTGCCCGCTCTCGGCCGTTTCGGTCTTACACCTTGTCGCCGCCACCTGCGCCGCACTGCGTTCTAACGGCTCGCGATTCTACTGCGCGGCAAACATGCTGAGCGAACGCGAAGTATGCGACCCTGCCGATACTCCCGCGTCTGTAGCAATCGCTTGTTAGGCGTCGCCGCCGTGAGCGGCTAACGGCCGAGTCCGAGCAGGGTCAGCCCGCCCTCGCCCTTCCACCGATCGAATCGCTGTCGGAGGGTCGCAACCGGACTCGCATTCTCAGACGGAAGGGTGTTCTCGTCATCCACGTCGATGAAGAGACTGTAGTCCCCATCGGAATGCCCCGATCCAACCGCATCTCCGGGCTTTGCCGCCGCGATGTAGGCGACATGCGCGCTCCGGTGTGTGCACCCCGCTTCAGTCTCGGGCACGGGATCCGTGCTGCATGAGCAGCGAGCGTCGCCACCAGCCACATCAGCCGCTTCCATCGCAGCCATCACACGATCGACGACCGTTCCTTCTTCGGCCAGGAAAGCGGCCACCGCTTCAAGGACCACGGCATCGGACTCGAGGATGTTGCCCTGGACCGCGAAGAAGATCTCCTCATCCCGGACCTCGCTCTGCACGGCGAGGGCAGCGTACCGGTTGCCGGCACCCGAGAACCCGGTCGCTCTGCCTTCAAGGTCGACAATCCCAAATTGGCGTCGCTCGAAGTTCTCGTCGGAGGACAGCAGCTCTAGGATACGATCGGGGTCCGTGCCCCTTTGAAGCTCCTCGAAGATGAGGGTCTGGTTCATGCGAGTCCGATCGACACTCGCCTGAGCCGCGGCTACACCCACCCCGGGGACGATGATCGCCTGGATGCTCTTCAATCCTCCGCGAGTCCTCAGGCCCTCCGCCGTGACGCAGGTCGCAGACGCGATCACAACGACGCCGGTGCGGGCGTCCACCGCAATCACCGACCAAGTCGCTGACACCGAACTCGGTATGCCGAAAACCAGGGCGGCTAGCATCAGGACGGAGAGTCGACATAACCGGAACATTCTTCACCTCCTCAGGCGGATCAGACGGTCGGAACGTCGCGCGGGTAGCAGCGGCGCCTAACGACTTTGGAATTCTGCTGCGGACCACATGAGTCCACGCCAGCACATGCTACGCGCTCGGAAGCCGGCCCGTCCACCGGCACCGAAGGCGGAGCGACGCGGAGCCGCTGCTCACGCCTCCTGAGGCGGTCGGAGTGCCGCCACCACGTCTACCCCCGACAGCAGCAGTTCCTTGTTAGGTAGCAGCTGCCGCTTTGGCGCCTACCACACGAAGGAAATCAGTCGATGGCGAACGCGGTTGGTGTAGTCGCCATAGCCCTCCAGCGTATCCCGTAGGAAGCGTTCTTCGGCATGGATCCGGCCCAGAAAGAAAGGGACCAAGGCCAGCACACCGATCGCCGCCGTAGTACTCTCCAGCCATAGCCCAAGTCCGGCTAACCAGAGCAACATCCCGGTGTACATGGGATGACGAACTCGGATGTAGAGACCCGTGTCGACGAGCGTCTGGCCACGCTCCGATTGGTCCTTCACGATGGGGGCGGCGAACGAGTTCTGGTAAATCGTCACCAAGATGACCATGAGGCCGGCCAGGCAGACCACGGCGCCGACGATCGAGATCGCAAGCGACGGTGGGGCCAAGAGTTCCAACCGGAAGACGTCGATGGGAACAAAGACCAACCAGGCGAAAAGGGCGGCAAAGAGAAGCGCCGAAGCGATTCGGTCGCCCAGGGGCTGGTAAGCGGACACCGGGGCAGCAAGCCGCGCCTCGAGGCCTTCGGGTGCGATCCGAGCGAGTACGACCACCGCAATGCCGACGACCAATCCGTAGCCCACGAGGAACTGTATCGCTCTAGGCCAATCCCAGGTGCCGGCGGGCAAGAATAGCACAGCCCCGATTAGGGCAACTTGGACGGCACTGCCGATCAAACCGCGGAGGACGAGCACGGGGTCAGCGCTCCTCAAGTAGCATGATGCGGAGCGGCACCCTGGAATCAAAAAGTCCGAGCACGCCTGCTGGCCGAGTTGCGAAGTATCGCATGCATGGCCTCCTGTTGTAGGCTGCTCTCTAACGTCTCACGATTCTGCTGAGCGGCCAGCATGGTGACCCGAGGCGCGAGCCGCAAGGCGAGTGCTTCGGACCCTCGGCGTCTTTCCGCGACTGCAGCAATCGCTTGTTAGATAGCTTGGAGGTACGCTGACAGGACATAGGTAACACTTTACTGACAGGACATGGGTGACAGTCCCGACCCCTAACGTGGTGCCGCCGAAAGGGGGCGCCCATGCCATGGTTGGAGACCGACCCCGTGACCGAACGAAAACGTTTCATCATGGGGTGGTTGTCGGGCGAGTTCGCAGTCGCCGAGTTCTGCCGCCGCCACGAGATTAGCCGCAAGACGGGCTACAAGTGGATCGCCCGCTACGAGCGCGAGGGGCCAGAGGGCCTCGAGGACCGCTCGAAGCGGCCGGGTAACTGCCCCGGAGCAGTCGAGCCCGACCTGATCGAAGAGGCAATCCGGATCCGCTACAGCCGACATCAGATCCTCGGTGCCCGAAAAGTTCGCCCCTGGCTCGTCGGGCTCTATTCCGATCAGGACATTCCTTGCGAACGGACGTTGCACCGCCACTTCGTGCGTCGAGGACTGGTAAAGAAGCGACGGCGGAGCCGGATCTCCCAAGTGCGTTATGTGACGCACCGCTATTCACTCGACCGTCCCAGTGTTCCGCCACGAGCTCTCGGTCGAGAGCCTACCCTGGTTGCGCGGCAACTCGTTCTGCAACGGCCAGCAGCCGGGTCATTTCACGTAGAACGGGCCTCTCAATGAGCTTCCCATCGACCACCACCAGACCAGTATCTGCCTCGGCGAACGCGTTCAGGATGCGTCGGGCGTGAGCGACAGCGGCCTCGCCTGGCGAAAACACCTCGTTTAACACGGCGATCTGTTTCGGGTGAATGGCGCCCTTACCGCAAAACCCTAGATCGGCGGCAAGCTCAGCTTCCCGCCGCATGCCTTCGAGGTCGTTCAGATCCAGGTACGGCACGTCTATCGCGTCGATACCTGCGCTCGCTGCCGCGTGCACAACGCGTGACCGAGCATACAACAGGGGCTCCCAAGCATTCTTGCAGCGTAACTCGGCGGCCATGTCGACCCCGCCGAAGAAGAGGCCGTCGATGCGGTCACTGCAGTGTGCGATGGCGTAGGCAGTCTCAAGCGCGGCATTCGTCTCGACGATGACATGGAGGCGGCTTGGATGGCCCCGCTCCGTAAGCAGGTCGTCGAGCCACACGACCTCGTCGGGGCAGGTCACCTTCGGCAGCATCAACGCAGGCGGTGGGGTGTCGGTGTCGATGACGCTCGTCACGTCTGCCAGGCCGACACCGGTCCGGAGGCTGTTGATCCGGACGATCCGCTCGACGCCGTCCTCCGCCTGCGGAGAATCGAACAGGGCGAGTGCCTTGCTTCGGGCCTCCACCTTGTCCTTGGGCGCGACGCCATCCTCCAACTCGACACACACAATATCCGCACCGGACGCCAGGGCTTTCGGAAACATGGCGGGGTCTAGGCCAGACGTAAAAATGAAGCTACGCCGTGGACGAACGCTCCGCTCCAACTGAATATTCATGCTCCCTCGGGTCACCTAGGACTTTGCGACTTTGGTGGTAGGCCACTCGACCGTCTGTCTGAAGCGTAGCGGAACCGACCGACGCGCGTCTCGTGATTTCTCCATTCACAAGGTGTGTCACATAACGGACAAGGTACTCAGGACACGGAGCTCGGGGTGCTAGCCCCGAGCGCAGTGTCCGCGTAGCGGCCCGAGCCGTTCGTTACTGTACGGCCACATGAGCCACAGCGCGAAGCACGTAGGAAACGATCCGAGGCGAGAGCGTGAGTCCGGCGTTATGTGACGTACCCGCTGCGAACCTAGGCCGCCTCGCCACGGGTCCAAGGCGCTAGCCACGTGACTCAGGCCAACCCGGACCGACGAGTACGACCGATTCTTCGATCTGACGATCAGAAACCGTCCAGTATCTGTCCAGCAACTGGCGAGTCTCATCGCGAGACGTCAGCCTGAAGCCATGACGCTTGTAGAAGCGGATGGCCCAGCTGGCGCTAGCCCAAGTGCCGACTAGGATCGATCGCGACGTTTCGGAGAGTAGGTGCGCGAGGAGTTCATGGCCGATACCGCACCCCTGATGCTCGGGCCGGACATAGGCGTGGCGAATCAGGGTTACGTCGTGAACATCCTGCGAGCCCATGACCCCCTGCAACTCGCCATATGCGAAATGTCCGTTGAACGAGACGCCAGCTTCGATCTCACCCTGAAGCTCCTCCAGCGACATGTAAGGTTCGTGCCAACAGTCGTCGGGAATCGCTCCGAGGTAGGCAGTCGCCCCCGCATTGATGACCTCGCAGATCCGCTCGGCGTCGGAGATTGATGAGATCATGACCACAGTCGTCCGTCATGAGGAGCGGGTATTTGCTCTCGATCCCAGGCCAGAAGGGTATGTCATATAACGGAAAAGGGACTCGCGACGCGTGTCCGAACAGTAGTCGCCGCTTCTTGGGGTACTCTACGCAGCCTCACGACAAATGGCGACCCGGCGAGACCGACATCAGGTGCTACTACCGCCGACGATATCCGCGAGAACCAGGCGAGCTGACGCTCAGCGCTGCGTCACCAGCGGTGGGCCGGGGTAAGGCGGACACGAGGCTCACCCGCCAGAGACCGCCAGATCGTGCTTCGAGTGCCCTGCCCTCGCCACCCGGCACAGTTCCGTAATGAGATGGCCAAGTACGTGGACGACCACGAAGTCAAACGCATGGCTCGCTACGTGGAAATTCGCTGTCCGGACGCGTACCTTCGGCCGATCGCAACGTCCGGAGGAATCATGCGCACTGAACATCAGCAGACCCCAGCGAGCCGACGATCCCTGTCCATCGGCGTGTCAGCCGCGATCATCGTCCTAGCGCTCGCTGCCTGTGATTCCCCTCCGACGAGCTTCGACGAGCTCGCCGAAACGAGCCTGCCCCAGATCGAAGGTGCGATCCAGGTACCGGGCCTGCAGGACGAAGTGGAGGTTATCCGCGACCCGTGGGGCGTTCCTCACATCTTCGCCGACAACCTCGACGACCTCTTCTTCGCCCAGGGCTTCGTCCAGGCACAAGACCGACTCTGGCAGATGGACATGTACCGGAGGGCGGGCGAGGGCCGCCTATCTGAGATCCTTGGGCCCGAGGCACTCCGCCACGACCGCGTAGCGCGTCTGCTCAAGTACCGCGGTCCTTGGACCGACGAGGAGTTCAACAGCTACCACCCGGAAGGACGACGCATCTTGCAGGCGTTTACATCCGGAGTGAACGCGTACATCGCCCACGCCGAGGGCGCCGGCGAGCTGCCGGTCGAGTTCGAGATCACCGGTCTCCGACCCCTCCCGTGGTCGATCGAGACTCCGCTTCTCCGGATCGCGACGGCGATGCCGACCGGCGATGCTCGCCGTGAGCTTTCGCTCGCGCGGAGCGTAGCCGGACTCGGAGCCGCCGAGGCCAACCGGAGGGCACGGCCGACTCCGTACCGTGACCTCGTGGTGCCGCGCGACGTGGACTACTCAATCATTGACGACGCCGTGGCCGCCGGCCTCTCCGGCTTCCAAGGCACGATCGTGGAGCCGCCGCTCGTGGCACCCTACGACTCCTGGGTGGATGCACGGGTCTCGGCCAACCTGGGCGCTCGGGAAAACTCACCGGGCAGCAACAACTGGACGATCAGTGGTAGCCTGACCGCCAGCGGCGACGTGATCGTCGCGAACGATCCTCACCGAGGCGTGAACAATCCGTCGCTGCGGTACATGGTGCACCTCGACGCACCCGGTTGGACGGCGATCGGCTCAACCGAACCGGTGATCCCGGGTGTCGCCATCGGCCACAACGGACGTGCCGCATGGGGCCTCACGATCGTCGGGACGGACCAGTCCGATATCTATGTCGAGGAGGTGAATCCGGACGATCCGAACCAAGTCCGCTGGAACGGATCGTGGGAATCGCTCCGCGTCGAGTACGATACGATCCTCGTGAAAGGAGCCGCGCCCGAGGTCGTCGAGCTCAAATTCTCCCGTCACGGACCCATCTTCTACGAGGACGGTGAGAACCACAAAGCGTACGCGTTGCGCTCGACGATGCACGAGCCGGGGTCGACCGGATACCTCGGGGCGCTTCGCCTCAACGTCGTGAACGATTGCGTCGAATTCCTCGACGCGCTCGACGCGTGGATGGCTCCGACCGAGAACATGGTCTGCGGCGACGCGGACGGAAACATCGCTTGGCAGGCGTCGGCTCTATCTCCGAGGCGAGACGGGTGGCAAGGACGTCTACCCGTGCCTGGAACTGGCGCATACGAGTGGAATGGATTTCGCGACGACCTTCCCCGCGAGCTGAACCCGGAGCGCGGTTGGATCGCGACCGCTAACCATGACATTCACCCCGACGGATACGATCCCCCGCTCTTCTTCAAGAGGCAGGGCCCGTTCGAGCGCTTCGCCCGGGTCTCCAGCGTGCTCGCCCGTGGGAGCGACTTCACCGTGCAGGATTCCAGGGACCTCCAGCATGATGCCTATTCGTCCTCGGCGGCGGCATCGCTCGAGCTCTTCCGCGGATGGACGTCCGATGACCCGGAGCTCGAGCGGTACCGGCAGGAGCTGGCCGCATGGGACGCGGTGTACCACCGCGACGATCGTGCGGCAGCCATCTTCGGGCACCTACGTAGCATCCTGTCGGGAGGCGGATTTGGGCAGCGGGCCGCACCGACCGACGTCGATCCCGAGGCGGCACTTGGGACCGCGCTCGAGCGGTTACGTGAGCAGCAGGGCGACGATCCGGCGCAGTGGCGGTGGGGGCGCACGAACCGCAGTGAGTTCCCCCACTCGC
>Ga0310342_100002530_pt1 | contig 11758 bp, 10 predicted proteins | sample S15DNA20500_MG_FD_206155 | JGI IMG/M metagenome (GOLD analysis project Ga0310342, IMG submission 206155) | Marine microbial communities from station ALOHA, North Pacific Subtropical Gyre - S1503-DNA-20-500_MG | ecosystem: Environmental > Aquatic > Marine > Oceanic | place: Pacific Ocean: North... | reverse complement strand
CATGCGATACTTGCTCTTGGTAAGCGTTGCAAACTGTCCACTCAGCTGGGTCAATGTGGTCCGCGCCATCAACACGGCCCGCTGGGATCGCTCGACATCGCTGGCAGTGATGACCTGGCCATCCTCGAGTTTCTTGAGGCGGTTGTACTCTTTCAGCTGAAGCTGGATGTCCTCCTGGGCAATTTCGATCAAGTCCCCGACGTTGCGGATCTCCAGGTCTGCTTCCTCCAACTGGAGTGTGGTCTGCTCAAGCTGCTTGGAAACCCGGTTAACTTCCAGGACGTAGTCACGGTCATCAATCTGGAAAAGTTCCTGACCCTTTTCCACGTAGTTCCCTGGCCGGCACAAAGGGGACTTGTGAGAGATCCGACCTGCCACCTGGGATGCCAGCTGGATCTCACGGAAGGGGACGACCACGCCATCCGCTTCCAGCAGCAGGATCTCATCATGGATGGCTACCGGGGCAACACGCAGTTCCAGCTGGACCTGCGTGATCTCACGCCGAGCTGGAGGTTCTCCCTTGCCTGACATCCTTAAAGCCAGGTAAGCAACCAGCACAATGACCACGGGCACGAGATACCCGATCACGTTCTTGGTCAGACTGGTTCGTGTCGTCATAAGTCATCTCGTCTTTCTGGAGGTCGGCCGGGATCTGTCAGGACGATACTGGTGTCCCGGAAAGTTCATCAAGCAACTCTCGCAATTGTGTATCCAGTTCCCAGATCGGCCGATCCTGGAGGGAAGCAAGGACAAGCGTCGTGATATGGAATGCCAGCTGGTCCAGCGAATGGTAGCGGCGGCGATCCTCCTCGGGAGTCAGCATCGCAATCACCTCCCCGGCCATACGGTAATGCAGGCACTGGCCGACCACGCTGAATGCCACCTGGCGACGGCGGTAGTCCGGCATCTCCGGCGGCAACCAGCTGTCAAGCAGGCTCTGCAGATGCTCAAAGCGAGGCCTGAAATGCTCTTCCACCAGCTCCCGACAGGCCTCGGTCGGCTGCAGCACCTCGCGCACCAGTAACTTGACTTGCCAGGGATCCTGCTCACTGCCCAGTATCCGTTCCAGCAGTGTGCGGACAAAGTCATGGAGGTGAACCTCCGGAGGCGTCGATGAGCGGCGCGAAGGGACAGGAATCTGCTCGATCCTCACCTCACTCGCCAGGCGAACCGTTTCCAGGTAAAGCTGCTGCTTGTCGCCAAAATAGTAATTCACTGCAGCACCGTTCGCCCCGGCCTGGCGACAGATATCGCGCACCGTGGCATGCTCAAAACCCCGTTCGGCAAACACCGAACCAGCCGCTTCGAGAATCCGCTCCCGGACTGCATCTCCTGACGGGGACATCACCTGACCTCAATTAAAACATGCGCTTCAAACAATCGTATCAAGGGAGGATCTGCGTCAGAAGGGGCCGAACAGGAAGAAAAGAAGGGAATTCACTGGGACAGCAGACGAAAAGGGCCTAGCAACGCAGGTTTTCCAGGTCCTGCTCGGCCACAGCGAGCATTCGCTGCATCATTTCAGCGGCGTCCAGATGCCGGGCGTTATAGATATCTCCCACGATCCCGTTCAGCGGGACCTCTTGGAGGTTCGATCTTTCCACCACCTCGATAAACTCTGCCAGGTTGCCGGACAGCTCTATCGCCCTCTCCATATCCATCTGGCCTCTGGCGATGTCATCGATCGCTGAGGGCCAGAGTTGACCGTCGACCAGTTGCCCGTTGATCAGCTCCACCAGGACCGTTTCCACTCCCCCGGCATGCTGGTCTCCCCGCTCCCCGGCAAACTCGACCAGGCTGTCATGCAGCCAGCGGAAAGCCCAGCGGGGAGTCTCACTGCCGGCAAGACCGTCCATGATCGCCCTGCGGTGGACGATCGAGCCATGGACATCGACCACGTAAAGTGCATCGGGCCGGGCCCACTCGTTCACGGCCCTGGCAAAACCCTCCACGTACCTGGTCAAGAGCGGGGCCGTGATATCAATACTCAGACCGAACGGCAGCCCCCAGGTCAGCTGGCCGTATTCCACCGGTGCCACCCGGTGCAGGTCCGCGTCCCTTTCCGCCAGCTCCTGGAGTACCCCATAGCTCTGGATCGTGTCGGTCGCCAGCGGCAGGTGGGGGCCATGTTCCTCCACGGCCGTATCGACACTGAAACAGGCAATCCCTCCCTGGTGGTCCGGCGCCAGCGGGCTCCGGGGCAGCTCCACGACTTCCAGTGTCCCGGTCCAACAGGCCCGCTCCGCTGTCCCCTGGTAAAAAGGAAAGCAGTCTGAAATTCGCTCCACCAGCTCCCCGCGAAGGGACTCATCCAGGGCCTCGTGGTAAAGGGGTGGCAGAACCAGTTCCCCCAGTGCTGCCAGTTCGTCGGCAGGCGTGCCAAAAGAGCAGATCGGCAGGACAAGACGGGCTCCACGGACAAGCTCAGCAAGCCGTGGCCGGGAGTAAGCAGTGACAAATGCCCCCTCGTTGATCGTTGCCGGAAGATACCTTTCCAGATCACGCATCCCCTGCTCTCCCTTTTTGCCACCTAGTCGCCACGCCTGCACGTGGTATCATTGTCAGCCGAATCCAAGAGGATCTGTTGCCTCGATCCCCAAGAGGAAATGAACCGATGTTTGAATCATTACAGATGGCCCCGCCTGACGCCATCCTGGGCCTGACCGAGCTTTTTCGCCAGGATCCCAACCCGGACAAGATTAACGTGGCCATGGGAGTCTACCGTGACGAGGGCGGCAGCACGCCGATCCTGGAATGTGTCAAGCAGGCCGAAATACGACTGCTGGCCGAGGAAACAAGTAAATCCTACCTGGGGATGGCCGGCCTGGACGGCTTTGGCGAACTCGTGCAGGAGCTCATTTTCGGCGAAAAACCGGACGACCAGCGTGCCGTCACCCTGCAAACACCGGGTGGAACCGGGGCGCTGCGCGTGGCCGCAGACTTCCTGCGGCAGAAAGTCGGTGCGGAACGGATCTGGGTAAGTTCTCCCACCTGGGCCAACCATCCCAATATTTTCAAGGCGGCCGGACTGCAGGTCGATTCCTTTACCTACCTGAAAGAGGACAGCCTCGAGCTTGATTTCGCGGCTTTATGCGACGACCTGTCAGGGATCCCGGCCGGGGATGTCCTCTGCCTGCACGCCTGTTGCCACAACCCCACCGGGGTCGACCTCTCCGCCGAACAATGGAAACAGGTGGCCGGTATCTGCAAGCAGAACAGGCTGCTTCCGCTGGTCGACTTTGCCTACCAGGGCTTTGGGGACGGGCTGGTCGAGGATACCACGGCGGTCAGGTGTTTCATGGAAGAGGAGAGCGAGATGTTGATCTGCAGCTCCTTCTCCAAGAACTTTGGCCTCTACTGTGAACGCATCGGAGCCCTCACGATCGTGGCCGGGAGTGCGGCGGCGGCAGAGGCAGCACTCAGCCATGCCAAGCTCTCGGTTCGAACCAACTACAGTAATCCCCCCAAGCATGGTGGTGCGGTCGTGGCCACGATTCTTCGGGACCAGGAACTGGCTGCCCTCTGGAAACAGGAAGTCGACACCATGCGGCAGCGAATCCACGAGATGCGGGGAGCATTTGCCAGGGGCATGAAGGAGCGTACCGAGGCTCGTGATTTTTCCTTCATCGAGCGACAGCGCGGGATGTTCTCCTACTCCGGTCTGACAAGGGAACAGGTGGATCGGCTGCGGGAAGAACATTCCATCTACGCCGTCGGAAGTGGCCGGATCAACGTGGCCGGAATGACCCCCGGCAACATGGACCGACTCTGCGACGCCATCGCCGCGGTTCTCTAGGACACCACTTTCAGCCGCTCTGCTCAGACCGGGATGCCCAGCTCGAGCGTTTCGGCGATGGCCGCTTCGTCCAGTTCGCGGCCGACCTGGAAACCATGTCGGGTGAGCGAGAATTCCGCCGCACACTGGTGAATGACCAGCCCTGCCCGGCAAAGCTCGCAAAAGCCGTCCAGGAAGCGGATCGTGATCTCCGGTTCACTACGGCTACGGAACATCACGTGGGAGTCATTGTCCTTTTCAACATAAACAGCAAGCAGTCGCTGGGGGGACTCAAATTCCTTGTTGGTCCCCTTGATCTCAAGCAGGCCCCGTTTGCAGGCAGTCACCAGGATTGCCTGCGCTTCGGCGGAGAGCTCCAGCTCCTGGGCCGACCTGTCGGCGGCCCCAAGTTGCTGGCCACATAGCCGGGCCAGCGCGGAAATCGTCGGCACGGCATTCACCAGGTCTGTCCAGGCATCACCGGACCCGTCATTACCAAGAAAAGGTGGCAAGGTCACATTTCACCCCATTTCCAGAATTCCATCTTCAAGAGACCATCCACATCTATTCTTGGTTGGAGGCAGCAGAAGCACAATCACCCGGCCGGTATGTTGCTAATCTGCTCCAGATGTTCACTTTTTGCAACATCCAGGGAAATCCGGGGATTTCGGCCCTCTTTCATAAGTTCCCTCACAGCATGGACTTGTAGCACTTTCTGCTGATCCATGAGATTCCGGCACCAGAAATGCACTTCTTGGTGCGTCCTCCCTTTTCTGCTCCATACCTTCCCCAGACCTGGAGATATCACGTGGCCATAAGCTCTTCTCATTCCCGGCAAGCGACCTCTTCATCCTCGCAGGGCAAGACGGATTCCACCGCATCGCTGTCCAGGGAAACGTCAAAACCACGTTCCAGCAAGAAAAAGGCCGGCAAAAAAACCACTGGATCAAGCACCATGACGGACGATCCTATTCGCATGTACCTGATGCAAATGGGCCGCATTCCCTTGCTTTCACGCGAGGAAGAAATCGCCATCGCCAAGTGGGTTGAGGCCAGCCAGGCACGTTATCGCAAGAGCATGCTATCCACCGACTACATGCTTCAGCAGGCGGTCGGCCTGCTGGAGGACGTGCGGAACAAAAAACTGAGGCTCGATCGTACCATCGAGGTCTCCGTCACCGATGCAAAGGGCAAGAAAGCCCTCCTTTCCCGGCTGACTCCCAACCTGCTGACCCTGCACCAGCTGCTGCTGGCCAACCGGGCCGATTTTCACATTGCACTCAACGCACGTCGACGTGAAAACCCAAGGCGCAAGGCATGGCGAAGACTGATCAAGCGGCGAGGAAAGGCACAGCGGCTGATCGAGGAGCTCCGTCTTCGCACGGGCCGACTGGAAACACTGCTGAAGGACCTGGAAACAATCAACCAGCGGATGCAACAGCTCAAGCAGCAGATGGATGCGCTGGCCACGGACAATACGGCCACCCCGGGCCACCTGGAGCAGCTCCGGTCCGAGCTCAAGCAGCTGATGCGGCAGTGCCAGGAAAGTCCTGCCACGCTCGATCGACGCCTGCGGAAAATCAAGGAATTCAAGGCGGACTACGACGAGGCGAAGCGTCGACTTTCAGCCAGTAATCTCCGTCTGGTGGTTTCGATCGCCAAGAAATACCGCAACCGGGGATTGAGTTTCCTGGACCTGATCCAGGAGGGAAACACCGGACTGATGCGGGCGGTCGAAAAGTTTGACCACTCACGTGGCTACAAGTTCTCCACGTATGCCACCTGGTGGATTCGACAGGCCATCACACGTGCCGTGGCGGACCAGAGCCGTACGATCCGTGTGCCGGTCCACATGATCCAGGTGATGACCCGTGTTCGCAACATCATCCGGGAACTGCTGCAGGATCTGGGCCGCGAACCGAATGCCGAGGAAGTTGCCGCGCGTGCCGGACTGCCACTGCAGGATGCCCAGTGCATTATGAAAATGTCACGGCAACCGCTGTCACTCGACCAGCCGGTGGGAGACCACGAGGAGAATAATTTTGGCGAGTTCCTTGAAGATTACCGGGACGATAATCCCATGGACAATATCAACCAGCAGGCTCTCAAGATGCACCTGGCGGAGGCCATGGAAGACCTGAATTACCGTGAACGGGAAATTCTGCGTCTGCGATTCGGGCTGTCCGACGGTTACAGCTACACGCTGGAAGAAGTGGGGAAGATCTTCTCCGTGACGCGCGAGCGGGTCCGCCAGATCGAGTCCAAGGCGGTGCAGAAGCTGCAGCAGCCCTTCCGCAGCAAGCGACTCTCCTCGTTCCTGGACTTGACGAACCCGATGGCCGAGAGCGAGCTTGCCACGACGTGATCCTAGAGGCACGCGCCCAGGACCCGGATCGTGGCCCGTGAACGATTGAGCACGTAAAAGTGGAGTCCCGGCACTCCCTTGGCAAGCAGGTCATTCACCTGTTCTTGTGCGTACTGGACTCCCGCCTCGAATTGCCAGTCGGCATCTTCCTTTTCCCCCAGCCGGGAGACCAGGTCCTCTGGCAGGGTTGCCTTGCAGAGGGATGCGATCCGCTGGATCTGGGCCAGGCTGGTGACCGGCAGGATCCCCGGCACCAGGGGAACGTGAATCCCGGCGGCATCAAAACCATCACGGAATCGATAGAAGTCATCGTTGTTGTAAAACAACTGCGTGATCACCACGTCGGCCCCCGCATCCACCTTGCGTTTCAGGTTCTCCAGGTCCAGTTCGGCACTTGCAGCTTCCTGGTGAACCTCGGGGTACCCGGCCACGGCAATATCAAAACCGGAAAACTCGCTATGGACCAGCGAGACCAGCTCGTTGGCATGTTCCAGTCCCCCCTCGGTGACCTGGAATGTGGGCTGGTCGGCTGGCGGGTCGCCGCGGAGGGCGACAATAAAATCAATCCCCGCATCCCGGGCACGGCCCAGGTAGTCTCGCAGCTGGTCCACGGTGGAGCCGACACAGGTCAGGTGCGATGCGACCGGGATATGGAACTGCTGCCTGACGCGGGTGACAATTTCCAGCGTCTTCTCGCGCGTGGAGCCACCGGCGCCGTAGGTACAGGTGATATAGCTGGGCTCAAACTGCATCAACTGTCCAACGTGGTCCTCGAGGGCCCTTTCCCCGGCCTCGGTTTTAGGTGGAAAAAGTTCAAAGGAGATCGCCGGGCGATCCTGCTGGTAAAAGGAGGCAAGGGACATGAAAGGGCCAAGGGGCAAGTTGTGAATCGATCCACGAAGCTGGGAATATACACGCCCGGACACATATTGGGCACAGGAGATAATCAGTTGACAAGTATTTTCTACCGTCTCTTCCTGCCAGGCCGCGACTGACAGGCAACTGCAGATTGCATGGACCAGTGGAAAAGAAACTTTCTCATGGCCGATTCATCTTCGCCTAGTCCTTTGCAGGCTTCGCCACCGATTGGCCCACAAGCTCGCTTGCCTGCTCAAGCTGCCTTGTCCAGATCGCTTCCAGTTCCCTGACCTTGCCTGGCTGCGATTGTGCCAGGTCATCGGATTCAGCTCGATCCCTCTCCAGGTCGTACAGCTCCCAGGAGTCGCCCTTGGCGGCGACCAGCTTCCAGTTGCCAACCCGGAGTGCACGATTCCCTTCATGCATCCACCAGAGGAATTCCCGCTCGATAACAATATCCTCAGCAAAAGCGGGAAGCAGGTTTTTCCCAGGTGCCGCCGGGATTGCCTGCCCGGCCCAGGTCGCCGGTTTCTGAAGATCCAGCGCGGCCAGAATGGTGGGAGCAATATCGATCACGTGTGCCGGTGTCTGCCGCAGTTCACCGCGCCCCTGGATCCCATCGGGCCAGTGAACCACGAGTGGTGTACTTGTGCCGCCCTCGTGTACCCAGGTCTTGTGCCGACGAAACGGTGTGTTGGCAGCACTGGAAAACCCGGGCCCCAGGCAAAGATAGCTTGCGGCGCTGCCAGCAGGTGCCCCGGGGTCGTGGCCTCCATTCCTGACCATGATCTCGGCACTGGCACCGTTGTCCGAGGCAAACAGGATCAGCGTGTTCTTGAAGGCCTTCATCGCCCGCAGTTGCTTGATGACGCGGCCGATCTCCTGATCCATGCGGTCGATCATGGCCGCATGAATAGCCATCTTGGTGGCCTGGAAACGGCGCTGCTCGTCCGTCAACTCGATCCAGGGAAAAGGGCGATTGACTTCACCCGGGCCAAGCTTTGCCAGCGAATCCGGGAAGTGGTAGGGCGGGCCCACCGTCGGTTCGAGCTTCGAAAGAACCGTGTCATGGATCCCCAGTTCTTTCTGGCGAGCACAACGCTCCTCTCGCATGACATCCCAGCCGGCAAGGTAGCGGTCACGATACTTCGCAATGTCCTCGGGAAGGGCGTGAAGGGGAAAGTGCGGAGCGATGAAAGCGATGTAATGGAAGAAGGGACGGTCGGCATACTCTCCGGCATGTTCGCGGAGGCATTCGATGGCATGGTCGGCCGTGGCGGTGGTGGCGTAGTACCCGGGTTTCTCGTCCGCCGGTTTGACGGGCATATCATCAATGAAATTCCCACTTGAAGAAAAAAAATTGCCCTGGTTCCTCATGTTCAGCGAGCGATCGAAACCGGCCGGAAGTACCTTCCCGTCGATGTGCCACTTGCCACTGTGATAGCAACGGTAACCGTGAGGTGTGAGAAAGTCCGGAAGCAGCCGTGCCCACTGCTGACGAACACCACGGCCTCCACCCCCCAGGCCCGGGATACCATCACGGCGAACCTGTTGCGCATAGTAACCGGTCATCAGGGCTGCTCGCGTCGGCCAGCAGCGGGCGGTGTTGTAAAACTGGGTAAACCGCAATCCATTGCGGGCCAGCTGATCCAGGTTGGGAGTGGCAATTTCACTGCCGTAACACCCCAGGTCGGAAAACCCCATGTCGTCGGCAAGGATTAGCACGACGTTGGGTCGATCCTGGCCCGGCCTGGCAGCATCAAGCTGGCTCCCGGCAAGCAGAACGAAAAGGCCCAATGCACAGCACGATAAACTTGGTCGCATTCAATTCACTCCGTTGTCCGGCAAGGCGTTTTTCATGGTGTATTCTCACCCCTGGTTCGCATTCCTGTCGTAGGCCAGTGTTGATGTGAGCTTATCGAACATCATTGACCAATCGCCAAAAAGAGTAAATGCCCCCCCTGTGTCCCTTTGACAAACCTCAAAAAGTGGGCATACCTTGGGCACACATTCGGGCGTTTCAATGGTAATCTGGTTGTAGCTGGTTGGGTTTTACCCATGCCAGAGTGGCGGAATTGGCAGACGCGCTGGATTCAAAATCCAGTGTCCGTAAGGACGTGAGAGTTCAAATCTCTCCTCTGGTACTTTGAAATATCGATCTCCCTTACCAAGGACCAACAAAATGAAAAGAACAATCACGCTCATCGCCGGCCTGCTCTCTCTGCTTGCTCCCACTGCGAGTGCCGATGTCAAGTTACCCAACGTCCTGGCCAGCCAGATGGTCCTGCAGCGCGACGTCCCACTCAACATCTGGGGAACCGCCGATGCAGATGAAGCAGTCAGCGTGACCCTCGGAAAGCAAATTGTAAAAACCGCCGCCAACGACCAGGGCAGCTGGCAGGTCCAGCTCAAGGCCCAGAAAGCAGACGGCAAGCCCCGCACCATCACCGTCACGGGAAATAACACCATCGTCCTGGAGGATGTGCTGGTCGGTGAAGTCTGGATCGGTTCCGGACAGTCCAACATGGAATGGCAGCTGACCAGCACCCTGGATGCACCAAAGGCCATTGCCGCGGCAGGCAACGCGAATATCCGCCTGTTCCACGTCCCCAAGGTCCAGGCGGGCGCACCGACCACCGACGTCAATGCCCAGTGGAAGGCCTGTACGCCCCAGAACGTCCCTGCTTTCTCGGCAGTCCTCTACTACTTCGGCCGTCACCTGCAGCAGGAACTGGATCTCCCGATCGGCCTGATCAACAGTTCCTGGGGAGGTTCCCCGATCGAACCATGGACGATCGCAGAGGGAAAATCGGGCGGAATGTACAACGCCATGATCGCCCCGCTGACCAGTTTTGCCGTGCAGGGGTCGATCTGGTACCAGGGAGAGACCAACGTGCTGCAAAAAAACGGCCTGGCGTATACCGGCAAGATGAAGGACTTGATCACCGGCTGGCGAACCGCCTTCGGAGACGAGGGGCACGCCTTTTACTTCGTCCAGATTGCGCCCTGGCAGGGAAGCTACGAGGCCGGCCAGTTACCGGCACTCTGGGAAGCCCAGGTCGAGAGCCTCAAGATCCCCGGCACCGGCATGGTGGTAACCACCGACCTGGTCGATAACATCCGGGACATTCATCCCCGTAACAAGCTGGACGTGGGAGAGCGACTGGCTCTCTGGGCACTGACCAAGTCGTACGGCAAGAAAGGCATTATCTACTCCGGCCCCCTCTACGAATCGATGAAGGTCGAGGAGGGTAAAGTCCGGCTCAGCTTTGCCCACACTGGCAGTGGCCTGAAATCCCGTGACGAGAAACCACTGAGCGAATTCCAGGTTGCCGGGGCCGATGGGAATTTCGTCGCCGCCGAGGCGACGATCGATGGGCACACTGTCCTCGTGCACTCCAGTGACGTTGCTGCCCCGGAGCAGGTACGATTTGGCTGGCATGCCACCACGAACCCCAACCTGGTCAACTCCGCCGGACTCCCCGCCTCGCCCTTCCAGACCAAGGACTGGCGAGGAGGAACCGGCAAGTAGAGACCAGCTTCTCCAGTCCCCCCTGAAAAGAAGAGAACGATGGACGCAAGTATTTTCCGCGGCTGTGTACCGGCAATCATGACCCCCTGCCAGGCAGATGGCACTCCCAACCACCCTGCCCTGGTCAGCAAGGCCCAGCAACTGATCGCCGCCGGCATGCACGCGGTGGTCTACTGTGGCTCGATGGGGGACTGGCCCCTGCTCACCGACGAGCAGCGACAGGAGGGTGTTGGCACGCTTGTCGAGGCGGGCGTCCCGGTGATCGTGGGAACAGGCGCCCAGAACCCGGCCCGTGCCGCAGCTCACGCCGCCCACGCGCAGCAGGTCGGGGCCGGGGGCCTGATGGTCATCCCACGGGTCCTCTCGCGGGGAACCTCCGATGCCGCCCAGCGCCACCATTTCGCCGGAGTCCTCTCCGCCGCACCGGACCTGCCGGCGGTGATCTACAACAGCCCCTACTATGGCTTTGAAACCAGGGCAGAGCTGTTCTTTGATCTTCGTAGTGAGTTTTCCAACCTGGTCGGATTCAAGGAATTCGGGGGGGCCGAATCACTCAGCTATGCCGCCGAACACATCACCCACGCCGATGACGACGTGCTGTTGATGGTCGGCGTGGACACGCAGGTGGTCCACGGGTTTGTCCACTGCGGTGCGGTGGGGGCGATCACCGGCATCGGTAACTGCCTCCCCGAACCGGTCCTCAAGCTGTTGTCGCTTTCCTCCCTGGCTGCCGGGGGCGACGTGGAAGCCCGCCGGCTGGCCCAGCAGCTCGACGAGGCCCTGATCGTGCTCTCCACCTTCGATGAGGGTCCCGACCTGGTCCTCTACTACAAGTACCTGCTGGTTTTGCTGGGGGAGAGTGACTACGAGCATCATTTCAACGAGACCGATCAGCTCAGCCCCAGCCAGCAGCAGTTTGCCAAAACGCAACTGAAGCTCTTCCAGGACTGGTGGCAGGACTGGCCCGGCAGATCCTACTCGGCAGGCTAGCCTTCGATGAGCTTGCGATTGAAACTGCCCTCGTTGATCGTGGGCCTCTCCAGCCGTCCCTTGTGATCGTAGGACAGCTTCATGTTGTCCAGGCCCAGCAGCCAGAGGATCGAGGCATGGATGTCCCTGACATGCATCCTGTCCTCGACCGCGTAAAGGCCCAACTCGTCGGTAGCACCGATTGTCTGGCCACCCTTGACACCGCCACCGGCCATCCAGATCGAGAAACCGGTCGGGT
>Ga0310342_100002529_pt1 | contig 11758 bp, 16 predicted proteins | sample S15DNA20500_MG_FD_206155 | JGI IMG/M metagenome (GOLD analysis project Ga0310342, IMG submission 206155) | Marine microbial communities from station ALOHA, North Pacific Subtropical Gyre - S1503-DNA-20-500_MG | ecosystem: Environmental > Aquatic > Marine > Oceanic | place: Pacific Ocean: North... | reverse complement strand
TCGTAACTTCGTAAATCATTCCTTTACTCCTTCTTTCTATTCGTCGTCCCACCGTGCCGCCGCAACGTACACGGCTACGGGCACGGAACGCGGTGTCAAAAAGCCTCGCGATAACACCAGCAACGTGATGGGCACAGAGAAAGCCGCCACAACAACGCCCGCACTCACGATTGCTTGAGCTAATAATTCCAGCAACATAATGGAGTAAGTATACACGATTTCAATATTTATAAAAGGTTTATTTTAATTTATTTTTCAGTGTGTGAAAATCACCAATAGCTATAGGGGCTTGACAAGCTTTTCATTTTTGTATAGACTCAATAAGGTTAGGGAGAAAAATGAGAATCATCAATAAAACACACTGGCGTACGGATCACCTAAGAACGATTTTACGGAAAGCCGCCCAGATTGAACTCGAACCGACCCAGCGCAAGCGGCTCGTGGTCGAAGTGACGTACACCGGCACACGGCGCGGTGGCTCAAGCGGCTGCGCAATTATCGGTGGAAAGTGGGCGCGGGTGCGCATACCAAAAGGCCCGGAACAACCAAACGCGAGATCGGTCAAAGCGTTGAAGAATCCATCTATAGATACTGCGACAAAAGCCAGTATTGAACGCTACCTCGCGCGGTTCACTCCAGAGAAAGCATCAGCAAACCTTCGGTACAACATCCTTGCCTTCGCGTCAGTGGCCTGTCACGAATTCGCGCACATTCGCGGGATGCGACATGCACAAATGCCAAGCTACTATTCGTGGGCCGAGGGCTGGAAAGAGTACGTGCACTGGGCGCAAGATCTGCCGCTTGAAATCCAGTGCACAACGACCATTACGTCAGCCGAGCGAGTGAGTGACAAGCTCGCCCATGTTTTGGTCATGGAAGCACGTGCCAAGACACGTGCCAAGACAGCGGCGTCGATCCTGAAGAAGTGGACGGCGAAGCGGCACTATTACGCACGCCGCGTAGCGGCGCTTACCGCCGGAGACAATACGATATGAGTAATAATGTGCGGTGTCGCCCATGGCTCCCCGACGCAGAAACCGTTTCACGCATCATCGCCCATGATGCGGAGCGTGACGACGAATTTGGCACGGTCAAAGAACGCCGAACGGCTGTAAACCAAAACGCCACAGCGCACGGACACACCTTGCACAAATGGTCGTTCCAAGGCAGTCGGCGGTGGGTAACGTACTGTGCAAGATGCTACCTGATGTGTATTGTGAACGATGTCTACACCAACTACGGTGGCAAAACGCATTGTGGACCGTGCAACACGGTAAAATAGACGCCCATGTGTAGCATTTATACCGAACGGGGGCAGTGCCTCGAAGTGTGCCGCTCCATCCAGCACGCAGCCAGCCATATCGCGAGCCTTGGCGCGGGGGCCACGATCCGTATTAGCGGGAAGATTGTGTGGACAGAAGGGATCGACGGGCGGGCGTACGCGCTGTCGTATGAAGCCGTTGAGCGCGTCATCAAATCACGCTTGACACAACCGCCGCCCGTCGCGTAGACTGCGCCCTTACGCCAACACCGGAGTACACGACGCGGTGTTGCCTAGCTCGAAAGGTCACAACGAATGGCCCGCTCTCTTGTCGACTCCACCTTACACGTGTGTGATCCGGCTGCGCGTCCTGTCTCCGCGTGCCATGTGGTCACCCGTGTGAGGATCAACGCCGTGTCGTCCCGTGCGGTGGAACTCAACGGGGCACTTTTTTGTGGGTAAATACACCCACGTAGCCGCTGGCCTCCCACCAAAACCTGAAGAAAGCGCGTGGCAAGCCGAAGTCACCGCGATCAAACGCACGATCCTCGCTGCGCAGCGGAGTGACGCGGATCTCGCCAAAGATCTGGTGACCTTGCGCGCCGAGAAAGATCACATCAAAGACAGCCTGAGCGCGATTAATCTCCGTGTGGCTGCACACGAACAACTGATCGCAGATCAGTTTGAAGCGGCGGGGATCACCCAAGTGCGGCTAAGCACGGGTGACACCATCAGCACGCAGATCAAACCGTACGCCCGTATTTTCGACCGTAACTTATTCCGCCGTTGGTGTCTCGCGCACGGCTTGGCCGATGCCTTGCAACTCCCGTGGCAAACAACCAACAGCCTTGTCGCAGATCGATTGATCGAGGGACTCGACGAACCAGACGGGATCGACACTTATAAACAAATCACCGTAGTACTGCGGCGCAGCCGCTAAAGGAGAGACTGGATGACGACGCGACGACGACGAACGGCAAAAACTACAGCGGTGACGACCACGACCGCTCTCACGGTGCCCACGTACCTCGATACATCCTCACCCATCGGCACCGAGCATCTGACCGCTGACGACGTACAAATGCCGCGCCTGTCGCTGGCTCAAGCGATGAGCGATCAGGTGAACGCCACGCACGCCGATCACATCGCCAACCTTGGCGTCGGGGATTTTTTTAACTCGGTCAGTCAACAGATCTATTCTGCGCCGCTGCCCTTTACGATTCTCTGCGCCTATCCTCCGCGAGGCATTGAATTTTCACCCATGGAACAAGGGGGGGGCGTCGTGGATCGTGATGTGCCCCTTACTGACCCTCGGATGCTTTTTGGCGAGGACGGCTCCCCGCCCATCGCTACCCGCTTCTACGATTTCGTCGTGATGCTCCATCCATGCACGCCGGATGAGGAAATGATCGCCATGTCGCTCGCACGCTCCGGTGTGCGCGCCGCCAAATCTCTAAACGGGCTGGTACGTATGCGCGGCACCGCGATCTATACAGGGATCTACACAGCGGAATCCGTTTCAAAAACCGCGCAGCAAGGGACGTACCAGACGTGGCGTTTTCGCAACGCGGGCTTTATCGCAGAGCGCTCCGTGCAGCAATTTGCCGATCTTCACGTGAGTCTAAAAACGGTGCCCGTTTCGACCGGCGAAACCGAACACCTCACGTGATCTTGGGCTTCTCGCTCTTAAACACGCTCTTACTGCTGTTTCTGGCGGCATTGTGGCCGACCGCCGCACCCCCAGCGCGGAGAGGTATCCTCTTTTTGATCGGCGTGTGTATCCTAAATTTGATCGGTTGGCGCTCGCTCTCATGATCATGTGCCCGCACTGCTCGAATGACGATCCACACCTCATAGAAACCCTGTCCCCGACCCACTGGTGGTGTGGCGTGTGCAGTAAAACGTGGAGCGCGCATGACTGTCAGTGAGTGGGCACAGTTGTATATTGACCACGGCTGGCGCGTCGTGCCGCTGGCGGCTCGGACCAAACGGGCGTCGGCCACGGGGTGGCTTGCACTGGAATTTGTCGCGGATGATTTCCAACCTGACGATAACCTTGGGCTACGATCTGTCGGGGGACTGGTGTTTGTGGATGTCGATTGCGCGGAAGCGGTGCGCTACGCCGATCATTATCTCCCCGCCACGCCGTGTATTTACGGACGCAAGAGCAAACCGCGCAGCAAGCGCATCTACCGTGCCGCGTATCCCAAAACAATTGCCCTCAAAGATGCGTCAGATAAAAGCACGCTCATCGAGATCCGATCCCAGCATCAAGATATGGCCCCCCCGTCAATACATCCGAGTGGGGAGCCGCTGACATGGACTCTCACGGACGGTATTGCACTCGCGGCCACGGAGGATCGCGTCACTGCGGATCTCGGTACACCTGCCACCGTCGAAGCGGCTGATCTCACGCGGGCCGTGAAACTGGTGGCGACCCTGGCGATCATAGCGCGTCACTATAATCCCGCTGGGGCACGTCATGAGTGGTGCCTTGCACTGGCGGGCACCTTGCGCCGTCGCGGGATCACTGAGGAAGAGTGCATTACGCTGCTGGGGGATGCGGCTGAGTGGGCGCATGACGACAAGCTTACTGACCGACTCACCGAAGTGCATAGCACGTACGCACACGATGAGGATGAACCGTTTACCGGAGCCACGGCGCTCGATGATCTGTGTACCGGCGCACTCGCTGTGTCACTCACCACACTGTGGGGCGCACCGATTACCACTAGCGCGTATCTCCTGAACGCACGCAATCTGCCGGATCGTACGTCGATTGCGAACATTACGTTAGCCCTTGAAAAACTCAACGTCGGGCTACGCTACGATCAATTTGCGCGCAAACCCTTTATTGAGTACAACGGATTTAGTGGACTCCTTGATGATGATGTCTGTACGGATTTGTGGATCGATATCGATCAGCAGGAGTCATTCCGCCCGACTAAAGATCTCTTTTTCGACGTGGTAAAAAATCAAGCGCGGGCTGATACTTACCATCCCGTGCGCGATTACCTCGCATCGCTGACGTGGGACGGCACCCCGCGTCTTGACCGGTGGCTGATCAACAGCGCGGGAGCCGAGGACACCCCGTACTGTCGCGCCGTCTCCGCGCTGCCGCTGATCGCCGCTTGTCGGAGGGTCTTACATCCTGGGTGCAAATTCGACGAAATGCTTGTGTTGGAATCTGCGGAACAAGGATTGCTGAAATCCACCGCGCTGCGCACGCTGTGCCCCGATCCCGCGTTTTTTTCTGACGATCTCCCGCTCAATGTGCCTTCCAAAGAAATCATCGAACGCACGCTCGGTAAGTGGATCGTGGAAGCCTCTGATCTCAGCGGCATGCGCGCCAGTCAAGTCGAACACCTCAAGGGAATGCTGTCGCGGCAAGTGGATGGCCCCGTGCGCATGGCGTACGCCCGCCTCCCCGTCGAGCAGCCACGGCAGTTTGTCATCATCGGCACCACGAACAGCTTGACGTACTTGAGTGATCCCACCGGCAACCGGCGTTTCTTTCCGCTGGCCGTACAAAAATTTAATCTTGCGTGGATTGCTGATCACCGCGACCACTTGTGGGCGGAAGCCGCGCACCGCGAAGCGGCGGATGAATCGATCCGCCTCGACCCCGCGCTCTATGCCGCTGCCGCCGATCAGCAAGAAAAGCGCGTGTACGAACACCCGTGGGCCGAGTCGCTGTCCGACGAATATAGTCAACGTGAACGGGGCGTGCGGGTGACCCCCGACGAACTGTGGACGTTTCTGACCGTGCCGCTGGAGCGGCGCACCGCACAAGGATCGCGGCAGATTGCGCATGGTATGCAAGCTCTCGGCTACCGCCGGATCACGATCCGCACACCGGAGGGTAAAATTATTCTTGGATGGGGGCGCGACTAAGATGGACACGATCTTTCTGCCAACCCTTGGGCGCGTACATCAACAATTTACCTATAACGCACTGCCGCCACAACTCCAATCGAAAGTGGTGTTTGTGGTGCAAGCGTGGGAACGAGAGCAATACCCCTATTCGGCAGAATATCTGATCTTACCGTCAACAATCACCCCTGACCATCCGCGTGCACTCGCTGAAACGCGCCGCATCATCTATGAAATGGGCACGACGAGAAAATACGTCATGCTCGATGACGATCTGTCCTTTCTTCGCAGAAATGCAAAATACTGGACGGGCGTTTCCAACATGGGCACGTCGTCACGCCCATGCACGCACGACGATCTGATCGAAATGTTCGATCTCTACACGGATTGGCTCGATGATGCCGACTGTACGGTGTGTGGCTGTAGTCAAGTGCAAAACATTCCCGCACACACGATCTTTCGGCAACATACGTCGCTTACCGGTGGGTTATGGATCAATGGGCCGGACTTTGCGCACGAACTCCCCACCATGCACCTGACCGCCACGCGAATTGCAGAAGATGTCGTTTTTCTTCTCTCACTCCTCAGCCGTGGGTATGGAAATCGCGTAAGTACGGAATTTGTGATCACGAACGCCAGCCTCTCACGGCGAGACGTGCACTCACATGTGTGGGAACACGTAACGTTTGACTCAGTACACCGTGACCACCAAACCGTGGCGCAAATGTTTCCCACGATCTTTACCCTCCGCTACGATAACGCCGGATCTCGGGTAGCGGGGGGCTACCGCAATTACGGGAAAACACGGATTTTTTGGAATAAAGCCTATAAACAATCTCAAAGGGGGCGCGCGTGACTCTTGTGGAGCATTCCTTGCTCCCGTATCTGTGTATTGATGCGACATGACCCCACAACGAGCCTTCCCCGATCCCAGTTTTTTGCCAATCCCGCGCTGGCGACCACTGTGGACAGGCATGCCAGAATTTCTCCAAACCCGACAAGATCCCGTGGCGTCGATGACCGTGCGGTTCGATTCCCTCGCTGATCTGAACGATTTTGCACAGCGTATCGGGCAACCGATCACGCCACGCACAAAAAGCTTGTGGCATCCCCAACTGGTGCGCGGCCTCACCGCCCATCAGCGCTATGTGGGACACTCCCCGCCGCCGCGCTACCCCGTGTACATCGTAAGCAAGGGGCGCTGGACCACGCGGTGGACCGCGACCGCGCTGGACCGCATGTCCATCCCCTATCACATGATCGTGGAACACCACGAACGTGACGCCTATGCCGCCGTGATGGACCCCGCCACCCTCTTAACGCTACCGCATGCGTATCTCGACACCTACGACACGTGTGACGCTTACGGCGATCAGAAAAGTAAGGGGCCGGGGGCGGCGCGCAACTTTGCGTGGGATCATGCGCTCTCCCACGGGGCGGCGCGCTATTGGGTACTGGATGACAACATGGACGGCTTTTTTCGCTTAAATCGGAATCGGAAAGTGCGCGTGGACTCTGCGGCGATCTTTCGTGCCGCCGAAGATTTCGTGGATCGCTATTCCAATGTGCCTATGGCCGGATTCAACTATGAAGGCTTGTGTAAAGCCACGGATCGCGTGCCGCCGTTCGTACTCAATACCCGCATCTATTCCTGCGTGCTGCTCGATACCGCGTGCCCATTCCGCTGGCGTGCGCGGTATAACGAGGATACAGATCTTTCCCTCCGGCTCTTAAAAGCTGGATACTGCACCGTGCTGTTCAACGCCTTCCTGTGCCGTAAACTCACCACGCAACGTGCGCGCGGCGGCAATACCACAGAGTTTTACCGCACAGAAGGCACGCGGCCTAAATCCGAGATGCTTGCTAGCTTACATCCTGATGTGGCGCACGTCGTCCAGCGCTTTCACCGCTGGCACCATCACGTGGACTATACCCAGTTTCGCGCAAATGCCTTGACACCCCGTGCTGCTGATCGCGGCGACATGCCCCCCAATGAATACGGCATGACCCTCACGTGATCGCACTCGGTGATTGCCGCACCGTGCTGCCCACACTGCCCGCTGCCTCGGTGCAAACGTGCCTGACCCATCCCCCCTATTGGCAAGCCCACGGTGATGACGACCTCGGCGGCGAAACAACCCGCGCCGCCTATCACACCCACCTCGTGGACGCACTCCACGACGTGCACCGTGTGCTGACGCCAACCGGCGATCTGTGGCTGCTGCTCGATTCCCGCGCTGTGCTGCCTGCACTGCTCGCTGATGGGTGGCGCTGGACGGCCACAATCCGCATTCACACCGATTGGCTCCTCCACTTCGGGCCGCGTGCCCTCACACTCCCGACGCGGGATGACGCAGGACACGATCCGATCATCAGTTTTGCGCACTATCAAGCCCTTTGGTCTACCGCGCTGGTGTCGCGCTGTCTCCACGCCAGTACCGTCGCGGGGGATGTGGTACTGGACCCCTTCTGCGGCATCGGTACCACGGGCCGTGTCGCACTCCGTGCCGGTCGGCGCTTCGTCGGCATCGAGTGTGACCCGATCACCTACGCCGCCGCGTGTGCCTATGTCCGGTGATCTCCTCCTCGAACTCCTGCTGCGTGGCTTTTTGCAAGTCGCGCCCGTCGCCGCCAATACCATCTTCATCGCACGCGGGCACTACCTCGCCGCCGCGCTGGGCGCATGGCTCATTTCGTTTCTCTGGTGGCTCAACGCGGGGAGTGCCAGCACCCTCACCACATGGCCCGCCGCGCTGGTGTACGGCTGTGGTGCGTCCTGCGGCGTATTGTGTGGCATGCGCGTGGCGCGGTGGATGACATGATTCATCACGGTGACGTGCGCGACGTGTTGCCGACGCTTGACGCCAAATCGGTGCAGTGCGTGATCACCTCACCGCCGTACTGGGGCTTGCGGGATTATGGCGTGAAGGGCCAGATCGGATTGGAGCCGACACCCGACGACTACGTGCAGACGATGGTCAAGGTGTTTCGAGAGGTGACGCGCGTGCTGCGCGACGATGGCACGCTGTGGCTGAACATGGGGGACAGTTACGCAAGCAGCCCAGCGGGGAACTTTGGGGGAGACATGCCAGCACCAGCAGACGGGGGACGCTATCGAGCGAACAAACCGAAGATGGATTATGGGGCTAGTGGCCTCAAGCCCAAAGACCTCGTGGGCATCCCGTGGCGCGTGGCGTTCGCGCTCCAAGCCGATGGGTGGTATCTACGCAGCGACATCATTTGGCACAAGCCCAACCCGATGCCGGAAAGCGTGACCGACAGGCCAACCAAATCGCACGAATACCTGTTCCTGCTCACCAAGTCGCCCCGCTACTACTACGACACCGACGCGGTGCGAGAACCATCGGTTGAACAGGCGGCAGGCCGCAACCTCCGATCCGTCTGGACGATCAACCCACAGCCGTTCAGTGAGGCCCACTTTGCCACGTTTCCAACCGCACTGGTTGAGCCGTGCATCAAGGCGGGCAGCACAAAGGGCGATCTAATACTGGACCCCTTCGCCGGGTCTGGCACCGTGGGCTGTGTCGCGCTCAAGCTGGCACGCGAGTTCGTCGGCATCGAACTCAACCCCGACTACTGCACGCTAGCGCGGGAGTCGATTGAAGGGCCGCTGTTCGCATGAGAACCCTGCCGTTAGTCCAGATCACGTGGCTCGATTCGTGCGCCCAAGCCGATTGGCTGCACGATGCCGAGGCGGACATGACCGTGGCAGAAATTACCTCAGTGGGGTGGCTGCTGCAAGACACCCCCCAACAGATTACTATCGCGCAAAGCGTCGACTGGGAAGGCAAGACCGGCGAACGCTTAACCGTGCCGAGAGGTGTGGTGACGAGGGTGCGCCGTATTACATAATTACACAATGTGCGTTTTTCCTAACGTTTCGTGCGTTGTAATGTTGTAATAGCGTAATAGGCGTTCCCTTAGAGGGGAATATTTGCGGGAGGAGAGAAGTCGGCTAAAAAGCAGGATATCCAAGTAAGTATATAAATAATATATTACATTATTACACTATTACACCTCGATAAACACACGGTGAACTGGGTGGAAACACTATTACAAAAGATTACAACGATATTACATCAATATTTAAAGGGGTTTTCCCTCGGTCGATGCTTAGTTGCGCCACCCTCATGGTGAAACCGGCGAAAACTCACGCCTCACCGGGCCTCTGGAGAGCCAAAAACGTCTTGCCTTGCAATGGGGTGGGGGGTGTTTACGCTTGTCTCGAAGAGGGGACGGGGTATGTGGCTCGCGATTTGGGGCGTTTGGTGCGAAAAAGGGTGGGGTGTGTCGAGTTAGCCGCAACACAAAGGGCGCATGGGTGGAGGGGATTGGTAAGTGCTTGTGTTTGCAGAGGGTTAGGGTGATGCGCGTCGTGCGGTGCGCACCGCACAAGTTAACATAATTACTGTTATCAGACTCATTATCACCATAACGTGTTGAAAAGAGGGAGGTTAGTCAAGACACTGGCGCATTATCACAGCACCGAGAGGCATAGCACCGCACGGCACGGGGGGGGATGGGGTAGGGGGCGACGGGTGCCCCCCCTATCGGTACACCCGGTAGCGTGCAATGCAGTTTGCACAAAATTGTTGGGAAAAACGTTTACCTCTAGTTTTAAAATTTTTTTTGTAAGTGAAACGGTTATACTATAGAGTTATGCGAAATGCTTTGGATTTTTATGAGACACCAGCTTGGCAAACTGAGGCGTTATTGCGATTCCAGCCGGATATCAGCGGCGTGATTCTCGATCCGTGTGCGGGGACGGGGGCCATTGCCCGTGTGCTAGAGTCGGCGGGTCATCCGGTCGTAACGGCTGATCTCAATCCTGAGCATGGACCGCAAGAGGTGAGCGATGCATCAACGGCGGCGCTGTATACGCAAGTTGGCCCCGTTGATTGGGTGGTGACCAATCCCCCGTACCGGATGCCGATGTGTTTTGAGATTGTGGCGCAAGCGGTGGCCCATGCAAGAGTCGGCGTAGCGATGTTGCTTAGGCTGAGTTTCCGCGAACCGACACGGGTACGCGGCCCATGGCTGGCGGCGCATCCCGTGTCGCGGCTTTTGACGTTGCCCCGCACCAGTTATACGCAGAATGGGAAGTCAGATAGCGTCACTACGGAGTGGTGTGTGTGGTTCACGCGCGCGATCCGTGCGCACGACGCACCGATCATGTCATTATGCCGCAACATAAAATAATGAACCCCGTGGTGCCGGTGGTAACGAGGGTACGTCGAGCGGATGGCGTGCGGTGTGTGGTGGCGGCATCGGAGGCGGACTCTGCGGTGTATCGCGAAGAGGTACCGGCGGCGGGCACGTTGACGCCACCACGACGCACGAAGCGTCAGCGGGATCGGGAGATTATGCGGAGGGTGTATGGCGGATCGCACATTCCAAGCGTTTCGTGAGGCAGTCGAAGCGGCGCTGACCTCGGCAGCGGCGGGGAAAGGCTACAATGCGACGGGGGTGGATGGGGAGAATCGCACATATGAAGTGATTCATACGGCGACGGGCGGGCACGGGCATGCGCTGGGGGAGATCATTTACAAGGCGCTCCGGTATGCGCGCACGGGTGACGCGATGGATCTGGTGAAAATTGCGGCGTGGGCATTTTTGATTTATAAACATCACAAGGAGTAGCAGGATGGGACAGTGTACGGCACAATCGAAACAGACGGGGGAGCAGTGTCGACGGGCACCGATTGCGGGCGGCACGGTGTGTGTGGTGCATGGCGGGAGCGCACCAGCGGCGAAGATGGCCGCACAGCGGCGTTTGATCGGGATGATCGATCCGGCAATGACGGCGTTGCTCCGAGCGATTGAGGAATCGAACGAGTGGCCGACGATTGTGCGCGCGGCCTTGGGTGTGCTGGATCGGGCGGGGTTTGGTCCGACGGCCAGTTTGCGCGTGGATGAAACCGCAAGCGATTTGGCCTCGCTGAGCAGTACGCAGCTTAAAGAACGAGCGATGGCGATAGTTAAGCGCGCAGCGGCGGCGGAAGCGGATGAGCTAGAGGAACAGGTGCATTGATTTTTTTCGGGCCGGATGAGGGGTGGACGTTGCACCACGGCGACTGTCTGGCGGTGCTGCCCACACTCGATCCGGTGGATGCGGTGGTCACCGATCCGCCCTACGGCTTGGCGTTCATGGGGAAGGCGTGGGATCACGGCGTGCCGGGGGTGCCGTACTGGACGGCGGTGCGTGACGCCCTCAAACCGGGGGGCCATCTGCTGGCGTTTGGCGGGACGCGCACCCATCACCGGCTCATGGTCGGGATCGAGGATGCGGGGTTGGAGATCCGCGATGTGATCATGTGGGTCTACGGGTCGGGGTTTCCGAAGTCGCACGATATCGGGAAGGGGATCGATAAGGAAGCGGGGGGCGAGCGGGAGGTGCTGACATCGCATGCGCAAAAAGTGGGATTCGATACTACACAGCAAGGCGGGGGCGGGTGGTCGGCGGGTATCGTGACAGAAACGCTACCAGCCACCGCCGCCGCCACACAGTGGAACGGGTGGGGCACCGCACTCAAGCCCGCGTGGGAACCGATCATCGTGGCCCGCCGCCCGCGGGAGGGGACCGTAGCGCAGAACGTCTTGGCG
>Ga0310342_100002527_pt1 | contig 11759 bp, 6 predicted proteins | sample S15DNA20500_MG_FD_206155 | JGI IMG/M metagenome (GOLD analysis project Ga0310342, IMG submission 206155) | Marine microbial communities from station ALOHA, North Pacific Subtropical Gyre - S1503-DNA-20-500_MG | ecosystem: Environmental > Aquatic > Marine > Oceanic | place: Pacific Ocean: North... | reverse complement strand
CGTCGTTGCTGTTGAAGAGGGCGACGACGAACTAGCTCTTGCGATTTTCAGTGAACTGGAAGATCGCGAGGAAGACTCCTGGATCCTCCACGCAGGCCTGTTCGTGTTATTCATGGCGATGGCTTTGACCGCCTCCTGATCACGATTGTGACCGGAAGGAAACGGGCGGCAACCGTCGCCTTCGAATGATGCCGCAAGCCCGCACCGGGATAGAACCGGTGCGGGCTTCAGTCGTATGGTGGCATGCTCCCTGGCGGTTCCAACGCCAAACTCTGCGTTCGTGAACTGTTGCCACGAAACGGCAGAACGCCTAGTCGCTGAAATCGACCTCGACGGAAATCTCGGCCATCACCGGCAAGTGGCCGGAATCGAGGACCTTCAGCAGCCGCGGCTCCAGCGGCGTGACGCCACTGGAACGATCCAGGCGAGGCATCGCGAATTTCTGCCGGGCCAGCGCACGGACCAGAAGCCGATGCCGACCCGTGAGCTTCGCCGTACCGGTCCGGGTGATCGAAAGCTCGATCCGGCCCGAGCGGCTGGTCGTCATTGGCTCGACCTTCAACTGACCGTCCAGGGATCGTGGAAACCGCACGTCCAACCGCGTTGATTCCATGAGTTTCGCCGAACGCGACAATTGCACGGGCAGCCGAAACCCGCTGCCCGGCTTCACCGAAAGCGGTTCGTCGTTCGCCCGACCCAGTGTCAACAAGCCGCCTTCGACCGTGATCGCCACGCTGGTGTTGCCGTTCATCTTGCTCAACAGGTACCGCGTCCGCCCCCTCGGATCCTTGACGCGGACGACTGCAACCATCGCCACCCGGTAGGCATCGAGCGTTTCTGCCAACTGGGGGACAAAGCAGGGAACGAAGACCTCGTTGGCACCGCGGGGCAGGATGACATCGGGTGCCAGCAGTCCCTGGCGGAACTTGGCCGGCTGGGTGCCGTCGAGACAGATCAGCACGTCGCCCTGGAAGCCCTCGAGACGTTCGACCCGGATCGGCGCCGGATGCGTCGAACCGCGGTGGACGGTCCGCTCGTCGGATTCGACCGGCCGAATCGTCGTTCGCGGTTTCATCGTCGTGGTCAGCAGGATGCCCGGGACCAGGTCGACAGCGGGGTCCCGTGGGACCTTGTTGACACCGGCCGGTGCCAGGACCGGCATCACGACGTCCTGTTGGGCCACCCGTGCCCGGGACATGATGCGGACCAGCCCCGACAGTGTCGCGGCATCGGCGGCGGCCTGGAACTTCAGCTTTGTCTCGGACTTGCCCTTGGAGATCTCCTGTCCGGACGTCACCGTCACTCCCTCGGGCAGTCCCTCGACCTCAAGAGCGATCGGCCCGTCGAAGCCGCCCGACCGCGTCACCTTGACCGGCAGCTCGACCGCCGCGCCCAACTGCAGCTTGACCTGCTGCGGGCTGCTCACCGCAAAGCCCGGTCGGTCATCGGCCACGACCAGCCGGTAGACGCGGTGACCGCGAGCCGATCGTCCAGCCAGGTCGCGGATCCGCAGGGTGTAGAGGCCCGCTGCGGGCAACGACACGGCCAGGTGGGCGTCGGTTGTTCCCGAAACGTCGTCGGCAGTGGCGACCGTCTTCTTGTCCGGACCGACCAGGGCCAGCGAGATGTCGAGGGCACTGCCGAGCCGTGCCGAGAACACCTCGATCCGAACCCGACGTCCCTTCTCCCCGGTGAACTGCCAGGTGTCGACCTGGTCGGGCGTCTCCAACTCGCCGGTGACAGCATGGGGGATCCCGGGAAGCCGAACAGGGCCGCCCGTCGAACCACCTCGCAACTGGACCTCGGTTGATTCGACCACGTCACCGACGGGCACGCGGTGCGGAAGCCCCTCGAGCCCCAGCGGGACCGTCGCGGCCGCATCGCCGGCGACGGCCAGTGCACGAGAAACGGTCCGTGTGGTCCCGTTGCTCCCGGCGATCCGGACGATCACATCGCGACGGGTTCCACGCTGGACGGCAGCCGGCAGCGTGGCCAGCACACGGCCGCCGTCACGCACCTGCAGACGGTAGAGGTAGGAACGATGGCCGCGGAAATCCAGTTCTCTCACCACGACGCTGTAGCGTTGCGCCTTCTGAACGCTGAACGTCAACGACAGGTCGTGGCCGGTCGTGTCGGCACGATGGGCCAGCAGTTCCCCCTCCGAGTCACGGACCTCCAGCACACCACGGAAGTTCGAGCCGATGCGGCGGGCCCACAACGTGCAGGTCACCGCGCCTGACCGGGTGGCGGTGAACAGATAACGATCAATTTCTTCGTTGCGACGCAGTCGTCCGGTGACCATCGCCGGGAGCGTCTCGAGCCGGATCGGCCGGCTGCGATCCGGCGGCTCGATCACCTCGGGCCGCTTGATGACAAAGAAGACACCAACCCGGCTGGCTCCGTTGGCGTTGGCCACCTGCCAGTAGACCGGTCCGGTGGGAAAGTCGCCGGGAACCGTGATCCGCGCCCGCTGCTCACGTGGCAGGGGCGGCGGACTGTAGGCCTTGGGGCCGACGACGAAGGGCGGCTCGGGAACCAACAGCGGCCCAGGCCGATCAACCGTCTCGAGAGTGACCCGGGGGTCATGCACGATGACCTGCAGATCGGGTGTCCAGTCGCTGCCGGCGATCGTGACGTCGGTCGTCCGGCCCGCAACGACGACGGGCGGATACACGTAACTGAGCCCCGGATCGGGGGATTTCTGTGCCGCGGCGGCTGACGGCCAGGCGACCGACAACAGCATCGCGATCGCGACCAGCGATCCGGCCTGCCGTGGTGTGGTGATGCTCAACGTGTCCCCCGGGCCGTCGTCGATCAGACCAGCTCGTCGAGGAAGCGGCCGTCCTTGACCAGGGGAACGGGACGACCCAGCGGCGTACGGTAGATCCGCTCGGAATCGATGCCCATCAGGTTCAGGATGGTCCTGAGCAGGTCATCCACACCCACGGGATCACTGACCGGGAAGGCGGCGTGCTTGTCGGTGGCCCCGATGATCCGTCCGGGCCGAATCCCGCCACCGGCAAACAGCACGCTCTGGGCCTGGGACCAGTGATCACGTCCGGCACGCCCGTTGATCCGCGGGGTCCGACCCATCTCGCCCATCATCACCACCAGCGTGCTGTCCAGCAGCCCGCGTTCCTCGAGATCGGTGACCAGGGCGCTGAAGGCCCGGTCGGCGTGAGGAAACAGGTCCTTCTCCTGGCTGGGGAAACAGTCGAAGTGCGTGTCCCAGCTGCCGTGGTCGATTCCGACGAACCGGCAGCCGGCTTCCACCAGGCGGCGGGCCAGCAGCGAACACTGCCCCAGCGACGTGTAGCCGTAACGCTGTCGCATCGTTTCGTTTTCGAGCCGAATGTCGAAGGCCCGGCGGGCTTTCGGCGAGGCGATCAGGTCGTAGGCCTTCTGGTAATAGGTCGACATCACACCGGCCCGGCCGGGAAGCGGGCCACGCCCGTGGAGTTGTTCGAAGCGATCCAGCAGGCGGCGGCGGCGGTCCAGTCGCTTGGTGGGCCGTCCCGAGGACACCCGCAGGTCCTTGACCTGGAAGTCCGGCTGCACCGGATCGGACTCGATCACGAAGGGAGCGAACTCGGCTCCGTAGAACCCCGGACCACCGGCTCCCATCGGGTTGGGCAGGTTGATGTAGGGAGGCAGCGAGGATTCGCGACCGACCTCGCGGGCGACCATCGAACCAATCGACGGGTAGAGATCGTTGGTGGGAACACGAAGGTTCCCGTCGGAAAAGGGCGCCTTGCGGCCGGTCATCACGTAGTGGTAGCCGGTCGAGTGCCCGTTGTCCTTGTGACTGTGCGTCCGCAGCACGGTGAACTTCTCGGCGATCTTCGCACACAGCGGCTGGTGCTCGCCAAAATATGTCCCGGCGACCGACGTGGGAATCTGCCGGTATGGTCCGCGGATTTCCCGGGGAGCCTCGGGCTTGAGATCCCACATGTCGATCGTGCTCGGGCCGCCCTCCAGGAACAGCATGATGCACGACGTGGCGGTCGGCTTCCGCGGCAATGCCGCCTCGGCCTGCAACCTCAACAGCCCCGGCAGCGTGAGACCGCCCAGCAGCCCGGTCCCCCCCAGCTTGAGGGTATCGCGTCGCGAGAGACCGTCACAGAATTGCCCGCGGCCGTGTCCGAAATTCCAGTTCAGCATGGTCGGATTCCTGCTGCGATGGCCGACCGTTGTGGCCAGCCCGGTAATTGTATCGAGAAACGGCCGAGGTGTCCTTGAGATTCCGATTCTGGAATTCGGGGCCTAGTGGTTGTAGAGGAACAGCTTCGAATTCAGCAATGTCCACAGACAGTCCGCCACGGCCTCGCGACGATCGGTTGTTGAGAACACCTCGCGGAACAGAGTCCGTTCGTCGGCACGCGGAAAACGGCTCACGGTCGAGAGAAACAGCTCATCGATGATCTCGTCACGGGTCAGCTTCGAAGTGGCCAATCGCCGGGCCGTGCCGTTCTCGGAGGTGAGTTTCGCCTGGATCTCGGGTGAGTTGATCAGGTGCAGGGCCTGAGAAATACTCGGCTCGTTGCTCCGCTCGCATTCACACACGCTGGCCCGAACCGGCCGCCCGAAGATGCGGAAGAAGTAGGAGGGCATCCGGTTGTCCCAGACCTGGATCGCCCGGTATCCACGCGGCCAACCGTTGAATTTTTCGGGCACCCCGGTGACCTGGCAGATCGCGTCGAGCAACACCTCCGCGGGCAACGCCTTGGGGATCGCGTGAGAGAAATTCTGCAGGTCGTCGTTGTTCTCGGCGAGGGCGAGGCTGGAGAGCTGGTAGAGCCTCGAACCGAGCAGCGTGCGGGTGAAGGCCTTCAGGTCGAACTTCACTTCGACCAGGTGACTGGCCAGTGCCGTGAGCAGGGGCTCGTTGACCGCGGGGTTGGTCTCCCGCAGGTCATCGATCGGCTCGACGAGCCCTCGACCGAAGTAGTGTGCCCAGAGCCGGTTGGCGATCGCCCGTGCGAAAAAGGGATTCTCTGCCGACGTCATCCAGTCGGCCAGGACTTCTCTCCGGTCGCTGACGCGCGTGAAATCCGCCGGCTCTGTCGCCCCCAGGGCACGCGCGGGCACCAGTTCACCCGAGCGGGCATGTTTCAGGTCGCTCCCGTCGGTCACCAGCAGCGCCTGGTTGCCGCCGGGCAATGACTTCCGCTTCAGCCCGGTGAAGAAGCCGGCGAACGCAAAGTAGTCGGCCTGGCTCCACTTCTCGAAAGGGTGATGGTGGCACTGGGCACATTCGATTCGCACACCGAGGAAGAGCTGGCTGATCGAACGGCTGAGCGCCTCGGGCTTCTCCAGGACGCGGTAGAGCGAGGCAGGGCCTTCGGCCAGCGTGTCACCTCGGGCAGTGAGGATCTCTCGAGCGAAGGAATCATAAGACCGGTTCCGGGCGAACTGCCGTTTCAGCCAACCGGTCATGGCGACCGCCCCCTCGGGGGTCACCCGGTCACGATCGACTCGCAGGATGTCGGCCCACCGCAGAGCATGAAAATCGGCGTACTCATCCCGTTTCAGCAGGCGGTCGACCAGCCGGCGTCTGCGATCCGGCCTGCGGTCGGCAAGAAACCGCCGGGCCTCCGCGGCGGTCGGCAGGGTGCCGATCGTGTCCAGGAAGACCCGCCGCAGGAACATCGCGTCGTCGGCCCTGTCGCTGGGCGGAAGACCCAACTGGGCAAGCTTGTCCCAGGCCAGTTCGTCGATGAAGTTCTGCACCGGGGGACGGGGAAATCGCACGCCGGGGCGCGGGCGGGTGACGCGACAGGCGGCAACCTGCCCCATGTAGCGGACCAGGATCACCGCTTCTCCGGCCACGTTGCCGGCCTGGACCCACCCCGATTCGTCGACATGAGCCACCAGTTCGGCGTTCGAGTCAAACTCGGCCTCGGATGTGACGCAGTGGCGTCGTCCGTCGGCGTCGATCGCGGTGACCTGGATCTGCTGGGACTCTTTTTGATGGAGTGTGCGGACAGAAGGTTCGATCACCACTCCGGTGACCGGAACCCCACCGGCCTCCAACCTCGCCCCCTCGGCCACCCAGCGACTCAACCGCCGGTAGGGCAACGAGCCGGGATCGATCATCCTGCCACCGCCGTGAGGCGTCTCGGCAGTGGACTTGCGGATCAGCAGGCTCGAGCCGGGTGACGTCAGCACGACCCGCCGCTGACGGCTCTCGCGAACCAGTGCCTCATGATCGGCGACGGGATCGTAGCCGAAAATGCTGAGCTTGAAGCCGTTTTGCCCCTCGGCCTTGCCATGGCAGGCTGCCGCATTGCAGCGGGCCTTTGTCAGAATCGGGATCACCTCGTGCTGGAACGAGACCGGCCGGGGTGTGGCCTGTCCCTGGACGAGAATGACGACTTCCGATCGCGTGTCGGCAACCTCGACAACGAGCCGCGTGCGACCGTCTTTTCGTGGCTCGATCCGACCGTTTCGACCGATCCCGGCGATCTTCGGATCGACGACGCGATAACGGGCCTGCCGGGTCAAGTCAACGGGACGACCGTTCGGATCGCTACCGGTGACCAACACCTGCTGGGAGGCCTCGGGACGATCGAGCCGGATCAGCTTCGGCCGAACATTGACCTCGGCTGCCGTTCCCGTGGAAAGCAGCAGCAACGTGCCCAGCAGTGAAAGCGATTGGCGGTGCACCGGCTGAAATCCCGAAAAACGGCGGGCATAGACAAACCTATCTGCACCGACCCGGCACGGTCAAGCGGTGTCGCCGAAGCCCGGCGGGAACCCGTTTCAATTCAACCCACTCGTCCAGCCATGTCATCGTTTTCCCCGCGGACCACGTGATCCCAAACTGGTCTGCCTGGCGAAAACCGGCCTCAGGTCAGACGCGATTCGTTGACGAATTGCGTCGGATTTCGCACCATGTCGCGACGTGCCGCAAAACGGTAACGCAAAACGGTAACGCAAAAGGCACCGGTGGTCTTCCCGGCGTTGTGTTCGAAGTCGAATCTCGGGCAACGGAAATCCAGTTTTTCTTTTCGCAAGATGCAAGTTGGCCCGGCAATGAAAGTTGGTGTCCTGAAGGAGTCCTTTCCGGGGGAACGTCGAGTGGCGTTGATCCCGGGAAACGTGGCCCAACTGGAGAAAGCGGGTTTCGAGATCTGGGTCGAGGGGGGGGCCGGAAGCTCCGCCGGATACGCCGACTCGGACTACACCAACGCGGGCGCCCGCGTGGTGGCTGACCGGAACGCCCTCCGCGACCTGCAGATGCTGGTCCAGGTCCGCTCACTGGGAGCGAACCCGGATCACGGTGTGGCGGACCTGGACCTGTTGTCCGCGGGTTCGTACGTGATCGGCACATGCGATCCCCTGGGAAATCCGGCTGCGATCGCAGAACTCGCACAACGTGGTCTGAACCAGTTCTCGCTGGAACTGATTCCCCGGATCACCCGCGCCCAGAGCATGGATGTCCTGAGCTCGATGGCGACGATTGCCGGTTACCGCGCCGTGTTGCTGGCTGCCAATGAACTACCGCGGATGTTCCCGTTGCTGATGACCGCCTCGGGGACCCTGGCGGCCGCCCGTGTCCTGGTGATCGGTGCCGGTGTGGCCGGCCTGCAGGCCATTGCCACCGCCCGTCGGCTGGGAGCAATTGTCCAGGCCTACGACCTTCGTCCGGCCTGTCGTGAACAGGTGGAGAGCCTCGGGGCAAGTTTCGTGGAACTGGGACTCGATGCCGCCGAATCCGAAGATGCCAGCGGCTACGCCAAGCAGATGGAGGAGGAGTTCTATCGCCGTCAACGGGAGTTGATGGCCGACGTGGTTGCCGAAAGTGACGTGGTGATCACCACGGCGGCGATTCCGGGACGGCACTCGCCGGTGCTGGTGACCGAGGCTGCCGTCGGCCGCATGAATGACGGCAGCGTGATTGTCGACCTGGCAGCCGAGCGGGGCGGAAACTGCGAGTTGAGCGAAGCGAACCAGCGAGTGGTCAGGCGGGGAGTCGTGATCCTCGGACCCACCAACCTGCCGTCGGAGATCCCTTACCACGCCAGCCAGATGTTCTCGACCAACATCACCCGCTTCCTGCTGCACATCGCCAAGGACGGTGCCATCGATCTGGACATCGACGACGAGATCACCAGAGAGACACTCGTCGCCCACGACCGGGAAGTCCCGCACCCGCGAATCCGAGAATTGCTCAACCTGGCACCGTTGAAGAAAGTTCACAGCGAACAGGGGCAGGCCCCCTCGCCGACCAATCCGCCGGAACAGGTGCCCGGCGGGCTCGAGACCGGGCCATCCGCAGACTTGCCCCCGGACAATGCGATCGAAGAGGATGCGATCAGTCTGGCCCCCTACTTGCACGATGCCGATGACGAGCCGGTATCAGACGCCGGGTTGGAATTGCCTGCCGGCAATGACGAGGACACTCCCGGATTGTCATGGATTGATCCACCTGTCGAACCCAACGGTGGCAAGGAGAAGCCCGATGACCTTCCGCAGGAAGGGATTTGACGTGTTGAAGGGGGTGGGCCTGTCATTGGGATCAACCGTCCGGGCACCCGTGTTCCTGGCCGCGGTGATCCTGCTGCTGGCTGGTCCCGGCGTACCGACACGGGCCGCTGATGAACCGGTGGCTCCACAATCGGCCGACGCCGGCGAACAACCCGCGGCTGCTCCATCGTCCGAGTCAACCGGGGAACCCGGCGTGGTCCTTGGTTCCCGGAGCCAGTCGACGATCGCCTCGATCACGATCTTCGTGCTGGCGATCTTTGTTGGTTTCGAGATCATCACCAAGGTGCCACCGACGCTGCACACGCCGTTGATGTCCGGCTCGAACGCGATCAGCGGCATCACCCTGGTGGGGGCAGTGATCGTCGCCGGACATTCCGGGGGATCTCCCTGGCTGGGGATGTTGGCGGTTGCCCTGGCGACGATCAACGTGGTCGGCGGGTTCCTGGTCACCCACCGAATGCTCTCGATGTTCGTCAAACGCCGGTAGAGGCCGCGAAAGCGAGAAACTGTCCTTGGACAAGCCGCTGTTCATCAAGATCGTCTACATCATTTCGGCCGTACTGTTCATGTACGGCCTGAAGCGGATGGCCCATCCACGCACCGCCGTGCGGGGCAACCTGTACGGCGTCCTGGGGATGGCGCTGGCCGTCGTGGTCACGATGTGGTCAGACGATATCGACCAGGTTGCCTGGATCGCCGGGGGACTTTTCGGTGGGGCGGCAATCGGCATTCTGCTCGCCTACCTGATCCAGATGACCGCCATGCCCCAATTGGTTGCCTTGTTCAACGGGTTCGGTGGCCTGGCATCGGTGATCGTGGCCGGCACCATGTTGCTCCTGCCGGGCAATCAACCCAGCACAAGTGAATGGGTCGCGACGGCCCTGACGGGCATCGTCGGGTCGATCACCTTCCTGGGCAGTACGGTGGCTTTCGGCAAGCTCCAGGAACTCGACCTGTTCAAGAAACCCCGGCGACTGCCCCTCCCTCATGTAGTCAACTCACTGCTGTTCCTGGCCCTGGTCGGCCTGTCGATCATGATGATCTACGACCAGAACCAATACTTTTATCTCGTGATCGTGCTGGTTGCCGCGCTGCTGGGATTCCTGCTGGTCAACTCGATCGGTGGAGCCGACATGCCCGTGGTGATCGCCCTGCTGAACTCCTATTCCGGACTCGCCGCCTCGGCGACCGGTTTCGTGATCAGCAACAACGTGCTGATCATCTCCGGTTCCCTGGTGGGGGCCTCGGGCATCATCCTCACCCGCCTGATGTGCAAGGCCATGAACCGCTCGCTGGTCAACGTCCTGTTCGGCGTGATGGAATCGGGCAGCGGCGACGATGCGGACGAGGTCTACAAGGACGTGACACAGACCGCCGCCGAAGAGGTGGCGATGATGCTGGAGTTTGCCCAGCGAGTGGTGATCGTGCCGGGGTACGGCCTGGCCGTCGCCCAGGCCCAGCATGCCGTGCAGAACCTGGGAAAACTGCTCGAGAAACAGGGAACCACGGTCGAGTATGCGATTCACCCGGTGGCCGGCCGCATGCCCGGTCACATGAACGTCCTGCTGGCCGAAGCGGATGTCGAGTACGAGAAGCTGATCGAGATGGACCAGATCAATCCCACCATGAACACCGTCGACGTGGCGATCGTGATCGGGGCCAATGACGTGGTGAATCCCTGTTCCCGGACCGACAAGAACAGCCCGATCTACCAGATGCCGATCATCAACGTGGACGAGGCCCGTGCGGTGATCGTGATCAAGCGCAGTCTCAGCCCCGGGTTTGCCGGGATCTCAAACCCACTGTTCGCCATGGAGAACACGTCGATGCTGTTCGGTGACGGCAAGCAGATGATGCTCGAGATCACCGCTGCCATGCAGGGCGTGTGAACAACAGCCGGCACCGATAGCGGACGGGTCGGCCCGAAAGCGAAACGACATCGCGACCCCGGCCACACCGCACCGACGACCCGGTCGAGTTGCGGTTCCACCTCTGCAGCGGCAGTCTCTACTCATACACGATCAGCAAATGACCGCCCGTGGGCTGTTTGTTGCGATCGAAAGGGTCACGGAGCTAAACATGACTTCTCGCGATGTGTTTCGGTGTGGGATCGCGGTGATGGTCGTCATCGCGCTGACGTGCACGGCAGCCGTAGCCGAAAAGCGATTCCCCCTGGTGGCTCCCGGCTCGCCGTTGCCCGTAGTCGTCGCCGGTTCTCGCCCCATCGAGCAGGATGCGGCAGTTGACCTCTGCAGGTATCTCTCCCGAATCAGCGGTCGCAAGATCACGGTTTCGGACAAGGCCGCAACCGGCAAGGTCACCATTCATGTCGGCCGCGACCGGTTCGTCGAGAAACACGTCGGCATGATCCGCAAGATTCGGGCCGACGGCTACGTGATCCGGTGCATCGAGCATGACGGGGGCCTGCACCTGGTGCTCGCCGGAAACGTGGACCGGGCGGCGCAGTGGGCCGTCGAGAGGTTCCTCGCCGATCACTGCGGCGTCCGCTGGCTGTTTCCCGATCCGGTTCACGGCGAGGTGGTGCCCAGGCGAACAACCATCACGGTGGATCGCCGGCTCTCGAAGACCGTCCAACCCGACTTCGTCAATCGCTCCAACTGCGGAATGTACTTTTTCACGCCCGCTCGCAAGTTGCTTCGGCTCGCACCCTACGGTGATGGTCAATACGGCAACCATGCCATCCAGCACATCTTTTCCACAAAACAGTTTCGGGAGCATCCCGACTGGTTTGCCCTGTTTGGCGGCAAGCGGCAGTGGTGGAGTTACGGCAACGGCTGGCAGATCTGTACGACCCATCCCGGCACCGTTGATCGAGCGGTCGAGTACATCGACGAGTTCTTCAGAAAATACCCGCAGGCCCCGGTTGTCTCGGTCGGACAGAACGACGGCAACGGGTGGTGCGAATGCGACCGCTGCACGAAGTTCATCAACTCGGTCACGCCGGCCTACTCACTGACCGAGCGATGGTTCCACTGGGTGAACCTGGTCGCCCGGAAGGTGGGCAAGAAACACACCGGCAAGTGGATCGAAGCGATGGCCTACGCCAATACCTCGACCCCGCCACGGTTCAAGCTCGAACCCAATGTCGCCGTGACCAAGACGTTTGTCCTGGACAGCGAGTTCAAACAGGCCGAGCAATGGAAGACCGTCTGCCGGTCGGTCAACCTCTACTCCTACATGTACGGCGGCTCGTTCTTGGGTTTCCGGCATTACCCGCGTGCCGCCCAGCAGTTCCTGAAATGGGGCCA
>Ga0310342_100002525_pt1 | contig 11769 bp, 7 predicted proteins | sample S15DNA20500_MG_FD_206155 | JGI IMG/M metagenome (GOLD analysis project Ga0310342, IMG submission 206155) | Marine microbial communities from station ALOHA, North Pacific Subtropical Gyre - S1503-DNA-20-500_MG | ecosystem: Environmental > Aquatic > Marine > Oceanic | place: Pacific Ocean: North... | reverse complement strand
GGTTACCGGCGGACCATTATAAAAACAACGGCTTCGCGTTTGGTTTGCAGCCACTGAAACTTGGCGCACTCATCTGGAGCAACGATCCGGCCTCCCCAATTGAGCGCGTGGTAGAACGTAGCAACTCCCATCGGGACCCGATTTGGGCAGCCCTGAAAGAACGCCCTGGCCAGGCACGCGAACCAGGCGCCCTGGGAAAATACGTGCGAGCCGGACAAACACATCGGACGGCCACATTCACCGTCACGGAGGGACCAGTTCACGTCCTCCTACGAGGAACGGGTCACATTTACGCGGCCGTCGACTCGCATGCAGTCCTCCAGGGTCCTTTACACAAAGCGTTAGCGAAACAGTTCACCGACAAGCAGGGCAAACTGCAATGGGCAACTATGAACCTTAGTGATTATCGGGGCCACCGCGTACACCTGGAAGTGACCGGCACCGGTAACGTGCCGACCGAAGTCATGGCCGTCGTCGAATCGGCTCGACCTCCCGCCATTCCCGTCCAACGAGCCAATCCGTTCACAACACCTAAATCGGACCTGGCAAAGCTGACAACCCTCGAGCAGCTAGCTGCCGAATATGAAAACGGGCTCCAGGCGGCAAGCCAGGCCAGCAAGCTCTCCTCCAAGGCATTAACGCCGCCGCTGGCAGCCTTGCTCACCTGGATGAATCGCCACCCAGAACTGTTTTACCTATCTGACCAGGCGCAAGTCGACAAGCTTAAAAAGGTCAGCCAGCCGCTCCTGGCGGCGCGTCAGCAGCTCAGAAGTAAGATCCGAACCGATTCACGTTTAGCACCAGCCATGCTTGACGGCACCCCGGAAGACGAGTTCTTGCTCATCCGCGGAAATCATCGAACTACCAACGGGAACGTACCACGGCGATTCCTGACCGCCCTAGCCGGCAAGCCCAACGTGGGGACGAAAACTGGCAGCGGGCGACTGGCATTAGCCGAACAGATCCTTGCACCAGAAAACCCTTATGCATCCCGGGTCATGGTGAACCGCATTTGGCACCACCTCTTTGGTCGTGGCATTGTGCCATCGACCAACAACTTCGGGGTCCTCGGGCAGCGGCCTACCCACCCCCAATTGCTGGATCACCTGGCCAGTCGCTTCACTCGCGACGGCTGGTCGGTGAAGGGGATGATCAAGACGATCGTCCTTTCGCAAACGTATCGAATGTCGAGCACCTCGGATCCGCAGGCGAACCAGCTCGATGCAACGAACCAGCTGCTCCATCACAAACCGGTAAAGCGACTGGAGGGGGAGGTGATTCGTGATCAGCTGCTAACGGTTTCCGGACGCCTCGATCGCAAGATGTACGGGCCCAGCGTCCCGATCTTCCTCAACGAATTCATGCAGGGCCGCGGCCGACCCGGAAATGGTCCGCTCGACGGCCATGGCAGACGCTCGATCTACCTGTCAGTGCGGCGCAACTTTCTTCACCCCATGCTGCTGACCTTCGACATGCCGATCCCATTCAATTCGATGGGGCGACGCAATGTTTCTAACGTGCCAGCACAATCCCTGATCCTGATGAACGACCCGTTCGTAGTTGGGCAAGCTGAATTATGGGCCAAGCGCCTGCTGGCAGATCCCCAATGGAAGGCACTGGAACCATCCCAACGAATCGACGCTCGCTTACAAAATGTCTACTTAAACGCTTTCTGCCGCCCGCCAAACGCTGAAGAGAAACAACACCTCAGGCAATTCCTCCAGTCTCAGGGGGAAGCGCTTAATATTCCGGTGGCCGTACGCGCCGATGACCTGCGTGTCTGGAAGGACCTCGTACATATTCTCGTGAATGCAAAAGAATTTATTTTCATTGAATAAGAATCGCGACGCCTGCGCGTCGGGACCCCCAAGAGCTGAAACATGAGTCATTGCCATCGCTTTACCGCGGCCCCACAAACCCGCCGACAAATGCTGCAACGCTGCGCCAACGGTTTCGGTGCGGTGGCTCTAACTGCGCTTTCAGCCGATCCTAAATTCGCCAGTGCCGCACCTAATCGACCTGGTGCCCATAGTCCATTTGCGCCCAAAAAGCCTCACTTTACCCCGCAGGTAAAGCAGATCATCTATCTGTACATGGATGGTGGGCCTTCTCAAGTCGACACTTTCGACCCGAAACCTCGCCTCGAGAAGGAACACGGCAAGCCGTTCGCGATGAAAATCGAACCGACACAGTTCAACAATATTGGCAAGACCCTCAAGAGCCAGTGGGCATTCAACAATTATGGGAAGTCTGGAATACCAGTAAGCGATCTCTTCCCCAACATCGCACAACACGTGGATGACATGGCCATTATTCGCTCCATGACCTCCAAGTTCTCGGAACACACCAACGCCAACTATTTTCTACACACCGGTGTCGGCACCCAGGGACGGCCCAGCATGGGCAGCTGGGTGACATATGGGCTTGGCAGTGAATGCCAGGACCTTCCGGGTTTCGTAGTTCTTAACGGTGGGCTTATTCCGCCCGGCGGCCTGGACAACTTTAACAGTGGCTTTTTGCCGGCCTCCTTCCAGGGTTCCATTTTTAAGTCCAGCGCCAATCCGGTAGCCAACATCCGTCGCACCGAGGCGACGGCGGCGTTGCAGAAAAACAAGCTCGAGGTACTTAACCAACTCGACCGACAACATCTCCAGAAGCATGGCGCCGAAGACCAGATCGAATCCGCCATCGCCAATTACGAGCTGGCCTACCGCATGCAGATGGCGGTGCCCGGATTGATGGATATCAGTGATGAGAGCAAGGCCACCCTGGAACTCTATGGCGCTAACGACTCGTTTCAAAACACCAAGACCTTCGGCCGCAACTGCCTGATTGCTCGCCGCCTTATCGAGCGAGGTGTCCGTTTTATCGAGTTGACATGCACCGGCGGCAATGGCGACCGCTGGGATCAACACGCGAATCTCAAGGACGGTCACACTAAGAATGCGCGGTCGGTCGACAAGCCGATCGCTGGCTTATTGACCGACCTTAAGCAACGGGGACTTCTCGATTCCACGCTCGTTGTGTGGTCAGGTGAATTTGGCCGAACTCCCTTCGCGCAAGGCAATAACGGTCGCGACCACAACCCTTTCGGGTTCAGTCTCTGGATGGCGGGTGGTGGTGTTCGGGGTGGCATCACTTACGGTGCCACAGACGAGTACGGCTACAAGGCCATCGACAAAAAGGTTGAGATCCACGATCTTCATGCCACCATGCTTCACCTGCTAGGCATGGATCATACCAAGACAACGTTTCGGTTCAGCAGTCGTGACATGCGACTTACCGATGTACACGGCAAGGTAATCGATGGCATCCTTGCGAAACCCTAATCCGCCACCAGCCCCACGAATGGATCACCCGTAATGCAGGACCAACTGCTCCCATCTTATCCAAGCCGAAGCTGCTGGCAAACTGTTCGCCAAAAACTTTACGCGACCATGGTGCTCTTGACCGTCTCGGCGATGCTATTGGCGCCTCATCAAGCGAACGGACAAGCGGCTAAACCGATACCTCGTCATGCCTGGAGCCTGCGGCCTGCCAGTTTCCGCAACCAGCAACTTGCACCTGGCCGCGGCACGCTCTCCGGCAAGAGTGCCGGACCGGTTAAGTTTTCGTCTCAACAACCTCAAGCACTTATTCTTGATGGCAAAACAAACGATATCCGTCTGGCCACTTTTACCGAGCAGCAACCGGCAAAGCGAGTATTACCGGTCAAATCAATCACCGTGGAAACATGGATTTACGTGGATCGCATTCAGCCTTGGGGCTCCATGGTGAGCGCCATTCAAGACAACGGTAGCTACGAACGAGGCTGGATGCTCGGCATTCGTGAAGACATGTTTTGCTTCGGCATGGCCAGCACTTCGAAAAACAAAATCACCTATCTCAGCAATCCTCAACCGTTTTTACCCGGCAACTGGTATCACGTCGCAGGCACCTATGACGGCGCCAAGATGAAGCTCTTTGTTGACGGGCGTTTGCGTGCAGAATCAGCGGCTCAAAAAGGGGACATCGCCTATCCCCCAACCGGTCCCCTCACGCTCGGGGCTTATCGCGACAAGGACGAATACTATCCGTTGCAAGGAAAGATGGCCTACGCCGCTATCTTTGAGCAGGCTCTGACGGGCCCTCAAATCCTGGCCCGCTTTTTAGACCAGAAAAAGCCCTATCCCGGCGTCGATCCGGTACCTTCTGTAGCTAAGGGGTGGCCGACCTACGGTCGGGACATTCGTCGCTCGGCATACACTCCCGAGCAGCTAAAGCTTCCGCTCGTCAGCCAATGGACCTACCAAACAATGCGCCCCCCCGCCCCTGCCTGGCCAGCTCCGGCCAAGCAGGACTTCTGGCACCAGAAAGCTGATTTACCAGCCCGCGTCACTTACGATCGGGCTTTTCACCTGGTGTCAGACGGGCAGCGATTGATTTTTGCCTCTTCGGCAGAGGACAGCGTGACCTGCCTGGATGCGGCCACAGCGAAACTGCGATGGCGATTCACCACCGAAGGGCCTGTTAGGCTTGCTCCCACCATCGACCAGCAACGGGTCTATTTCGGCAGCGACGACGGCTTTGTCTATTGCCTGGATGTCACCGACGGCAAACAGCTCTGGAAATACCAGGCGGCTCCAACCGGCCGCCGCATTCCCGGCAACGAACGGATAATTTCGTCCTGGCCCGTCCGCAGTGGTGTGATCATTGACCGTGGCCAGGCCCGTTTCTCCGCCGGCCTCTTCCCAGCCCAGGGAACTTACCAGTTCGCTGTGGATGCCATCACCGGTGCAGCCCTGGCGCGAGGAAAGCTAAGTTTCTCACCGCAGGGATATTTACAGAGACGGGGAACACGCTTGATTGTTGCCCAGGGACGCAATCCCACCCCGCAGCGTGTGGGGTCACTCCTTCCAACAGACAAGCCCGTTCTCCCTGACCAGGAGAAGATACTTTCTGAGTATCCCTACGCCACCATATTCTCCGGCGCCGTACGTTTCGCAGGTGGAGACAATCGGGTAGCCGCTCTCGACGCCGAGGGCACAACACTCTGGAGTAGTCCTGTCCGGGGCAAGGCTTATTCTCTGGCGCTGGCGAACGGGAAACTCTTTGTTAGCACCGACCAGGGCGTCATCCACTGTTTCATTACGGGAACTGCGTCAACTCGTGTTGGCGAAGTGGCCGAACGCCCTGTCGAAGATCCTGCAGGACTATTCTATCAAACTACGGACGAGCGACTCGCCTACGAAAATCAGGCAGCTGAAATAATTGCAGCCGCGTCCCGCATTAATGCTAATCCACTGGATCGCGGTTATTGTCTTGTGCTCGGGGCGGGGCGGGGTCAACTCGCTTACGAACTGGCTCGCAAAACGAACATGCAAATAATCGCCGTCGCCGAACCAGGCAAGGACGCCGGCCCCACCCGCGAAGCCCTTCGGAAGGCCGGGCTTTATGGTCGCGTAGTGGTACACCAGGCACCTCTGAATCAACTCGGTTACGCCAATGAATTATTCAACCTGATTTGCGTCGACCGGCCCTCAACAGACGGATCGATCCCAACCCCCCTAGACGAAACCCAGCGACTACTGCGACCTGCCGGTGGCGTCGCTGTGATTAGTTCGCAGACGCCCAGCAAGGTAACGCAAAGGGCTCTTCGTGCCTGGGCTCGGCCGCTTCCAGCCGACGCAATCCATCGCTTCGAAGACGAACAAAGGCGGTTTGTTCTACGACGCACGCCCTCAAAAGACGTTGGTGACTGGACCCACATGTATGCCGGCTCCGCAAACACTGCCTGCAGCCAGGATCAGCTGGTCCGCGGCGAACTGCAACTTCGCTGGTACGGCAGACCCGGGCCCCAACACATGGTCGACCGCCATCACCGTACGAGTCCACCGCTAGTTATTGCGGGCCGCATGTTTCTGCCTGGCAACAATCGAATCATCGGAGTCGATGCTTACAACGGCGCTGTTCTTTGGCAAAAACCGGTGGACAACTTCCGTCGTGTGGGGGCAATGAGAGACAGCGGCAGCATGGTAGCAGCCGCCGACATTCTTTACGCGGTGGCCAACAACAGATGCCATCTGCTGGACACGGCAACTGGCAAGGAGATACGGCAATTCACTACCCCAGCCCGTAGTGACAAGCAGCCCCGTCACTGGGGATATATCGCCCGCGTCGGCAACGACCTTTACGGCACAACGACGCGCGTCGGCGCCGCGCGCCGCGATCATTCTCGCGAACAGATCAACGAAACGTATTACGATTTCATCCCGATTGTAACAAGTGATTCAATCTTCGCCCGACACCGAACCGAGGGGCAACTAAAATGGCAATACAGGCCGCGAGGCGCGATCATCAATCCCACGATCACAATCTCGAGCGACCGCATCTACTTTATTGAGAGTGATAACAAAAAGACACTGGAAAGCAAAACTGGCCGGTCAACGCTCCAACAGCTGCTTAGCGGAGGCTCCCGACTGGTAGCCCTTGATCGCCTGCGGGGCACGTTGCTCTGGGAGAAGGCCTCCGGCCTCAAGCAAATACAACATCACCTCTTCCTGGGCTACGCCCAAGAAACGCTGGTTGCCGTCGGAACCCGCAACCACCTGGACGGGACGGCCCAACAACTTTGGTATGACATCAAGGCCTTTTCCGCCAAGGACGGACGGCCCCTCTGGACCGCCTCCCAGAACCAGCGGCAAACTATTGGCGGAAGCCATGGCGAACAGGACCACCATCCAGCAATTGTCCAAAACATTGTCTACGTGGAACCCTTTGCGTACCATCTAGCAACCGGTACTCGGCGGGCCAACTGGAAAATGACACGAGGCGGACACGGTTGCGGAACCATTTCGGCGTCAGCAGCAGCCTGTTTTTTCCGGGCAGGAAATCCTACCATGTGTGACTTGGCAACTGGGAAACTAAGCAAGGTGACGGAGGTCACTCGACCTGGTTGCTGGATTAATATGATTCCGGCTGGCGGACTGCTGCTAATACCGGAAGCAAGTTCAGGCTGCACTTGTAATTTCCCCATCCAAACCTCCATGGCCTTCGGTCCCGTCACCACGGTTAAGCCAAAACCCTAACATCGGCCAAAACAATTCGCTACAATTTACGGGGCTCCTCCACCTAACTGTCCAAAGGAACCTGTCATGCAACAAGTCAAAATCTTCAAGAGTATCGAAAGCGAACTCGTCGCACTTGAGGAAGAGATCAATGAGTGGCTCTCCACGAGTGGCGCAAAAGTAATTAATATCACGGGCAATATTGCCGCCCAGGCCACGTCTTCAGGCTCACTGGGCGACACCTTCTCCGGGTCTGACGTCCTCCTGGTTGTACTCTACGAAAAGTAGTCTTCTGGATTTCGTGGCCATCAAGGGCCAGCGTCTCTTTGCTCTGCTATTGAAGTCCGTCCAAACCGCTACCGGGTTTCCGGTCTAGAAGTTTTTGTTGCCATGAAAATCGATCGACTTGAATTTTACCTGGTCGCGATGCCACTGCTTTACCCCTGGCGGACGGCTTACGGTGAAGATCACGCGATTCACGCCATGCTTTGTCGCATGTGCAGCGGATCAGTCCAGGCCTGGGGAGAAACATCGCCGCTGGCCGCACCCTGTTACAGCAGTGAATGGGCGGGCGGCGTCTTTCAGGTCGCTCAGCACTGGTTGGGCCCGGCGATTGTCGGCCAAACGATCGACGACGCTGTCGAACTACAGAAACGGATGAGCATCTACAAGGGAAACCCTTTTGCCAAGGCCGCCCTCGACACGGCCTGGTGGGCACTGCATAGCAAGCTCAGCAATGTCCCCTTACATAAAGCGCTTGGTGCACAACGCGACGAGGTTGTCGTTGGTGCAGATTTCGGCGTCATGGACACGATCGACCAGCTTCTTGAATCAATGGCTCCCGCCGTAGAAGAGGGGTTTGCACGTGTGAAGCTCAAGTATCGCCCAGGCTGGGACCTGCCCATGATCAAGCAAGTCCGCCAGGCGTTTCCGGACTGCGTCATTCACATTGACTGCAACAGTAGCTACACACTCGACTCCCTCAATGAATTTCGAGCACTCGATGAGTACCAGCTGGCAATGGTCGAACAGCCCCTGGCGCACGATGACTTGCTCGACCATGCCCAACTCCAAGCCTCCATTAAGACGCCCGTTTGCCTGGACGAGAGCATCCAGTCGCTGCAACTAGCCAAGCAAGCGACGCGCTTGAATAGTTGCCAGTGGGTCAACATTAAGCCCGGCCGGGTAGGGGGCCTGACCCCTGCGGTGGCCATACACGACTGGTGCCAGCAAGCGGCCATTCCCTGTTGGGTCGGTGGCATGCTCGAAAGTGCCACCGGTTCCGCGTTTTGCACCGCCTTAGCCATGCTCGACAACTTCCGATACCCAGCGGACATTTTCCCTAGCAGTCGTTTTTACGCGGAAGATCTCTCCGACCCTCCCTTAGAACTCTCTAGAAACGCAGACGGGCAGCCTTCTGTTACAGCCCCCCTGCAGCTACCCGAACCCGTGCTCGACCGACTGGCCAAGGTGACCCTGGAGAAAGTGGTTCTTACTTGACGATCATTCGCTACTTTGTCGTCCAGTCACTGGATAGAGCACATCTTGAAAGCCCACTCCCGAATGTTCTCCCGGGGGCACCAGTTGGTCCACACAAGCTTCATCTTCGGCGGTAACTTCGATATCAAGGCAGCCGAGGTTGTCGTCAAACTGTTCCATCGTACGTGGACCAATAATGACCGAAGTTAAATTGGGATTCGCCAGGCACCAGGCCAGTGCAAACTGGCTGAGGGCAAGCTGGCGCCCGTCGCAGTGTTCTTTTAGTTTCTCTGCGACCAAGAAACTGGCTTCCCTTAATTCCGCCTGTTGCATCCGCACATCGCCGCGGGCTGCCCGACTGCCACCGGGAAACTCTTGGCCTGGCAGGTACTTGCCGGTCAGCACACCGCGTGCCAAGGGACTATAACAGACAACACCGATACCGTATTGCCGACAAAGTGGAAATAATTCCACTTCGGCATCACGGTTAACAATATTGTAGAGCGGTTGGACACAGGCAAAACGACTGAGGCCACACCGGTCGCTTACCCAAAGCGACTCTGCGAGACGCCAAGCGCGAAAATTCGAACAGGCGATATAGCGTACCTTGCCGGACCGCACCATATCTTCCATGACTCGCAGTGTCTCTTCGATAGGTGTCGTATAATCCGGTGCGTGGTCATAATAGAGGTCAATATAATCCGTGTTAAGCCGACGAAGACTTCCTTCCACAGCACGCAGCATGTGGACGCTACCGGACCCATAATCATTAGGCCCCTCGCCCATCTTTTGACGCCCCTTGGTCGCCAGGACTACCCGATCTCTTCTATCTGCCAGCGCCTTGCCCACTAGCACTTCCGATTCTCCCCCATTGTACATGTCCGCGGTGTCGAAAAAGTTGATCCCCTCATCGATAGCCTTATGCATAATTTGAATCGCTAGCGATTCTTCTGTTTGACCGCCAAACATCATCGTGCCCAGGCAAATCGGCGAGACCCGGACACCGTGATTGCCTAACTGTTTGTAGTACATCGTTTTCTTTCCTTTTCTGTTTCATCGCCGAACCAGCTGAACACGGAGAGCCGCGACTGCCCGATGTCAGCTCGGCTTGACGACTCCCAGCAAAAACGTTGGGTTAAGCGATTCGAAGCGGAGTTGTTCGAGCTGATCAGCTCCTCGCGAAATACTGAACATCCAGGTCTGGGCCTGGCTAACCTGTTTTTGCAGTGCGCTCCGCACTGCCGCCAGATTGTCAATTGAATTAACGTTTACAACCAGTCGCCCTCCGGGCCGTAGTCGATCCAGTGCCTGCACTGCCAACTGGCTAACCTGTCGTCCAGTCCCACCAACGAAGACTGCATCTGGAGCGGGTAGGTCCTCCCATACCTCGGGAGCTTTACCCAAGACGGGAGTCAAGTTGTCGGTTCCGAACCTCTCTGCGTTAGACGAGATGAGCGCGTAATCTTCAGGGTCCATCTCGATTGCGAAGACACGTCCACCATTGGCAATTTGAGCCGCCTCAACTGCGATCGATCCACTACCAGCTCCCACATCCCAGACAACGCTATTGGGGCCCAGGTCTAATTCCGCCAGCGCCACTGAGCGAACTTCCGCAGGTGTCACAAGGCCCCGCTTAGGTTGCGACTGCGAAAACATTTCGTCTGGATTACCAAACAGGCGTCTACCGACCATCGCTGCCGGGCGGTCGGGCACATCCGGCTTACGGATAAGGATCATCACGTTTAAGGATGCGAATTCCTGCCCGGCAATTTCGTCCAGTTCGCCGAACGTCACACGTTCGTCGGGCGAACCCAGGTTCTCGCAGACGTAGGCCGTAAAATAATCGATCTTGCGATCCAAGCAGGCCTTTGCGACCGCAGCCGGTGGAGAACCTTCAGTAGTAAAGATACCGACCTTTTCGGCGGTGCGAATACGTTCAACCACCAGGTCAACCGATTGGCTTGCCAGGTTTGTCAGGAAAGCCTCATCCCAACTCTCTTTGATCCTGGCAAAGGCCATCTGCATGCTGCTGACATGAGGTAGCACCTCAAAACGTTCCTTGCCAAGTCGTTCGCAAAGGTAACGCGCCATGCCATAAAAGAGTGGATCCCCACTGGCCAGCAGCACAATCTTCTGCTGTGGGTCACTAGCGATCCGGTCCACGACCAAATCCAGGTCGCCTTCGGGGTCCCAGGTGTCAGCCGAAAATTCCCCTACCTGCGCCAAGAGTACACTTTCACCGATCAATATGTCAGCACCGGCGAGACATTCCCGGGCCACCGACGTGAGGCCCGGGAGACCGTCGTCACTGATTCCCACGATATGTACTTTTTTCGGTTCCGTCACCAGGGTATACCTCGGCAGGCTGTTGTCGACCAGGGACCTGTAAGGAGCAACCGTCAAGATCCGACTGTGAATTCTATTGAATCCAAAACGATCGCGTAAGCAGGGCTGGTGCCGGTCCCCGTGAGTTCCGCCAGCAAGCGCAAAAAAACACGTCCGCGAAGTCCCGCGAACGTGTTTGCTGTTTCGTGAACAAATCTGGCTAAACAGACCCTTTATGCCTGGAAAGAGCTGCCGCAGCCACACGTTTTTACCGCGTTGGGGTTCTCAAAGGTAAACCCTCGTTTCTCCAAGCCGTCATACCAATCGACCGTTGTGCCATCGAGATACAAGGCACTCTTCTTGTCGACTACGACCGCGACGCCATGCTGATCAAATTTCGAATCAGCCTGTTCGTCGAAAGCGTTATCAAAACTGAGCGTATAGTTAAATCCACTGCAACCGCCGCCGGCTACGCCAATCCGAAGAAACATATCGTCTTCAAAACTTTGTTCTACTCGGACGCGTCTGACTTCGTCCGCAGCTTTTTCCGTGATCACGATGGCCATTGAAATATCTCCTATCGATTTAACTCACAAAGCACAGCTTACTAGTTATTAACCTATCTCTTATCGTACACAAAGCCAAGTCATTAGACTAGGTCGTTTTCGAACTACCACCCCCCCAGTCGGCAAAAATAACCGGCCTATACCTCTTTTAGCTGCCGCAACCGTTTTACGGCCTGGCAAACAGTTTCGACCGCAAAGTCAATCTCTGGATCGGTAGTAAAGCGGCCCAAACCGAAACGCAAGCTCGCCCTCGTTAGATCATCACCCAGGCCAATGGCCCGTAAAACATGGCTTGGCTCCGGGTTCGCCGACGTGCAAGCACTGCCGCTGGAGACTGCCAGTTCTTTCATGCT
>Ga0310342_100002524_pt1 | contig 11769 bp, 2 predicted proteins | sample S15DNA20500_MG_FD_206155 | JGI IMG/M metagenome (GOLD analysis project Ga0310342, IMG submission 206155) | Marine microbial communities from station ALOHA, North Pacific Subtropical Gyre - S1503-DNA-20-500_MG | ecosystem: Environmental > Aquatic > Marine > Oceanic | place: Pacific Ocean: North... | reverse complement strand
GCAGGAAACCCATGTGGACCGATGTTGATCTTGTTAAAATAAACACTCTTAAAGGCCCTGGAGTCCTCCTCAAGAGTACTGATGCCCAAGGGCACCGAAACTCCAAAGAGGTCGATCGAGAGTTCCACTGCCGGCTTGTATCCTGGTAGTGGCCAGTCTACACCCTCCCAATCGTAGTCAAGGGTTCCCCAGTCTGCCGGCACGTCGTAAATTTCCACATCTATCTCAGTGTCCTCCGTATAACTCCAGGTACCCGGGAAAACCATTTCGGGAATCTCCGGATACATGAAATGTATCAAATCCGGTCCATCATAGCCCTTGGCGTAGGTCTTTCCCGGTCCAATGTCGCTTGGGTACGGCGTCCCGTAGAGCTCGATCAACTCGTGCGTGTAGGCCAGCTCCTGCTGAGAGCCACCGGCCTGCAGGTCTGCCAGCGAATCCTCCTCCGAGCGCATCAGCCGTGTAACATCCTTTGCGTCATCAAATGCAGACACCGCGTTGGCCAGGGCCTTGTTGGCCCGCGCGGCTATTTGCTCGTAGTGCGTCTCAATGGCCCCCCCCACCATGCTGTGCGGGTTCACATCGAAAACCAGGGCACCCTCCGGCAGGCCAAGAGGTGTGAGATGTCCAGCGGCGTTGTCCACATTGATCTGGAGCTCGGCTGCCGATTTCGCTAACTCGTCCAGTTCCGGAACCGTGGTCCGGTCGATTATCTGGATGCCTTCATGGCTGGGGTCGTTGTCCACGTCCGGCAACATGGCGTTGCCGACCACCCAATGGACCATCGAACCGATTCCGGCTCGTGAGGCCCAGTGATCCATGCCCCAGCGCCTCGTGGACTGCACTGTGGCATCCCCCTCGGTGTGGGAACGGCCATCGTTGCTTCTCGTCTGATCGAAAGAGAGCCACCCACTGTCCTCGCCAGGGATGTAGTCCCGGCGCCAGGTCAGCTCGAACACCTGGTTACCGGTCCGGGCCAGGGCCGATGCGGCGGCGGCAAATTTCCGCTCGTCCAGGTAATCCACCTGCACTGCCTTGCCGAGCACCGTGACCGCCTCGGTCCTTGGCGCCCAGGTGAAGTCCACATCGGTGATCAACTTGTAGTAACCCTTGAGCGCGGAGAGATAATGCCCATAGGCATCTCCGTGCCCCTGCGGGTACATTCGTGCGGCATCGGCCGCGTTGATGGCACCGTCCAGCGCCTCACCCTGGTCCTCCTGAATGTTGTAGTTCAGGGCGTAGATCACTTCACCCGCGTCAATTCCCCGCGTGTAGTTCCAAAACATCCTGTTGTATACCGGGGCGGTCTCAACGCCGGGTTGCATGAAGTCATCCCGTCCACGCAGGAGAGCCAGTTCCTCCTCCAGCAGGCTGGGCACCTGGCCCTTGAAGGCGAACAATGCCGTGGCAATGTCGCCGTACGTGCTATCCTTGGTCCCAATGCCGATGGTCGGGTTCGCCGCATCTGCCCATGCCTCGTTACCCACCATCATATACAGGTCGTTGATGTAACCGGCCGCCAGCAACAATGCATCATTAGCGGGCCCATAGTTGATTCCAGCCTCGATGCTCAGCATTTTGCCGCGGTTTAGCACCGTCTCGTAGATCTCGATCAACCCGCTGTCGTTTATGTTGTCAAGATTCAGCGCGATGTCGCCCTCCCACCGTTTCCCGGCCTGGGTGATCATGCTGGCGTCGGTATTGACGCTGTTGTTGAACAGGTCGGTAACACGCTGCGAAAACGGGTTGATCCCGGCCAGCACGCGCTTGATCCAGCCTTCAGCCAACTGTGGTACGGTCCACTGCGACCAGCCCGCTTCCTTCTCGGCATCGGTGAGTCCCTCGGCATCGATGTCCACATATCCCGGGTGCGTGGGCTGGGTCGGCCGATACCGCATGATGATATAGTTGTCGCTCAACGTCTGGATTCCGCTGCCTCCAAGGACATAGCGATGGATCCCCGGGCCGACCCCTCCGTCCAAAGGCGTCCAACCTGGCACCAGCGCCGTCGGGTTGGATGCATCATAATTGGCATGCTCGCTGGAGTAGGAAACAAGAGGCGGCTTGCCGTCGATTGGCGGCTGGATCCTCCACTCGTAATCAAAATTTGCAAACTTAGCGGCGAGATCCGCACTGTGCATGAACGTCACTTTTTCATCCAGCGGATTACTGGCGAAAAGGACCTTGAGCTCCCCCCTGGTTATCGGGGCACCAACACGGATGACATGAAGACTGACAGGGAGCCCGCTATTGTCGGGATTGTTCCCGTCATTTTCGATGAGAGTGACATAACCAACTCCGGGACCATTGGCGCTCAACGCATAGGAATCCACGGCCGAGTCGTCATGGGTAATCGTGACCAATTGGCTGATGCCGTAGGTCGCAACGCCGTCGGCTGAATCCTCGGACAACCCTGTGACCGCAGTATTATTTGTGTTCGCCACCCACTGGCCCGGCCCAAATCCCGTATCCGGATCGTACGCCTTAGGCTCGTAAAAAGTCTCCACCTTCGTGGTCAACCCGTCTACCGCGGTGGCCCAGGAATCATAGGCCGGATCCGCTTCAGGGCACAACGCCTTGACCTGCGCGATCTCCTGTGCGCTCAACACGTTTAGCAACAGATACTTTTCACCAACAATTTCATCCACGAAGGTTCCGCCGAACACCAGTGCCCCGTCGGTTCCCCGGTTTGGGTCAAAGAATAGGCGCTGCGACAAGTGCGGATCCAAATTCGGGAAATACGTTTTGCCTTGATAAGTCGATGTCTTGATCGAGGACGGCACCTCACTGAGTATCCCCGCCTTCTCATCACTGTTCAACGCGTAGCTCTTTTCCCGGGTCGGATCGTGCAGGGTCACGCTCGATGCGGCCTCCCCGCTGGTAAAGTCGTTCGCGATCGACTGCTGGTAAAGCATCTTCACGCTGGCTTGTCCCCGAATCTGCGGCAGCCCCCTCGTGGGCATGGTCAGCGTCTCGCTCAGGTATAGCAGCTTCGCATCGGCCGGCCAGACGGGACGATACACAACCTCCAGCGAGTCGGTCGATTTTGCATCCGCATCATCGTTGCTTCCTGCTGGAAGAAGATACGGAACGATGGAACCCACCGCTGGTTGCTCGGCCGTGCTCATTCCTGGCCAAGCAAAGCCGGCAAGCGTTTTGTAATAGAAGCGCATGGAGAACGAATTGGCCGGCGTGGGTTTCTCGGCCAGGTACGGAGCGCGATCCCCAACGATCCGGGTCCCTCCATTGTCATCAGCGTAGAAAAGATTCATTGGCGCCTGGCCCACCGCATCAGCCTCCGCGCTCACGTTGATGGCCAGTGTCACCGTGATGGGATCACTGCCATCGCCCGGCGTCAGGACCAGATCAAGAGTCACTGCACCATCATCCCCGCCACCCGGCTCACCTTCCAGGGTCAGCGAGTTGATTGACAACCAACCCGGCAAAGTGGAGGTCTGTGACACAGCCATCGTCAGCGTGGCCACTCGATGAGATGTATGCATCGTGTAGCTAAACGCCTCATTCACCTTGGCCGTTGCATCCGCCGGGTCACCAAACGATCCCCCGTCCTCCCCGTCGGCAATGTCTTTGGTCAAGTTCCCCGTCAAGGTGGTCGCATCGATCTCGGCATTAGCAGTCAGTGTCAACACTCCGCCGCCGGAGAATCTCAGCGTTTCACCGCTTATGTAGGCACGGGACAACGCGGCCACGGTCACGGACACGCCCGTTCCCTGGGTAACCTCCCCTGCGGCCGACACGGCGGCTGCATCGTAGGTCCCGGCGGCCAATGGCGGGGCCCCAGCGTGAACCCCGCGGAATGCCCAATGCCCGCCCTTCCGATCCTCGTAGGTGAACTGTTGGTATTGCTTATAGTTATTCCTTTGTTCGGCCGTGGCTTCGGCCCAGCCCGTTGGATCATCCCCACCCGCCACCAGGAGCGGCTCCGTGTTATAATTTTTGCGCGACACTTCCGGTGTTTTTTGATCGCCGATTTTCTTGCCCGCCGGCAGCTCATCTTCCGCCGTATACTTGGTGGCCGCGGCGAACTCCTCCACCGGCTTGGCCAGAAGTGGCAACGGCATCGGCGCCTGCAGCAGCTGGCCCGCCTCCGTGATGTAGTCAAAAAGGATTCCTGCTGAAGGCTTTTCCCGCAGAACCTTGTACACGCTCATCGCCGGTCTCCCATCCGCCTCGGTATAGTCTATGAGAACATACGGTTCGGAGGAGTAATTGGCGTAGTTGTTGTTGCTCGTCGTGTTGTTCAGTTCATCGCTCAGGGCGTACCCCTGGCCCGCCAGCATCAGGGCGTGCTCCTCGTTGGGATTATACCCGACCAGGGTCGAATCGTTCTGCACATAGATGGTCCCCTTGGCCTCCAGGCTGCTCAACGCACCCGTTCCATCGTTGCTTGCCATCACGATTTCCTTTGGCGCCGCTGGCCACTGGAGGGTGTAACGCCCAAAAACCGACGGCCAGTAGATCGGATCGAATCCTTTTTTCGTGTCAGCGGAATTTTTGCGATACCAATGCACCTCAAGCACGTTATTGGCCGGGTTTGCGTTTACCGGGATGATCGATCCCAGGTTGGCCGCATCAAAACCCTCAGCAATCGGGTCGACATAGGCTTGTTCATTATATGCGTTGCCGGACTCGAGCAGGATGTAGCCGGCCCAATAGCTGGCACCACTCGCGCCCAGTTCGCCGGTCGGCGCCTGAATGCGCTCTCCAACATCAACCGACTGGGCAATGTATCTCGGCCCCGTTAGCTGGTCGCTTGAGACGAAACCGGTGGCGAGGGTTGTGACCGGAGAAACCTCCGGCGAGGAGTCATACGTCAGCCCGGCAAGCGGATTTTCACTGGTGCCCCATATTTTCAAATCCCTCGCCGGCACCCAGAAGTTGACGCCCCGGGCGGATTCTGCCAGCTGCCCAGCCGTTACGCTGGAGTCCAGCCATGAAAAGACACGCTCGAAATATACGTGCTCCCCGGAGTTGAACCGGAGCAGCGTCCGGTGCTGGGGATAATCGGCATCCAGAATGGTGTAAAACTCATACGTGGGCGTAAGATGCGCCCGCGGGATGTCCAACGGATCCTGGTACTGGATGTATGGCACATTATCAAGTGGCATCTGGACAGCGGTGGATTCAGCCGGGGTGTCGTCGGTAACCCCTGGGCGGACATAGTGGCTGTATCGTGCTGGATCATCCGGCCAGATAAACTTGTAACGGACATGCTGCGCCGGCCAAAGGATGCCCTCCAGCCCCTCCTCCATCCAGTGAATCTGGTAGTCGTTCAGGTTCTCGGTTTCCCGCACGGCGTAGTAGCGAATCTTGGCGCCGCCGAAACCACCCGTCTGGTAGGTGAACAACTCAATCCCCGTTTGCTGCAAGGGCTGCGGATGCAGCAGCTCGTCCTTTTCGGAGACGGGCGGCGCGGTGGGCAAAACCAGATCGCCCAGCTCGGTTGTCACGGACGCCGGCGTGGAGTGCTTGAACACATCAACGATCTCGTACCCAAGATGGTACCTCGTCTGCCCATCCTCCCGGAGGTCCCCCAATAATTCCACGAACGCGCGCCCCTCAGCATTAAGAGCCTTCAGCATGCCGTTGTTGTAGGTCAACGTGTATTTGTACACCGCCATATTGGTGTTTTCACCACTGGAGGTGGCACCACCCTCGATCGCGGGAGTCCCCTCTGGAACAGACTCCGGGAAGCTGTTGTTGTAAACGATGTTCAGGTCCCCGATGGTTGTCGTCGGGATGTTGACCTGCGGGCCGGGATACCCCGCCTCATTCCAGTAGATTTTCTTCGGTGTCTTGTTCGCGCTGCCGGACACCACGTATTTCTTCTTTGACACTCGATAATAGTTTCCAACCGACTCAAACCATTTGTTCGTGTCGGCTTTTTCCTCAGCAGTGAGCTTATGTTCCGGCCCCCAATCCGGGTCATCCTCATCTGCTCCCTCAAAGCCGACATGATCTTCTGGTTCCGGGAAGGATGTATCCCCGGCGGTCAAATCCCCGACAAGGGTTCCCGTGAGCTGCTCCGCTCCGACCGGGGCATCCTCTGTCAATGTCAACAAGGGCCCATTATCAGCGGTAAACCGGAAGACATGATTTGATCCATAGGACCTCGAGGTCTTCTCGTTGACGCTGCTCATAGTGATGGGGACCACTACAGTAGTGCCCGCGGCCACATCTTCCGACACCGTGAAGACCGGGTTTTCGTCGTGGCGGAGACTTCTCCGCCAATTAATTTCTATCGGACCCGGCTGAATGGCAAAGACCGCCCGCGCATGAGGACTGTAATAGTAGCCCGCGTCCGTATGTTTCATGTTCACCGGATCCGCCAGGTACGGCTCGCCCACCCAGTAGGTGGCTGGCAGCACCGAGTCTGGCAACCCTGTCCCCTCTTCATCTTCCTCCGGGGGAGAAATAATACCCCCGAACAGGAAAGACACCGGCCGGTTGAGGTACGGAGCACCCACCTGGGCACGTTGCAGCACTACACGAACTTCGCCCGTTGGAGGGCCATGCGGCAACTGTATGTTTCTTGCATTTCCTGCATAGCCGAGGCTCGGATGGAGGTTGGGGCTAGCCACAGTCCCGGGCTGCTCCGGGGTGGCCACCGCTCCCCAACTGAGAAGCGAGGAGAACTGGTTAATGGTTGGAGGGTTGCCAGAAGTTGCGGCAAAGTTAGGCGCATTCCCGTTCGAGCCGAGAGGGAGGCACGGATCCTCGGTTGTACAGAAGGACAACGGAACGCCGCCTTTAGACTGGTAATTGTACAGCGTTTTATCCTGCGCAATTTCAAGCGGCAGTGTTTGGGCCTGGCCAAGTGATTGGCCCACCACCATTAGCAGCATCCCGCCCAACAGCCTACTTGCCGGTATTTTCATCTTTGTGATCTTCATTCGGTGGTCAAGGTGGCGATGTTGCTGATACGATTCAGGACTAACGCCCCTTTGACCGCATAGCTCTTCTCATTTGCCGCACCGCTTGTCGCCAGTCCAAACAGTGTCATCGTTTCCTCATAGGAACCAGTCAACTGCTTCCCTGTTCGTGTGAGCGAGGCGAACCCGCTCCCCGGTAATTCAAACGTCAGCTTCATCTCCCGCCGTATCCGGTACGACTCCCGGCCCACCGCCTGAACCGACGTGAAGCCCGCCGACAAGTTGTCGTGGTCCGGGTGGTAGGTATGCAGGAACGGGTTGGACGCCTGGTCGTCGTGGGCGACATCCACCGTCACCGACAGGACCTCCCCCGATGCGAGGTCACCCCCGCCACATACCCATGGCAGGTTGCTCTCGCTTACCGGCAGGTGAACGCAACTGATCCGCTCCGATGTCTCCAGTTTTTCGGCGTCCATCAAACTTTCCCTGGTAGCCACCCCGTCGTTCCCGCTGGCCAGCGTTCCCACGAACACCCGCTGCAACATCTTGATCCGATTGGCTCCGCCGGTCTCGTCCTGGGCAATGTCCGCCCCGGTCAGCGTGCCGGTTAACAACACAGAGTTTACAGGTGCATTCGCCGTCAGGGTCAGCACCCCACCGCCGCTGAACCCGATCGCCTCCCCGGCGTACAACGGCCTCGGGAGGGTCGTCACCGCAACAGAAACAGTGCCCGTGCCAAGAGTGGCGCCCGTGCTGGTCGTCTCGGAATCGGCAATGTCCGCCACGGTCAAGTTACCGGTCATCGTGGTTGCATCAACGAGCGCGTCATCCGTCAGCGTCAACACGCCCCCACCGGAGAACACGACCTGGTTGCCGGTTGAGTAGGGCCGGGGCAACGCTGCCACGGGCACGGAGACTCCCGTTCCCTGGGAAACCGGCGCGATTTGGACGGTCTCCGCGTCGGCGATGTCTGCTCCGGCCAAATTCCCCGTCAACGTGGTAGCTCCGGCAGCCGCATCCGTTGTCAGGGTCAACTCGCCGCCGCCGGAGAATGTCAGCACTTCACCGCTCTGGTAGTCGCGGAGCGTTGGCCCGACGCTCACGCTGACGCCGGCTCCCTGGACAACCGCCCCGTCGACCGTGACACCGGACCCGACGGTGATGTCGTTGGGGACCACCGTCACGCCGGAGAGTTTCTCCTTGTGCAGAAGGAGCCGGAGCGGGTAGGGGCTGGCCACCTCGCCGAACGTGTTCGTGTCGGTGGAAAGTGAATGGCGCACCTGCGTGACGGCGACGGCGCCGACCCACAAGCCCTCGCCTGAACCCACCTCGCCGCTCACCGGAATGTCGATCTGCGAATGGCCGAGCGAGTCCGTGAACCGAAGCAAGCTGGCGTAGAGTGTGCCGGGTGCCCCGGTCATCGCCGCCCGATCCAGCCCCAGCACCACCTCCACCTCTGAGCCAATCTCGTCCTTCGGCTTGAGTGTTTGTGTCCACGATGGCGATCCGACGGAAAGTACTTCGTGGCCGTAAACCAGCGTTGCCGTGTCCAGTTCATCGCGAACCAGCACCGGTGCGGAGCCTTCAATCGGCGTCTGGCCAGCCGGCGGCGTGTCCGAAGCGACATTGGTCACTGACACCGTCAAATTGGCGGAGGTCATGTTGCGCAGGCGAATGCGATAGGTCGACAACGTGTCCCCGAGATGCGCCCCGCCCGCCGACTGCAGGGTCAGGTCAAACGGGCCGAAGTAGCGGTTGAACTGCGCACCCGCATCCATCCAATACGCCTCCCCCCGCCTGGCTATCTTCAAGCGGGTCCCGTACACCTGTTCCGGGTTGGTCCCACTGCTGATTTCGCCCCCGATATAGGCAAAGAATCTGGTGTTCTGCAGCAGATAACCGGCAAGCTGAAAATAATCAGTCAGGCTGTTCGAACTACCCGTCACGGCGGGCACTCCGAAAAAGTTCAGGCCTGTCGTCGTCCACTGGTATACCGGGGGGACGGGCTTCCCCTTGATGTTCCAGGTGTACCGCGGATCGTCAGGGTCGGCGTACTGGTAGGTGAGCTCACCCGTGGGCTGGCCACCCGCATCCACAGCCTGCGCCACGGTCTTCTTCAGCTTCACCAGATAGGCCAAGTTGCCCGGCATCCTGCTGAACTCAGATGTATTATCGCCCAGGCCGACCTTCCAGCTCAACCAGCGCGACTTCGAGTCGGTCGGCGCATCCGGCATGACCACATACTGCGCGGTGGACCCCGAGGGCTTCCACAGCCACACCTCCTCCACCGCCGTGTCGTTGGCAAACTCCGAGATCTCGACATGCGTGGCGTCCACGTGCAGGTAAATCGCATTCCAACCCGGGACCAGATCAAACGACTGCGTCTGCCATTGGGCACATGCAAACGGCGCCATCGCCAGAAGCATTGCTCCCGCCACCCACGTCTTGTGTTTTGTGTTCATTGACAATTAAATATCGTTTTCAAGGCTTTTGTTTCGGTTGAACTAACAGTGTGATTTGCTCAACTTTCCCGCTCCCAGGGAAACTCCGTCGGGGTGCCATCCCCCCTCTCCGTTCCAGCTCCGTCATGACGAACCTTCCGCTTCATGGTTCGGATCGCTACCCGCATTCTGGAAGATCTATAGCATCATCGCTCCTTGTGTGCGAACCTTTTTATTGCCCCTGACTGATTTTTTTTACCTGCTCCTCGAGCCAGGCAATACGGTCCTCCTGCGTGGCCACCTCGCCCCTGAGGGCCTCGACCTCCTGCCTGAGCGATGCATTCTCGGCATCCTTCTCCTCCTTCAGCTCCTGCAACCCCTTGACTGCGAGGATGCCAAACGTGGTGTACCCGACCGAGAGCGCGTCATCCTCCAGCTCCTCGTCGTAGGTCTTGGAGATCAAGCCGGGGAACAGGGGTTCCAACTCCTGAGCAATGACTCCGATATCGGTGAGCTCCGGGCTCGGGGCCCCCTTCCACTTGAAACGGCGAATCTGCACGTCAAGCAATCGGTCAAGGACTGGCTCAATATCCTTGATGTCCTCCTTGTGCCTGCGATCGGACCCAAAGTCCCAGTTGCTGTCGCCATTGTAATAGACGTACCTCCAAGCAGCGTTCTGGCTACTGCCGTTCAAGCCGATCAGGAAAGCATTCTCGTCTCGATAGTACTGCGTATATTCACCATACGTTCCGCTATGAAGCTGTAAATACGGGTTGTGCCCGTTTGAATAGACAACAAGATCCCTGTTAAAAACGGTTGCTCCACCCCGGTAATTAAACCGTGCGCTCCCCCCCGAGGGTTCGCCATTACCGAGAGTGCCCGCCCCGACCCAGCCATAACCGTCCCCGCGATAGGACATGTGCATTGTAGCTTCATTGCCAGAGGCAGCGCCTTCGCCGATTGAAACCGCTGCACCCTGAGCGGTCCAATTATCGCCGCCGGAGGTTGAATCGATGATCAGCCTTGGAAGCCATTTGTCGTAACCAATATTCAAGTCATAGTGAAAGGTTGTCGAACCTTTCACTTCGAGGTTTCCATCGACTTCGAGAGACTTGTTCATTTTGAACTTGCCTGCAGAGGTCACCAGATCAGCCTGCCCGGGACTAAACCTCATCTCCGTCCAATAATCGTCACCCACAACGGCAAATCTATCCGCATAAGCATGAATATAATCATCGCTATGTGAGTGAATCTTAAGGTACGTGTCCGAATTATTGCTCGGCCCAAGCGTCAAATCCGTGCCAAGGCTGTATATTTTGCTTTTTACATACAGGTCGTCGTTGACTAAAAACTTGTCCAAACTCGTACTTAACTCGAAATACTCGGAACTGTTAGCTCCCAAAGTGGTCGAGTTACTACCATTGTCGATTTGCAACCCTGCACCCGAGCCGGGCAGAGTGGCCGTCAACGTCCCCTCGAGCGTGGCGCCCCCACTCTCCGGCAGGGTCAGCGTGGGGTTGGCTCCAGCGCCGAGTTTCAGGGAACTGCCCTCCTTGAAGAAGTTATTGTTCCCCACGCCATCGGTCAGGCGCCGGGCCTGGCTTGAAGTAAAGGCGAAAGGGGATGTCACCAGGCGCAATCTTGGCGCAACCTCGACATTAGCCTCACTCGCAAGCCCGGACACCGTGATGCCAATGAATCGGTCTGATATGTCATCGCCCTGAAAGACATCGGATAGCGTCTCGATCCCCTCGGCTGCTTCACTAAGCACCCCTTCCCCCAGCAGCACGCTGAAATAGCCGTTATCCACCGTGATGGTCTGTTGCTCACCCCAAATGGTCAGGCCACCCTGCTTCACGTTGTAAATGCGAAACACCACGTCGTAGTTTGCCGGGGCAGTGTCGCCGAGCGGATCCCCGTCGCTGTCGACCAGGTAGCCCTGGTAGGTCATCCGTTCCGGCGGGTTGGCATCCGCCGCATACGCCAGGCCCGGCAGGCCAAGCGCAAACGCGCCGACCGCCAGGATCGCCATGTTTCTGATTGCCTTATTCATCGTTGAAACAAGCCCCCCATCGAACCCGGTGCTCATAGCCCCTGGCCCATTTTGTCCACCAGTTTCTCGAGCCGGGTCAACCGGGCCTCGGTCGAATTCTCAACTGCCTGACCTTCCTTGAAGCCGCCCACCTCGTCCGACAGGACCCGGACCGAGGCTTTCAGGGATTCGTTCTCCTCCCGCAGCACCTGGATCTCAGCCTCCTTCTCGTTCAGCCTCAGATTCAGTCCCTGGATCGCGGCGAACGCCACGCCGTCAGCGTCCACGGTGGCGATCGCGGTGTCACTCTCGCCGAGACCGAACGCTTCATGGAAATCCTGCGCCATGGGACCCACGTGCTTCACCCCTTCGTCCTCGGTCTTGAATCGCCACCGCTCGATGG
>Ga0310342_100002523_pt1 | contig 11769 bp, 4 predicted proteins | sample S15DNA20500_MG_FD_206155 | JGI IMG/M metagenome (GOLD analysis project Ga0310342, IMG submission 206155) | Marine microbial communities from station ALOHA, North Pacific Subtropical Gyre - S1503-DNA-20-500_MG | ecosystem: Environmental > Aquatic > Marine > Oceanic | place: Pacific Ocean: North... | reverse complement strand
CGTTACGATTAGGAAAGCGATGCCGAAGCCCTGGCGGGCTGAATGGAGCGAGCCCCCCCGGAGTTCCCGGTGGTTTATACCGGTTGCTCCGCGAGCCAACCGTCCGCCCAAGAGCCGAAACCCAGCGCCCGGCCGAGTTTGCCCGGGCGGTTTTAGTTTTGCAGAGCAGCAATTCGTTAACGCGCTCGACAGATTCAGATCCGGTATGCAAGAAACGGGTGCCATGGGTACTTTGCAATCGGCCTTTCTGCAGGTGTGTGACGCGTCGTTTCAACCAATCACGGACGAGGAATTGCGTGGCCTCCTGGATCGGATCCCCTCCGCGCGTGTGGGAGTGCTGGGTGACTTTTGCCTCGATATCTACTGGATGATCGATCTGTCACGCAGCGAGGAATCCCTGGAAACGGGTCTGCCCACCCACCCTGTCCACACCCAGCGATATTCCCTCGGCGGCGCTGGCAACGTGGCGAAGAACCTCGCGTCCCTGGGCTGCACAAACCTGTACGCACTGGGCGTGGTGGGGGACGATCCGTGGGGGAAGGAAATGATCCGGTTGCTGCAGGGGATCGGGGTTGACACGAAGGACATGCTCGTACAGTGCGGCGAGTGGGCGACCCTCGCGTACGGCAAACCTCACATCGAGGACCGGGAGATCAATCGGTTCGATTTTGGAAACTACAATCAGCTTTCTTCCGAGACCGGGGAGGAACTTCTCGCCCGGGTTGGCCGGTGCATCGATGAAGTGGATGTCCTGATCGTCAATCAACAGGTGCGGGAGGGAATTCACAGTCCGCGGTTCCGCGAGGGCCTGCTGACGCTGATTCGGGAGAAGCCCGGCGTCGTCGTCATTGTCGACAGCAGGCACTACAGCGAGTTTTACGAAGGGTGCCTCCTCAAGGTCAACGATCACGAGGCCACGAGGCTGTGCGTAAGGGACAACTCTCCGGAGGATCTCATTCTGCGGGAAGACGTGTTCCGCGCAGCTGAAACGCTGTTCGAGAAATCCCGCGAGCCGGTTTTCGTCACGCGGGGAAGTCGTGGCCTGGTGGTGCGCGACGAGCACGGGGTGGCGGAGATCCCCGGCTTGCAGGTGCCGGGCCAGGTCGATACCGTGGGGGCTGGTGACAGCGTTCTTGCCGGCATCAGCCTGGGTCTGGCCGCCGGGTCCCGACCCTCGGTTGCCGCGCAGCTCGGCAACTTGGCGGCGGCGGTCACCATTCAGAAGCTCAGGGAAACCGGCACCGCTTCGGCCGCGGAGATTCTTTCCGTCGGGTCGGGCTGCGACTATGTGTTTCATCCGGAACTTGCCGAAGATCCGCGGCGTGCCCGTTTCTTGGCCGGCACCGAGATCGAGGTCGTTTCCGCTTGGCAGGAGGAGGTCCGGACCCGGTACGCGATCTTTGATCATGACGGCACCTTGTCCACCCTGCGCGAAGGATGGGAGGGAATCATGGAGCCAATGATGATCCGCGCCATCCTCGGCGCGCGGCATGAGGAGGAGGACGAAGCCGTCTATCACCGGGTGGTCGTGCGCGTGCGCGAGTTCATTGACCGTTCCACCGGCATCCAGACGCTGCTCCAGATGGAGGGTCTGGTCAACCTGGTGAAGGAGTTCGGCCTAGTCCCTGCGCATGAAATCCGCGATGCAGCCGGGTACAAGCGGGTTTACAACGAGGCCCTGATGTCGAAGGTCCGGGAGCGGTCGAAGAAGCTCTCCAAAGGCCTTCTTTCGCGCGACGATTTTTCCATCAAAAACGCGATTCCCTTTCTGCACATCCTGCGGGAATTGGGCGTTCATCTCTACCTGGCCAGCGGCACCGACGAGGAGGATGTGCGGGACGAGGCCCAGGCAATGGGGTATGCAGACCTTTTCGACCAGGGGATCTATGGGTCCGTCGGAGATCCCGGGCACGACGCCAAGCGGGTTGTCCTGGATCGCATTCTCGAGGACGTCGGAGCGGAGGCCTTCGATCAACTGGTCGTTTTCGGGGATGGTCCCGTGGAGATTCGCGAAACCTGCAAACGAGGTGGGCGCGCGATCGGTTTGGCCAGCGATGAAATCCGCCGGTTCGGGTTGAATCCCGCCAAACGAACCCGCTTGATCAAAGCCGGTGCGCACCTCATTATCCCCGATTACTCGGAAATGGAGCGGCTCCTGGAAGTTTTGGGGTTCGAAAACATTATATAGTTTTTTGTATGATGTTTGTGTGCTGATGAAATCGCTTGTCACGTTTGGTGAAATTATGGCGCGCCTTGCGCCAGAGGGAGTGCTGCGTTTCCGGCAGGCGATGCCGGGCCGATTGCAGGTCACGTTTGCCGGTGCGGAAGCCAACGTGGCGGTTTCGTACGCCTACTTGGGCGGTTCTTCCCGGTTCGTGACTGCGCTGCCGGCCAACCCGCTGGCCGATGCCTGTGTACATACGCTGGAGGGCATCGGTGTCGACACCGGGCATATTGTACGGACCGGGGAGGGGCGTCTCGGGCTGTACTTCGTCGAAACGGGTGCGAATCAGCGTCCGGGGCGAGTGATCTATGATCGCGCCGGTTCGTCGATTGCAGTCACCCCGCCGGATGCGTACGACTGGAATGAGATCTTCGACGGAGCCGGCTGGCTGCATGTGACCGGGATCACGCCCGCCGTTTCAAAATGCGCGGCCGATGCGACACTGGATGCAGTGCGCGCGGCAGGGGAACGGGGCATGAAGGTGTCCTGTGACCTGAATTTTCGCAAGAAGCTGTGGCGCTGGGAGGATGGGACCGACGGGCGAACGCTTGCCGAGCGGAAGATCCGGGAGATCCTTCCACATGTTGACCTGGTGATTGCCAATGAGGAAGATGCCGCGGACGTGCTTTCCATTCGGGCGGGCGGAACAAACGTGGAAGAGGGGCGTCTCTCGGTCGAGAGATACCCCGCGGTCGCCCGGGAGATCGTGAGGCAGTTTCCGAACGTGGACCGGGTTGCCGTGACGCTTCGGGAAAGCCTTTCGGCATCTCATAACAACTGGGGAGCGCTGCTGTATTCGCGGGCGGGGGACCAGGTGGTATTCGCGCCCGAGGTCGACGGTGAGTACAGACCGTACGAGATCCGGAATATCGTGGACCGGGTCGGCGGGGGGGATTCGTTTGCCGGGGCATTGCTGTTTGCGCTGGCGAATCCCGAACTGGAGTCCGCGGATTGTGCGGTTTCGTTTGCCGTTGCGGCTTCCTGTCTTGCCCATTCGATTGCCGGAGATTTTAATTTCAATACCCGCGAAGAAGTGGAGTCGCTGATGAGGGGTTCCGGTTCGGGGCGGGTTGTTCGATGACGTAGAGGGATCTTTCAACAATTGTCTCCAGGCTGTGCCCGGAGACCAGGAGAGCACCAAATGCTTGAAATCAAGACATGCACACTTCGAAATCGCTCCGGCCTGTCCATGAGTAATGGGGTGGTGGAAACGATTATTCTAACCGGGGGCGGTCATATTGCTTCGTTGTCGATGGCCGGTGAATCGCTGAATGCTCTTTGGGAACCAAAGTGGCCCCTCATCGAGCCGAACCTGCGGGAGCTCGGAGAGATCGAGGTGTACGGCGATCACGATGAGAGCAAACTGCTGAGCTCTATCGCCGGCCATAATCTCTGTTGCGATATTTTCGGTTCGCAAAGCCCCGGCGAAGTGTCGGCGGGACTTCCTCTCCACGGAGAGGCCGGCTTGGTGGCCTGGTCCGTGGTGATGGCCGACACCAACGGCGGTCAGGCGAGGCTGGTCATGGAAGCGGACCTGCCTCACACCGCGATGGGCGTTCGCCGCCTCTTCACGCTTGCCGAGGGCTCTTCGACAATTCGCGTTGATGAAGTGCTCATTAACAAGACCGGGTTTCAGCGGGTGATCGGCGTGGCCCAGCACGCTACGATCGGCGACCAGCTACTCGGGGTCCCCGAGTCACCGGCCCTGTTCGCCTGTAATGCGGACCGGGGCATGACATGGCCCGACGACGATAGTCTAACTACTTTCCAGGGGGACACACCGTTCGAATATCCTCACATTCCGGGCAAAGACGGTGGCACGCTCGACTGGCAGACGTACCCGCGGCAGGCATGCAACGAAGATCTTTGCACGATGCGAATTCGTCCCGAAGACGATGTGGCCTGGTTCTCGGCATGTAATCCGGCGAAAGGGGTAGCGATGGCCTACGCCTGGGAGCGAGTTCACTTTCCGTGGCTGATGACGTGGGAAGAGAACCATTCACGCGAGATGCCGCCGTGGAACGGACAGGAATTGACCCGCGGAATGGAATTCAGCTCATTCCCATTTGCCCTGACACGGGAGTACAACGTGGGGCTTGGAGAGCTTCTGGATACCCCGAGCTTTGCCTGGCTAGACGCTTACGAGGAGCGCCAGTACACATTTTCTTATACCATCCAGCCGTGTAAAGAGGGGGTGGCGGAAGCGCCCAGAGCCATCGTCGACGCGAACTGGGAAATTCAATTACCCTGATCGGCGGAACCCGAGGAGTAGCAGAGCATGAGAGTCGGAATTATTGGACTGTCTCACGAGTCCAACACATTTATCCAGTCCCCGACAACGTTCGAAGAATTTCGCCGAAATCTACTGTTGGTGGGTGAGGAAGTCCGGCAGGAATACGGGGATGCCCATCACGAGGTGGGTGGTTTTCTGCAGGGATTATCCGAGGCGAATTTCGAAGCGGTGCCCATCCTGTTGGCGGGCGCGATGCCCTCGGGCCGCGTCACGGAAGACGCGCTGACGAAGATCATGGAGATCGTGCACAGGGGATTGGATGAGGCCGGCGAGCTTGATGGGCTTCTGCTGGCGCCGCACGGCGCGGCTGTCTCAGTGCCGCATCCGGACATGGACGGCTACTGGCTGGAAGAAGTCCGGAATCGGGTGGGTGGGGGGCTGCCCATTGTTTGTACGATCGATCCGCACGCAAACCTGACGCAGCGAATGATCGATGCGTGCAACGCAACCGTGGCCTATCGTTCAAATCCCCACTTGGATCAGCGGGACCGGGGACGCGAAGCGGCGAATCTAATGGCGCAAACCCTTCGCGGCGAAATCCATCCGGTCCAATCCGCTTCGTTTCCGAATGTCGCAATGAATATCGAACGTCAACTTACGTCCCAGCCACCCTGTTTACCCATGTATGATATCGCCGATTCAATGCTGACCCGGGACGGGGTGCTCAGTAACAGTATCGTTCTGGGTTTTCCGTATGCGGACGTGTACGAGATGGGAAGCAGCTTTGTCGTTGTGACCGACAATCAACCGAAGCTCGCGCAGGAACTTGCCGATGAGCTGGCGGCATATATCGTGGAGCATCGGGCAGGATTTCAGGCCGACTTGACGGACGTCGAGAAGGCCATCGACCTTGCCGGGAAAACGAACGGGCCGGTCTGTCTGCTGGATATGGGCGACAACGTGGGGGGGGGATCTTCCGCGGACGGCACGTTTATAGCCTCGGCGATTCACCGCCGCGGCGGGCCGAAAACTCTCGTGTGCATTAATGATCCGGAGAGCGTGGCCCAGGCGGCGAATGCAGGAGCCGGAAATCGGGTCACGCTGGCCATCGGCGGGAAAGTTGATGACATGCATGGGGCGCCCTTGACCACCGAAGTGGCGGTCTCCGGGATTTACGACGGGCATTTCACAGAACCGGAGGCGCGTCACGGAGGGAAAACATCGTACGACATGGGTCCTACTGCAGTGGTTGAGTCCGAGACCTCGCTGACTTTTTTGCTCACCAGCCATCGGACACCCCCTTTCAGCCTGGGACAAATCACGAGCTGCGGACTGGACCCCGCGGACTTTCAGATTCTGGTTGCCAAAGGCGTACACGCGCCCACGGCCGCGTACGGTCCTGTCAGCAAGCGAATGTTGCGGGTAAACACTCCCGGTAGCACATCCGCGGATATGGCACACTTCAAGTTCGAGCACCGTAGAGCGCCGCTTTACCCGTTTGAGGAGATTTGACGCGATATTTCGTAAACCCAGCTGGAATCGGCGAATTGTTAACAGTTTTTTCACAGGAATACTTGAAAACGGGCGAGATTTGAGGTTTCCTTTGCAACGACTTTTGCCGGGTTAACTCGTTCGTATCTTAGGAGTGTCCGTCAACGGCACTTGGTGTCTGGAGCTCATGATTCGCACCGCAAGGCGGGAGAAAAATGTTGACTTTAGACCCTGTTGTAGGTCATAATGCGTTATTTGGCGTCATGATTGGATGAATGGGCGATAACATAAGTGAAAACTTGCTAAGTTTGGCGCGAGGCTTTCTTCGGGGAATGGGAGCTCTCGTTTTTCTGTTTTCCGCGGAATTTTGCCTGCAGGTCGATGCAGGCTCAGTGCCCACGAATCTGAATGTGGTCATTTTTTACGTAGATGACCTGGGCTGGACGGACACCAACAGCGGCCGCGTGAACCTGGGGAACGGAAGCGATTTTTACGAAACGCCGGCGCTCCTTCGAATGAATTGGGAAGGTCTCGTTTTCACCCACTGCTACATGCAGCCAAGAGGAGCGCCTTCGCGGGCGGCGCTGTTGACGGGACAATATCCGGTGCGGGATGAAAATGGCGTCTATACGACCGGCAGTTTGAATCAGGGCCCGGGCAGTCCGCCGCTGCTGGGGCCCGGGCAGAACCAGGACATCCCTGCTTCCACCACCACCTACGCGGAGATGCTGCAGGACGCAGGCTACGCGACGGCGCATTTCGGAAAGTATCAGGTAGGCGGCAATGAGGGGGGGAGTGCAACGCTGCCGTTAAGTCAGGGTTTCGACTTTAATTTCGGGGGGACCAACGCGACAAATCCAGACACGTATTTCGCCGTGAATTCCGGCGGTTGGCAGTTTGGACAGGGGGTTGGACCCGATCTGGATGCTTATGCGGAGCCGTATACGGATACGTACATAACCAACAACATTCTACCCCACCAGTTTGACTACACCTATGATGAGCTCACAAATCTGGTCACGGGCACGAGCAAGCATTTGACCGATGCGATGGCGGATGCGGTTGAAGCGTTTATCGGCGACCACGTAAGCGATACGAGCGGCAATCAGCGGTTCTTTATTCAGTATAACCATTGGGCTGTTCACACGCCAACGGAAGCGCGCCCGGACCTGGTCGACAAGTACCTCAGTAAATCGCCCGGAGTTGAGCATACGAATCATCTCTACGCGGCAATGATCGAACAGTTCGATCAAACCTTGTCCCGTCTATTTTCGGTGTTGACCGACCCGAACGGAGATGGTGACACCTCCGACGACATCAGCGGGGAAACGCTGGTGATGCTGGTTTCGGACAATGGGGGGGACGACCGGACCAGCAACGCGCCTTTGCGGGGCGGAAAGGGGATGTTTACGGAAGGGGGAATCCGAGTTCCGATGGTCGCCCGCTTGCCGGGCGTAATTGAGGGCGGCACGGTGTCGGACGCCATGGTGCACGCGGTGGATTTCTATCCCACGCTCGCGGATCTTGCGAACGTCGAGATCCCCGACGGTCATGAGTTGGACGGTGAATCATTCAGTTTGGTGTTGGAGAATCCGCTCAACACGCACCGGTTCCGAAGTCCGATTTTCTACCATTTCCCCGGCTACCTGGACGACCGGGCCAGTCCGTCCACGGTAGTGATCTCCGAAGAGCCGGACCGCACGACCTACAAGCTCTTTTATGATTATGAAGAAGGAGAGTACGCCCTCTACAACCTCACGCTGGACATTGGGGAGAGCAATAACCTCCTGGACACCGGGTCCGAGTTCGATGCGAATCTGGAATTGGCGGAGAGATTGAGACAGCAGATGCTCGATTGGCTGTCGGCAACGGTCGACAATCCTTCGAATGATTTTCCGATCGTGGTAGCAACGGGCGAGCTGGTTGAATTTCCGGGCCCGATCGTCCATCCGGTGCCGCCCCCGCCGCCGGTTCCCAATATTGTCGTCGTGTACCTGGATGATCTGGGGTGGACGGACCTCGGCACCGGCGCGCCGAATCTTGGAAACGGCAGTGATTATTACGACACCCCGGCGATGTCGCAGCTCGCCGCGGAAGGGCTGTCCATGACTCGGTGCTACATGCAGCCCAACGGATTTCCATCCCGCGGCGCCTTGCTGACGGGCCAGTACCCGGTGCGGGATTCCAACGGAATTTATGCGTCTATCGGATTAAACCTGGGCATCGGAGATCCCCCGCTACTGGGCCCCGAACAGAATCAGGACATTCCTGCTTCGACCGTCACGCTCGCGGAGATGCTGCGAAGCGCGGGGTATGTTACGGCTCATTTTGGAAAGTACCAGGTGGGAGGTAACGAAGGCGGTGGCGCCACGCTGCCCCTGAACCAGGGATATGATTTCAACTTCGGGGGTACCAACGCCACAAGTCCGGGCACCTATTTCGCGATGAATAATTCCGCCTGGTCGTTCGATGCCGGGGTCGGCCCGGAGCTGGACGTATTCGCTGTTCCCTATTCGGATTCGTACATTACGAACCACATTTTCCCGTTTCAGTCCGACTACAGCATTGAGCAGCTCAAGTCGTTTCTGGAGGGCACGCCGAAACATCTTTCCGATGCGATGGCCGATGCGGTGGGAGAGTTTATCGGCGACCATAGGAGCGGGCCGAATGCGAGTTCACCGTTCTTTCTCCATTATGGTCACTGGTCGGCCCATACCCCCAACGATGCCCGCGCCGATCTCGCCGACAAGTATCTGAACAGGACGCCGGGGACCCTGCACACCAATCATGTGTATGGCGCCATGATCGAGCAGACCGACCAGACCCTTGCGCGGTTACTGTCGGTGCTTCGCGATCCGAACGGGGACGGGGAAACGTCCGATGACATCACTGAACACACGCTGGTAGTACTGGTGTCGGATAACGGCGGCGATACCCGTACCAGCAACCTGCCGTTGCGTGGTGGGAAGGGGATGTTTACAGAGGGAGGCATTCGGGTGCCGATGATCGCGCGGATGCCGGGGGTTATTCCCGCGGGCGCTATTTCCGACACCCTGGTGCACGCGGTGGATTTCTATCCGACGTTTGCGGAGATCGCGGAGGCTTCGATCCAACCCGGGCATGCGCTGGACGGGGAGTCGTTCAAGGCGGTCCTCGAGAATCCGGCGAGCACATTCCGGTTCCGCAGTCCGGTCTTCTACCATTTCCCCGGGTACCTGGATGACCGGGTCGTTCCGTCGACGGTGATGATTTCCGACAATGGGGGCGGCGACACTTTTAAGCTCTTTTACAGCTATGAGAACGGGGCATATGAGCTCTATGACCTGATGGTGGACATTGGGGAAACCAATAACCTGCTCGCTACCGAGAATTTGTTCCTGGAGAACCTGGCGGTGGCGGAGGGGTTACGGGGCCAGATGGTCACCTGGCTGAACGACATCGTTGACAACCCTTCAAATGACTACCCCATCATAAAAGAGACAGGAGAGCTGGTGGATCCGCCCGGTCCGCTGATAAACCCGGTACCGCCGCCGCCCCCGGTGCCGAATATTGTGCTGGTGTGCGTAGACGATCTGGGCTGGACCGACCTCAACAGCGGTCGCCTGAATCTCGGGAACGGCAGCGACTACTACGAGACGCCGACGATGCTCCAGATGGTGTGGGAAGGTCTCGTATTTACCCATTGCTATATGCAGCCGAACGGCGCGCCGACACGCGCAGCATTATTGACCGGTCAGTACCCGGTACGGGATGAGAACGGTGTTTATGCCTCCGGACATCTGAATCTCGGGACCGGCGATCCGCCGCTGCTGGGGCCGGATCAAAACCAGGATGTCCCGGCCTCCACGCCGACCTATGCCGAAATGCTGAAGAGCGCCGGCTATGTAACCGCCCATTTTGGCAAGTACCAGGTTGGCGGAAATGAGGGCGGTAACGCGACAATGCCTCTCAACCAGGGATTTGACTTCAATTTTGGCGGGACCAACGCGACCAATCCTAGCGCATATTTTGCCGCTGATTCAGGCGGGTGGATATTCGATGTCGGGGTTGGGCCGGAACTGGACGTGCACGCAGAGCCGTATAGCGATACCTACATCGAGAAAAATATTCTTCCATACCAGTTCGACTACACGTTGGACGAACTAACGAACATGTTGTCAGGGACGAGCAAACACCTGACCGACGCGACTGCCGATGCGGTGGAGACTTTCGTTGCCGCGCATCGTGCAGGACCGGACGCGTCGTCCCCGTTTTTTGTTCAATACAACCACTGGTCGGTTCATTCACCGACAGAACCGCGGGCGGATTTCGCCGATAAGTATCTGAACAAACCGCCGGGAGTGGAGCATACCAATCATCTCTACGCGGCGATGATTGAGCAGACCGATCAGACCCTGGCGCGCCTGCTGAATATTCTTCGGGATCCCAACGGCGATGGGAATTTGGAGGACGACATCTCCGAACACACCCTCATTCTGCTGGTGTCGGACAACGGGGGCGACGAGCGGACCAGCAATTCACCGCTTCGCGGCGGGAAGGGAATGTTCACGGAGGGGGGGATTCGTGTTCCGATGATTGCCCGCCTGCCCGGCGTGGTTCCCGCGGGACAGGTCACCGATACGCTGGTTCATGCCGTCGATTTCTATCCTACGTTTGCCGACATTGGGGAGGCGGCGATTCCGGGTGGACATTCGTTGGACGGCGAGTCGTTCTGGTCGGTGCTTCAGAACCCGATTAATACCATTCGTTTCAGGAGCCCCGTCTTTTATCACTTCCCGGGGTACCTGGATGACCGGGCGTCTCCTTCCACGGCGATGATTTCCGAGGCACCGGACGGCGATCACTACAAGCTTTTCTACGACTATGAGGACGGAGCCTATGCGCTCTTCAATCTCACCGTCGACATTGGCGAGAGCAACAACCTTCTCGATACGGAGGAAGAGTTCGCCATCTACTCGCCGATCGGGGAGGGCATGAGCCAGCAAATGATCGGTTGGCTGAATGCCACCGTAGACAATCCCTCCAACGACTATGCGTCCGTGAAACTGACCGGACAATTGGTGGAGCCGCCCGAGCCAATTGAACCGCCGCCGCCGCCGCTACCGTCGCCAAACATCGTGATGATATATGTTGATGACCTGGGTTGGACGGATCTGAGCGGAGGAAACCCAAATGAAGGAAACGGGAGCGACTTCTACGAAACGCCTTCGATGGACAGTCTTGCGGACCAGGGTCTCTCGTTTACCAGTTGTTATATGCAGCCCAACTGTTCTCCCTCCCGGGCGGCGCTGTTGTCCGGCCAGTATGCGCCGCGGGCCGGCAATGGCGTCTACGCGGTGAATAATCTGAACCGGGGGAACGGATCTCCGCCGCTTGTCGGTCCGGACCAGAACCGGGATGTTCCCGCTTCAACGGTCACCTTCGCGGAAATGATGCAGGGTGGGGGATATGTAACCGCACATTTTGGGAAGTATCATGTGGGCGGGAATGAAGGCGGCAGTTCCACATTGCCGCAGAACCAGGGGTTCGATTTCAACTTCGGCGGCACCGCAGCGGGCAATCCGCCCAGTTATTTTGCCAACATGAATACTGGATCCTGGAGATTCGGCGGAGGAATAGGACCGGAATTGGACCCGTATGCGCAGCCGTACACCGATACGTACATCACGAACAACATCTTCCCCTATCAATCCAACTTCACGTTCAGTGAGCTCTCCGCCTTCCTTTCGGGAACCAGCAAGCATTTAACGGATGGTATGGCCGATGCAGTGGAAACGTATATCAAAAATCACGTGTCCGGTCCGAACGCCGCTAAGCCGTT
>Ga0310342_100002521_pt1 | contig 11774 bp, 10 predicted proteins | sample S15DNA20500_MG_FD_206155 | JGI IMG/M metagenome (GOLD analysis project Ga0310342, IMG submission 206155) | Marine microbial communities from station ALOHA, North Pacific Subtropical Gyre - S1503-DNA-20-500_MG | ecosystem: Environmental > Aquatic > Marine > Oceanic | place: Pacific Ocean: North... | reverse complement strand
CAATGAATAACGTCAACAAGAATTGTGACGCAAACTGACAGGGTCAACAAGGAGACAGAGGCGAGGGAAATGCTGGCGGGTAATGCTTCTAGAGGGCCTGGGCGCATAAAAATAGCCCATCCATTACTGGCTGGGCTGTCGAAGATTGATGGGTCCCTAGGGGGCCCCAAAAGGATTGGCTGCTGGCTTGGCTGGTTCAGCTGCTGGCTTGGCTGGTTCAGCTGCTGGCTTGGCTGGTTCAGCTGCTGGCTTGGCTGGTGCTGGCTTGGCCGCTGGGTCTGCCCCAAAAGGATTGGCGGGTGGCTTGGCTGCCGGCTCGCCGGCGGGGGCGAATTTCTCTACGGCTTCATCACTGCCCTGAATTGCCTTGCGGGCTGCATCTGCACCAGGAATTGACTTAACAGTAGCTCGGAAGAGAGCACCAAAAGCGCCACCTTTTTTCTGTGCCGGTTCCGCCGCTGCTTCGACAGCGTTACCCCTATCGTCCGCCGGTGCGGCTCCGAAAGGATTGGCGGCCGGTTTACCTGGCGCCGGTTGGGCTGGCTCTGGTTGGGCTGGTGCTGGTTGGGCTGGTGCTGGTTGGGCTGGTGCTGGTTGGGCTGGTGCTGGTTGGGCTGGTTCAGCTGCTGGCTTGGCTGGTTCAGCGGCTGGCTTGGCCGGTTGGGCTGCCGGTGCATCACCGACGGGGTTGGCTGGTGCTGGTTGGGCTGGTTCGGCTGGTGCGCCACCGAAGGGGTTGGCTGCGGCTGGTGGGGCCGCGGCTGGTGGGGCCGCGGGAGCTCCACCGAAGGGGTTGGCGGCGGCTGGTTGGGCTGCGGCTGGTGGGGTCGCGGGAGCTCCACCGAAGGGGTTGGCGGCGGCTGGTTTGGCGGCGGCTGGGGCCGCGGGAGCTCCACCGAAGGGGTTGGCTCCGGCTGGTTGGGCCGCGGGTTGCGCGGCAGCGGGTCTTGTTGTAGTTGTCGTTTCCGTTGGCAGTTTGGGTCGTCGTCGTGTGGTGGCTACCGATGATTGGCCAGCCGGGTTTTGTTTGGTTGCCTGGGCAGTTCCACCCCCGAGCGTTCCCGCTTCCTCGCCTGAAAATGGGTTATTGGGATCGAGCCTGGCGTCATCCGGAACTTTTGGCAGATTGGCTGGTGCTTGCCGTTTAGGATCTCGCAGGACGTCTTTTTCTGCTGCTTTGAGTGTTTCATAGCGAACTCGCTTTCGTTTCTCCTCGTACCTGCGCAGTTCTAAGCGGCCTTGTTTGCGATGGATTTCTAGCGTCAGACGAACCTTACCCTGGACTCGCTGCAGAGAACGATTGACAGGATAGATCTTTTGAACATCCCTGGCTTCTAAACGTCCACCCTCTTGAAAGTCCTTGGTTGCCTGGTCAGAACGACCCAACCGCGTGTAGGTGGCTCCGCGAAAATAATAGCAGCGTGGATCTTGGGTTTTTTGTTCAATGGCATCACTGAAGAACTTGTGGGCCGCATTGAGTTCTCCTTCGAAATAAGCATGGACACCGCGACCATACAACTCCGCCAACAATTCGTCCTGTTGTGCCTGCAGGGTACCGGCAGTCAAGGCGATTGACATTGCGAGTCCGATTTGTACGAGAAGATTCCGCGTCATAGCTCATTTCCCTTTTTTACGAAGCGTTAAGTCACTATTTTTTGAACCGCCCGAGAGTGCTCTGGAGACCACCGGTTGGGCGTCAACAGGCGGCCTAATTGCCAGATTTTTTAGGTGATTTCATAGTAGTCCATTGGAGAGCATCCGGCAAGGAAGATTAAGGGTCGAGATGGACTTGCTTTTCACTGGTTTTTTCGACGCGATTGAGGGCCTAGGTGAAGTCTTTGTGCTGTTATTCTCTAAGTTCATTCGCCGATTCCCTAAAACGTGGGCGGCCAGACCGTTGGGTCTCTTCAGCGAGGTCGTTACAATGGATCCCGTGGCGACTTCCCGAATGCTCGTAAAGCCTTTGTGCGTCGATGCTAGCGTCTATTAAAAGAGACGTGTTTCCTATCTTTTTTGATCGGGTGAAAAACGGATCATGATCGATCTTCAGTCATTACCCCGTTATGACCGTCATCAAACTTATGAGTGGAATTATGAGCATGTTCCTGAGCCAGTCAGCCTGGAGATGAGGGACGTTCCTGGCGAATGGCGATTTTGTGGATTGCCAGTGCCTTCCCCGTTGGGGGTTCCTGCTGGTCCTTTGCTTAATGGTCGCTGGTGTTTGTATTATGCGAGTCTTGGTTTTGACGTTGTGACGTACAAGACGGTCCGTAGCAGAACAAGATCGTGTTACGACTTGCCGAATTTACAGCCCGTCGAATGTGGTCGCTTATTTGGTGGCGAAGCCGACTTACCTGCCACGGAAACAATGACGGGGAGTTGGGCTGTATCGTATGGTATGCCGTCGCGGGAGCCGGAAGACTGGCGAGCGGATATTGAGTGGACGCGGCGCCAATTGCCGGCAGATAAAATCCTCTCAGTCTCCGTAGTTGGCACAGTTCAGGATGGGTGGTCGATCGAGGATTTAGCGGCTGACTACGCTCAATGTGCGCGGTGGGCCAAGGAGAGTGGAGCGGACTGCGTAGAGACAAATTTCTCCTGTCCCAATGTATCCACTTGTGATGGGCAGCTCTTTCAACAGCCGGCAGATTCGCAATTAGTAACTCAAATGGTGCGCGAGGCGATCGGTGATTTGCCATATATTGCCAAGATTGGCCGCATTCCGCAGCGCGAGGATGCCGAGGCCTTGCTGGCAGCCGTACATGAATCGGTTGATGCACTGGCGATGACCAATAGTATTGCCTCGACGGTGATGAAACCCGATGGGGGTTACTTGTTTGATGGCGAGCGTCGCGGCATTTGTGGAGCAGCTACGTTACACGCTTCCGTGGAACAGACAGCGATGCTGGCTGGGTTGATTGAAACCGAGCAGTATCAATTGGAGTTGATTGGTGTTGGCGGCGCGGCCTGTTGGCCGGACGTGCAAGCTTATTTGCAGGCTGGTGCCAGGGCAGTCCATATTGCAACCGCGGCCATGATCACTCCCTCGACCGCCTGGGAAATTCGTCAGCAGATGACGGCAGAAAACTAAAGGCCAAGCACCCTTGCACTGGTGCCGAAGAAGCCGGGATTCGGCCAGTGCAGGACCTTAAAGACAATGATTGCGACTGTGAAACTGACGAACCCTTGCGTCACGGAGTGAAGCGTCCTCCGCTGTTGTGCTGCCGCTAGTCTTTAGGGTCCTACACCGAAAGCCGATGAATACCCGTTGATGAAAGTGCCCGTTTCCCCCACAGATACCGGGCAACCCTCATCACCTACGAAGGTCGGAAACTCCCTATCCTTCCTCCGTACCCTATTTATCGTAAAACTAGATTGTTCATCTGATCCGGAATCTTACGCATATCAAAAACTCTTCCCCGGATTGCTCAAATTGATTCAACCTGTACGGGTTGTAAGGATCTTGAGGCAGTTGGCTGTGGATCGAAGGTCTTTATGCCCTGCCAGGCTCGTCTATGAACGGTTTGAGGTGGTTGAAAATTGCACACTCAAGGGGCTTCGATCAGCCATCAGGACCAGTTTTGGCGGGGGTAACGTATTTGTTGGTTGTCCAGGTTTCTACTATTCTTGAGGTGTTGAACCGACTCCGTTTGGAACCGAGCCATGATTACCAGAGCTAATTGTCGCCGCGCCGTTGCCATGCTGCTCATGTGCGCCACTGTGGTTTGCGGACAAGATCCGCTCTCGGCCCGTATCGATCGGTTGATTGAAGCAAAAGTTAATGGAAAAGTGGCTGGTCCGGCCAGTGACGCGGAATTCTTGCGGCGCAGCTACTTGGATCTCAATGGAATCGTACCGACGGCTGCTCAGGTGCGGACCTTCCTGGCGGACAAAAATGCTCAAAAACGTTCTAAGTTGATCGATCAATTGCTCAACAATGAAGCCTATTCCCGGCGCTTCAGAGAAGCGTTCACGGTGATGTTGCTGGAACGCCGTATGGGTGCCACGGTGCCGATTGTCCAGTGGAATTTATTCCTGGAATCTTCCTTTGCGAAGAACAAGCCCTGGGATCAACTGGTTCGCGAGATCATCCAGGCGGACGCCGCTAACGGCCTGACCCAGGGTAGTCTCAAGTTTTTCACAGCGACTGGCCGCACCGTCCACGACCAGATGACGCAGGACGTGGCGAGACTCTTTCTGGGTATGAATATTCACTGTGCGAAGTGTCACGATCATCCCACCGTCGATGAATTCAAGCAGGCGGATTACTTTGGCCTGCTGGCCTTTCTCAACCAGAGCAAGGCGGCCAAGCACACCGGCAAGAACCAGACTTTTCTGGTGGAAGGAGTGGCCACGGGAAAGCTTGAATTCCAGAGCGTATTTTCACCGGACCAGAAAAGCCAGGTTGGTCCCCGCTTGCCCGGTGGGCAGGAGGTAGCGGTTCCCGTCTTTGAAAAGGGTGAGGAATTAGCCCAGCCTGCCGCGGACGGGTTACCGGGAGTTCCCAAGTTTCAACCGAGGCAAATCCTGGCCAAGGAATTGACCTCAGCCAGCAATCGGCGATTCGTTGAGAATAGCGTCAACCGTTTTTGGTACCTGATGATGGGCCGGGGACTGGTCCACCCGCTGGAAATGATGCATGCCGAAAACCCGGCTTCGCATCCCGAGTTGTTAAAGTTGCTGGCCGATGAATTTGTGGCGCACAAGTTTGACGTGAAATGGTTACTGGGCGTGCTGGCACGGACGCGAGTTTACCAGCGTGCGAGCCTGTTGCCGGCGGGAGTGGTGGTGCAGGATGCGACACCGGAGTCTTACCGGGTTGCTAATGCCAAGGGTATGACACCCGAGCAAACTGCCTGGAGCATCATGCGGGTCACGGGCGTCCTGGACGAGATTGTTAAGAAAGAGCGACCGGAGGATTCTGGCTTTAATTTCAAAGACTACATCAACGGTCGCATTCCGGCCCCGGACAATCTCATCGATACGATGCTTTTGTTTACATCCGTCTTTGGTAATCCGCCCGGTGAAGCCGAAGTCGAATTTCAGCCATCGATGGGCCAGGCACTATTTTTAATGAACGAGAAACTGATTCTTACCTGGCTCAAACCTGTTGAAGGGCGTTTCATCGGGCGAGTTGAGAAGATGGAAGATCCTAGCCAGGTAGCCGAGGAGTTGTTTATTACGATTCTTGCCAGGAATCCTAGCGAAGAAGAAACGAACGATCTTCTGCAGCACTTGGAAAAGAACGTCACGCGACGGACGGCAGCCATCAGCGAATATGCCTGGGCACTGATCACGTCGGCGGAGTTTAAACTGAACCACTAATTGAAGTCCCTTAATATGTACCCCTTTCAATGTAATAGCCCGCAGCACGAGTTGTCGCGACGTCAAGTACTTGGCGCCTTTGCCGGCCTGGGCGCCGGCAGCCTGTTGAGTCCGCTGATTGCAGATGAGATCAAATCAAAACAAAAGCAGGTGTTGTTGATTTGGCTGGACGGGGGCATGAGCCAATTAGAAAGCTGGGATCCCAAACCGGGAACTGAATTCGGTGGACCTTTCCGTTCGATTCCAACTACCTTACCGGGGATCCACATCAGTGAACTGATGCCTCACACGTCCCAGCAGATGCAGCACCTGGCGGTCGTTCGCAGCATGTCTACCAAGGATGAAAATCACTCGACTGGTGTGCCGAGGATCTTGCGTGGTGATCCTAAGAACCGCGGTGTCACGTATCCGTACATGGGTGCGGCGATGGCTCACTTGAAGGGAAAATCTGACAACGAGTTGCCCAACTATATCTGGGTGAAACCAGGGTCCGGCGGTTTTATCTGGCAACACGGGGGCTTTCTCGGTGCCAAGTACGGGGCGCTGGCGCTCGGTGACGGTAAGCCGCCGGTGCACATTAATCGTCCGCCGGAAATTAATGATCAGCGCGACCAGGTGCGCAATGACATTCGCAAACGGCTCAACGCCTCGTTTCAAAAAGGCCGCCGCAGCGCGAAAGTAGAGGCCTATGATTATTCGTTTCAAATGGCGGAGAAGCTGATTCGGCGCAAGGAGCTGTTTGCAGACTTCGCGCCCAAAGAGCTGGAACGCTACGGGTCTCATCCGCTGGGTCGCCACATCTTGCAATCGAAACGTTTGATCGAAGAAGGTGTCTTGTTCGTGCAGTGTCATTCGTATCACTGGGATACCCATGGTGACAACTTCAACATGCACCTGGATCTGGTACCACAGATCGATAAACCTTTCGCCGCTCTCATCGAAGACTGGCATCAAAGTGGCCTGCTCGACAATGTGCTAGTCTTGCTGATGTCTGAATTTGGTCGCACTCCCAAGATCAATCAGCGGTTAGGTCGGGACCACTGGCCAGAAGCCTGGTCGCTGGCCATGGCCGGTTGTGGCTTGAACCGAGGTATGGTTCTTGGCAAGACCACCCCCAACGGTGCCTGGGTTGATGGCCAGGAACATGATATCGGACATATCTTCCACACCGTCTTCAAGGCCATGGATATTGATCCGTCAACGACTGAATATCACAACAATGGGCAACCTCTTCCCATTGCCCACGACGACTGTGGACCGATCAAGGAGTTGTTGTCATGAAACACTTGATTGAACGTCAGCTCGATGTCACCAAGGCCTGGTCCGAAAAGAAGTTCCAATGGGAGCGCCAGGTGACGGCGATCGAGTTCAGCCCGTGTGGAAAATTCCTGGTCGCCGCCGGCATTGATGCGCAGTTGCAGCGCTGGGAACTGGCATCCGATGAACGGGTGGCCATCAAGGGGCATCCTGGTTGGGTTGGTGACCTGGCCTTTCATCCGGATCAACAACGACTCTACTCGGTCGATTACCAGGGGGGATTATTTTGCTGGAATTACACCGGGGTACAACCAAAACAACTTTGGAGCAAAGCGAGTGCCCATCACAGTTGGGCCAGGAAAGTGACAGTTAGCCCGGATGGCAAGTATGTTGCAACCGGTGGCAATGATCGCGTCGTCAAACTTTGGTCCGCCACAGGTCAACCAGTCTTGGAACTGGTGGGCCACGAAGGCTACATTTTCAGCCTGCTGTTTCATCCTGACAGCAACAGCCTCTTTTGTGGTGACCAAATGGGCAAGGTGAAACAATGGAATGTTGCCAGCGGCAAGCTGATCCGCGAGTTGGACCTGACGGTGTTGCACACACGGCTGGAAAATTTCCTCGCTGAAGTAGGCGGCGTGCGATCGCTGGCATACGATCCAAAGCGTGACTTGTTAGCCTGCGGTGGTATGACGAATGCCAAGAGTAATGCGTTTTGTCCAGGTGATCCGCTGGTGGTCCTGATGGACGTCAAGACAGGTAAAGAAAAGCGGCAACTCAAGCCCAAGATCAAGGCAGATGGTCCTGTTAATGGCCTGCAGTTTCTTCCCGATGGCACGCTTGCCGGTATTGGTGAAGGAGCTTCGGGAGCTTCCTTGTCATTTTGGAATGCGGACCAGACAGAGCCGGTTCACGCGATCAAGATGAACAGCGGTTACGAGGTAGCGTTGCATCCCGATGGTTGGCAATTAGCCGTGTCTCGTTTTGAAACGAACGGGCGTGGGGGCAATGGCAGGCACTCGACGCCAGAGAGTTACATCAGTAACGATGGCGTGATCGACCTCTACCAGCTCTATGAAAAGCCAGCTGCCGAGGCAGCGAAGTAAGCTGTCCTCAGCTTTCGGTCATGGCGAGAACTCGACCGGCTACTGCTTTTTCCCGGGTAGGTCTTTTTCGGGCATCTCGGCATACGGGCGCGGGAACTGGGCATCGGTCTCTTTTAACCAGGCTTGCAGTTTCGCTTGCAGCTTCCTGGCTCGCCCGGGTTGTTGCTGTCTGAGATCATGCTGTTCACCAATGTCGCTGCGCAGGTTATACAGGACCGGTGCGTGGCCTCCGTAATACTGGATGTACTTGTAGTCACCGGAACGGATTACGGATCCCATTTTGTTGTCGCCATGGAAGGCGAAATGGGGATAGTGAAAGTAGATGGCATCACGATTGAGCTGACCGTTGCCGGTTAGTTCCGGAAACAAACTGACGCCATCGTAACGTTTTGGGTCGTACTTGGACTTGGCGGCTTCCAGAAAGGTGGGGACAAAATCCATCGTGATCACCGGTTCGCTGCTTTCGCTGCCAGGTTTCACCACGCCCGGGTAACGGATGATCAAGGGGACTCGAATCCCCCCCTCAGACAGATAACCCTTGGCATGTTTCAGGGGTTTGGCTGAACTGTAGCCGGCCAGGTTGCCATTGTCGGAGGTGAACACGACCAGCGTGTTTTCGGCGATACCCGTGGTATCGAGAGATTCAAGAACCCGGCCGACCGCAATATCCATCCCTTCTACCATTGCCTGGTAATGTTGCTGTGGAGTCGGTTTCTGATCGCCACTCTGTTTTCGCAACAGGTGATCCGGCGCCTGGATCGGGTAATGCACCGTGTAATGCCACAGACAGAGGAAGAACGGTTGCTTCTTCTTGCTTTGCGAGCGAATGTAATCGACGGCCTTACCCGCCATCGTATCGGGCAGGTAATCACCGGCTTTACCCTGCTCCATGTTGGGGATCTTGTAGGGAGCGAAGAAGGTACCAGGACCACCCATTCCACAGCCACCAATATTCAGATCAAAGCCCTGCTTTTCAGGCAGGTACTTTCGTTCTTGTTCGCTTCGATAACTTCCCATCAAATGCCACTTGCCAATAAAAGCCGTGGCGTAGCCGGCCTGCTGGAGCGTTTCCGCAACGGTTTCATAGTGAGTGGGGAGGTAGTTGAGTGATTTGCCAGGTCCCATCGTCTTGTTGCCATTGTAGAACTGCCAGCGATCCGGCAGATGATTGGTGACCTTCACTCGGCCCGGCGCCAGGCCAGTAACAGCGGCTGCCCGGGTTGGCGAACAGACGGGGGCAGCTGCGTAGGCATCGGTAAAACGCATTCCCTGTTTAGCCAGGCGGTCAATGTTAGGTGTCGTGAACTGGGGACTGCCCTGGCAGTTAAGGTCCATCCATCCCAAATCATCAATCATGATAAAAAGAATATTGGGTTGTTCGGCGGCAAGTTGTGTGGCAACATTGCCTGCCCACAACATGGTTAGCAGCGTTAGTGTCGTTAGACTGCTGCGTGAATTGGCGCGGGAAACCATGGTCGACATTCCTCGGATATTTGCGGGAGTTGAAAGTACCAAGGAAAGATGACTGCATTGGAGGGTCGATAGCAACCCTTCTTTATGGGGACTCAACGAATCAGTGCCCGCAAGGGGTCGTCTGTTAGCTGTAACCGTGGCCACGGAGAGAACTGGCGGGCCGCTACCGGTTGGTTAATTGAACCGCTTCCCCGGTCATCTGGGTTGCCGGTTTGGAAATGGCTATCACTGCCTGATCTGATGTTTGCACCGGTTGTCGTTGCAGGAAGTGTTCGCAGACGGCGCCTACCAGAAAACACCCGCTGACCAGGATTCCCGCTAGAATCTGTTGGCGCATGGTGGACTGGATCATAGGTTTTAACCTTCCGCAGGACGTTGCTAAACTGGCCACAAATAAGTGGCAGGACCCTTTTTTCGGAGTCACTGGAACTGGCAGCAGCAGTCTGTGATTACATTGGAAGGATAGCACGCGGAGAGGCCCGCTAGAGAGAATCGTCGAGAATCGTCTAAGTTATTTCATGAAAGCATCTTAGACGAGAAGAATTGCACTCATCTAAAGATCTTAGAGGGTTCCAGCCAGCAAAAAAACCGTGGCGACGCCTGTTGGCGTCACCACGGTCTTAGAAAAATACCTCCGGTCGATTTGCGACGAGTGGAGTCGCTGCGAGACTGGCGTGCGTCGGGCGTGCTCTGCACAAGCCCCTAAAATGACCCAGGCCAACGCTATAAATTGGTCCCTCTGCCGTAATGTCGACCGAAAGGTATGGTAGTTTGATTCCCGGTAGATGTTATTGTTGGGCAGTGTCAAGTCAACTGAACCAACTTGGCTTTATTGTAGCGATTATCCTTCTAGAACAAAACTAATCATCGGCAGTTGTAAGGGTTTGATTGCGAAGAAACCTTATTTTTGTACTACATTTTGAGAGTTGTTGGGGCTCCAGGTTGAATTCTCTTTGACGGGCCAGCAACTTCATCGCGTAGCTTACCACTGAAATGGGAGTTATTAAGATGCAGAAGAAATCACTCATTCCAGCCACTTGGACAGTACCCGAGGTATTTCGTGAGCGTTTGGGACGACGTATCGGGCGCCAGCGGATGATGATTGCTGACGGTCATCTGTTGCTGGTACTTCATGCACCTCCCTTACCGGATGAAGAAAACCGTGACGGGTGTTTGTTTTGGCGAGACCCGAACGGTGAGTGGCGGTCGAGTGAACACGGTGGTGGCCCCATTGCGGTTAGCAAGCATTTGACCAGCTTTGAAGATGCCGTGGATAAACTTGATCAGTTAGAAGCGGCGTCTGAAGGGAACGCTCTGAACTCGGCCAAAGAGCACCACTACGATGGTGCGGACTTTGTTGGTCGCGCGGACGATTACTTTGTCTTGCTAGAGTCGCTATTGCCTCTGCATCGTACGACGACTCATCTGCACCAGGTGTTACAGGAAGCCCGCAAGGCAATTCCTGGCGATCGCGATCTGATTAATTTTCGTGATTTAGCCTACGAACTCGAACGGCAGGCTCAACTGCTCTACACGAGTGCCAAGAATGCGCTGGAATTTGACATTGCCCGTAGAAGCGAGCAGCACGCCAAGGCCAGTCACAAGATGGCAACCTCTGCCCACCGACTGAATATCCTGGTCGGTTTCTTTTTCCCGATAGCAACCTTAAGTGCTGTGTTCGGGGTTAACATGGTGCATGGATACGAGGACAAGGGACCATTACCGTTCCTGGCAATGGTCAGTGCTGGTTTATTGATAGGATTTTGTTTGACGATGTTCTTACAGCGGCCTGAGGCAGAGTCGGAATAAGACTGAGGTTCTTGGTGGTTTAACGGGCTGAGCCAGGGGAGTCGAGTTCCAGGTCCGTTTCCAGAATGACAGCCAGGGCCTCATCCTCCACGACGCGTGGAAACGTCTTGAGTACGATCACCAGGCCGGTTTTTTCGGCCAGGATGGTCTCCTGTTTTTCACCGCCAGGATCAGAGATCGTTCCCAGCAACATCCCCTGATTGATTTGGTCACCAAGATTGACGGCCGGTTCGAAGTAGCCGGTCATCGGCGCGGGATGGCAGATTTGCATATGCCCCGAATTCTCTCGAGGATCTTCCACCACGTGGCAAACGTTTGAAGGTGGTTGCTGGTGTTCGATCATCGCCAGTGACCCCATGACGTTTAGGCAGCCTTGCACGTAAGCCTCAACTCCTGCCGGGTCACTTTGGCCGCCACCAAGGTATTCTGTATAGATAGCGGGAACTCCACAGTCTCTGGCGACTGACAGGGAGCGACCGGGAAGGCGACCGTCAGTGCCCCAGATAATTGGCAAGTTAAAGGCGCGGGCCATGGCCCGTTGTTGATCGAGAATTCCCGGTTCTGGATGCAAGACATAGCCGGCCAGTGGCAAGACTTGCATGGCGGTACCACCGGTGTGCAAGTCAATGTAGTAATCGGCCTGTCGTATCAGTTCACTCAACTGGTGGGCAATCTGTTCGGTGATAGAGCCATTGAGGTCTCCGGGACAGGTTCTTGCCAGGTCCAACTCATCGTCCCCGGTCCGGTGACCACGGAGAAAGGCGGGTTCATTGACGACGGGGACGAGGGTTAATTGTCCACGTT
>Ga0310342_100002519_pt1 | contig 11778 bp, 10 predicted proteins | sample S15DNA20500_MG_FD_206155 | JGI IMG/M metagenome (GOLD analysis project Ga0310342, IMG submission 206155) | Marine microbial communities from station ALOHA, North Pacific Subtropical Gyre - S1503-DNA-20-500_MG | ecosystem: Environmental > Aquatic > Marine > Oceanic | place: Pacific Ocean: North... | reverse complement strand
TGGATACAAAGCCACCGGGTCTATCCCTCCCGAAAGAGTACGGCCACTAGAAGGAACCGCCAGGTTATATGCTCGGGTAAGTCTAGTAACACTATCCAGAAGAATTACCACATCCCTCTCCGCCTCTACTAAACGCTTGGCTCTTTCTAAGGCGAGTTCCGCAACTCGACATTGATCTTCTACCGATTCATCAAAAGTGGAAGAGAAGACATCCCCTTTTACGGCGCGGCGCATTTCAGTAACTTCCTCTGGCCGTTCACCGATCAATACCACCATGAGCACAGCTTCCGGCAAATTTACAGCAACACTATGTGATAAGTGTTTAAGGATAGTAGTCTTACCTGCTTTAGGAGGAGAAACTACTAAGCCTCTTTGACCTAGTCCAATGGGAGCGAACAAATCAACCATCCGCGTAGATAAATTGGATGAATCCGTTTCTAAGATGATTTGTTGTTCCGGAAATATAGGCGTTAGGTATTCAAATTGAGGCCGTGACCGACTTGGAATCTGCTCAGGATCAAAGCCATTAACTTTTTCTACTCGAACTAAACCGAAATAACGTTCTCCTTCCTTAGGAGGTCTAACTTGTCCGGTGACTGTATCGCCTGTTTTCAAACCAAACCGACGAATTTGAGACTGTGATATATACACGTCTCCTGTAGCATGAGAGTATGCTACTTGACGAAGAAACCCATATCCCTCGTCCATTATTTCCAAGATCCCAGACGCTGTAAGAGCCTGATGAGATGATGCTGTTTGAAGAATTCTGCTTAACAGGTCCTCACGCCTTAAGTTGGTTAGACCTAGACTCTCACCCAGCCCCACACTTTCGGCTACATCCAGCAACTGATCTTTGGTCTTCCCGCCTAACTCAGCTACATCCACGATAGGTTGTGTGGTTGCCATGTTCACCTCGTCCCTTTGGCAGATTATTTAACTACCATCGATATCATAATTTCGTTTATCGGTATACCATGTGACAATTACACGGTCTATTCCTTAACAAGCGGAACCAACCTATAAATTTCTCTGAAACCCCGTCGCCTAGGCCTCACTCGCTTTCCGCCAATCTTCTAGGAACCTCGCGACACCCGCATCCGTGAGAGGATGTTGAACCATCTGAGTTAACACCCCATACGGGATCGTTGCTATATCCGCTCCTGCCTTGGCTGCGAGCAAACAATGCAATGAATTCCTGATACTAGCAGCCATAACCAAAGTTTTAATATCAAAGGATCTAAAGACAGAAACAATGTCAGATACCAGGTCCATACCCTCCTGCCCTATGTCATCTAACCGGCCGACAAACGGGCTTACTACGGTCGAACCTGCCTGAGCTCCCAAAATCGCTTGATTCACAGAAAAACAGAGGGTTTGGTTACAATTAATCCCATCTTTAGTGAGTTCTGAAATAGCCTCAAACCCATTCATAGTACTCGGAATCTTAACCCAGGGGTTCGGAATCCATTCGGCAATCTCTCGCCCTTCTGCTATCATGCCGGCAGCATCTTGGCTGACGACTTCTACCGAGATTGGACCATCAATTAAATCGGAAATTTGCTGAACTGCCGTCCTATACGAATCTGGACGGCCGATTCCTTCTTTGGCAGCTAAAGAGGGATTAGTAGTCACACCAGTAACCACACCCATACGTGCGCCTAAGCGGATTTCCTCTATATTGGCCGTGTCTAAAAATAACTTCACGAGACAATTCCTCAAACCACTCTTGTTAAATATTAAAATTGGGCCATCATTCGAGAAGGAGCTATGATTCTAATGCCAAATACAACTGCTCAAAAATGCCGGAACAGGTATTCTTATAATTCCCGTGGGCCCAAAAGTAAAGGACGTTGACCTCCTTCTCTTATGGTATCTTTGGCAACTCCTATAAAATCCCTAAATAAAGGGTGCGGGTTACTAGGGCGAGACTGAAATTCAGGATGAAATTGAACTCCTACCATGAATTGGTGGTCTTTAACCTCTGCAGTTTCTACTAAGTGCCCATCTGGCGAAACACCACCTACAATTAAACCTGATCCTTCTAAATCCTCTCTGTAGGCATTATTTACTTCGAATCTATGTCTGTGTCTCTCCATTACCTCAACTGCTTGGTAAGCATCAAATGTCTTGGTGTTAAAAACAGGTCGGCAGGGATACCAGCCTAACCGCATCGTACCACCCATCGACGTAACGTTTCGTTGATCAGGCATAATATGGATGACCGGATCTGGAGTATCAGCATCCAACTCCTCTGAGTTAGCCTTCGATAGCCCTAGAACATTTCTCGCCCATTCAATTATCATTACTTGCATACCTAGACAAAGACCCAGATATGGAACGTGATGTTGCCTGGCATAAGTAACAGTATCAACCATGCCTTCCACGCCTCTAGGACCAAACCCACCCGGGACAACAATACCACACACGTCACCAAGAAGTGTCTCCGGCCCTAGCCGTTCGACATCCTCAGAATGCACCCATTCGATTTTTACCTCTTTATTGTGTGCCAACCCTGCATGACGTAAGGCTTCCCTAACAGAAATATAACTGTCCGGATACTCCGCGTATTTGCCTACCACAGCAATGGATATAGGGCCATTCAAAGACTTCATATGATCTACCATGCTGATCCAAGCACTGAGATCTGGAGGGCTATCCCCGAAGCCGAATGATTTGATAATATAATCTCCTAACCCGGCCTCTTCTAAGATAAGCGGAACTTCATATACATTATCGACAGTCTCTAACGGTATCACAGCATCGCTATCAACATCGCAGAATAAAGATAATTTGTCGCGAATCGAGTCGGAGACAGGATAATCACTACGACAAAGCAACGCATCAGGCTGGATACCAATACTTCTCAGCTCTTTTATACTGTGCTGAGTTGGCTTGGTTTTCAGTTCACCAGTAGCAGCGATAAAAGGAAGCAAGGTCAAATGCAGATAGAAAACATTGTCCCTTCCAACATCTTTGCGCATTTGCCTAATAGCCTCTAGGAATGGTAATCCCTCGATATCACCGACCGTGCCTCCAACTTCTACAACAATTACATCGGCACCGGAGTCTTGAGCCACTGAGTTTAGTCGGTTTTTTATCTCATTCGTTACATGGGGAACAGTTTGAATAGTACCTCCCAAAAAATCCCCTCTCCGCTCCTTACCAATCAATGACAGATAGAGTTGCCCTGCGGTAAGATTGGACGACCGTGTCAGTTCGACATCAATAAATCGCTCGTAATGCCCCAGATCCAAATCTGTTTCGCCACCATCTTGAGTAACGAAAACCTCACCGTGTTGATACGGTGACATTGTTCCAGGATCAACGTTCAAATAGGGATCTAATTTAATTACTGAGACGGTCAAACCACGGCTTTTAAGGATCCTGCCTATTGAGGCAACGCTAATCCCTTTACCGATTGAACTGACTACCCCACCAGTTACGAAAATATATTTTGTGGCCATGCGTTATCGCTAAGCGTCATTCAAACGCCCAATTGTGGACTTTATCTACTAGGTGAAGGGGAAATCCGAAGCAAAGAGGATACCGCTTCGAATGCTTAAATAAAATTATAGGCTTCCGTATTAATCAGTGTCAAGCATTTGGTTATCCTAAATAATTATTTATCTGGCTAATCTTCTCCAATTCAACCATAATAAAAGAGAATTTCCACTGTTTAGTTAATTAATAAATGATTATAATTCGAACCGCAGATCCGTCGTCTTAAACCGTCAAATTAGCACTTAATGTTGAGATACAAATTGGTAGACTACAAAGAGAAAATCATTGATCTCCGGCACGGTAAGTTCCAAGTAGAGTTAGTGGAAGGTGGAACCGGCCCTACCTTGTTTTATCTACATGGGGCTTCAGGATATACAGGATGGGCACCGTTTTTAGATCATTTAGCTGAAACGTTCCACATAATTGCCCCAGCACAGCCTGGTGTAGCCAATTCAACTGGTCTCCAATATTTGGATAACCTATGGGATGTCATCATATTTTACGAGGATTTAATCCACGAACTCGACTTAGGTACTTTCCGATTATTTGGAGATGGTTACGGAGGAATGATTGCAGCTGAATTAGCTGCACATCACCCCGACATGGTCTCCAGATTAGCCCTAATTGCTCCCTTTGGAATGTGGTTAGAAAATCATCCAACCCTAGATATTTTCGCTCTAACGCCTTCACAGCGGAGCCAACTCGAATGGTTTAATCCTGACAATCGACCTTCTCTCGAACTTCTTGATCAGCCACATGATCAATTACGTAAGCTCGAGCAGGAATTAGTAAATACTCAAACAGCACAGGCAATTAGCAAATTCATGTGGCCAATAGCTGACCATGGGCTAATCAAACGTGCTCACAGAATAAGCATGCCTACTCTTCTTATATGGGGAGATTCCGATCAGGTAGTCCCTTTACCCTACGCCGATGCTTTTCAAAATTTGTTCACCAATGTTGAACTTAGCATCATAGAGAAATGCGGGCATGTCCCTCACCTAGAACGCCCAGACCGGTTCTACGACAGCTTAATCAGTTTTTTATTGCCTGATACTTGTGTTTCTGACTAGGAGGACTATGTTAGCTAGATTTATAACCGATACTATTAATAAAGAGCAAGAGTTCCTCATGCAAGCGATAGATGATTTAACAGTTTCAGACCTCCGGTGGCAAGCTACCCCGGAGGTCAACCCTATTGGCTGGATATTGTGGCACATGTTCAGAGTCGAAGACACGTGGGTTCAATTTTTCATCCAGAACAATCTTGAAATATGGGAGCGCCAAAAATGGAATGAGGTCTTTGATTTGCCTCTCCGAGACAACGGGTTCGGTCACACTCCCGAACAAGTAAGCAATTTCCCTACTCTGGATCTGGCAAAGTTATTAGAATACGGCGCGGAAGTACGGACGGGTACTCTAGATTACCTAACAGAGCTAGATTTTAATGAATTCACAGTGATACCGCGGGAAAGGCGACCAAACATCACTGTGGCAGATGTATTTAGACAAATTGTAGGGGAATGTTACCAACACACTGGGCAAATTGCCTATATAAAAGGGATGATACGCGGAGCTAATGCATTTCCCTCTGACTATACAGCCCCTAATTAAGTCTTATGTGCCAATCAACTATACATTTGCCGCCTATGGCCAATACAATGACCGTTCAACTCTACGAATCGACTGGAGATTTTTGAGCTTGCAGTTTTTAAACTCCCCGCTATTGTTAACTCAGGTGGCCCTCTTTATCTCTATCTTGAGCTGTGTTAGCCCGGAGCCTACGATACTTATAAATGAACCTCATCAACAGCCAATACCATCTACGACGACCCCAACAGAAATGCCACGTCCTACTATTCCATCTCCTCATCCCATCCCAACTGTTACTCCGATTGCAGAACTGAATCATAGGATACCAACGGGCCTATCTGGAGGAAGCCTAACCATAGCCAATTCTGCTCACACCCCGGATTTTGATGTGCACCAAACGCATCAAAAGACGCTATCCACATTGGGACCTGGCTTAGCTTATAGCAGGTTGCTGCGTATCAAAACTGGTCCTCGAGTAATGCAACCCAGTTTGATATTAGAATGCGACCTATGTCAAAGTTGGAAAATCAACTCGGATTTCTCTTATGAATTCCTATTACCATCGACTACACGTTGGCAAAATATCTCCCCGGTCAACGGCCGCAACCTTGTGGCTTCGGATCTCACATATAGTTATAACAGGCTCGAGACTGAATCGTGGCCGTATTCAACTTTATTCAAAGATCGTGGCGTCTCTGAGTTTTTAACTAACGGTCCCACTTCCCTTAAAATTGAGCGTGGCTTCTTAGATACAGATGTGCTCTTAGCATTAGCAGACGGCCATAGTAAAATAGTTGCCCCAGAAGTGGTAAGGGATTACGGAGATCTGAAACAGGGTCCAGTCATAGGTACGGGTCCTTGGATTTGGGAAAGCACCGAACCTGGAGTTGGGACTAAGTTAAGCCGAAATCCTGATTATTTCGAACCCGGATTTCCTTATTTAGATAACCTATTCATAAAAACTATTAAACCTGAATACGACCCCTACCCTAACCGAAAACGACAGGTGGCAGCTTTCAAGACTGGATTAGTCGACGTGGTCGCTCTTTCATCAAAAGAATGGGACTCATTACAATCTAGCTCTACTCAATTCAACTCATATAAATCAGAGTCAAATCATGCAGAAATTCTATTCTGGTTTAATACCGGGACTCAACTTGGTAGCAACAGGGAAATACGCCAAGCTGTTTTTTACTCTATAGATCCCTGGGAAAACTTACATTCCATTTGGAAAGACCTCGGTTCTGTTAATATGGGCATCCCAGTTTCCAGTCCTGATTGGTTGTTGCCCAGAAAAATAATGCGGCAAAAATATTTCGCCAATCCTGCTGAAGCGCGAACTAAACTAGAAAACCACAAAGACCAAGGATCTTTCGACATACAAATAGCTCTCGCTGATTCTGGCCAAGAAATGCTTGTCTATGGCCAGTCAATCCAAGAAGATCTCAAAGCAATCGGATTCGATCCTACCATTCGGCTAATCCACACATCGCATCAGGCCGAGTTACTCGGCAAAGAAACCAATCCGTTTGATATTATGATAGGTAGAGTTCCAACCGTCGCCTCCACCAACGGTTTTCTGTTGGGCCTTATCCATAATGAGGGTCCTGTCAATTTGCTCAGACATCATGACAAAAAAATAAACCGCTTAATCGAGATCCAAATCACTGAGGATGATCAGGATGAGAGAAAGCGCCAACTTTTGGAACTTCAAGAATATTTGCTTGAGGAAGCTTACTTTTATAGCCCAATTAGTAGTGGTACCGGCTGGGCTTTCATCTGGGAGCTACAGGATTTTTATCCTAATACGGCTCTTTCCGAATATATCTTTTGGTCAAAAACGTGGTTAAATCCATGAACCTATTGCTTATTTTTCACAATCTCTTTCATATTGGTCTAACCCTTCCTCCAATGCCAACCACGGTAGCAGTGCACATTTGATCCGTACCGGATAATCCCGGACAACTTTCATTGCAACCAAATCTCCAAGTGCCTCGCTGCCATTATCGCCTTGCAACAGGCTTCGAAAATGACGATCTATGGCTAAAATACTTTCCCGGTTTTTGCCCACAAGAATTTCGGACATCATTGAGGCAGTAGCCTGTAATATCGAGCATCCTTCTACTTCGTTACTAATCCGACATATGCTCCCCAGTCGATCAAATTGTATTTTCAATTTAACACGATCACCGCAAAACGGATTGAATTCTTCTATCTCTACATCAGGTTGCTTTAGAGGCTCCCTGCATTTGGGGTTACGGAAATGTTTTAATATAACATCCCCGTATAGCCCATTTAGAGGCAAATCCGGTTGTAATGTCATAGGATCATTTTATGTCGATTAACTCAAAAGAGGAATAGGCGGGAAAAGCACCAGTTGGGGCTGTTCGAAGGAGAAGACAATTATGCATAAGCAAGTGTCCCAGTTGCCCAAGCATTCGATTATTCAGTCGTCACATCTTCAACATTATCTTCAATGGCAGCTTTCATAGTGTGCCATGCTAATATCGCACATTTAATTCGGCTAGGGAATTCAGCGACGCCTGCCAGTGTTTCCAAATCCCCAAGCTGGTCATAATCTAATACAGCGTCTGGTTCCGTAAGCATCTTTCTAAATTGGTCGAATACATTGTCTGCGTCTTCTAGATTCTGCCCTTTTATACTTTGAGTCATCAATGAAGCAGAAGCTCTGGATATTGCACACCCTTTACCTTGAAACCCTACGTCCGTGATTACACCACCAGTTATTTGCAGGTAAAGACTTATTTGGTCACCACAAAGGGGGTTATATCCATCAGCAGTATGGCTATATGGATCTAACTTCCGAAAATTTCGTGGCTTACTATTATGTTCCAACAATATCTCTTGATAAAGATCATTAAGGTTAGACATTAACTAAACACCTCAATTACACGATCTATACCTCTCACGAGAACATCAATCTCTTCTTTTGTATTGTAAAAAGCTAATGAAGCTCTAGCTGTAGCTGGAACACCAAAACGATCCATTAGGGGTTGAGCGCAATGGTGCCCAGTACGTATCGCAATACCTTCGGCATCCAAAATGGTCCCGATATCATGGGGGTGAACCCCTTCCATAATAAATGATATCACGCTGCCTTTTTTATCGGCTGTACCAATAATTTTTAGCCCTTCAATGCCGGAAAGCCTGTCAGTTCCATATTGGAGTAATTCAGACTCGTAGACCAATATCTCATCCATTCCTATAGTTCCGATATAGTCTATCGCTGCCCCAAGTCCTATCGCTCCTGCAATATTTGGTGTGCCTGCCTCAAATTTATTAGGCAACGTGTTATATAAAGTCTCTTCGAAAGTCACTGATCGAATCATTTCGCCGCCAGCTTGGTATGGTGGCATTTCCTCTAGGAGCGATCCCTTGCCATACAGAACTCCAATCCCTGTCGGACCATAAAGTTTATGACCGGAAAAAGCGTAGAAATCACAGCCTAAATCCCGTACATCCACACCAAGATGAGCAATAGCTTGTGCTCCGTCTAATAAAACCGGCACCCCATGTCCATGCGCGATGTCAACAATTTCTTTTGCAGGATTAATGGTCCCCAAAGCATTCGATTGGTGGACTATAGATACTAGCTTGGTATTAGCTGTAAAGAGACGCTCATATTCATCTAATAACAATTCTCCAATGTCGTTCACAGGGACCACTCTCAATTTTGCGCCCTTTTCTTGGCACAGGATCTGCCAGGGCACAATATTAGAATGATGTTCCATAGACGAGATAATGATCTCATCCCCTTCAGAAATACAAGATCGCCCAAAAGTTTGAGATATTAAATTGATACCTTCGGTCGTTCCCCTGACAAATATGATCTCTTCATCTTTTTCGGCATTGATAAACCGTCTAATTTTTGCTCGAGCTTCCTCATAGTCGTCCGTCGCTCGTTGACTTAGAGTATGCACCCCACGGTGAACATTAGCATTTTCTGTGGAGTAATAATTGACCAGGCTATCTATAACAGATTGTGGTTTTTGGCTTGTGGCAGCATTATCTAGATAAACGAGCGGGTTCCCATTGATCATCTGATCAAGGACGGGGAAATCAGCCCTTATCTTATCGACGTCAAATTGAAAGTAATTAGAGCTCACGAGATTCCTCTCAGAGCAATACCGGGCGATTCTACCGCTCCTGAATATAGCCTATCCAAATAATCCCGCAATCCATCAGAGCTCACCTTATCAATAATCTCCCCAGCATATGCTTGGATCAAAATACGACCGGCAGTTTCTAGATCTAAGCCCCTACTCCTCATATAAAATAAAGTTTCTGCATCGATATGGCCGGCGGTTGCTCCATGCCCACATTTCACATCATCTGCGTAAATAAACAAACTCGGCTTACTATCTACTTCAGCGTCTTCAGATAACAGTAAATTTTTATCGGTCTGTTGAGCATCAGTATGTTGCGCATTTTTATGGACTAATACGGTTCCACCAAAGACAGCACGGGATTGTCCATCTAAAATACCTTTATACAACAACCGACTAGTCCCTGATGGCTTAGCATGTTCTATATTAATAAAATTATCCATATGTTGAGATCCGGAGGTCAAATAAAGGCCGTTTAAATTACACTTCGCCTCCGGACCGTCGATCAGAACGTGTAGATCTGACCGACCTAATTTTGCACCCCTGGTGAAACTACAAGAGGTAAATTCACTGCATTCTGACTGATAAACTCGGCTGATACCAACATGATAAGCTAGCTCATTTTCTATCAACAACCGGGAATGCTGGACTTGCGCTCCGTATGCCAGAACAATCTCGCTGACGGCATTTGTAAAGCCAACCTCTTCAGAAAGGCTCACGTAGCTTTCATGCACAGTGAAAGAGCTGTTCCTTCCCGCAGCTATTAGAAGCCTAGGGTAGGTTACTAGAGGTGATCCTCTGCCGGTAGAAACGAACACCACATTTAATATTTCCGGAACGGCTACGTCCTCCGGAACAGTTATAAACACACCATCGTGTAAAAAGGCCGTGTTCAGGGCCGAAAACGAATCATCATCGGCGGAAAGATATTGGCCCAAATGAGCACGAAGTATTTCAGTATGACTTTCGGGAACATTTTCCAATCCGCCAGCGTAAATCCCATTCCCCATTAGTCGATTTGACAGGCTGTCTGAGTAACGACCGTCGATGCAGACCAAATTCACCCATTCATTGTCCCATGGGCAATTACTAACCACATCTTCTCGGGTGATATAATTATCGGGATTGGGGTCTGTACGATGCCTGAAATTTAAGTTCGCGATCGGGGCCACATTGGTATATTTCCATTTTTCATTTCCGCGACGTTCTACAGGCATACCCACTTCTATGAACCGAGACCATGCCGTGCCTCTGAGTTCCGATAACCAAGCTAACTCGGTTGCGGACCGAGCCTCCTCCATCGCCGCGAAATCACTAGCATATGTGGCATATTTATCTTTTGATTGTGTCATTTTTAATTACAACTAAAATGGATTCGACTTTGGCGGGCCAATGGCGAGATACCAAGCTAAGATCCCCCGTTTAAACCTGGTCTCTCAGTCCATCAAGGGTTACTAGGCTCTTTAATCCAATCATATCCTTTAGCTTCCAGCTCTAACGCCAACTCCGGACCACCAGATTGAACTATTTTTCCATCTACCAGAACGTGGACATAATCGGGAGTGATATAGTTCAGCAATCGTTGGTAATGAGTAACCAATACCATAGCATTATCGGATCTACGGAGTTTATTAATCCCATCAGCTACTATTCTCAAAGCGTCGATATCTAACCCTGAGTCTGTCTCATCTAGTAGTGCCAGAGTCGGCTCTAACATAGCCATTTGCAAGATCTCGTTCCTCTTTTTCTCACCACCAGAAAATCCCTCGTTAACCGCTCTGCGAACCAACTCGTCATCTATCTCGACGACTTTAGTCTTCTCCCTTAACAAGCGGTCAAAATCCCGGGCACTCATTTCTTCGTCACCGTGATGCTGACGTTTCGCATCAACAGCCGCTTTTAAAAATTGCCATGTTCTGACCCCAGGCAACTCGACAGGGTATTGAAAGGCCAGAAATACTCCTAAACGAGCTCTTTCCTCTGGCTCTAAACCCAGTAAGCTATTGCCTTGATACAAGGCTTCTCCATTTGTGACAGTATATTCCGGCTTTCCGGCCAATGAATTCGCCAACGTGCTTTTCCCTGAACCATTAGGCCCCATTATCGCGTGCACTTCTCCTTCATGCACCGTCAAATTTAATCCCTGCAAAATCTCTTGGTTTCCAACAGAAACATGTAGATCCCTAATTTCTAAAAGAGGTATCCCTTCAACTTGTTGTTTAATCATCCTTGGCTAACCAACTGTTCCTTCTAAACTTACTTTCAATAACTGCCCTGCTTCCATAGCAAATTCAAACGGCAATTCTTGGAATATGCCACGGCAGAATCCGTTAATAATCATGTGGTGAGCATCTTCTACGGAAATACCTCGCTGCTGGCAATAAAAAAGCTGTTCGTCACTCACCTTTGAGGTGGTAGCTTCGTGTTCCAACTGCGCCGTAGGATTCTTGACTTCGATGTAGGGGACCGTATGTGCCCCACATTGATCTCCAATTAGCAAGGAGTCACACTGTGTGAAGTTTTTCGCATTGGTCGCTGAAGGATTAATTTTCACAAG
>Ga0310342_100002516_pt1 | contig 11784 bp, 15 predicted proteins | sample S15DNA20500_MG_FD_206155 | JGI IMG/M metagenome (GOLD analysis project Ga0310342, IMG submission 206155) | Marine microbial communities from station ALOHA, North Pacific Subtropical Gyre - S1503-DNA-20-500_MG | ecosystem: Environmental > Aquatic > Marine > Oceanic | place: Pacific Ocean: North... | reverse complement strand
ATGTTTATGTTTCTTCACTTGATAAGCCACAAAAAAAACTATTAGCAAATTTGATTGAAAATCCTTATGATGTATTGATTGATTCTAATAGGCAAGATATTGTGCAAATATTGAAATCTACAAGAATGGGAATACAATCTGGCTCAGTATCTGTTAAGGATGTTGAAAAATCGTTATTACAAATTGATGAGTTACATTCACTCCTTCCTGCATTCATTGAAAAAATTTCCGATTTTAATAGATCCAAAAGTGATATTGAAAATAAATTGTTAGCATTTAACAATGAACAACTGAGACAGAAAGAATCTTCTCTTAATACACATCAATATGACAAATCAACTTTGGAATCAAAAATTAGATCGGCAGAGAATGAATTAACAAATACAATTGAATTTATTCCTAAATCAATTAAATCTGTAGAATCTATTTTAAATCAAATTTCTGCTGTACAATATATAATAAAAGCGGAGTAATGCATTGCAATTAAAAAAGAAAAAATTTGAACGCAAAGTATCGCTAACTAAAGAGGCAAGAGATGGCATATTGTCTTTTTGTAAGATGAATCATCCTAATGAAGGTATTTTGATTTTACGTGGAAAGGCAAAGCGTGGAGATGTATTCATAGATGGACTAGTTGTGCCGCCGTTTTCCGAAACAGGTGCAGACTTTGCAGGTTTTCCTAACAACCCATTACCATTAGATCTTAGTTATGTTGGCATCGTTCATTCTCATCCTGTCGGTTCAGCTGAACCTTCTTTAACTGACTTGAATAACTTCTTCGGTCTAGTGTCAATGATTGTGAAATCACCATATGAGGATGATGACATATTTGCTTGGGATAGTGATGGAAAAGAAATTCCATTTGTTATTGTTTAGCATTAGTAGATTGTGGAATTTAGAATGCAAAAATTCTGACAAACCTTTATAAAGTTTTTTTGTTAATTTTTTTTATTATGATAAATTACAAGGGATATCTAGTATTTTTGTTCGCATCTTTAGCTGTAAGTATTGGATTACAATTGGTTCTGCCATTTCCGTATGGCTTAGGTGCAGCACTGGCAATCTTTATCATCTTTCCATTACTTTTGAGAAAGAGAATGATGTCAAGAATGAGGGGTTCTAGTGGATCAGGAACAGGATCAGGATTTGGATTTGGAGGGCTATTTGGTCAAAGTCAAGGTACTGGTGTAAGATATGTTTGTCTAACCTGTAACCACCGATTCAAGGGTGGAGACTGTCCTCGTTGCGGCGGTAAGATGAAACGCGCTGATTTTTAGTGATATGTGATTAAATGTCAAATCTTGCATTGGATAATATCCGAAAAATAGTAGCTTATCAGAACACAGTTGATATTTGGATCGCTATGTGTCAAGAACAGGGTGCTGATTGGAATAACACAGAAACATACAAAAAATTCATTGCTTATTTACTAAAAACAAACTTGACCATGAAAAAATTTCCACTATGCATTAAGGAATCAGGTGGAAATTATGAACGAGGACAAGATAAGACAGAATTTGCTGAGAAACTTTCAGAATCAAACGATGAAAATAGTGCAGTTTATACCATTAAACTAAATGATGACGCTATGAATATTATCAGGGAATTCAAATTCTAATCAGATAACGCACTTCAAAATAAGCAATTAAAAACAAATTTATTTTTTTAGTTTAGGATTAACAATCGCGTCTAGCGCATTTCCAATAAATACAAATGCAAGACCTGTAATTGCAATCATTATTCCTGGCGGAGCTATCCACCACCACATTCCTCTGGCTGCAGCACCATACGTATTTGCATCATGCAAGATTTGTCCCCATGTTGGAAATGTTGGATCACCTAGACCTAAAAAACTTAGACCAGCTTCTGTTGTAATTGCTGCAGGTACTGAGATTGCAATGCTGGCAAAAGCATAAGGCAACAATTGAGGAATAATATGTTTAAAGACTATTTTAGAATTTTTTTGTCCCATCATCTGTGATGCCTCAACATATTGCCTAGTTTTGATTTGGAGTGCCATACTTCGTGAAACTTTTGCAATTCCAACCCAACTAAAGATCATTAGAAAACCAACCATCAAAAATATACTATTACTAATAGTTACAGCAAGAATTATCAAAAAAGGAAGCGCAGGAAGTGCGTAGATAACATCATTAAATCTCATCATGGCCTCATCGGTCTTTTTTCCTTTAAAGCCAGCATAAACACCATAAATCAGGCCAGCTACTACAGAACCAATCGCTACTGAAATACCAATAAATAATGCAAGTGGGGTTCCCCATAAAAGACCAACCGCAAGGTCTCTCCGTAATTCATCTGTTCCCATCATTCCGTATGCTTTTCCACCAAGAATCAATTTGGAATTAATAATCTTCACATTTTCTTCAACACTAAAGATATTTACTAAAAATTGATAATCTCCCTTAAGGACTTGTCCACCACTATTCGCAAAGATCATATCTTCACTTGATACACTTTGATTATAGAATTCCATTTCAGAAAAATGAATTTGAATATTTTTTTTAATGCTATTATCAGTTGAAAAAATTCTTTCATGATGTACAATTTTTGTATCTGAGTGTGGTAATGATCTTGATAAAAGAAGTATTTGAGATTGATCTGGTCTAATTACAGAAATCTGTAGCAGATGTGATCCTGAATATTCAACACTAAATTCATAAATAAAGTCACTTGGAAAATCATCATAGTGATATTGTACACCGAATTGATGCGATGTTAACGATATAACATCATCTTTAGTTATTGTTGACGGATTGTCTAGTATCAGATGCTCTGGAATTTTTTGTGTCATGAAATAGTTTATCCATATGGGCACTGATGTCTTTGGATATGAAATCCAGTTGCCTGGATTATTCCATTGTTTGAATGTGTCTATAGGAATTGTAACTGCTGCTACCACTGATATTATGATAAGACTTGCCAAAATTCCAATACCAATAAGGCCAACTTTACTTTTAGCAAACTCTCGTCTTATTTCAGACGAACTTACATTGCTTATTCTGTTTTCACCCTTGGATCAAAATAGCCATAAAGTAAATCTGCAACAAGTATACTGATCAAAAACAACACCGTAAGCACGTATGTAGCACCAATTATGATCGGTAAGTCCATCACACTGATTGCCTCAAAATAAAGTCGTCCCATTCCAGGCCAATCAAAAACTGCCTCTGTAATTATTGCACCACCTAGTGAACCTGAAAGACTTAGTGCTAGAATTGTGATTATCGGAGGTGCGGCATTTTTTAATGCATGTTTGTAGATGATCTTTTTCTTACTAATACCAATGGCTTTTTTTGCTGTGATAAAATCTTCTTGTAATGTTCCTACCATAAAATTGCGCACAAGGTATGCCCACGCACCAAATCCAATCATTACAATTGTAATCAGTGGGAGTGTCATATGATAAAGCAATGCAAGAATGTAATCAGGTTCTGTTGGAAGTATTGATGGTGTTGCCCTTGCGGGAAAAATATGATATGTAAATGCAAACATAAAGATCATAAGCATTCCTATCCACCAAACAGGAAAACTACTGCTGATGACTGCGAACGTCGAAGTGATTCGATCAACAACGGAACCTACTTTACTCCCTGCCAAGGCACCCAAAAATATTCCAATTATAGAAATAATTATAGTCGCTGTAGTAAAAAGTAAAACAGTTCTTGGAATTTTTTCTAAGAGTATGTCACCAACATTTGAAGATCCAGAATCACTTGTAAGAAATGTAGCATTCCCAAAATCTAGAATTAATATTTTGTACATAGTAAATCCAATTCTTTGTGGGGAATACCATGGTGTATCAAGTCCAAGTGTCTTAATTCGTTGATCAATTTGCTCTTGAACAAATTGATCAAATTCTTCAACAGTTGCAAAGCTTTCAGCAATAGTAGGACTTTCCGTAATTTCCGCTCTTACTTGGTATACTATTCCTTGCTTTAAAATAATATCCATATTAGATCCAACTAATGCTATTGTTAACAACAGCGTTACCATTAAAACGCCAAACATAGTAATACATCTAGTAGCTATGTATTTTTTCAGACTCAATGAGTGATTTAAGAAAATTTACTTTATAACTTCTAGCAAAAACTTTTCAAAGGCTAATATCTAAATTATATTCATGATATGTGCCAATTGTGAAAACCATAAGCATTTCGAGTGTATTGATTGTTTAAATGACCATAAGACCAATCTTTGCAATTGCGATTGTCATGATACTCAGCATAAACATGAGTAGTACAAAAAAATCTATGTGACCAGAATAAATCATTTTACCCATATATCACTATTTTGATATAAACTCGATCTCATATAGAAAATCAAGATTCATAAAGAACCAAAACGATTTTGGAGAATTACGAAGGAACAATGAAAACATTTGGAACTCTTGAATATGCAATTGACAAGTTTTCGGGATCATGGACATGGAAAATTTCTGGAGTAAGAGCTGTAATGATGGTTTCAAAGCTCATACCAAAGTTATGGTATGGCAATGGTCCTAACGAGGTTATTATCCCTGATAATGAAAATAATGTTAAACAAATCAGCCTGATTTTGGAAAGATACCCATTGGAAATATTATCAAAAGCTGTTTGGCAACGAAAAGTCCGTGCTAAAATTATCAAAAAACCATCTAACATAAAAATTGAAAAACTTTCGAAAGCTATACCCAAAAAACAGTTTCGTGGGAAACTGTTAAACTTTCAGAAGATGGGTCTAGATTTTCTTTTAAAATCTTCAGGTAATGCGTTACTTGCTGATGATATGGGTCTTGGCAAAACTGTTCAAACATTAGCATATATTGCATCAGAAAAACAACCATCACCTGTTCTTGTGGTAGCTCCACTTGTTACACTAACTAATTGGCAACGTGAAATAGAAAGATTCATGAAAAAAAAGAGTAAGAATGGACATATCACTGAGGATGGTGTACCAACTATAACAACAATACGTTCAGGCAAACAAAACGAACTCTCTGGTTATGATTTTTATCTCATCAATTACGAGTTACTTTATAAGCGTCAGATTGATCTATCAAAATTAAAAATTAGAACACTTGTTTGTGATGAGGTGCAACATCTTCGTTCTAAAACAACCCAAAAGTATAGTGCAGTTAAAAAACTTGCAGGAATGAAATCAATCAAGTATAGGGTTGGTCTTTCTGGTACACCAATTTATAATCATGGTTCTGAAATATGGCCAATAGTTGATATCTTAAAACCAGGATTATTAGGTACTTTTAAAGAATTTTGTGAATATTTCTGTTATCAGGATGAAAGAGGAAAGGCGATTGTTGTTCCTAGTAAGCGTGATGGTTTGCGTCACGTACTACAAAGAGATGTAATGCTTCGTAGAAAAAAATCAGATGTATTAAAGGAGTTAAAGGATAAAGTCAGATATAAGGAAACAATAGATGCTGATGAAACTTACTATAAAAAAGAACTAAATAAAATTTGGAATAAACTTGAAGACGAACAAAAAAGCGCAGAAACTGAATTTAGTAAATTCGCTTCATATCAAAGAGCAATTCAAAGTGAGAGACAAGCCGCAGGTGTGGCAAAACTTCCTCATGTCATTGAATTTGTAAAAAATATAATGGAAATTGAGGAGAGTGTTGTGGTTTTCTGTCATCATAAATATATTCATAGTTTATTGCATGAAAGTTTACAAGAATTTAGTCCTGCATCAATCATTGGTGGTCAAAGGGATAAAGTACGACAGGAAAACATAGATTGTTTTCAAAATGGAGACACCAAGTTACTTATTGCAGGTTTACGTGCTGGCAATCTTGGAATAAATCTAACACGAGCAAAATATGTTATATTTGCTGAATTGGACTGGAGTCCTGCAATACATCGCCAGGCTGAAGATAGATTGCATAGAATTGGACAAAAGAATACCGTTTTTGCTTACTATCTAATTGGCAAAAGTACACTTGATGAGCACGTAGCTAATATTTTAGTTGATAAAAGTTATGAGATTGATGCCATAATGGATGAAAGCCACGATTCATATGAAAATAAAGAAAAAGCAAAATTGATTCTTGCACAAATTCATGATAAAATTCATTCAAAATAAGGAAGCTATACTAAACAATGAAAAAAGTGATGAATGTTCCTAGCCTTTACCTATTCGGAACATTTTTGTGCTGCACGTAGGACAAGTACCTTTTGTTGCTGGCTTGCCATTTTTGAGGGTTACAGCTGTTGCACCTGTCATTTCTCTTTTTGTTCTACACTTTACACAATAACCTTCTGTCATGTGAAGAGGGGGTACATGGAAGTATTAGCACGACTTTGTTAATGAGATTTAACATAATTGTGACTGCGATTAACATAAAATTGACAAATTTTGGATAATTAAAGAGATCAATTAGCAAATAATCAAATAAAACATTACTAACTAATTGAAATATCCATGAAATACAAAACAATTCCGTATTTTTCCATCATTTTGATCTTATTGATACCAGCCAATGCATTTGGTGACTTGGATCTTGTATTATTACAGGAAGATCTTTTTGGAATACGTGCACCTGTGAACATTTCAGTGGATCTTCCTATATTCACAGATGCTGATAAAATTGTGATTTATGGTAATGTTTCAATTGAAACTATACTACAAGTAATGATCATTGATCCAGATGAAAAAGTTATTTTGAATAAGGATGTCACAATACAAGCTGGAGATTTTACATATGATATTGTAATTGGTGATTATGATTTAGGTCGAAGTGGGCATTATGATATATCTGTGTCATACAATGAATCAGTAATTACAGAACAATTCTTCTATGATTCAGGACATAATGTTAACCCCATGAAGGTATCTAGTGGAATAGAAAGTTTAACAGAATCTGATCAAATAATTGTATTTGCGTCTATAACAATCGTAATCATCGGCGTGTTGATTTTTCTTGCACGACATTCAATTTTTAGAAAAAAAACTGAGTATGATACTGGTAATTGGGCATCAAAAAAAAATAGAGATTATGAAAAATATCATTCTGAATGGATGAGTGATGAAATTAGTTTCGAACGCAAAGGAAAAAACAAACTAAGTGATGAAGAATTTAGTAAGTCGTTATTAAATGGAAATCTTCCTGATTATTATGCAATTTTACAGGTACAAAAAAATGTAAATCAGAATGAGATAAAAAGGCAGTTTAGACTACTTGCAAAAAAATGGCATCCAGATAAAAAACAAAGCGATGATGCTGAGGAGAAAATGGCACAAATAAACATGGCATATGAAGTTCTCTCAAATCCCAAACGAAGAAAGATGTATGATCAACATTTTTCTAAAAAATAGTCATTATTCTATAGAAAAAAAGGAATTTTAGATAAAATTTAAGTATATTTTTCAACATCTTATTATGATGAAATTAGAAAAATCATTCAACCCGGAAATATTGTATAATCATATCGTTCATTATTATATTGATAAAAAAGGTATCTCAAAAGAAGAGGCTAATAAAATTGCACAAAATGTAATCACAAGAGAACTTCAGCGTTATGTTTGTAAAGATAGTAGATGTAAACACTTGTCTTATGATCATATTAGGAATAAAGATACGTGTATTATCATTGATTGTCCTTGCACAAAATTTGTTAAATAAATAAAAATGTATAATATATCTGAGGAATTATAATTTGGAACCAGCTGATAGGTTAGTCATGTTAGGAAAAAAACAACTTGAGGATGAAGATTACAATGAGGCATTACACTCATTTGAACAAGCTATATTACTTAATCAAAAAGATCCAGACTTGTGGAACTTAAAGGGTATTGCATTAAGAAGCCTTGGTCGTTATGACGAAGCAATTGAATGCTTTAACAAATCACTGGAAATTGATCCTCGTGATAGGAATGCATCATGATAAAATTACCAAAATTCAATAGATGCTATTCCAAAATAGTACCCAATGAAAATCAATGTGATGCTCCAACCACAAGACCCTAAAATTGTATATGCAAGGAATTTTGCAAGTTTCATTTTAAGTAATCCTGCTGGTATAGAAATCATTTCTCTGAAAACTGGTATCATTCTTCCGAACAAAACTGCCTTATCACCATATTTTTGAAACCAACATTCCACTCTAGCTAATTTTTTTTCAGAAACTTTAACATATTTCAGATATCTTAACAATGCAGTTCTACCTAATTTTAAGGCGATTAAATAAATTACAGTTGAGCCAATAGATGCGCCAAGCCCTCCCACAATTCCTAGTAAAATTAATTCCGGCAGCTCAAGACCATTTTGTGATGCAATAAATCCAGCAGTTGGAAATACAACCATTGTTGGTATTGGAGGGATTACTGTCTCAATTATCGCAGCGAGAAATACTCCTACATATAGATAATCTGCCATTAATGCGGTTACGAATTCAATAAGAGATTCAAGGGGCATAAAATACTATCAAATTTATCAAATTTTGGCTTAGTTTATACTTTCTGAAGCTTTTGTCAGCTATAAACTCATGCTAGAATTTATTATTTTGGTAATATCATTATGAAACATTGAAGCGAGAGGTATCAGAAATGCTCGAAAAAGCATCTCAATTATCAGAGGATGAAAAATATACACATGCGCTAAAATATTATGAAAATATTTTACAAATTGAATCTGATAATGTTGGTGTTATTATTGACTATGGAGTGACATTACAAAACTTAGGACGTTATAATCAAGCATTAGCAATGTATGATAGAGCCTTAAGTTACCAACCAAAAAATATGAATGCACTAATTAACAAGGGTTCAGTTTTGCATGCATTAGAAAAATATTCTAAAGCAATTTCTTGTTATAATATTGCATTAAACATTGACAAAAATGATCCAGTTGCACTTGCATACAAAGGACTTTGTGTTGGAGAGACTGGGAATATTCGATTGGCAATAAAATATTTCAAAAAAGCATTATCAATTGATAATGAATATGAATTAGCAGAAATTAGCATTAATACTGCAAATGGTATTATGAAATCATAATAGAGATAATTTATGTGCCTTACTAAATATCAGCATCGTCTTTTTCAAATTTAGCAAAAAATTCATAATGTTTCAATTCTTGGTGCTTTTTCAAATCAGCCATATTTTCAAATAGTTCATGACATAGGTAGCATTTTGGTTTATTTTCATCAATTAGTGGGAGAACCAAACAGCATATTTTCAGTGATCCTCTACTTATCTATTTATTTAGATATGATTCATGCAAAACGTGCTGGAAAAACTAATTGGTGAATCAAAGGTATTAGAGCGTGCAATTGCTGGAGAGGAGCTGTGCATGAAGGATGGAATAGAATTAATGAAATATGATAATCTCTATATGGTTGGGGCTGTTGCTGACGCAACACGCCAAAAACTTGTTGGTAATAAAGTAACTTTTACTGTTTCATCATATCTGAATTACACTAATGTTTGTGCTGCTAGTTGTCAAATATGTGCATTTTATAGAAAGGAAAATGATAATGATGCGTATACACTAACACCAGAACAAATTGAGGGCAGGGTATCAGCTGCAAAGATGATGGGTGCTACTGAAATGCATATTGTTGGCGGATTTCATCCAAAACTTTCACTGGATTATTATGAATCAATGATGAAGATCATTAAAAAAAATCACCCCGAATTAAAAATCAAGGCGTTTACTGCAGCAGAAATTTTCTTCTTTGCTAAATTAACAAAAAATTCTGTAAAGGAAGTATTATCTAGATTAAAGAATTCAGGACTTGATTCATTACCCGGCGGGGGCGCAGAATTGTTCCACTCAGAAATTAGAGAAAAAATTGCACGTGGAAAATGCAGTGGTCAAGAATGGTTGGATACTATGGAACAGGCTCATAATCTTGGCATTAAAAGTAACGCTACAATGCTATATGGACACATTGAGAAGCCAGAACATATTGTTGATCATTTAATAAAGATTAGAAATTTGCAGAAAAAAACAGGTGGATTCTTAACGCTAATCCCGCTTAAATTCAGTTTGGAAAATACTGAACTTGAACAAAAGAATATGCTAACTCATGAATGTTCATCTATTTATGATTTGAAGGTAATTGCATTATCACGATTAATGCTCTCTGGTTTTTTAAACAACATTTCAGTTTATTGGGTTGCTGACGGAAAAAAGCTTGCACAGGTTGCATTATCACATGGTGGAAATGATCTTGTTGGTACGGCGTTTTCTGAAGAGGTATACCGTGCTGCAGGAAAACCAACCAACTCATCACTTTTGGATCTTGTAAATCTTGTCAAAGAAATCAAAAGGGAACCAGTACAACGTGACACATTTTTTAACAGCCTTAGAACATTTTGATTTCATTCTAACGATTTTTTTTCAATCTTTTTAGCACCACCATTATGTTTTCGTCTTGCGCCAAAACTGATTAATACTAATAAAAATCCAAATCCGATTAATATTCCTGCTAATGTACGATAATCAGAATTTTCTCGTTCTGCAAGTAACAAATTTATTTTTTCATCTTCAGTCATACCAGCTTTACCAATTGGAGTAATTTCTGTAAGATATAATAAAATAATAATGCCTACAATAATCATAATTGCACCAGCAATCATCATTCTTTTATCAATCAACAACCTACTGTTATTCAGTATACCTATAATATAATTTAGCAAAAATCATTTGTATAAATCAAATTCAGGTTTTCGTTTTTGAATTTTTACTTCTTTAATTATGGCCTGTATTACTTCCTGGTGATTATATGTTAGATGTCGCATAAATTTGGCAGAAATTTCATTTCTTGCAATGTCATCTAATAGCAATGAATCTTCACGTGTTAGCTTTGTTATGAATGAATTACATTCATCACAGAGTTCAAAATCAAGAAATAATTTCATATACTCGATAAATTGAAATTATTAATAAGTATCTCGATTGAAATGATCTTGTAAATAATCACTTGGTTAAACCTTCATCAACTATAGATAGAAGTCCAGCAAAATCATAGATTGAAGTATTCTGTTCATTAGACTTTGATTCCAATAATGTTTAAACAAAGATTTTTGATATAAAGCGCGCGTATAATTCGTCTATTTTTACTGCATGAAAAGTTATGCAATTTTTAGATTAAACTTTTGAACTAGATTTTTTTGTATGGCCATCTCAAAAAATTTTCTGATAGATTTTTCCCCACTTTCACCCATGTTTACAGTCACATTATTTACGTACATTTTTACAAATTTCTCAATCAAATCTCTTGGCTTACCTCTTCCATATTCCATTGCATATTCCATTGCATCATCAACATGATTCAGGCCAAATTGAATAGATTCTTGCAAGAATTCATCAAATTTTCTTATGGTTTCCAACCCAAAACTGTCTTTCATAACATTGATTCCCAAAGGAACTGGGAGCCCATCGGTAGTCTTATCCCACCATTCACCAACATCCAAAATTTTGATAATACCTTCCTGTGAATATGATAATTGTGTTTCATGTATGACTAATCCAGCATCAACTTTTCCATCTTTCACTGCCATTGGTATATCACTGAAATTCATTTCAAGATAATCAAACTTTCCAATCATTAATTGTAAAAGTAAAAATGCTGATGTCATCTTTCCAGGAATTGCAATTTTTGCTTTCTGTAATTCCTCAATTGTCATTTCTTTTGTTGCAGTTACAATCGGCCCATAACCAATTCCAAAACTTCCGCCACTTCGTAAAATTGTATAATTTGGTATATGTGCACAGGCATGAACTGAAACAGCTGTTACATCCAGTTCAGGTGATATCGCCTT
>Ga0310342_100002515_pt1 | contig 11790 bp, 10 predicted proteins | sample S15DNA20500_MG_FD_206155 | JGI IMG/M metagenome (GOLD analysis project Ga0310342, IMG submission 206155) | Marine microbial communities from station ALOHA, North Pacific Subtropical Gyre - S1503-DNA-20-500_MG | ecosystem: Environmental > Aquatic > Marine > Oceanic | place: Pacific Ocean: North... | reverse complement strand
CAGTGTAGTTGCCCCGGATAGCGCAGCTGTACTGCAGGATGATTCTACCAGTGTAGTTGCCCCGGATAGCGCAGCTGTTAAAATAGAATAAAAATAAATGACCTATAAATATATTATCACGTTTTTGTTTTTATGTTCTGTAGAAATTGGGCTATCTAAGGAACTAAAAATAATTGATATGGAAGGAACGTATGATTTAGATGGTGATGGTCAATATGAATTTGCTGCATTAGAATATAACAGATTAAATGGTCATACTATTTCTATGATACGTTATTATGAGATAGATATTGATGGGTATCAGAATTTATCTTGGGAATTAGAAATGCCGGATGGATTATTGGGAAGTTTTATAGGAGTAAAGCTAGCTGATATTATTGGAGATGGCACGCCAGAGCTTGTTGCTGTTGCAAATTTATCATCTAATGGAGATGAAACAATATTGCAACCAATAATATTTTATTATAAATGGTATGATGATGGTTTTTCTGAAACCCCCTCTGGATATTTAAATATTGGAGATCAAAATGATTTTGTTAGATGTCATAATTTTGATCTTATTGACTTGGATAATAATAATGATCAAGAAATATTGTTATCTCTTGGAAGCCCAATGAGAGCATTAGCCTTAATTGACGTAAACAGTGAAGGCGATTTGATTATGATAGAGCGCTTAGAGCCAACCGCACTAAGCACAGGAGTAGGTTTTGTATATGGTAAATCTATTGATTGGAATAATGATGGATATGATGAAATAATTAGTTTTAGCCCTGAGGGGAATGTTCTAAAAATTCAACCATATTTTAATCGTAATGGAAGACTGGTTTTAGGAGACGCTAAACAAGAAATAATAACGGGAATAAACGGACTTTTGCCCATGTCCATAGTTGTTTCTGATTGGGATTCTGATGGATTTAAAGATATTCTTTTGCCTTTTCAGTCTGGACATGTAGTTGCTATGACTTTGTCTCCAGCCACTGTTGCCATTGATGTTTTGCCTATTGATGCAGGTCCTTTATCTGATATGAGTGTTGTTGATATTAATTTAGATAATGTGAATGATCTATTCCTTGTTTCTGGAGAAATGAATATGATAACAATGGCTATAGGATCTTTGGATACAGTTGGGTTAAAAACTAGCTATTTTACATTGGAAACTGATACAGCTGGTGCACAGGTTTTTAATATTATTCCTATTACTGAAAAAGGTGTATATACTGGATCCATAGTTGCTTCAAGCTGGAACGGTCAAGCAAGCAATGTTTTTTTAACGGAAATTGGTAAGATTAAAATTGATATTCCATCTCCAGATGAAGAAGATGTCATAACTGCTTTAGATGAACAGATTGATTTAATAGACCTATTTCCAGAAATTAAACATGCTATGGATTTGCCAAAGCTCCCTAAACCTCCTGCTACTACCGGTCAGATGTTGCCAAAAGATATTTTACCTAGACATATTCTAACTGAAAACCAACTTTTTACTTATAAGATACCTGAGGATGCGGCTCGCCAATTTTATAGTTTTCGCTGGCTAACTCCTCCGCCTAAGGGAATGTTTTTTCATTATGAAAGTAGATCTATTCAATGGGTCCCCGATGACACACAGTTAGGAGCCTATAAATTAGGATATAGAGTAGAGATGAAAATAGGGGAATCGGTTTCATTAGAAGCAACCATTAAAGATTCACTATTAACATACCAGATCATTCCAGAATTAGAAGGAGATGATGAATATTTGTGGATTTATGTTAATGATCCACCAAAATTTGTTACCAAACCCGTTCTAACAGAATTTGTCGCGAACTCTACATTCGCTTATAGCCCTGTAGTAAGAGATAGAAATATTGATAAAAACATTAGATATTTTCTCGAATTTGCTCCAGATGATATGATTCTAGGCGAAAATGGTAGTTTAGTATGGAAAACAGACAGTGCAGATGTAAATGTTTACGATGTAAGACTTATTGCTACAGATGGGTTCGATCGCGATATACAAGAATTTAAATTATATGCAAGAGCTGGTGTGAAAATTATTTCAAGACCACTTGTTGATTTAAAAGTGAATGAACCTTATCAATATCAAGTAGATGTATGGAGGCCTGAATTATCTCAGGAAATCAAAGTTAAATTACTTCATGCCCCGATTGGTATGTTAATTAATAAAAATAATTTTATTAATTGGACACCAGAAACCACCCAATTAGATACTCAATATTTTGCTATAGAAGCTAGCCATGGCGTTGCAAAAGATACTCAAAATGTGGCAGTATTTGTTAATCATCCACCTATTATTTCTTCTGCACCACCACTTATTAATGTGGTCAATGTTGGATCAACCTGGGATTTTCAATTAGAAATTTCAGATCCTAATATGGCTGATAAATTAACTATTACATCATTAGAATTACCTGAGGGAATGAGAATAGACCCTTTTACATGGAGATTACGTTGGGATCCGACAGATGAAGAACTTGATTTTTCACATATGAGGCTAGAGATTACAGATGGAAAGGAAATATATTTTATAGATTCAGACTTTTATGTTAATGCTCCTATAAAAATAGTATCTGTCCCTCCTATGACAGCTAATTTAGGGGAACCCTATCAATATAGGATATTGAATTCGGATAAAAATAAGAGTGCCTTGCTTCCTTACGATAAGACTATACGCATAGATGAAATTAATTCAGTTAGAATCTACTCGATTGATATAACTGATGATGTTTATCAAGAAAATATCGGAAGGTATATTGGTGAATGGGAAAGCGCTGAGGAAATTTATTTAACAGATAACGACAAGCCTGAATCAAGTGCTTTTTCAAGATTAAATGCAAAAAAATATGTTAATAATATTTTTTGGGAAAATGAAAGACTTTATATATTAATAAAGACTGTTGATGATAGAACGATAGGGATAAAAGATCTATTATGGGAATTTTTTCAGGGATCAAAGGGTAAGCCGCCAAAGGTAATTGTTGAAAGATTAAGTCCTATAAAATATACACTCCTAGAATTTCCTGATGGTATGGAAGTTGATGAGTATTCCGGTATAATTAATTGGACACCAGGTCCCGAGCAACATGATTCTCATACAATTAAACTTCTAGTTTCAGATGGATATATGAAAGATGAACAAACCTATGAAATTTATGTAAACCATAAACCTGTAATTGTATCTAATGCCCCTAAATCAGCTTTAGTAGATGAGGTTTATAGATACCAAATTCAAGTTGAAGATAAAAACTCAAATTCTGAATTAGTTTATGAGCTTTTAAAAGCACCACAAGGTATGCAGATGACTGAAGATGGCAAAGTTGTATGGATACCTCGGGCGGCACAAATAAACAATCATTTGTTTACAGTGCGAGCTACAGATGGTTATTCTGAGGATGTTCAAAAATCGCAGGTTTTTGTAAATATTCCACCTTCTATTATTTCTATTCCTAAACCCGTTGCTCTTACCGGATATGAATATAGGTATAAATTAGTGGCAGAAGATTTGAATAAAGATAAGATAAAATTTAAACCAATTAAACTCCCAAAATATTCTACATTTAATAAAAGAACTGGTTTAATACAATGGCGTCCAAGGAATAATCAGCTTGGGCCAAATGACGTAATTATTGCAGCTATAGATGAAAGAGGGGCAACAACTGCTCATGAGTTTAAAATACATGCTTTTGAAAACCCAAGTGCAAGACAATTTGTTAATACAGGGTGGCCACTTATGTTAACTTTTGTAGGAATGATGTTTGCTTGGGGAGCAGCCCAAATCTAATTAAGATCAAGTTTTTGTAATATAATATCTAAGCATAATTTTGATATTGAAAATTGCATTGGCAATGCAAACAGCTTATTAATAATATTTTTATTAGCATATTTCAATTTAATTAAATCCTTTTCTGTTGTAATAAGAAAATCAGGTTTGTGATTTAAAATCTTTTTTTCAATAAAATAAAAGTCATCATCTTTGTATTCATGATGATCATTAAAAGTTATATGATCAATAAAATCTATATTTTGCATTTTTAGCGTTAATTCAAAGCTTAAAGGGTCCCCAATACCTGAGATAGCTAATGCTCGTTTATTTTTCATCTTTGTCAAATTAATTCCCCCCCCATTAATATCTAATAAATTATTAGATGGTTCATATTTGCTATTATAGTGATTTATATTTAATGATTTTAGTTTATTAATAATAAAGTTTGATGGAGTTTTAATATTCATTTTAGTTATTATTACAACATCAGACCTTTTTAAGTGTTGCCATGGTTCCCGTAATAATCCGTAAGGTAATAATTTGTAGATATGTTTTGGTTGATTTGCATTAATTAAATTTATATCAAGATTTCTATTTAATGATCGGTGTTGAAAACCATCGTCTAAGATAATTAATTGTGGTTTATATTTATCAAATAAATATTGGCCACCCCTATATCTATTATTATCAATAACTACTGGTATATTAATTAATTTCTTTGCTATTAAAACAGGTTCTTCACCAAAATATTTCCAATCTTTTTTATTTATATTTTTTGAATTTAAATCAATTGTTCCTTTTGAAGATCTTCCATAGCCCCTACTTAAAATTCCAACTTTAAACCCACGTTGTTTAAAGAATTTTGCAAAGAATATTACCGCAGGAGTTTTTCCAGTCCCACCTACAGTGATATTGCCAATACTAATAACTTTGCATGGAAGATTATATGAAACGAATAACCCTGAATTATAAAGAATATTTCGCCAAAAAATTATACCCCAATAAAATAGTGCTAAAGGGAAAAATAATACACGAAAGTGGGAATTATGAAGAAAACTATACAAGAACGCGTTTATCAACTAATAGTTCTAAGTTATCCATTGCTTCTTTAATTATAGATAAGCATTCATCGAAAGATTGTTTTTTATCAAAATATATAGGATCTCCATAGATAACTTCAATGCGACCAAAAGGTTTTGGGACATAAAAAGTATCCCAATTGGTAAATGCCCAATGTTTTGTACAATACGCTGAAGCAGGAATAATAGCGGCACCAGTCATTTGTGCAGCCCTGATGACTCCAGCTTTAGGTATTTTAGCAGGACCTTTCGGCCCATCAGGTGTCATTGCGACCAATGAACCTGGGATATTCAAAGCACTAACAATACCTTCAAAAGCCTCTTTCCCTTTATCCGAACTTGAACCTCTTATAACTTTCCATCCTATATCTAGGCATATACGAGAAATGATTTCTGCATCATTATGTGTTCCTGCAACTGCGTAATATTGTTTTTTTGACAATTGTTTTACAAAAGTCAAAACTCTACCATGCCAAATTGAAATTATTACTGACTGATTATTATTAATTAAATTCTTATAATTATTCTCACCCTCAATGCGCCATTTATTTGTATTATACAACAATAATACAATCCATTTTCCTAATTTTGATAGTAAATATAATTTTATCGATTTCATATAGGTAATCTTTTTATAATCTCTTGAGCGCCTCTATCATAAACCCCAGGGATTCCTAAGGTTCGTCTTATTTGATCATATCCTAATAGCATATTCTTTCGTGATGCAGTATTATTTAATAGCGGGATAATTGCGCTTGCTAGATTATTTACTGTCATATTATTTTGTATAAATTCTGGTACTATCATTTTATTTGCAATCAGATTTACTATACATGCAAACTTAACACTTGACATATTTTTGGCTAATAACCACGTTAGGCTGGAAAAACGATAAAAGACAACTATTGGAATGTCTAGAACTGCTGATTCTAATGTAGCTGTACCAGAGGCTACTAATGCTGCATTTCCATACTGTAGTGCAAATTGAGGGCGCTCTCTTTCAATTTTAATAAAACTGGGAATATTATCAATGGAAACGCCAGGAGCTTTCCCAAGTATAACATTTAGATTAGGAATATCTAACATTATTTTTTCAATTGTCTTGATTAAAATTGGTAAATGCTGCTTTACTTCTTGCTGTCTACTCCCTGGGAAAATTGATAATATTTTATCATTTGGATCTAAGTCATGCTTTTTATAAAAATCTAAAGATAAATTTGGATATTTCAATTCTATAAATGGGTGTCCTATAAAACTGGTTTTAACATTGCGCTTTTCAAACCATTCTTGTTCAAAAGGAATAATTGATAAACATTGATCTACGTTATCTCTTAAAATAGAGACTCTTTTTTCTTTCCACGCCCAGACTTGTGGCAATATAAAATATGTAACAGGAATCCCCAATTTTTTTGATTCTTTTGCTAAGCGCAAGTTAAAACCTGGATAATCAACTAAAATAATACGTTCAGGTTTATTCTCTTTTATCCAATTAATTGTTTTCCCCATCACACTCATCATAAATGGCAGATACTTTACAACCTCAACAAATCCAACTATTGCTAGCTTATTAATATGTTCAATAATCTGCACACCTTCTTTTTCCATTCGATCTCCTCCATGACCGTAAAATTCAATGTGTTGATTATATTTTTTTATATGCTGCACTAATTTAGATGCGTGTAAATCTCCAGATTCTTCTCCAGCTACTATAAAGACTTTGTAAGAATTATTATTTTTCATTTTAAATAGTGTTTAAAATATATAATCAGTATTAATAAAATTATATTTTGAAGGGTCCTTTTTTCAGTTTTTATTGTTTTTGAAAATTTCATTGGTACATATTTATCTTTATTTTTCCATGATGTTAATCGAGGGAAAAATATTGGCACATTGTTCATATAATTTTTGTATTCTTTTCCAAAAATATCAATTAACGTATTTTGCTCTAGATTAATAATTAAGTAATACTGAATGATAAAAAAGGCCCATGTTACTATTAACATGGATAAAATATTGAGCGAACCTGCAACAAACACAACCCCAGAGTAAATAATCATATTCCCTATATATAAAGGATTTCTTGTATAGCCATATGGACCTGATGTGCATAATGATGGAGCTCCAACATTTGTAGTTCTTGTGATGCCTCCTGCATAACTAACTGCCCACATACGGAGGGATTCCCCAATGGCTATTAATATAAATCCTATTAATACATTTTGAATCTCTGGATGAGAATTATATAATATATATAGAGCTAAAGGAATAGGCGTATAACTTCTATATTTAAATAGAAAATTTCCTGTATCCATTAATGCAGATCCTCACGGATCATTCGATCAATTTTTATTGCTAGTTCCAATGCATTCTTTGCTGCAGCGCCATCAACCATTGGCTTTGAAATACCATTTATACTATCAGCAAAATTTTCAAGTTCGGCTTTTAATGCATCAAAAGATAATATTTTAGGTTTTTCATATATAATGTGTTTTTTCTTTCCATGATAGTCAAAATCAACATCTTTTATTGCAGTTATATTTTTTTCGTTTTTCTCAACAATACGATATACTTCTGTTAATCCAATTAATAAATCAATTGTAATATAGAGATCTTGTTGAAATATTTTGATTTTTCTCACATCGTCTTGCGCCACTCTACTTGATGTCACATTAGCAATTGTGCCATTTTTAAATCGAATTCTTGAATTAGCAATATCTATTGAATCAGTTAATATTGATATGCCATTGGCATAAATTGTCTCTATATCGCTATTTACTAAAAATAATAATATGTCAAGATCATGAATCATTTTATCTAAGACTACTGGCACATCTGTACCACGAATATTATAGGGAGCCAGTCTCTGTATTTCTATATACTTTGGTTTTAGCGTGTAATTATTTAGTGGAATTAATGCAGGGTTAAACCTTTCAATATGACCAACCTGAATTATCACATTTTTATCATTTCCTAATTTTAACAGTTTTTCAGCATCATTTACAGATTTAGCTATTGGTTTTTCAATGAATATGTGTTTTTTAGCTTTAATACAATGATAGGCAATATCAAAATGTGTTTCTGTGGGAGTAACTAAAGAGATTGAATCACATGCTTCAATTAATTCATTGATATTATTGTATAGTGGAATACCATATTTTGTTCCGATTGACTTAGCCCTTTTTTCATTAATATCATGAATTCCAATTAATTTAAAACTATCAATTGATTTTAAATGTTTTACGTGATGTTCTCCCAAGTGACCAACACCAATGACACCAATATTAATTTTCTTTATGGTTTTATTCATTATTAAAAAAAGATGCTAACTCAAATTAAGTATTAAAATCTTTTATATGTTAAAAGAAACTAATTGTTCATTAAATAATATAAATATTACTTCATTTCGAAATATCTTGTTTTTTGGAAGAATTACATTCAATTTTTCATCAGAATTCCAAGCATGGTAAACTATAATTACAAAGATTATCCCGTTTGCTGATGGCAGATAATATAAAAACCGGTGTTGGGTTTATCATTCCAGTTGCTTCTTTAATTGGCTTTGTTCTATCTATTTTATCAAGCAATTATTTTAATGGGATTATTTTTATTATAGCAGGTATGATAGTATGGATGTTGTATATACTTGTTGTTGAATCAACTACACCAGCTTTAATGGGTAACATATTAATCCTTTTTATTGTTTTATTATCCTTAGCTGTATTTCTAAACTATGGCATTTCGCAAAATATTTTTGGAGGTTATGAACTAAAATCTGATGGTTCATTAATCGCTCTTCTCGTATTATTTTTTGGGGGAATAATTGGTATGATTTTCCGGCAATATATTTCAGGGTTACCGGCACCTTCATTAAGTTCGGAAGATCTTGTTTTAGTTAATAAAGCCTTAGAAAAATCTAAAAATATTGACAATACAAAATCTGATCCAAAAGTTATTGTAGTTAAGCAAGAAATGCCTAGAGAAAAAGATGAAGAAGATGAAGAAGAGCGGGATTATTCCCAAATGTATGCATATCCTCCCGATTATTATGAAGAATATGAAGACGAAGAATATGAAGACGAAGAATATGAAGACGAAGAATAAATTATTATAATTATATAGATAAAGAGAAGTTTAATTTCCTCTTTCATTTTTAGTCATAGCCAAAACAATATTTGTAGTACCAATAAATGCCTTATGTTGTTCAATTGATGATTTAACAAAGTAATATAATGTGAGCACATAAGATATATGAAACCACCATTCATTAACTTTACCCAGAAAAAATGCTCCATCAACAATTACAGTAATCATAAATAATATAGTTACTGCAAGGGTCGGGGGATACAGCTTTCGTTTAATAGCAAGAATACCCTTATAAAATTTATTATCTTTTGATAATGTGTACTCTTTTATATTAACTCCAGCACCCACAAAAAAGAAAATAATCAAAGTTTGAGTAGCAATAAAAATTAAGCTGACAAATAAATCAAATGAAACATGTTGTGAAGGCCAAATATTAACATAGTGGTTTATTCCAATTAATATTAAACCAATAGCGGAAAGAAAAATTAATATATATGATGTTATCATAAAGAACCACATAAAAAAACCTACACATTAAAATGGAAATAAATACAATCTCCATCACACACTACATATTCTTTACCTTGTAATTTTGCCAATCCAGCTTCTTTCACGGCTTTTTCAGATCCATGTTCTATTAAATCAGTATATTTGATCACTTCTGCCTTAATAAAACCTCGTTGAAAATCTGTATGTATTTCACCAGCTGCAAATGGCGCAGTGGAACCTTTTTTTATAGTCCAACTTCGTACTTCTTTCGGTCCTGCCGTAAAGAAAGTTTCAAGACCTAAAAGATTAAATGCTGATTTAATAAGCTTATTCAACCCTGGATCAGATAATTTATATTCTTTAAGATATATTTTTTTTTCATCTTCAGGTAATACTGCAATTTCTTGTTCAAGCTTGCTGCATAGCGAAATAGAAATATTGCCACCCTTTTTTGCGTATTCAGATAATTTATTATTTAAATCACTTATTTCATTATTTACGATATCAGATTCACTCACATTGGCAACATACAGTATAGGCTTATACGTTAGTAAATTTAACTTTCTGATAATTTCTACTTCTTCATTATTTGTAGTAAAAGTTCTTGCTTTATTTCCATTATTACAATGATCTAATAGAGAACTAATTAATGAAAATTTTATCTGATTATTTTTATCTCCTGATTTTGCAAGTTTTTCTGTTTTTCGATATTGTTTTTCAAGTGTTTGTATATCCGCTAAGATCAATTCAGTTTCGATTATTTCTACATCGCTAATAGGATCAACGTTCCCAGTTACATGTGTTATATTTTCATCTTTAAAACAACGGACCACATGGATTATTGTGTTTACTTGGCGTATCTGTCCTAAAAATTGATTACCTAATCCTTCACCTTTACTTGCGCCCTTTACCAGACCAGCTATATCTGTAAATTCAACAGTTGAGTTTGTAACAAGATTTGGGTTATAAACTTTTTTTAAAGAGCTTAATCGTTCGTCAGGTAATTTTACAACCCCCACATGAGGGTCAATTGTACAAAATGGATAGTTTTCTGTTGGCACATTTGAAATTGTTAAAGCATTAAACAGTGTAGATTTTCCTACATTTGGTAGCCCAATTATTCCGCAGCGTAAAGACATTAAATAATATTATTAACTTATATAAATTATTAAAAGGGGTCTAGAGATGGGTCCATGCCAATATCCCAGACTAGTTTTTCAAATAATCCAACCTGTAGGTTTTTTGCAAAATATATTTCTTTATTTTTTACTGACAGGCTAGCATCTCCCCATGCCATAAAAGTTGGTTTTTTAATAAATTTTCTAATATGTATCGTATACGTTATAATTGTATGGTATGGTCTTACTTGTCCTTTAAATTTTAATTCTTTTACACCCAAGGCTCTGCCTTTTCCTTTACCCCCACACCACGATAGAAAAAAACCGATTAATTGCCAAAACCCATCCAACCCTAAACAGCCAGGCATTACAGGGTCATTTTTGAAATGGCATTCAAAAAACCAATCATTTTCAGATATATCTAGCTCAGCTTTTATATAACCTTTTCCATAGTCCCCACCTGTTTCTGAAATTTCTAGGATACGATCTATCATTAACATTGGTGGTAAAGGCAATTTCCCAATACTCTTGTTAATGAATTTCCCATTAGCAATTTCTAATAGATCTTTTTTGTTAAATGAAGACTTACGACTCATAGTTCACTAATAAATTAAATAGGAATTTATATAAGAAACTTAGTTTCCATATTACTCTTTTCTAAATTCAATATAATAAATATGGAGTTTTTATGACTGATTGGGTTTTAATATTAGGCTGTTCAACTGGGCACGGGGGCGCAACAGCAAAACGATTAGCAAAAGATGGTTATGGAATTATTGGATTTCATCTTGATCGCGGAGAGGTTAAAAAAGAAGCTGAATTATTAAAGGAAGAAATATCAAAAATAAACGATGGGAAAGTATTTTTTTGGAATATAAATGCTGCTTCTGTTGATGTTATGGATGAATATATTCCTAAAATAAGTGAGATAACCAAAGGACAATCAATAAAACTACTCCTCCATTCAATAGCTTTTGGAACAACAACAAACTTTTTTTCTGATAAACCCGTTACTCAAAAACAAATGGATATGACTGTTCATGTTATGGGCAATTCTTTATTATACTGGACACAAAAATTACTTAATATGCAATTGCTAGGACAGGGATCACGAATTTTAGGATTAACAAGTGAAGGTAATTATTTAGCCATGGATGGATATGGCCCTGTAAGTGTAGCAAAAGTTGCAATGGAAGCTATAATAAGACAAATAGGTTGGGAACTTGGAAGGTATGGTATAACAGCAAATTCTTTACAA
>Ga0310342_100002514_pt1 | contig 11797 bp, 12 predicted proteins | sample S15DNA20500_MG_FD_206155 | JGI IMG/M metagenome (GOLD analysis project Ga0310342, IMG submission 206155) | Marine microbial communities from station ALOHA, North Pacific Subtropical Gyre - S1503-DNA-20-500_MG | ecosystem: Environmental > Aquatic > Marine > Oceanic | place: Pacific Ocean: North... | reverse complement strand
TCCCGGCGATGCTGGAAGTGCGATAGGGGCAGCTGCATTGGTTCATAAGGAAAAACTTGAATGGAATAATCCATATCTTGGTTATTGGATTCACAAAACTCTGAATCCAAAAGATGTAGTTAAGGAGCTGTTAAAAAATAAGGTCTGTGGTGTAGCCAGTGGTCGGGCAGAATTTGGTCCTCGAGCATTGGGCAATCGTTCTCTGCTTGGCGATCCACGATACGATATTAAGGACACGGTGAATGATATCAAACAGAGACAGAAATTTCGGCCATTTGCACCAGCAATTCTAGAGGAATATGCAGACGAATATTTTAAGGGCCCGATGAACGAGTATATGCAGTTTGTCGCAAAGGCAAAACATGACTACAGTTCTGTCACACATGTTGATGGGACTGCAAGAGTACAGGTGGTTAAGAAAAACTGTGGCTCTATTATCAGACAAATTTTAGAAGAGTGGTACGGACAAACAGATTGCCCTATGTTATTGAATACTTCTCTTAATATTAAAGGAAAACCTATGGTGAATACGAGAGAAGATGCAGAGGAGTTTTCAAAAAAATATAATGTCACTGTTTTCTAACCGCAAAAAACTGATTGTCTCTGGCTGTAGTTATACTGCAAATTATGCCAAACAAGAAAAATTAGAGGAATTTCCTATTTGGGCCCAATTGGTCGCTGATGCTCTGGATATGGAATTGGTAAACCTCGCATCATGTGGATATGGTAATAAGGCAATATATCATACCATAATAGGAGCTATGATTGAGACAAAAAATGTGGGTTTGGTTATTCCTATGTGGAGTGAGTGGCAAAGGGTATGTCCTTTTGTCGATGTTCCAGAAACGGAACCAGTGAACCGTGAACCTTGGAGAAGTTTTCTCCCAGAAAGGATAGTTCGTGATGCTGAATGGCATGATAAATTTTACAAACCGCCCATGATAAATCCTAAGAAGAAGGGGTTGAAATATGAACTTGCTAAAGTACTTTGGGAGAAATCCTTAACTTCTATCCGTGGTGGAGCTGTACAGTCTTTAGGATATATGTTTGCGTTTCAAAGTATATGTGAGAATATGAATATTCCACATTTACAAATGCAAGGATGTCAGCCACTGATGGGTAAGATAATGCCGCAAGATGAAATGAATTATAACGAACTTGCTAGACATATTGTTGACAGTCCATATGTGGACAAGTTCAAGAATAGTTTTATAGGTTGGCCAGTAGTCAGGTCTTTGGGAGGGTACTCAGCAGATTGGTTGCTGGGGGATAGTGACAGAATTAGTCCAGAGGATTCTCACCCTAACAAAAAGGGACATGAGATAATTGGTGAGGGGATTTGTAATGAATATAACACGATTTATTCTTAAAGTCAAGCTGTTTTTTTCTCCTATTTTTATGAGACACAAATCTCATGAAGAACAAGGGTTTGTGTATGAACTTGATGATGAGGAATTTAAAAAATTGCCATCAGAAGAACAAGGTAAGGAAGTCCAAAAAAATTGGAATGATTATATGAGGAAATGATGGAAAACACTGTATTATGTGTACGATGGGGTGATAAGTACGACAACACCTATGTTGAGAAACTAAAAGAACAATGCGAAGAGCATTGTTCAGTGCCGTTCAATTTCTATTGTCTAACAGAGAAACCTATCCAACCCTACGATGTGCTGCTGCCGACCTATTGGGACAAGTACTATTTGGAAGACCGTGGTTTTTTCTGGGCCTATAGGAAGTATTATGCCTTTGCTTTGAACGATGATCCTAAAATTTTACCCAAGATACAAGGAAATAAGTTTTTGCTATTAGACCTTGATGTTGTCATCCATCAAGACCTTAAATATTTCTTTGACCTTCCTATGGATAAGCCTTGGATAGTTAGGGGATGGTGGAATAATCCTGATACGATAAAACGAAATTTCGCTAAACACAAGTCAACGCCAATTAATTCTTCAGTGATTCGTTGGGATCGTGGTCAGCTGGAAACTATCGTAAAGAAGATCAACAAGAATGTTGAGGTCATTTTCTTTACCTATCCTAGTGCAGATAATTATTTTAATCACCACTGGTACAACGTATGGAATGAAGAGAAGGGATTTTTTAGAGGGTTTCCACAAGGCGATATATACTCATGGTACAAGGGGAATGTATTCCCAGATGACATGACAGCGAATAAAATACGAGAGGATCATAAAATTTGTCTTTTCAATAACAGTGGTTATGGTGAGGGCGAATATGATGAAGAGATTAAAGACCTATGGTAAATCATATAAGATATACCCCAGAATTGGCCGCCGATTGGAAGCAAGCTTCTGCTGACGTTAAGAAGGACTATCCACATCAATTTCGTAGGACATTGGATGCGTCTACATCTTCACAATTAGAAAGTAAGCTGTGGGTGGTTACTGAACTGTTAAAACTTCCAGACCTTATGGACAGTCCTAGAGTTGCGCTAATTGGCGGTTGGTTCGCAAATTACATCACTCCTTTGTTAATAGATGGGCTTGGTGCTGCAGTCGTATTCAATTATGAGATCGATCAAGACGCAAAAGAGATTAGTTACAAATATAACAAAAGATATAAGGATTCAGCTGAATATCAATGCTCTGTTAAAGATGTCATGATGAAAACTCTAGAAGATGAATACGATATTGTTATAAATTGCTCATGTGAGCATATGTATCCCATGACAAAATTTTATGAATGGAATCCTGATTTGCCAGACCCAATCTATGTCTTACAGTCTACAGATGATGACCAGTATGATGATCATATTAATTGTGTAGGTTCTCCAGAGGAATTGGCTGAACAGGCTAAACTATGGCCAAGTCTAGCTTATTCAGGCACTAAGGTTCTTTCTAATGGTATGAATCGTTTCATGGTTATAGGATATCCCAGATGACAATTGTTGATTGGTGTAGAGATAATGATATATGGTATTTGAAAATGGCCATAGAGATACCCGAAGTTTGCATCAAGGAAGCACAGGCTGTATATGATGAGGGGTTCTTTGTCGATCACCGATATGGTGATGGTGATGGGTGGTGTTCTGCAGCAATACATAGTTTTGTTCATAAAGATGCTGACGATACCAGCATGGGTTGGCACCATACAAAAAATCCAGATGGTCATGGGTTTGATGAGGCTGATGTTAAGTGGGGGTGGACAGAGATTGCAGAAGTAGCGCCAGAGACTAAGAGGTGGTTGGAAGATTTTCCACACAAATCCTATAGACGATTGAGGTTCATGCTACTGGAGCCTGAAGGTAGGATAGAGGCCCATCATGATTCAAATAAGAAAAGAGATGCTGATGGCAGACGTAGAAATATATCAGGAGCAATCAATCTTGCTTTCTATCAGCCACAGGGTTGCTATCTAAGGAGGGCAGATACCAAGGAGGAATTACCGTTTGAGAACTGTACGGGATTTTGGTTTGACAACGGGGTTGAACATGAAGCATATAATGCATCAACCGAAAATCGATATCACTTTATAATGCATGGAGGATTTAACAAGGAACGAAAAGAGCTAATGAGGAAATCCCTCGCCAAACAATTCGGTAAAGATGTTCTGAAGGAAATAGATGACTAAACTTGAAGACTATGAATGGTTTTGTCCACAGCCCTTTATAAATGTTGTAGAGCAAATTAATGGGGTCATCAAACCATGCTGTGTGATAAAGGGATGGGATCATATACCTAATGGGACTATTCTAGAAAACCATCATTCGGAGAAACTTAATAATTTCAGAAAGGAATTTTTAAATGGTGGCGGCCCTATGTCTGACAAATACTGTATCATTTGTAAAGAGCAAGAAAAACATTCCCCTACAGAAAGTCATAGGAATATGTACCTCAGTAAATTTGATGGTGAGTGGGCAGCTTTTAAAAAAGATGTTGAGGAATATTTAGATACCGATTGGAAGGAACCTTTTATTCTGACCTTGGAGTATAATGCTCCAGACAATTGGTGCAATTTAAAATGTCATATGTGCCACCCAATGAATTCCTCTTCACTTGCTGCAGAGGATTTTAAGGTAGGAAGTGAAAGAATAAACACCCGAAGGTTTCAAAAGTCTGGTCCTCATTTCAAAGGGCCTGTTATGGCAGCAGAAGAATACGATCCCTTTCTAAAAAATTTGCACGAATTAAAATTGGTTGGGGGAGAAACTTTAGCTATTAAATTAAATTATGATTTAATACAGCGAGTCGTTGATTTGGGTTTGGCAGGGGATATGAACTTGATGGTAACAACCAATGCAACACTTACACCCAAGTTTAATGGCAAAGACATATTTGACTATATTCCCTTATTTAAAAGTGTGCAAATAAATGTCTCTATAGAGTGCTGGGGGGAAAGAAATAATTATATACGATATGGTTCTGATTGGGATGTTGTATTAAATAATGCTCACAGATTTGCTGAAAACGCAAATGTTCTATTTGCGACAACTGTTAATTCTTTGAACATAGGCCATCAATTAGATATTGCTCTTAATACTGAAGAACTACAAAAAGAAAATCCTAATTTTTTACATTTTGCTTGTGGTAGTTTGGTATTCGGCCCTGGCGAAATCTACACTCCAGTAGCTGTACCCCTAGATATTAGAGAAAGGCATGTAGACTATTATTATGAAAATGTTCCTTTAAAATTTCATACAGATTTTGGTAAGATAATATCTCTTTTAGAGAATACAGAATATGATGAACAGAAAATGAAAACTATGTTAGACGATGTTAAGGCCAGAGATAAATTAAGGGGAACATATTTGCCAGATGTTTTTCCAGAATGGAAACCTTACTATGTTTAATTTAGATTTACCTTTAGACGTAAATTGGGAACTTAATAATAAATGTAATCTCATGTGTCCTCAGTGCGGCAGAAATGAGATCAAGGATGGTGTTTTACAATGGAGGAAAGCTGGAACAGGAGACATAGGCAAAAATTCATTGAACACCGTAGACAATTCTTTAGATACGTTTAGGAAGGTATATAATAATATAGGGTTCCCTGTTAGGACTATAAGGTTTCAAGGACATCTTTCAGAGAATATTTTGAGTAAGGATTTCTTGCCTATATGTAAATTTATTAGGGAAGAAACGAACACTTCCATACAATTAAGTACACATGGTTCTTCAAATACGACAGAATGGTGGACAGAGTTGGCTGAAGTTTTTCAAGGGTATGGGGGCAATATTGTATATTTTTCTCTAGATGGCGTGGGAGATGAGTCTTTAGGAAATTATCGGGTAGGAGCTTCCTTTAAAAAAGTAATAGAAAATGCTCAGGCATTTATAGATGCTGGAGGCAAAGCTTATTGGAGAATGATAATCTTCAAACACAATCAACATCAGATCGAAGAGGCACAAGCTCTAGCAGAGAGTATGGGATTTCATGAATTTATGGCAGTGTATACTCCTAGACAGAGAAGTTTAAATGAGAGTTGGACATATAAAGGTAAATCTCAAATTTTAAAAAGTCAAGATATTTCTCCAGAATGGAATGAAGCGATAGAAAAAAATGTTAAAAATAGAAGAAAAGAATTGGTGGATATAGAATGTAAGGCTATCAAAGAGAATCAATTTTATATAGATTACAACAATAAAGTCTGGGCTTGTTATTATTTACCTAACATGGTCCACCTTGCTAAAGAATCAGATTGGTATAGTGATTATTATCAGGATGATAGCAATAATTTGTTAGATAAAAGTTTGGAAGAAATTCTTAAAGATAAATTTTATGGCTCTCTTACTATGTCATGGCACACCGCTAATAATTGTTTGTCTATGTGTAAAAAACAATGTTCTAAAAAGGTTGGGCTGAATAGAGGTCTTATTTGGGGCAATAGATATAGACAAGAAAAACACATGAAGGATTATACTGGGGGAGTTATTCAAGATGGATTTAAAATAGCTGGTAAGGTAAAAGGGTTTCGTACTCAAATTACACCAACTTCTACTATACAAAATTTTGATGAATTTAAGACCCTTTGGGAAGAACAAAGAGCCAATATTCCTATTAAAAAGAAGTTTGCTAATTTGGGGTTTATAATTGTCTATCCAGGCAAACCTAACCATCGGCGATATCGCCGGTACAAATTAGAATGGGATTTTGGTGTAGAAAAACAAGTACAAACAATATGTTTACAAACGTCTGGAGGCATTACAGGAGCTGGTACAGGACATAATCAAGTTCTTTGTTATCAAAGTGAACTGCATGATGTTCTTACAAATTGTGAATTCTCACATGTTATGATTGTTTCTGTTGGTATGGTATTCGATATGACTGTCAATTCTACTGCAATTGAAAGTTTTTATGAGTTTGCAGAGAGTGAAGAATTTTGTAAAGCCCACATTATAGCGCATCCAGCCGAGGCAGCGTACTTGCATCACCAACATATAGAGTTATATGTGGATATGTGGAAAACTGTTGGATGCCCTGATTTGTTTGAAAAAAGAACAGACTATAAAAGGAGTAAAGAAAATTATCATGATGATTATACTCCACACTGGATACAGTTCCAGAATTTTCCTACTATCACGAATTTTGATAAACGAGATAGAAAGGGGAAAGCCTTTTCCTATGACAGAAAAGAAATGCAAAATAAGATGTGGGGGATCATAGATTCTAAGGTAATGAACTGGAGGGAGGCTATAGAACAAGATGATAATTATTTTAAGATATTTTGTACAAGACTATATCAAAGTTATTATGCTGTAAACAATGAAGAACTACATTTCAAGTTAACCGATGAACCTATAGACTTAATTTTTTCCCCAACGTCTGGATATAGTACGGAATATTTTGTGGAGAAATTAAATTTTGATGGGGAAATAGTTTTTTATGATTACTGTAGTGAGAACGTAGATGCTAAAAGAGCTATAGTAGAAATGAATATGTCGTTAGAAGAACAAAAAATTCTTTCACGAAGAACTCACCACATATTTGATTTTTCTTCTGAATCTAATCATTTTCCTGATATAGAAGAAAGTAGACGATATCAAGAAAAAATGTATGAAAACTATAACATAGAATATTGGCAGATGAATTTATTGACGCCTAATTACAACAAACTCAGGGAAAAAATAGAAGGAAGAAATGTCTTTTTTAATGCGAGTAATATTTTTGGATATCATATGACACATGCTTGCTATACTCTAGGCACAATTGTTGAAGCATATGAGAAATTACGAGAGATATTAAATTTGGCTGAGACTCATATTTGGAGGGGTACTACACCAACTAAGAAATGGGTAAAATGAAAATAGTAGCAGTTAGGATTGGTGACAAATATGGCCCAGAGTATGAAGAATACTTAGAAAAAAAATTAGCCAAATATGACATTCATTGGATACGAGAGCCCTATGATGACCGTGTAACTCTACAGTGGAATAAGATGTGGGGTATGCAGTTAGATCAGGACGATGCCATTTGTGTCATGGACATTGATGTTCTTCTCATGGGAGACTACGAAAAGATTTTTGACTATCCCATAGAACGTGGACAGTTCCTTGCAATGCCTGGTTGGTGGAGAGACACAGAGAAAGAAGGATACTCTATCAACGGTGGGTTCTTCAAATACTATCCGAAGGACTGCAAGTATATCTACGATAAGTTTATGTTAGACATACATGGGTGGCAGCGCCACTACATTGACAATGAAGTTACTAAAGGGCCTGTGAATGGGGAACAGTATTTTGTGGAAGATTCGGTAAAAGAGAGGTTAGAATTAAAACTCTTGCCTAACGAGTGGTTCACAAGATGGGCTGTTAGCGAAGAGATTGTCAACAGAAGTATGACCAAGTGGCAAGTGCAGATCACACGCAAATACCAGAAACTTACAGGAAATGATTATATTTTTCTGGGGGGAGAATTTCACCCAGAAATAAAATTTGTGCATTTCACTCATAGAAATAACAAACCTATGGAATGGGAATATTATGAAAACTTCAATTAAATTTATTTACATTTCAGATCAATATAGAACTGCTTGGAAAACCTATGTTAAAGGTACAGAGGGGCATGCTGCTAACGATGATAGGGGATGGCCAGAATTCTCTAAAGATTTCAAGGAAGAATTTCAGTATAGTGTTGAGGCTGAAGCTTATGCAATACGAAAATATACCAGACCTACCAATTGGTATTTGATAGATAAGATGGATGAGAACGAATATCTATTTAACACCTCATCCTTTCATTACCCTAAAGTTAAATATGAGTATACTGATAATTTACCATCCTTTTCTGATATGATGATGAAACGAGCAATAGAAATGCGAGATATGGGTAAGGAGATAGATGTCTTCTATTCTGGTGGTATCGACAGTGTTGCTATATTGCTTGCTCTAAATGAAGTTTGCCCTAATGATCAACTTAGGATTATCATGGGTGCTTACCCTGATCCTGTTAACGAGTGCCCATATATATGGACCCATATAGTAAAATTTTTGCCCAATATAGTTATGGATAAAGGTGATCTGTTTGGTCAAGCAAAAATTGATACAAATCTGTTTACTACAGGATGTGAAGCAGATCAATTATTTGGCGCTGATGGTTATACTCAAATCACCATGCATGCTCAACGTGACCCTAGTCCAGATTGGGGGTTGGGGTATCATATAGACACTTCCAAGCCTGGTAATTTATCTGATCCCGAAAACAGAGAATGGAATGATGGCAGAAGAGAAGATAAAGTAAGGCACCTTTTGTTAAATTGTTCTTTTAGGTTTTTAAGAAATTTGCATGTAGATAAAATGGATGTAAATAACTACCAACCGTTTTTTCTACATCCTATGTTTGAAAAATATGGTATCAATTTACACCTTGATGGAAAAATGGTGTATTATACACCAAGCCACCTTGACTACCATAAGGAACAATACAAAAAAGCTAAGATGATGATTCGAGATTTTATCTACGAGAAAACAAAAAACAAGGACTATGCATACGGAGCTCCTAAAACGATAACAAGCAACTTGGTACAAAAACAAGTAATGTCACCACTACCAGATGATTATACAGTTCTTGCTATTACAGAAGATGGGACAATTGTTACTAAGGATAATATTATGGAGTTTATGGGAACGGAGTGTTTGACAATATGAATGATTTTATTTTTATATCTCAGAAGTATAGAGATGCTGTTGCTGAAGAAGTAACAGATAAGCATTATGATGAAGAAGTAGAATTTATCAACCGTGTAGGAAGGCCGGCATGGTCGTATTATAATGATATGTTGGGTGAGGATAGCCTTATGTTTAAAATGAACAGCAATTATTATAATCCTGCTCCATTTGAATATACAACTGGCCTCCCTAATTTCTATGAATTGTGTATGGAACGTGCTGAAGAAATGAGAAATATGAATAAGGAAATAGATATTCTTTATTCAGCAGGGTTAGATAGTGCTTGTATTTTTCTTGCTTTATATGAGGTATGCCATAAAGATCAATTACATATTATTATGGGGGGTGGTCATCAAAAAAATGTATATCCCAGACTATGGGATGAAAGAATTAAATTTTTAAAGCATACAATAGTAGAACCTCTTTTGTTATTTTCGACCCCCCAACCAGATAAAAATTTGTTTACTACAGGATGTGAAGCAGATAGGCTTTTTGGTGGTACAGGATTTCCAGAACATGGAAGGGGCATACGGCCTTCCTTTGTAGATGAGAGCGAGGCCTACCATTATGATACGTGGTGGGAAAAAACGAGATATACTCTTATTATGCAATCTTTCAGATATTTACAGGATATAAGATGTCCCAAGATGGATGTAAATAACTACCAACCATTTTTTTTATCACAGGGCTTTCAACGATTTGCTATGAATAAAATTATTGATAAAAAGATGGTATGGCATAGTAATCATCACAAGATGGAATTTGGTGATTATCTTGCTGCAAAAATGGATTTGAGAGAATTTATTGCAGAAGTATATGATGAAGATTATGCTTATGATATAGGAAAAACTTTAATGTTTGAAAAGATGCCAGAAGGCTGGAAAAGTTATGGCTATGGTGTTGAAGCAATTTATGGTGATGGTACGGTTATATTCACAGAGGATATGTACGATAACTTAGCCTATGGTATAAATACATATGACTCGATTCCAATCGACTCGCCAATATAAGGAGAAAGATATGTCTTGGACTGTACAATTAAAATTCACTAGACCGAATACAGGGGTTGATTGGTATGTAGTAACTAATGTGGATAAGGACGAAAAAACACAGGATTGGTTAGATACTGGAAAAATTATTTCTATGGATAGGGTTATGGCAGGCGATGAACTTAGTCACACTATTACCACAGTATTTAAAGACGAAGCTGCAAAGAAAGAATATAAAGCATACGATACAGGAAAGCCTTCTTGGGTTTCTGCCAGAAATACCTATAATGCTACTAACAGTATTACTAAAGAGGTTCTACAGGATGAAGCGACTTAGGCCAAGTATGTTTATATCTTTCAAACATTTCTATAGCATCAGGTTTATCGTGTCTCAATAAACCTCTTTTATTTCTTATTTGTATAGAATGACATAAGGATATTCTGTCTAGAATTTCTATATACTCTCGTTTACAATTCCATTCAACGCCGCAGTTGTACATAAAAAGAAGACTGTCTAAGCCGTTCCAACCTATCCATCTACGGATCATTCTAAAATCCCAATGAGGATCACCTATAGAAGCATCTTCCCAATCTATAATTCCCGATAAATATCCCTCATTATCGACAAGTATATTCTGCCTCCACAAATCGCCATGTATAGGAACCTTCCCTGTTAGGTGTGGTTTGATTTCAGTAAATTCTAAGATAGCATTTTCAGTAAATTCGTCTACAGGTTCCAGACGATCAACAAGGTCAAACATATTATTATCTGGCCAATCGGTTTCCATATTATGTAAGTCTATTAAGACAAATGCTAGTTCGTCTATAAATGCATGGTTGCAATGCTCGTAGGGAAGCATTTCCCCCCGAATCCATTCTCCTGCTATCATTTTTTCTAAAGAGATCATTCTAAAAAGGAAATCCTGTCTTCTATTTCTGTGTAGTTTGTGAATATATTTTTATAGTCTGGCATTTTAATTACTTTTTTCTTAGTGTTGAAAGATACTCCAGCTGTGTCGTTGCCTAAAGCAATTCTCAATTTTTCTATCTCGCCCTCTTGGTCTTTTATAAAATTTTCATACACTATAATTGGGGTATTTGCAAAACGAGACATAACCTCATTAGTAAAAAGTTCTCTGTAGATATATCGATCAAAATCTTTTTCTGTTGCTGTAAATGAATTGGGAGGGGGAACGGTTCTTTTCTCTGGATCGTAAGTAGAGTATTCCCTATTTCTAGGATAGTCCTTTTGACTACATGCCATGGCTGTAATTTCAAAACAAAAATGTGATATCTTGTCGTATTGTTGAAACCAGATCAAACTAAAATTGGAGAGAAATTTATATGCAAAATTTAATCGTTCTTCTCTGCGAAGGTTAACCCTTGTAACGGTATTTGAAAATTGAAGAGGCATTGCTTTTATGCAATAGGGTGCTGGAAAGTTCTGGAGGTGATTAAGACGGAGGTTTATTTCTCTGTCGTTAAGCAAATCTTCATTGACAGTCCAATCGATATCTACAGGGGCAGTAGAGAGCTCTGCTGGTTTGGTGAGGTCTACTTTTTTATTTCTACCAAACCATTCATTACCATTTACCAACCCAAAGGTTTGGCATATAGCAGTTATTACATAATATGAACCAGATCGTGGAGTACATACTATACAAAAATCAGACACTATCA
>Ga0310342_100002510_pt1 | contig 11810 bp, 10 predicted proteins | sample S15DNA20500_MG_FD_206155 | JGI IMG/M metagenome (GOLD analysis project Ga0310342, IMG submission 206155) | Marine microbial communities from station ALOHA, North Pacific Subtropical Gyre - S1503-DNA-20-500_MG | ecosystem: Environmental > Aquatic > Marine > Oceanic | place: Pacific Ocean: North... | reverse complement strand
ATTGCTAGAAAATTAGGTCTTGACGAATTTACAGTAAGGGAAGGCGCACGCCAGTTTGATGCTACTATAGGACAAAAGAATAAAGAATTTCTTATTAAAGCATCTGGATATATATACGGGGATGATGGTTTACCTACACATGATGAAAATGGTGAACTTCTGACCACATTTGAAAGAGAAAAGTTTAAGCAAGATATCAGTGAATTTAATCAAACTTTTAGTACTGCTAAAGATCAGTTTGCAGAAACAATGAAACTTTCTAGAGCGCAACTTAAAGCTGGCTATGTAGGAGATGCATCAAATATATTTAATACTATTATGGAGGGCGTCTTTACTTACGCAGGGATAAAAAAAAAAGTGAGTGACGTAGTGAAAGGAGTAGTCGGAGATACAGTACGAAAAGCAATTAATGCAGTAACTGATTCCTCCAAGTTCACAGAAGATCAACTATCCAATATCATGGATATAGGACGTAATGAAGGCTTTGATGCACTAAAAACCACAGCAGCACGAGAGGCATTTTCAAGGAATATGATAAAGGAAGAAGGATTCGAAGCCTGGGCGAACAAGGTTGCTCCATTTAATACTCCTGCAGATGGTGCGCCAGCGGGACTTGCACCAGCAACGTTTTCGAATATAGCTCAAACTTATGGAGCGTACATTGCCTTTGTAGGACTTGTAGAACTCGTATTCCCAGACAGGCACTTACGGGACTCCGCAGAGACACACGATTGGGTTGTCAGACAGTGGGAAAGCTTACCACCTGAGAAGAGGAAAGCCGAAGGACTCGCTCAATTTTCTGAAGCCGCGATGAACCTGCGTGAAGCCACAAATTATGCTTTCGATGCACTCGTAAAATCAGGAAAACACGATATAGATCCAGAAGACAAAGAGTTTGAGAAGAGGTTGTTCTTTGCACTGAATCTACAACCCTATGGATCTAAAGATCCAGAGAAGGCCGCGATGAGAGTTATTGCTTCTTTTGAACCCGGTCAAGAAGATCCTGGCCTCACATCGGCATTAATCGGGGACGTTGACGAAGAGATGGCGCGTAGGTATGGAGAGACAGACTTGTCTCTTCATGGAGATCCATACGCTGGATCACGAGGAGAAACTGGATTGGTCTACAAATCATAGCTTTGGTAGACTAATGTTCTTATAACAAATTATGGAGTATTAAATGGCGCAACCTAATAGATTCTCTCCTGGAGCAGGACAAGGCATGAGAGGTACATTCGGCTCCCCTCCTCCACAGACTGTTAATACACCTAGACCCTCTGGGCTTCCTGCACCTCCAACAGGTGGGCCTACAACTTACAACCCAGATTTATCCCAAACATCAGGGCCACTTCCATACCAAACTCAGTCGTACATAAAGGCAGAGGAGGAGATGGAAAATACGAATAAACTTGATCCTATCGTAGATGAAGATGGTGGAATGAATTGGGCTGCAATGCTCTTGGGTGGAGCTGCTGCTGGAATGGCTGCATTTGGTGGTGGTAATCTTAGAGCTATAGGACAACTTGCTGGTGCTGGTATTGCTGGTGGTGTATCTGGAGTTGCTGCTTCTGCTGCAATTAATCTTGAGAGAGAAGAGAAAGAAGAAATAAGACGTGCCAAAGATGCAAAAGACATACTAGGTAGAATGATGGAAGCATATCGAAGTGATCTCAATGAAATTGGAGATGACCTTGCGAATAAAGGTTTTAATCTAGGTTATTGGACTGAAACACAAAAAGATTCATATGTAAGAGAAGGAACTTTAAATCGAGAGGAATTTGACGCAGAAGAAGCAGAGGGAGATTATACCAGACGTCTTTCACTAAGCGTATCATCTGGAAATTTTAGCAATATAAAAAGAGACATACTTATTGACGGAAGGTTATCCTCAGATAGAGTAGAGCATTGGCAAGATCTTATAGAAGCAACTGAAGAAGTTCATGAAACAACAGAATATAGAAAATTTTCCCTTGCTCTTGCTGGATCGAAGGGGGATAGAGCTGCATTAGGAGCACTTTTAGCTGACCCTGAATTTAAGAAATATGAACAACTTTTTTCGCTTGCTACACAATACAAAACGGAAGCAGATAATGTATACAATGAGACAATTTCAGCACAGGCTTATGATAGATGGAAACAGAATGAGGATATGGAACGCGCCTCCTTTAGGAAGGAAATGTTCTTATGGGGGAGAGGTGACTATCATGGGGCAACAGAAGAAAGGATCAGGAGAGAGTTACCGGCGGAGTTAGTAAACGAAATCTTCGACTTTAACGAAAAAGGCGGAGAAACTGGAAAGGAAGAACATCCTAAATATACAGAAGTTTATAATGAGCTTCGACGTATGGATAGAAGTACTAGAGTAAGTGAGGCTATGGAGAATGCAGCTGACTATCTCGTAAAAAACTATGGTCTTGACCATGCCACTGTGAGGAGGGATCTTCGTCAATGGGAAGCAATACTTAAAGATGCCATAGATTCCGGACATGATGAGTTTAGGATGACTACCGAAGAACAGGCAGAAAAATATGCTAATGAGTGGGCGAACAGATTTCTTATAGACGTTCAATCTAACCGTGACGATGGACGGGGTAAAGGTAAAACTTACTCTAGAGAAGAGATAGAAGAAGCAGAAAGAGAGGCTAGAAAAAAAGTAGGAGAAGATCCTTTCTTTGTCCATCTATCTGACGAAGAAAAAGAAATATACATGAAAAAAGTTATCGAAAAAGTGCGTAAGTCTTATAGACCTACTATTACTCTAAGTAAAGAAGACAGGAGAGCAGTACAAGCTTTTTGGGAAGAACATCCTTTTACTGATACCCCACAAGATACTACCGCTAAGGTTCCTTAAGGACAATAATGCCTCTCATAGACGTATTAAACAGACTTAAAATAACACCAGATATGTCACCTGATGAGATTGCTGAAATCTTTAACGATGCCAATATCACACCAGATAGTCTGTCTTTGGAACCAGATGTATCAGATGTAACTAAACCAACAATTCCTGTTACTCCTGAAAGACTGGCCGTAGACAGGCCACAAGAGCCTATTGATCTCCCAGCTGGAGACAAGCCTGAAGATGTAAATATTAAGGAAGCAGCAGGTAAGCCAGACGGTCGAGTCTATCCGCTCACGGACTGGCATCGTCCTACGGTAAGAAGAAGCGTAAGCAATCGTTTTGGTGCACTGAGGCGTCCTTCAGAACCTGTAGATATTCCAGCTAGAGAAAAGCTCGAAAACATCAATATTAACTTGAGGGATACAACAGGACAACCAGAAGATCTTCCAATAGAACGTCCTTCAGAACCTATGGATCTCCCGTCTGGGGAAGATCCTGAAGAAGCTGGAAGTATTAAGGATACAACTGGACAACCAGAAGATCTTCCAGTAGAACGTCTTAGAATTGAGCTTGAACAAGAAGGTGAGCTTCATCTTCCAGAGGAAGGAAAGCCAGTTACGGAACATTATGTTGATTTAGACGTAATCACAAAGGACATGATTAAAGATACACAGAATACAATTGGACCATTCTCTGAACAAGAGAATACAATAACCATATTAAAAGATTCTTTAAGAAAAGAATCAATACCAGGAGAAAGATATAAAATTGTTATTGATCCGAATGCTAACGATGCGTGGATAATAGATAATAGAACTGGAGATGAAGTATATCGTACTCCTGTAGGAACCGGAGATATCACAGGTAATAGATATGGAGAAAAATATTTCACTCCAACAGGTAAAGGAACAATAGTAAATGAAGTTCCTTATCCGGCTGGCACAAGAGAGAAACCAAACTATGGTGATTATTGGATGGGAACAAGTTGGAAGTCTATTGGGCTACATGGGCCATGGAATCCGGAATCTATTGATCCTGAAACTGGAAGATTTGTAAATGAAGGACGGGTATCTCATGGATGTATTAGATTAACCGCTGATGGTATAAATACAGTAGCAGAATATCTAAACGTAGGAAGTGAAGTTGAGATTCTTCCGTATGAAAGTAAACCTAGTTTGTCTTTAGCAAGGTAAAGAAATGGCAAAAAATACTTTTGCAGAGGTAATGAAAGATTTAAAGTTTGATCCAGCTACGGGAAATTGGAGTAAAGATACTACTGCTGTTTCTCCAGATCAAATTCCTAAACGTCCTACTGAACCTATTGGTCTTTCAGCTCCAGGTGAGCCTGAAGATATAAATATACAGGAAACAGAAAGTCAACCAGAAGATCTTCCTAGTATGGGTATAAGTAACCCTAACGCTCCAATATCTACATTTGGCGTAAGTGACACTACTGCTGATGCTTCTCCAGGTCAAATCCCTAGTGCGGGGATAAGTGATACTACATCTTCACCGGATGATTTTTTTGGAAGCGGAGAAGGACTAATTAGAGGTCTTTTAAAGCTTCCGCCTCATGTGAGAGACGAATTGATATTTGACATTTCTGCTAAATTCGATTCTATCGGTGTGGATATGCCTTATCATGCTGTTGTGGATAGTATTACCGAAAGAGCCAAGAAATTTTCTACTTTAGATCCAGACTCTATTAAAGCCTTTACTAAGAGAATGAACCCAGAACAAGATAAAAGTTTTATGGCTGAGGCATTTGCTAATTTTGCCTCGGTTGTAAAAGGGGGAGTGAATGTTGGTACTGCCTTACATGATTTTGCAAGAGATGTGGGATTGGAGTCCTATAAGCCTTATATACAAGCAGCAGATTTAGATCAGAAAGTTTCTGATTTACCTACTCTTAAGGATTTTGCTGATAGAAAGTATAAGGAGGGTATGACCGGACTGGGCCTTGAGGAGGCACCGATCTGGAAAATACCGACTCCAGACTGGAGTGTCACTGATATAAAATTACTTGATAATGCTCTTACGGATCTCTTTATTGCAAAAGAAAAAGAAAGTGGAGATATACTAGTTGGAGAATCCGTTGGACAAATATTGACAGAAATTGGGACGGGTGTCCGCACGGGGCTTACAAAAGGACTAGCAAAGGTACCAGGCGGAGTAAAGAGCTTTAAAAATTATATCTTCGATAAGCTTCAGGATCGGCAGCTCCGACCAAGAAAGCCTGAAAGTCCTTTGCGAAAAATATCGGATAGTCCAGATGTGTCGAGACAAAAACTTAGAAAGCCTGGACCTGAGCCGGGACAGGAGCCACTTACAAAATCAGTCAAAGAGAGGTTATCAGAAAATAAGGACTTGAAGCCTGAAGACTTCTTTCAGCGAATAACAGGAGAAACTAAAGCTCAAACAGGAAAGCGATATAAGGAATGGCTAAAAAGGAAGAAACAAAAAAGAATAGCAGAAGAAGCAGCTGAAGCCTCTGAAGCACCTGGATTAGGACGAGTTGGAACAACTGAAGGTGTTACAATGGAGTTGTCACCGAAGAAGGTCAAGAAGGCCAAGAAGGCCAAGAATGGACGAAGGAAGAAGGCAAAACAAGAGAAGCTAGAGAAGGAGGCAGAACAAAGGAAGAAGGCAGAACAAGAGAGGCTAGAGAAGGAGGCAGAACAAAAGAGGAAGGCACCCTATCAATGGCCTTTTTCTAATGGCAAGAAGGCCAAGAATGGACGAAGGAAGAAGGTAGAACAAAAGGAGGAAGTTGGAGCAACTGAAGTGGGGGCAGCACAAAAGAAGGAATCAGTCAAAGAGCTTACGAAACGAGTAAATCAATGGAGAGCGTGGACAGTGGGAGGGAAAGTGGAAGGAAAGGATCTTCCTCAGAATGTAATAGATGATATAGTTGATGCTGCTAAAGAACTACTTGATGACAAGCGCACGGGAGCTGGTTCGGAAGCTCTTCATGTATTACTTAAAGGTGCTCCACGCATTTTAAGAAGACTTTCTGGCCTTACCCCTGGCCCAATGCAACGCATTTTAAAAAGAGTTGCTGACAAAGATAGAAGAAGAAGAGCGTTCTCAAATGGTTCAAAAAAGAAGGGCTAGAAAAAAATATGCCACTTGACTATGAAGCACTAAGAAAAAAATCTATTGGATTTACTGGATTATATGATAGAAGCGAAGATGATTTTTTCTCTAGACCTATGTCCAGGAATCAGCGTATACGTTTAAGAGCTGCTCGTAGCGAAACTAGAAAATCAGAGAGGAGCCTACGTCAAGCCCTTGGAGATGACATGTTACAAATGGAGCTTGACGGTGGAAGATATGACCTAGATGCATTCGTTAAACAGCCTTCTAGCGTTATGAGTGGCCTTTATGAACGTTCTTTTCAGACTATGTCTACGGTTACTGAGCCACTGTTTGACCTGTTACAGATTGGTCAGTTTACTACTGCTGGTGCAGCACTTGAACTTGTAAATGGTGGCAATGGAAGAGAAGCATTGCTTAGGGCATCCTCAGAGTTTATCAATGCGTTGCCATTCCTTGACGAAGAGGACGCGAAAGCAATCACAGGAGTTGATCCCACACGTGTATCATACAGGGATGTTCTGTCTGCGTCTAATTTTGAACCATTTGAGAACGCTAGACACAATGAGTATGCAACGGCTGCTGCTGGATTTGTTCTTGATGTAGTTCTTGATCCTACTACATATTATGGTGGTGCAATATTAAAGTCCGTTGGTGGTGGTCTTGGTAAACTCACAATGCCATTTATTGACAAGCCTGGCATATCACATACAAGAAGGTTCATGGGTGAAAAATTTATTCCAAAATTTGGATTAGAAGAATTTAAAAGAAAGCATCCACAGCTTGTAACCAAAGATGTAGATGGTAAAGAAATTCATTCTGTAGATAAGTTTCTTTCTGGACTGGAAACTAGGGCGGGAGAAATGGCTCAGGGCAGAGTAGAGATAAAAGATCTTGCACTACAACTTAAAGCAGATCTTTCTCCAGCAGAGACTAGATTCTTAGGTTTGTATCTAGATCAACCTAAACACTTTGAAAGTATTCTTGATGGACTTACTTTAGGTAATGCAGAAGCTAAGACTCATCTTATGGGTAAGTTTAATGCTTTCAAGAAAGAATACAAAGAACTTGCAGATAAAGAAATTAAAAAAGGTATATTAGATGAGAATATAATCAGAGCAAACTATTCTCCTGGACGGCATGCAAGCTCACACGTAAGTCAAAAAGCATTTAAAAAATTTATGAACAAACTTGGAATTCCAGAAGATAGACAATCATTGGAGTTCTCTGATCTTGTCGCTGATAATATAAGACTCATAGGTGAAGGATCTGCTATATTCGCAAAGACCAAGAAATTCAATACTCTTGAACAACGAGTGCTGGCATCTGTGCCTACCGAACTTGACCCCGGTGTCACCTTTGCTATTCGTGGACTTGAGCATACACGAGCAATGAGTACAAAGACATTTGTGGATTCTGTGCTCACAGATCCTAATATTGCTGTTAAGGTTACGAACCCACACATACTTGCTGGAATCAAGAAGGGCGGAGAAGGTCTTTCTCTACCTGCACTTATGAAAGAATTTGATGAAAATACAGGAGAGGCACTATGGAAGGCTGGAGAGGAATTGCGTGGTGAGATGAGCGCAAAGGGGCTTGGCGTATGGCGTCCATTTACTCAAGAGTATGGTTCTGTTACTTCACTCACAAAGCTTAAAGTCGGAAGAGAATTTGTGGGAGAAAACGATGAAGTATATAAGATAGTAAAAAGAATAACAAAAGGAAGAAATAAAGACAAAATGAGGGTGAAGAGACTATCAGATGGCGAAGAGGTCTTATTTGAAAAGACTACACAAATTACTCCTATCCAGAGTGCTCCTGCATATGTAATGCCAGAAGAATTTATTAAAGAACTTCGCATCGCAGATAATATTATAGCTAATAGATCTGATTCAAGAAAATTCTTTGATCATGTTCGTGGTATTCAAAACGTATGGAAAGGTTGGGCTGTTTTTAGTCCTGGGTTCCATGCAAGAAACCTTTACTCTAATGTATTCAACAACTGGCTTGGTGGTGTTAGGAATCCAGCAACATACGCAAAATCACTTGCTCTTATGTTTAACAAGGGAGATAGTATAGTATTAAAGGGGTCCAAGCTTCCCAAAGAATATAAAGGTAAAGAAATTGTCGATCTTGCGACTGAACATAACCTTGTCCGAACTGGTTTCTTTACGAAAGATATACCAAAAGAAATTGAAGAGGAACTATTTGAAAAGATATACAAGACAAAGGGAGATAAGAAAGAATTTCTGGAAAAACTTTCCAGTCTGGAAGGAAAGGAACTAGACAAAGTTCTTTACGCTCAAGGAGAACAAGGTATTACTCGGAGAGATGTTCTTAGAGGTGCTGTAGAGACTGCTCCAATCAAAGCAGAGCATGGATTTCTTAGAACTGTATTTACACAGGCTAATCCATTCCTTAAATGGAATAGATGGCTTGGAAGTAAAGTTGAGGATAGTTCTAAACTCCAACACTTCATAGAAAAGATTCAAGGCGGGATGTCTGCCGACGAAGCCGCAAATAGTGCTAAGAGATACTTGTTTGATTATGGTGAACTTACTGAGTTTGAACGTGACATAATGAAATCTGTGCTACCATTCTACACTTGGATGCGTAAGAATATTCCTTTACAAATTCAGGAGATTATGCGTAATCCTGGACGTTATGGTAGACTTACTGCAAAACCCATTGGAGCCATTGAGTCATTGTCTGAGGATTGGAGCAATATACCTACACCTGATTACTATAAAGAGATACACGCTGTTCGTATGCCTCATGGGGTAGCAGAGTCTTTTCAATTTGTAAATGAAGGATTTGATAACTTTTACACACGCATGACTGGTAATGCTAAAGCTACAGAAACTGGGTTACAGCCTGTATATCTAAATCCGAACTTTCCATTTCAGGATTTAAATAATGTGAATGCAAGGGACATTATATCCTCAATGTCACCCTTCATCAAACTTCCTGTTGAGCTATTTACGGGAGAAGGCGGTCGAGGATACTCATTCTTCAGAGATCGGCCTATTGAACGGTATGAAGGAGAGCCAGGAGAACTGCCGTTTCTTGGCGTGGGGCCACGCCTTGGGAAGAAATTGGAGGAGACAGTAAAAACTTTATTTCCTCCCGCTGGGAAGTTGCAGCGTCTGGTTCAAAAAGGGTCGCGTGGTCAGCTGGCTGGACAACTTTTAACGGAGTTTGCTGGAATAAAGGCAATGCAGCTTGATATAGATGGAGCTAAGAGGGCAAAAATATATGAAAGACGTAAGAAGATACGGAACATTAGAAATAGATATCGTGATCTTGGATTACTTCCGTAGTCTATAACAACAACTCTCTCTTAAATGCACGATAATACCTGTGACCATATATATACATAGACTTGCTGTTTCCACCCCTTAAAAATCGTTTTAACGGCTTCTAACCCGTAGGATTTTTAGAATATTGATACGGCTTAAGTGCTAAAAATTGCTTTCTTGAAAGCCGTTTCCTTCTCTTGATTTTAATAATGTCTGCTACCTGTTCGAGATCCTCCTCCTTGAATAATAATACTATTCCATCTTCTGCATCTTGGTGTAATTTAAAGAGTTGTGGGTAATTCTTTAGTTTAATGTTAGCTGTTTTTGGTGGCAATAATGCTGCAAGGTATTGATTATTATATACATATACTTCATATGTAATATCATAGCGTGGCTTATGTAACACAGTCAAGCCCCATAGACCATCTTCTGTCATATGGGACCAGAATCTGTTATTGTATTTACCCTTTAAATATTCAAAATGGAATTTAATCTGATTTCCTCACGTATAGTTTCTGATTTTGAATACCACGAAACTTGTTTCCTGCGGCAGATTTGAACTTGTCAATATCGAAATTTGAATTATAACGCTTGCACATTGTAATGATACCAGATTCTATCATATCAATCGCATCCTGTATATTAATAGGTCTGTCCTCTCTAACATATTGCAGGATTGAGGCCAAGTCCTCAAAATGTTTTTTGGTCATCCAGAACCTCCTTTTGAAATATTTCAAAATATTTAAGTATCATGCCTCTTTGATATCGAAATACTTGAAAGCTTTAGAATCCTGCTCCCAGTTTTCGAGATGTTCCCTTGCGTCCAGTTCGTCGAGGGCAACGATGCCTTTTCCCCCGATCCATCCGTTCTTGTCTACGCTCTCAGCGTAACGGCTCGCCGGACCGCCTTCCCCGGCCAGAAACCATCGACCGTTCTTTGTTCTGTATAGATCCTCACAAACATACTCGTGATCCGTTGTATATCCGTATGAGTGCGAGGCTACCAACTCGGCAGTCTCTGTGTTGTAACGTAGCCCCTCAATTACAGCTTGCATCTTAAACCTCCTTAACCGGAGACCTCTGCACCGCTCCCCAACGGTATCGGTCTGCTCCCTAAGACAGACCTAAACAGAGGCCCCCGATTTTTAGTTTTTAGTTTTGGGCTATACTGGACAAATGGATTTCACTGAAAGGTTTGGGTCTCCAGTGTATATCATGATCTATCTCATAGATCATTGGAATTAATTCCAAATGTGAATTACGAATCTCTCTAGTTACCTTCAGATCTTTAAGCTCACGGAAGCTCATATATCCCCACTCTGCAAAATCTTCCATGCCGCTTAGTCTGGCATATCCGAAGAATAGATCCTTGCCATCAAACTCTGTTATCCACCAATCAGATCCTCCAATGAAGAAGTGCATATGAACTATCTTATCATCAGTTGAAATATCCTCTGTATCATATAGACCCGGTAGGGCATCCAGTTGTTTCTTGGTTGGCTCATTCCACATGATGTCTCACTCCTTCTATATCATACTCTCTATCTTGTCATCTATTTTTTGTTCCTGCTTGCTTTTCTTCATCCCTTCCCATTGGCTTGGCTCTTCTATCTCAAGTTTAGCATAGATACGTTTCTCCATTGCTTCAAGTCTATGCTCCCATAGCTCTAATGCATCTTCAAAGGATTCAAGTAGGCATTTAATCTCAAGTATATGTCCAGTAGGATCTTCCATAACTATCCTTTCTCGGGACTTTGGACTCCTCTTCTGCAACCAAAGCATCCCTTAAGGAATCAATACTCTGATCAAGGCTTGACAATTCAGATTTTAATATATCTATTTTCCATTGGATTTCCTTTCTTAGCAAGTCAGAGTCTATAGACACTGTAGTTCCCTTTTGAATTAATTCAAAATCTATTACCCTTATGCCATAGGAAATAACTGATCACAATTACAGGAATAATAAATATGTAATTTACATGTGCTACTAATATGAATACTAAAGGAGTGTAGAATGCTAAACGTTTAACAAGGTGCCACTTATCTATCATGGGCCATGGTAGTCTACCTTCTGGTCTGCGCCATCCTGGATTATTCCTAGAAGCATCACGTACTGCATCAAAGAAAGATGTTATGAATATTACAGCTATCGCAATCCATTCCACGTTACTCCTCCTTTTTTATAACAATATTCTCTGCATCAAATTTTTTGAGTACTTTATCTCTGACTGGAACAGCATTGTAATAATAATGCTTCACAACTTCACAAATATCATCTATTGGATCTTCTCCTTGTTTAGTAAGCATTGAAGAAATATATCCTGCTGCCATACACATACCAAGTACTATATTTTTTGGATCTATTCCTTTGTTACCCAACAGAAAAGCAACATCGACAATTCCTTCGCATACTAAAACATCATGATGTTTTAGTATAGTATCTTCTACTTCATCTTGTATTTGTTTAAAGTCTTTTACTCCAGCGTCTTGCGCTAATTCATCAAGCTTTTTCTCAAACCCTTCGGGAAGATTATCCAATTCTAGATTTTTCATCCCTCTACCTTTTGATTTCT
>Ga0310342_100002509_pt1 | contig 11812 bp, 5 predicted proteins | sample S15DNA20500_MG_FD_206155 | JGI IMG/M metagenome (GOLD analysis project Ga0310342, IMG submission 206155) | Marine microbial communities from station ALOHA, North Pacific Subtropical Gyre - S1503-DNA-20-500_MG | ecosystem: Environmental > Aquatic > Marine > Oceanic | place: Pacific Ocean: North... | reverse complement strand
AAACAGTTGAATGAATCCGAAGTCGGCCACACAAGCTAGAGCTAACCAAAGTAAAGAATGCAATTCTGGGTCCTTGCGTAGAAATCTGTGAAAAGGGGGTGTTGTCTCCTAGACAGACACTTTGCGCCTAACGAAAGGATTCTTTTCACATCCAATTTGCGGTAGGGATTGATAGGAAATTTGATTTTCGCTGGGAGGTTACTGGGAAACAACAGGAAAACCAGGACACGGGGAAATGATTTCAGGTGGGGAAGGTCGCTGCTGTCCACGAGAGAGAACCTGCAGTGGGATCGGAACCCTGGAAAGTCTGACAAGTTAACGTTAAACTGCGGGACAGGCCAGCCGAGGTGCCACGCAAATTTCTTCAAAATAGGGGTGCGATGACGATTTTAAAACGTTTGCCTATTCTGTTTTTCGTGTCGTTGGTGTTCGTTGTTGTAGATCTCTACGCGGATTCGGTCGAGACCCAATCGATTCTCTTTGTCAACGCTGGTTGGAAAGGACTTCCGCACGAAGATCTGCTCGATGCCCAATACGTCGCGGACTTGAAGAAGCACGGCTTCCAACTCGACGTGTGTCGTATGACCGAACTCGATCGTGACCGCCTCTTTCGCTACAATGTTGTGGCGCTGCTCTGGCTGCCACCGGAGCCGCATGCCGACGCTGTTGAAGCCTATCGTATCCGGTTACCGCTCCTCCGGGAATTCGTCGCAGCCGGCGGCGGTCTCTATTTTAACTACACCGAGGCCGGGACTGCGGTCATCTACGAGCGCACCTATCATAAAGTCACCAATGAGCTCTTCGGTCCGCTGGGGCTGCGAGCGATCCCGGAAGTGATTCGAGATCCGGCCAACTCATTTCGTCATCAGGGCGGCATGCGAGAATACTTCATTCGCACACGGAATCTGCTTCGCGATCCGATCACCCGGGATATCGACCAGGTGCTGCTTCCCACGCACTGGTGGGACCAGAACAGCTTCGTCGTCGATGATAACTGGTCGGTGCTCGTGCGCGCCGAGAAGAGTGCGTACTCGACGACCGAAGTCGATGCCTCCGCGGTAGCCGAGCACGTCAGGGGATCCATCTCGAGTGCCCCACCGGTCTATGCCGTCCGCACGGTGGGCAAAGGACGCGTCGCTTTCGACACGATCTGTCCGGTCTTTACGATCAGCGATGGGAATCACCTCATGAACGGCGGTTTCGTACTTCGCGACGGCGGTGTGTTCCGGCTTCACGCGCAGACATTCCAGTGGCTGGCTCAACCGTCGCTTGGCCGCGCGCCTCCCGGGGGGTTCGAGGGCCCGTCCTACACTCCAAAGCCGCCACCGAAAATCGACTACACCGACGTCAAACTGATTCCGATCAGCGATCCACCGTCGGGGCCTGAAGTCGTTCCCAACCTGCGCTCCTACTTTGGGATTTACGGTGTCCATTCGGATCTCACCGATGGAGTTGCACCGGTGCACGCTTACTGTGAGCGCGCGCGAAAGCTAGGTTACTCGTACCTCGTCTTTACAGAGCCTCTCGAGTTGATGGACAAGGAAAAATACGACCGTCTGGTTGAGCAATGCGCGGCTGAAAGCTCAGCTGATTTCCTCGCACTTCCGGGCGCGGAGTACTCCTCGGACCGTTTGTGGGGCCCACGTGTCGAGCAACCGGCGACGGAGTTTGGTCCTGCACTCCCCGGCCGTGGTCATGGCCGTCCACGCTTTCTGATTACCTACCTCAAAGAGTGGACCCTGCAAAATTGGGACGAGAATCTTAAAAGCGACAACGCGATCCTCGAGAAGTACCCGCTCAGCCCGGATGGTAACTACGTTGTCGACAACGGCATTATCTACGTCAGTAGTGGCACACCGCGTCAATGCCTCCTGCACCCCAAACGGGCCGGTGTTGGCCCCTGGCATATCGTCCTTTACAACGGGTTTGCCACCCACAGCTACGATGGACGTACGCTTATCGATAACAGTCTGGATTGGTTTGTCGACCGTGTCGGCAACGATTATCGAGTCACGCCGATGACCTATCACCGGATCGTTCGTCCCACGGAGATTCCTCCGCTTGGCGAGACGTTTGTTTCGGCGACACGCGCCTCGTCGCTGAACGATCTCGGTGAAAAAGTTCGCGGGTTGATCTATCCTTGGCGCAACCAGAACTACGTCACCAACGGACCGCTGATTGAACTCTATGGTGTAAAAGGGCCCGATCGGCCGCGCGACTATCTCGTCCAACGCGAAAACCAGTGGAAGTGCTTCTTCAAAGTGTCCGCCGAGGCGGGGCTCGACGAAGTCCGCGTGATGGATGGCACACGCGTCTTTCGCCGACTCCGTTTGAATGGGGAAAAGAGTTTCTCCGGAATCGTCACCGGCTATCACGACAAGCAACACTACATCACGCTCCAGGTGCGTGACCGCAACAGAGGCTTGGCGATTAGCGGCCCGCAGGTCATCCACGGGTGGAGGCACTTTCGCGGCATGTCAGGAGCCGACCTGATCAGCCATAATGACAGCACGTTTCAGGTAGGTACCAATGGTCTGCTCGATTTCGCCTGGTGCACCGGCGGTGTCATTGCCGGGGGAACACAGATCGGTCCGCGTCTGAATGTGCACCATGACGAGATTACACCGATTGCCCGCGACGCGCATTCGCCCCGAGTTGGCGGTCGAACGGGTGTCATGATTGAAGCGAGAGAAGGGTCGGAGTGGAGTCTTAACCGCTTGCATTTTCACTTCGCGAGCGAGGAATGCACGGTCCTTGACCAGGTCCACGAGCATCATTCCGAGCCGAGCGTCACGCCAACTCCGAACACGCTCGCGCGTGGTCTGGTGCGGTGGTTCTCATTTACCCCACGACTCTACGATTGGAACTTCCTGCTGGTTGACACCGAGGTGGAGATCATGCGAGACCTAACGCTCAACCCGGAAAAGGCAGAGATCAGTCCCAAGTTATGCACGTTGGCGTATCGTCCCGACGAGATCGGGGCGATGGATCACTACGCTATCAGAGCAGCAGGTGGTGACATGGTGTGCCGGGGATGGCACCCCGAAGGTTCAATGGACCAACGCTCGCCGTTTCGAAATCTCGATCTGTCCGCCGGTGACTACGTTGGTCTTTATCCGGGCAGCACCGCCAGTCTCGTCGTCTACTCGCTCGACGGGAACGCGGAGGCCTCGCTGGTTGACGGACGCCTCAGTTTTGGGATTGGCAAAGGTGGCGAGAGCTTCAGGAAAGGCGAACGGTTTCGATTTCGTTACCTGGTCGGTCTCAAGTTTCACATGACGGGTCCGGAGTCCTTCGAGAAGATTCGACGCCTCTATGGTCTCGACGGCAAGGATCCGAGTTATTCGGTCGACCTCGAGCACGGTGAGGTCAACGACACGGTTTATGCCTTACAGCTCCAAAGCGAGAGGTGGCATGTGAAGGGTCGGATAACGGCGTCGCCGGAAATGCCGACCGATCTCCCACTGATTCTCCACGGTGTCAACGATCGCTGGAACGTCAGCCTTTACGACTTCGATCGCGGCACGATCAAGCGGGCCGGCACGAGAAACGGTGCCGCGTACTCGGCGGTGGATATCAATATTGGCGACCGAAACATTTTCTTTGGACATGCTTTTGTCTGTGGCGACCAACGCGTGTTCTTGGAGCTGCTGCGGGTCGAGGGGCAAGGGTTGGGCGACGAGAAATTCGCGATTGTTGAGGTGCACAACCCGACACATGAGGACTTGTCGCTTGTGCTGGCGAGTCCCCTGTTTGGCAGTTCAACACCAGTGGAAATCAGCGCCGGCACCACCCAAGAAGTAACCCTTCCACTGGAAAGATGGCAGTCGAAACGTGTCACGGTGTTTACAAACGAGTTGACCGATCAGCTCAAGCGCCGCACGACGGAATTCGGTCCACGCGACTAACGAGGTGTATTCGATACGGGTTCTGATCGCAAGGATAAAACACATGAGTCATTATTACTGGTTGCTTCTTTCGATTTTGGTTTTGGTGCCCAACGGCGGAGTTTTCTCCCTTGGTTGCAACGAGGCCAGGGGTCAAGAGGATTCTTTGAACTACGAGCAGGTCCGGGTCGCTGTGACCGGCTTCAACGTCAATCGCCCCGATCCCTACCCGGGAATGGGTGACTTTGGCTGGGCCGGCAACATCCAGCGTCTGCCCACCGGCGATCTGATGCTCGTACACCAGTGGGGCTACTGGCACAGCTCCTTTGCCGAGCCGAGAATGATTGAACCGTCCTTGGCCAAACAATATCGGAAAGAAGGCTGGCCGCTTGACTTCAAGGCTCCCACGGGCGGCCGCTCGATGGCCACCCTTTCCAGTGATAATGGCAAAACCTGGACCAAGCCGAGGACACTTGTGGACCTGCCAATGGACGACAGTCCCAGCGGGCTGTTGCGGTGTCAAGACGGTACGCTGCTCTGTTTTATGAACGTGCAGGCGTCGTGGTACGGCTATCGGAAGGCTCCGCCTGAGCTGGCGCACGTGCTCAGTGGGCTCAATACACAGCAGTGCGTGATTCGCTCGGTCGACAACGGCAAGACTTGGACAGAACCTTACTATTTTCACAGTCCGGGCAAGTTTTACGACCGCAGCCATGCCCAGGCCATTCAACTGCCTGAGGGAGCCATTCTCTGGCCGACGTACTCCAATGACCACGGCAAGTTGTTCGGTGTCATTCGACGCTCCGATGATTCGGGAAAAACATGGCGGATCATCTCCACGATCCACCGCAGGGACAAGCACGTGGATGAACCCGCCATCGCTCATTTCAGCGACGGCCAGCTGATCGTTGTCTGCCGTCCTGACGGCGGAACATTTCGGTCGGATGACGAAGGATACAATTGGAGCCCAGTCGGCCAGGTTGTTGTCGATATGGGCAAGTTCAAAGCCCCCTGGATGACCGTTCTCAGCGACGACACGGTCGTCTGTGTTGCCACCTTGGGCCACCTGCGTGCCTGGTTGAGCATCGACCGCGGCAGCAGTTGGACCGAACCCATTTCATTGGATCCTTCCTGTTACGGGTATCCTGGCGGGTTCAAGTTGGAGGACGAATCGATCATTACCTCCTATGTCGAACGGGGCGCGGGCAAGAGCAGGATCTTTGCAATTCGATTCAAAGTTAACGACGCCCGCGATGGCATTGAATTGCTGCCCCTGGGCGAATATACCTTCGATCCGGATATCGACAAAGAATAGCACCCAATGGTATCTCGAGATGACGTGTTCTTTCACCTACCTGTTCAGTTCTTTCGGGCGTTCACTGAAACAGCGTCGCCTTGATGTACTGGTTTTGATGTACTGGTTTGCTGTGCCGTTGCCGCCCAGTGGTGCGTGATGGATCGGCCTTTGGCAGGGAGTTATCAATGCGAAGCACCTGTTTCCTCCTCTTGCTGTGCCCGGCCACACTTCTTCAGGCCGCTGATCTGGTCATGCTCACTGCAGAGAACTGGGACCAGTATGCACCCCGTGGCAAGGAAGTGGACTGTATCTACGGGGACTTTGTCCTGCAGAACGATCAAATCACGGCGATCGTCGCCAACCCGATAGCGGGTCGAAATGCCAATGTTCGATTGCGGGAAATGGGGGGAGCCCTTCTCGACCTGACCGTTAACAACGACGCGAGCGATCAGCTGAGTGCCTTCCATCCCGGCGCTGGGAAGTATGCTCTGCGCTTTGCTCACGCGACATCCGGAGTAGACACTCCGCTTGGGACGGAAGGTGGGCATGGAAACAGGGTGGTTTCCATTCGTGATATGTCGGTCCAATTAACTTGCCGCTCTCTGCCGGTGGACGAATTGCCGTCGCTAACTGTTACCTACCGTCTCACTCACGGCAAGCCGTACCTACTGGTCACGTCCATTTTCAGTAACCGTTGGGATGAACCGGTTGAAGTTGAACTCGCCGATCGGGTTTATGCGGAGACAACCTTCGAGTACGGTGGTGACTCCGGGACGAACCTGGCCTGGTGGTACGACAAATGGTTTGGTCAGGCGTACGGCATTGTCGCTGAGCGGCACCGTGTTGAGCAGGGCCAACCCGTAAGGAAAACGGGATCGACCGTGCGATACTCTGGCAATGATGAATCGACTGTCCGTATCGCGCCGGGCGATCAATACGAACTAGTGCGACGCATCTATCCCGGCAGGAATTTGATCGAAGTGCGGGCGGTTGCCAACCGGCTGGCGGGAAAGACGAATCACCAGGTGGCTGTGACGGTCAAGGACGCTGCTGTGCCTGTCGAGGCAGCGGACGTGACGTTCCGACAAGGTGACCTGCGATATGCGTGGGGCAGGACTCCCAGCGATGGCAAGCTGGTGTGTCGCGTTGCGGCCGGGAAGTATACCGTCACCGTCGAGTCGGTTGCTCGTGGTCGTGAAACGTTCGAGATAAATGCCGGGCAACAGGAAGCTCATTCTGTTTTGCTGCCGCTGGCCGGCTACGTCGAGGGTCAAATTACCGCTGCCGACGGTGGGCCTATTGCCTGCAAGGTCCAGTTTCGCGGCGCCGACGCAACCCCAGACCCCGACTTCGGCCCGGACAGCGGAGAACACGCAGTCAAAAATTTGTACTACACAGCCAATGGTAACTTTCGCCATGAGCTGGCACCCGGGACTTACGATGTCATCATCAGTCATGGCCCAGAATACGATGCCGTCTTCCAAAGGATCGAGGTCCAACGAGGAGACGTCACACCCATTGCAGCCACCTTGTTGCGCTCGGTCAACACGCTGGGTTGGGTTAGCGCGGAGTTCCACAGCCACAGCACTCCCTCGGGAGACAACACTTCCAGCCAGTACGGCCGGGTCTTGAACTTGCTGGCCGAACATCTGGAGTTTGCGCCCTGCACCGAACACAATCGTCTTTCCAGCTACACGCCTCACCTGAAACGATTGGCTGCAGAACATCTAATGGCAACCTGTGTCGGGATGGAGCTGACTGGAAGTCCCGGTCGGGTAAACCACCAGAATGCCTTTCCACTTGTTCTTAAGCCCAGAACCCAGGACGGCGGGGGACCGAGAATTCACGAAAATCCTGTCGCTCAAATCGAGCGGCTCGCCCTCTGGGACGATGCCAGTGACAAACTCGTCCAGCAAAACCATCCCAACATCGTTCAAATATTGGGGGATGGAGACCTGAACGGCATAGCGGACCGAGCGTTTGGAAAGATGTTCGGCTCCATGGATGTGATCGAAGTAAATCCGCCTGGCGCTATTTTAGAGCCACCAGAAGAGGCTGGGCGTAACAGGATGTTTAATTGGCTGCAGCTCTTAAATCTTGACTACCGAATCCCTGGTGTCGTCAACACCGATGCCCATTACAACTTCCATGGCTCCGGATGGCTACGAAATTACGTGAAATGCCCCACCGATGACCCCGGAAAGATTAAAACCATGGACATTGTTCATTCTGCTGAGCGAGGTCATTTGATCATGACCAATGGTCCTTACCTGGAAGTTCAGCTGGTGGTCGATGGTCGTTCAGCCGATCCGGGGGATGATGTTGAAACAACCGACGGCCGGGGCGTGTTGCATGTGCGAGTTCAGTGCCCTAATTGGTTGGATGTCGACCGGATCCAGGTGCTACTGAATGGTCGCGCGGCAGAGGAACTGAACTTTCGTCGTCGTGAGCATCCAGCGAAGTTCAGCCAGCAATCGGTTCGTTTTGATCAAAAGATTCCAATTCAGCTGGACGTCGATTCGCATATGATCGTTGTCGCTGTCGGTGAGGATTCAGTGTTAGGATCGGTGATGGGTCCCGACCATGAGCAAGACCGTCCGATAGCAGTGAGTAATCCTATTTTCATTGATGTTCATGGTGACGGTTTTAAATCGAACGGCGATATGCTGGGTCTGGAAGTTCCGTACCTGCGGGAGGGTGAGCGACAGCAGTGAAGCTGCTTGCGACTCATAGCTCAATCAGCCCACGAAATGGGGACCGATGGAGGCGTTGTGACAGGGGAGACTGTCACGGCTCGACCGAAGCGTCGAACCAGCGGTAAAATTCAAAGCCAACCCGGGAGAAAGGTTACGTGGAGCACGCGGCGAGGTTTGTTCGTCACTCGTTATTTCCTTTCCCGTTGTATCCGAAGTCACACGTGAAGACAGACAGAGCGCCTGTGCGCGAGACGCACGACCGTATCCCGGAACACGAAATTACGTGGTGGGCCAAGCCCAGGCAGTCGATGGTGCGATCGCAGGTCTTTTCCCTCCTGGCGAACGGCAACACTGTATTGGCCGAACCAGCAGAGAACGAGCTGATCGCGAGGGGGTCACGTTTGGAGATTTTCGTCGACCGGTCGCCTGATCGGCAAATCTACCGGGTTGAATCGCGTCTGGCAAAAGCCGACGCCACCGAAAGTGGGGATGACGAAGGATGCTTCCTGGCAAGGAAAGGAATGCGCCTACGACACTATTTTTCGGGATGGGGATCGGTTTCCATGGACTTTCGGGGCCTGTACCCAGGGGAGCCGACCGGCCAGGATGGTTCAACATCGCCGTGTGTCTGGCCTCCCAGATCGGTTCAGCCGACGAGGCAAAACCAAGCTTCGAGCGGTTCGCAGATTTTGGTTTTGATCTTGCTAATCGACAGGGATTTGGCGATTTTGTAAGCTGGATTATTGCGGACGACTCGCCATGTCTGGCGCGGCACGAGGGACTTCGCTACGTGGAACCCATTGCAGCAGCCCAGCTTTGGGCGGATGAGAACGGGCTAGTGATTCGGTTGCTGATCTGCCTCGACCTGGAGAAAGGATGAAGAATATGCGTTTGCAAACAGTCTCATGGTCGTACCTTTTTCTGCTGCTCAGCTGCAGTCTCAGTCCGAGAATCCTACCGGCTCAGGCAGCGAAGGGTCTGCGCGTCGATGTGTTGATCAGTCAAGATACTTCCAAATTAGAACAATACGCAGCGAAACAGTTATGTCATTACCTGCAAGCACGGTTTGGCGTGACCACCAAACCGTCGCGCCAATCGCGTGTCGATAGCCAGCTCGCGTTGATCGTCGGCGGGCCAACCAGCAATCCCGCAGCGGTCCGCGCACTAGAGGGAGCAGCTTGGCCCAAGATTAGCGACCAGGGGATCGTTCTTAAGCCGGTGCAGTTGGTCAACAAACCGGCGCTGATCATCGGGGGTGGCAGCGAGCGGGCAACTCTGTGGGCCGTGTATGAACTTGTTGAACGCTGGGGAGTGCGGTTCTTAACCGATCGTGACGTTTTCCCGGAGATCCGCCCGACAGTGGCCGCCGCTGGTAGGGGCTTGCCGTTACCCCAAGAGCAAGTTGTCTTGGAGCCAAAGCTGGCAATTCGGCAATGGCGAGTGATCAACGATTTCGCCTGCGGTCCGGAAGGTTGGGGCATTGCTGATTATCGTGTTGTGTTGGACCAGTTGGCCAAGTTGAAATTCAACCGGATTTACGTATCGATCTATGCGTGGCAACCGTTTCTGGATCTTTGTCATGGAGGCATCGAACGCCAAGCAGCCTGGCTGTGGTACGATTTTCACTATCCCCTGACCGCCGACATGCCTGGGCGTTCCTTGTTCGATAACCGCGCGGAATTTTGGAATCCAGACCTGCCACTTGGCGCCAGCTACGGCGAATTTACGAAGGCGGGTCAGCGGCATGTGAACGCCATCATCAACCACGCCAAGAGCCGTGGGTTCGAAGTGGCAATGGTGGCCAACGTGGCGGAATTTCCTCGTGAATTCGCACCGCTATTAAAGGATCATCGGGCGATTTACCAAAGCCTGGGCAATCTGACGATCACGCCCGGCCCCTTGCAGCCGATGGATGATCCAGCCCTACTGGACCTCGCCGCCGCCGTGCTCAAGTCAACGGTCAACACCTACCCTCAGGTCGACGTGCTCGTACCGCAAATGCCGGAAATTGCCAGTTGGACGGACCAGTATCGGAGCGCCTGGAACACCTTGGACGCAAAATACAGCCTTTCCGACAAATTTGACGTGGAAGAATTAATCCGCGCGGCCCACAATCGACGCGGCTATGCGGCAGGCCCCGAGCGGGCGGTCACAGAGGTTAAAGCCAACATTGCCGCCTTGTACCTGATCGATCACCTGTTCAACGAAAAAAAAGTGCTGGCCGATACGAAACGTCCCGACGCTAGAATCTCATTCAGCTCGATGGCCGAGGAGGTCTTGCCTCTGCTGCCGCACGTGCTGCCCGTTGGATCGGAAACGCTGAATCTGTTGGACTACACGCCGGAGCGGATCGTCGCCCGTCCTGACGCGTTTCGGGGCGTGCGCAACGAAAGGGTGCGGCATACGCTGATATTTACTTTGCATGATGACAATGTGGGTGTCCTGCCGCAGCTGAATACGGATTCTCTGGCCAAGCTAGTGGGACACATGCGGCAGCACGGATGGGCGGGGTTCATGACGCGATATTGGATGATCAGCGACCACGATCCTTGCCTCGCTTATTTGTCTCGCGCTGCCTGGCACGACGATGTCACCCTCGAAGACGTCTACCGTGACCAGATTACGACAGTTTGCGGTGGGGCGGCCGTACCGGATATGTTGACATTGTTTGCGGAATTGCAAGAAGTCACCCGTCATTTGAACGGACATGGGCTTGGATTGACGTTCCCGGTGCCCAGCATGATCACCAAGCACTTCTTGCCAGGTTCGCTATCCAAAGACTTGGTCCAGGATCGAGAGGGGTATCGGCGTGCTCTGGCAGCTGCCAACATGGCTCGGGAAAAATCGAGCGACCGAGGAAGGCCCTATGTTCAGTATTGGATCGGGCGCTTAAAGTTCGGGATCGGCTACATCGATTGCATCGAAGCTACCAAGCAACTGGCTAACGCCAAAAGTCAACTTGAGCTTGCCCAAGAGAAAGCCGATGAAGCGGAGGTTGCCGACAGACACCGCGACGTGGTGACCTGTGCGGAAAAGGCGTTACAGACGTCCGTCGATATGCTGAATTGGCTGGCGAGCGTCGCGCGAAATCAATCGGACCGGGGTGCGATCGCGGTGATGGGCGAGTATGTTTACCGCCCATTGCGGAAACAGGTTCAGCAGACGCGGTAATAAACAAGACGGGCGAGTCGGTGGGAGCCAGCACAAACCAACGAACGCACATGACGCTGTCGAACGTTCACGATACGTTAAGTACGATGGCGGCATAGCACTCACTTTCACTCGTTGTGCTTGCCTTATTGGCACGCGCTCGGTGGTTTTGGGGAATTTAGCCGTAATTCACTCTTGTAACACGTGCAATTCCAATGCGCCCACGATACGGTCATCCTTTGATTTAGGGGAGCGTTGGACCAGTTGCATGTGCACCCTGTTCGGGCCCGGGCGGAGTGTAGCGGGCGCGATCGGAGCTTGGAGACGACCACCGCCAACTCTCTGCCAGTCGCTTACCCTCTGGTCGTTGAGTTGCACTGAGATCACGTCGTCGGCCTGCAAATTTTTCACCTCGATCTGCAACTGGAGCTGTACTTGCTCGGAGAATGTCTCGAGTACACGGATGGTGGCTGACAACGGCTTGTCCACCGGCAGCGCTTCGGGGAGCACGCAATGCAGCCAGTTGTACTGATAAGCCGACTCGGGACGGCCCCGATCGGCGGCAAAAAGGATATGACGCGCGTTGTCACGCAAGTTGGACGGTTTCCCCAATTGCTTCATCAATTCTGTCATGTACCGGCCGCTGTTCTCGCTATTGTTCTTGGCGTGCGGGAACCAGTTAAACAGATAAATGCCATCGGCCCCCTGCGCCCAATAGTTCAGTGCCAGTCCGGTGGCCAATTCGGCCGGGATCGGGCTGTATTTGCTGGGCCAACCGTACA
>Ga0310342_100002505_pt1 | contig 11818 bp, 6 predicted proteins | sample S15DNA20500_MG_FD_206155 | JGI IMG/M metagenome (GOLD analysis project Ga0310342, IMG submission 206155) | Marine microbial communities from station ALOHA, North Pacific Subtropical Gyre - S1503-DNA-20-500_MG | ecosystem: Environmental > Aquatic > Marine > Oceanic | place: Pacific Ocean: North... | reverse complement strand
TGGCGGCCTTCTTCTTGGTCGTTTTCTTGTCGACCTTCTTGTCGACCTTCTTGGCGGTCTTCTTGGTGGTCTTCTTCTTGGCCATCAGCCTCATTCTCCCAGACCGCATTTCACGTTCGGATTCCCCGCCGCGCAAGCGGCCGGGACCGGGCTAGGATATCATCTCCGACAGGATCGGACTACTCTCACCCCCCCCCCTCTTCCGCCAAGGAATCCCACTCGATGGGTCACCTGAAACACGCCAAACCGAAGGAAATCGGCATCGACGCCGATCGTCTTGAAACCGCCTACCGGCTGCTGCAGAAATGGACCACCGGGCCCGAGCCACCGGTCCCCGGGGGTGCGATTCTGGTCGGTCGGCACGGCCGGATCGTCCCGCCCCGGTTCTTCGGACGACAGGGACCCGAACCGGGTGCCGAACCGATCCGCGAGGACGGCCTGTTCCTGCTCGCCTCGATCTCCAAGCCCATCACCTACCTGGCCGGAATGCTGCAGGTCGAACGCGGTCAACTGAACCTCTCGGACCCCGTCAGCCGCTACATCCCCGACTTCGCTGCTCAACACAAGGAAGACACACTCGTCGAACACCTCTTCACTCACACCTCCGGCATGCCGGACATGCTGCCGGACAACGCTGAGTTGCGACGTAAACACGCGCCGCTGAAACGGTTCGTCCAAGGCGCCATCGGAGCCACTCCGGTCTTTGCCCCGGGAAGTGACCACAAGTACCAGAGCATGGGGACACTGGTGACTGCCGAGTTGGTACAGAGGCTGACCGGGCGACCGATTCGCGAGGTGCTCCGTCGCGAGTTGTTCGAGCCGCTGGATCTTGAGGACATCGCGCTGGGCAGCCGAGGGCTGGATCGACGACGACTGGTGAGAGTCGAGGTTCCCGACTACCAGATCGGGTCGGACTTCGGCTGGAACAGTCGCTACTGGCAGGAATTCGGGGCCCCCTGGGGAGGAGCATTTGCCTCGCCCGAGGACCTGGCGGTGATCTGCCAGTTGATGCTCGGAGACGGCCAGGTCCGAGGAACCCGGCTGTTGGCCCCGGCAACGGTCCGTTCGATGACCGAGAACCGCCTGGCCACGATGCCCGATATCAACTCGCGACTGGCTGCCACCCGACCGTGGGGCCTGGGATGGAAACTCAACCACCGTGGCACCTCGGGCAGTTGGGGCGATTCACTCGATGCCGACGTGTTCGGCCACACCGGGGCGACTGGAACAATGTGCTGGATGGACCGCCGACGCGACGCTTTCTGCATCCTGCTGACCAGCGCCATCCGTTCGAAGGCGCCCTGGCGGCTCGTCCACCTCTCCAACGCCGTCTCCGCAGCCATCATCTAGACAGGTCACCGAAATCAGCCGCAACGAACTTCCCTGAAACTTCGGAAACGAAATAACCAGAAAAGTTTATCCAACCGGAGTAACTCGTCCGATCAATAGAACCAGCATCCGTGTCTTTGCGCGGGGTTTCTCGTACGCGGTTCGTACGCAACTGAGGAGAGTTGGTTCATGCGACGGTTACAAACATGGGCACTGTTGGTCACTCTGGTAATGGCCACATACAGTACGAGTTCAGCGGGACTGCCATCGTTCCGGGAACTGTTTGGGAGTAAAAGAGCCAAGGCCAAGGCCGAGGCCGAGACCCCCACCACGGCGCAGGCCGCAAAGGCCTACAACACGAAAATGGCCGAGTCGATTGCCTCGGCGCTGCGAGCTGCGGGCCTAAGCGGATACGACATTCAGATTCGCTTCCAGGCCGGCAAGGTCGCGTTGACCGGGACAATCGCCGACACGGGCCAGAAGGCCGCGGTGACCAGGGTGGTGACCGGGGTCGGCGGCGTCCAGGTGGTCGACAACCAGTTGAAGGTGATTCCGGTCCAACCGGTTACGGCTCCAACGGCCATCAAGCCAACGGCCATCAAGCCAACGGCCATCAAGCCAACGGCCACCAAGCCGGCCGTCCGGCCTGCCACCTTCACTGCACCGCCTGCGGCAACTCCAGCCGACAGGCTCGCCAATCAGAAGAAGGCCGAGCAGATCGCCAGGGCACTGGGGGCGGCTCGGTTGAGCAGCTACGACATCGAGATCCGGTTCCGACAGGGAACCGCTCAACTGGCCGGCACGGTCAATTCCCCGCAGGAACGGGCCTACGCCGAGCAGATCACCGCAGCGGTTCCGGGTGTGAAGCGGGTCGAGAACCAGCTGGCACTCGGCCGTCGACCGTCTGGAATCCAGCCGGCAGCCTACCAGCCGGCCGGCCAGGCTCCTCCCGGACCCGGTCCGGCCCCCGGACCTGGTCCGGCGACACCCGGAGCGGGCCCGGCGATGCCGGCTCCGCCCAGTTACGGACACCCCGGTGGTGCCAACTCCAACGTCGTCTACAACATGCCCAACATGCCCAACTACGCCTGGCCCAGTTACGCCGCCTACCCCAACTACAGCCAGGTCTCTTATCCCGAGCAGTACAGTGCCAGTGCCTGGCCGTACATCGGACCGTTCTACCCTTACCCCCAGATCCCGATGGGCTGGCGACAGGCTCAACTCGAATGGGATGACGGCCACTGGAGCCTCAACTTCCGTCCGCGGACGGACAAGTGGTGGTGGTTCCTCAACCCCGAGAACTGGTAGGAGATCGGGTCGCCGACCGGAAATCGACGTATCTCCCCCCGTCCGGGGGGGGCGTTCCACAGAGAAGCGGAGCCTGTGCAGGGAACCTCGAGATGACACGGAACAAACGACTTGCCTTGCTCATGACGCTGGCCCTGGCCTGCTCGGTGAGCAGTGGATGTTACATCTTCAACGGCGTTGTGGCCGTAATCCTCGATGGAGCGAAGTTCTTCGTGACCACGCCGCTCATCCCGGTCAGTCCGTACTTCAGCGAGATGATCGAAGATACCTATCACGAGGAAGAGCGTTACGGCAAGGTGCCGGTGCTCGATCCGGTCGAGGGCGAAAACGCTCCGCTGTACTGCCTGGATCCTCCGTCGGAGGACGAGGTGATTCGGTCGCTGCCCGACCAGGCCTCCGGGGGCTACGCGTTCCTGGCCGAGACGACCCGGAACAACGTGAAGATCGTCGTCGAGTTGATCGTCGACCGGATCGATCCGTGCCGGTTCTACCCGATGGTCGGACCGGCCAAGCTGCACCACTGCCACTACAAGGCCACGGTGTACTACGACAAGACAATCCGGTCTCACTGGCCGGTGCCGTTCACCAACACCGATGCCACCAAGGACGTGGTCTATGTGGACCACGACCACCTGATCCGTTGTGCCGGACCTCCGACACCGCGTTGATCCCGCGGCACAGGGACACCCATTGACCACCACGAGCCCGACGAGGCAACCGCTCTCGCCGGGCTTGTGCTTGATGGGTTCGCCGCGAGGCGGCTACCATGTCGGTGGAGACCGGTTGTGGGGCGTGACGGGGAGACGGTGGGCCACTCCCGAAAACCGCAGCCGTGTCCGAGTTCCCGCCCCGTCGAACCGACCGTTCATGCGCCACTCGCCACCCCGTCCGGCCTCGAAACTGGGTCTCGCCCTGCTCACGGCGGTGCTCGTTGCATCCGTCGCGCTGGCATCCCGACCGGTCTTCGCCCAGGCCACCGCCGATGACAACTACCGGCTGGGGTTGGGGCACTACAAGCAGAAGAGGTGGCCGCTGGCGGCCGAGCACCTTCGGGCCTACATCAAGGTCCGTCCAAAGGGTTCCAAGGCAGCCTCGGCCCGCCTGCTGCTGGGCGTCTCGCTGACCCATCTCAAGAAGTACACCGAGGCCCGCGTCGAACTCAGGCGGTTCACCGTCGACTTCCCCAAGGACCCCAACCAACCGGAGGCCCTGTTCCGGATCGCCGAGTGCAGTTACCTGCTGGAGGACTGGGCCACTGCATCGGCAGGATTGAAGACCTACCTGAAGGCCTCGCCCAAGCACCCGCTCCGCGATTGGGGCCAGTTCTACCTTGGCGACGCGCTGGTCCAGCAGAAGAAGTTCACTGAGGCCCGGACGGTTTACCGGGGTTCGCTGGCCGAGTTCCCCAAGGGGCGGCTGATCAACGAGGTGCGGTTCGGATTGGGCATCTGCTGCGAGCGCAGCGGACAAGCCGACGAGGCTCGAAGAATCTACAACGCCCTGGCCACCGACAAGACCTCCCGGCACGCCGACAAGGCGCTCTCACAACTCGGATCACTCGAATTCAATGCCAAGCGGTTCAGCGAAGCGGCCCTGGCCTGGGACCGGCTGGCCAGGGACTTCCCCAAGAGCCCCCAGGCAGCCGCGGCGCAGCTCAACGCCGGTTACGCCCGCTTCCAGCTGGAACAGTACGCCGAGGCGATCTCGAGTTTCCAGGCGGCGCGACTCCGCCCCGACCAGGCTGCCGAGGCGGATTACTGGCGGGGCGTGAGTTTGAAGGCGTTGGACCGGACCGACGAGGCGATCAAGGCATTCCGGCAGGCCGAGACCGGCAAGCCCGGCACGAACCTGGCGCGAGACATCCAGTTCCAGTGGGCTGACACCGAGTTCCGTGCCGGACGGTACTCCCAGGCGGCCGGCCGCTTCCAGGGTGTCGTCACACGCTGGCCCAGGCACCCCGCCGCTGACCAGGGACTGCTGTTCGCCACCGAGTCGATGCTGCTGGCTGCCGAGGAAATCAGCGAACCGGTCCCCCGGAAACGGACTCTCGACCAGGCCCAGAAACTGGTCGACCGATTCGAACGTGAGTACCCCAAGAGCCAGTTGGCGACACGACACCGGTTGCAGGCCGGACGACTGAAGGTGGCTCGCGGGGGAGACGCCAACCTCAAGGCCGCCCAGACGCTCTTTCGCACCGCAATTGCCCAGGGCGGGTCGGAAACGATCCGCAACCGGGCCAGGTACCAACTGGCACGGGTCGGCAGCCGACTGGGCGACGACCGACTGGTCCTGAACACCCTCCGCCCCATCCTCGCCTCGATCAAAGACTCGAACCGGCCCGGCGAATTCGACGACGCGCTGGTGCTGGCGGCCTCGAGTTTCCTGGCCAACAAGCAGCACAAGCCCGCAGGCGACGCCGCCGAGAAGTACCTCAAGAAGCACCCCAGGGGGCCCCTGGCCGCCGATGCCCTGGCGGTGCTGGCCGAATCGAAACAACGGCAGGGCCTGACGGCCAACTCGGACCTCGCCCTGACCCGGCTGGCCAACGGCTTCGGCAGCAAGCCGATCTACGCTCAGACGGTTCGACGGATGGCCGAATCATCCTACGCGGCAAAGGACTACCGGCGATCCGACCGGCTCTTCGGCCACCTGGTGGCCCTGGGTCCCCGCTCGCCCTTCCACGCCGCGGGGCTCTCGGGCCGAGGCTGGAGCCTGTTCGAATCGAAGAAGTACTCCGAGGCGGCCTCGATCTTCGGACGGGTGGTGGCGTTGCATCCCCGGGACAAGCTGGCTGCCGAGGCGGCCTACAAGGTGGCCGAGTGTTACGAGAAGGCGAATGACGCCGAGAAGGCGGCCGAAGCCTACCGGATCGCCACCAAGACCTATCCGGACAGTTCGTTCGCCTTCCTGGCCGCACGTCGAGCCGCCCGGCTGCTGGCTCTTGACAAGAAGACCACCCAGGCCGACACCGCCTACAGCGCACTGCTGAAACAATTCCCCAAGGCCAAGGACCGCGACGGGCTGCTCTTCGAATGGGCCGGGATGCACGCCGACGCCGACGACTTCAAGAAGGCCGACGTGCTCTACAAGCAGTTGATCCAGGAACACCCCCGCAGCCGTCACGTCACCGCCGCACGCTTCAGCCTGGCCGAAAGTGATCTCCTCGCCGGACGACTTGTCCAGGCCCAAACCACATTCCTGCAGGTCGCCCGCTCGCAGACCGGAGACGACGAAGTCCGCCAGGACGCCCTGTTCCGCCTGGTGGGGATTGCCACTGAGGGGAAGCAGTGGAAGCAGGTCCGTGAGCACGGCAAGGCGTTGAGAACGCGGTACCCTCAGAGCCGACACGGCTGGGAGGTTCGCTTCCAACTCGGGCAGGCCGCACTGCATCTGCGAGACTACCAGGCGGCACAGGCGGAATTGAACGCGGTCCTGTCGCAAATCCGCAACGATCAGGTCACCCAGGCCGCCTGGTTCGACGAGGCCTGGGTGCTGCTGGCCGAAACGCGGTTTCGAACCCGTGACTACGACGGACTCGCCCGCACGGTCAGCGATTTCCGACGTGCCCGGCCCCGTTCCAAGGTGCTCTACAAAGCCGACGAAGTGCTCGGCCGAGGACTGCTCAAGAAACCCCGCCCCGACTTCACGGCCGCCCGCGAGGCGTTCAGACGCGTCATCGGTTCGACCGAAGGTCGCAAGACCAAGACCGCCGCCCGCAGCCACCTGCAGATGGCCGATTCGTTCTACGTCCAGAAGAACTTCCGCGAAGCCAAGAAACAGTTCCTGGCCGTGGAGATCCTGTACAAGTACCCCGACATCCAGGCCCCGGCGTTGTTTCAAGCCGCCGCCTGCCAGGAGCAGCTCAGGGAATTCGCCGACGCCGTGAAGACTCTCGAGTTGTTGACCCGGAAGCACCCCGGCAGTTCATTCGCTGCGATGGCCAAGAAACGACTGCCCCGAATCCGACGGCTGGCCGGCTCATGATCCGTTCCCCATCGACCTTGCGGCGGCTCGAAACCGACCGGCAGCCGGATCCTGCAGCCGCCGGATCGTCGCGATGCTGGATCCGGCCTCTGCTGCCGGTCATCCTGCTGGTGCTCGTCGGCGGCGTGGTCGCGGCCCAGGACGGTTCGTTGGAATCCGGTGACACCGTCCCGACGGCGGCCCCTCCACCGGCGACTTCCTCCACGGACGCCAGCGTCAGCATGCCAACCGACCCGATCGGCATCATGAAGCAGTTGGGCTGGATGGGATGGGCATTCCTGGCTCCCTTCGCCGCGGCCACGCTGATCGCGGTGTGGTTCAGCGTCGAACGGCTGGTGGTGCTGAAACGCAACCGGGTGATCCCCAAGCCGTTCGTCGAGCGGTTTCTCGAGCACCTCCACCAGGGCAAACTCGACCGTGACAGCGCGTTGAAGCTGTGCCAGCAAAGCGACAGCCCGGTCGCCGCCGTGTTCGCCCACGGCATCCGCAAGTGGGGCAAGTCGAGCGTCGAGGTCGAACAGGCGATCATCGATGGAGGCGAACGGCAGGTCAGCGAACTGCGGGCTCACCTCAGGGTCCTCAACGGCGTCGCCACCGTGACTCCGTTGCTGGGACTGCTGGGGACCGTGCTGGGCATGATCCAGGCATTCAACGACATCGCCGCGGCCGGCTCGATGGGAAAAACCGAGCAGTTGGCCGTGGGCATTTCGCTGGCATTGCTGACGACCGCCGGCGGCCTGTTGATCGCCATCCCCACGCTGATCATGTACATGTTCCTCTCGGGGCGTGTCGACACGCTGGTGATGGAAATGGACTACCTGGCTCAGAGCGTGGTGCAGTCGATCTCGGCCGAAGCACTCGGCTCGCAGCCGCGGAGACGTCGAGGATCCGGCGGCGGTTCCAAGCAGGCGGTCTGACTCGACTCCAGTCCCTCGCTTGGGACTGGTCGATCCCGGTCTCATCTTGACCGGCAGCAGGCGGAACCCTATCTTCCCGCCGCCTCAGCAGATTCTCTCACTTCACACTCACTTCCCCTGCACTTCCAACACCCCGTCGTGTCACTTCCCGACGTGGCCTCGCGCCTGGGGTCCGTTGTCAGCGACGGGATCTCGGCGTATTGCGCCAACGGAGCCTCACGGATGAACTCCCCTCGACGCCATCACCGATCCCACCCTGCCGGTCGGGACAGCTTGAAACCGGGTCGCTGCCTGGTGCTGGCCACCGCCTGCCTGTTGACGGCCATCGGATGCCGCGGCCCCGGGTTCATCAATCCCGGCAACAGCTGGTGGCCCGACTCGTGGAACTGGTCGAGTCGATCTCAGAGTCCCGGTGACGCAGCCGGCTCGAAGAAATCGGACGCGGACCGGGTTCCATCGGAAGTCGGCGACTACGTTTCGATCAGCGGACTGAGCATGATCACACTGGAAGGGGTCGGGCTGATCACCGGCCTGGACGGAACCGGTGGGGACCCCAAGCCATCGCCGTTCCGGATGGCACTGCTCAAGGACATCCAGCGGCGAGACGTCCCCAATCCCAAGGCACTGCTTCGGTCGCCTCGCACCGCCCTGGTCATCGTGCGGGCCTACCTGCCGCCGCTGATCCGCAAGGGGGAGTCGTTTGATGTCGAGGTCAGGCTGCCGCCGGGCAGCGAGGCCACCAATCTCAACGGGGGCTGGCTGATGGAGGCCGACCTCTCCGAACGAGCTCTCGTCCCCGGGGAAGGAGTGCTCTCCGGCCACATCTTCGCACGCGCCAAGGGTCACGTCCTGATCTCTCACGGTGAAGGGGAAGTCGATGAACTCGCCGGGGTCGTCCGTCGTGGCCGGGTGCCCGGCGGCGGAATCTCTCGTCGTGACCGCGACCTGACGGTGGCACTCAAGAACCGTTACCGCAGCGTGAGAATGGCGAAGCGGATCGCCGACCGGATCGGCACCCGGTTTTACGCGTACAACCGGCACGGGGTCCGCGAACCCCTGGCCAATCCCAAAACCGACCGCACGATCGTGCTGAAGGTCCATCCCAAGTACCGAGACAACTTCCCGCGGTACCTGCAGGTGATCCGCAAGATCGCCATGCGCGAGGACGACGTGTCACGACAGGTGCGGATGCAACAACTCTCGAGCCAGCTCGAAACACTCGCCTCGGCTCGTGAGACCGCCCTGTTGCTGGAGGCGATCGGACCCAAGGCGATCCCGTTCCTCAAACCCGCATTGGGCCACAAGGACCTCGAGGTCCGCTTCCACGCCGCCACCGCACTGGCCTACCTCGACGACAACTCCGGAGCTGCCGTGTTGGCCGAGGCGGCCAGGCACGAGCGGGCCTTCCGGGTCTACGCGCTGGCCGCCCTGAGCACACTCGAAGACGCTCCGTCGCAACTGCTGCTCCGGAAACTGCTCAAGCCCCTGGTGATCTGTGACACGGACGGCTGTTCGCATCGGGGCAGCCCGATCGAAGGCCCCTGCCCACGCTGCCAGGCCGCCGGACGGTTGAAACAGAGTGCCGAACTGCAGTACGGAGCCTTCCGGGCCTTGTGGACCCGGGATCGACTCGATCCGACCATCCGCGGAGAAAAAATCCGTGACCTGTTCACTCTGCACGAGGTCCAGTCGAGCGGTCGCCCGCTGATCCACCTGACCCAGTTGCAGCGCCCCGAGATCGTGTTGTTCGGAACCGACCAGCAACTCAGAACCCCGCTGGCCATCCAGGCCGGCAACCACATCTGGATCAACTCCCAATCCGGCTCGCCGACGGTCACCATCAGCCGCTACCAGGTCGGACGCCCCCCAATCCGTCGGACCGTATCGACCCGGGTCGCCGACGTGATCCGGGCGACCGTCGAACTGGGAGCCTCCTATCCCGACATCGTCCAGATGCTCGTCCAGGCCCAACGCCAGCAGAACGTGGCGGGCCAGATCGCCATCGACTCGGTGCCTCGAACCGGCCGTGTCTTTTTCCGGGGCGGTGATCCGAAGACCGGGACACGCACCACGCTTGGCTCGGCCAACAGCACCCCCAACCTCTTCTCGACGATGCGATCGAATACTGCACCCGGATCCGCCGGAACAGCGGATTCGAGCAAGGATCAGCAGGAGGTGACTCCGGCGGAGACCGACCCAGAGCAGGACGACCAGAAGAACGTATCGCGCGAGGAGACCGGGGGAGCAGCCAGCCTGGCCGATCGCCGAGACACCGACAAAGTGCCCGAACCCGAAACTCGATCACAGGACGACTCGGGATCTCGGTTCCCGTTCCTGGAGAAGCTCTTCCGCTAACCCCCCGGATGCTCCAGTCTCTCGACCTTTTCGGCTTCAAGAGCTTCGTCGACCGTACGCGGTTCGACTTCGATCCCGGGATCACCGGGATCGTCGGGCCCAATGGCAGCGGCAAGAGCAACGTCGTCGACGCGATCAAGTGGATCCTCGGCGACCAGAGCCCCAAGAGTATGCGGGGCGAGGAGATGACCGATGTCATCTTCAACGGAGCCTCGGGGCGAAAGTCGGCTGGCTTCGCCGAAGCCAACCTGACGTTCAACAACGAGAACCAGCTGCTGCCGATCGAATCAACCGAGGTGCAGATCGGACGGAGAATCTGGCAGAACGGGGACAGCGAGTACCTGATCAACGGCACAACCAGCCGGCTGAAAGACATCCGCAACCTGTTTCTGGGCACCGGAAGCACCGCCTACAGCATCATCGAACAGGGTCGTGTCGACGCCATCCTGCAGGCCAACCCCAGCACCCGCCGGACGGTGTTCGAGGAAGCCGCCGGGATCAGCCGCTACAAGGCCCGACGGATCGAGGCTCTCAGAAAACTCGAACGGGTCGGACAGAACCTGCTGAGGCTGACCGATATCGTCGACAAGGACGAGGTCCAGCTCAACTCGACCCGGAACCAGGCACAGAAGGCGGCGACGTACCGGAGAATCTCCGAGGAACTCAAGACATGGTGGATCGGGCTGGCCGCCGACGACTACCGGCAACACTCAGAACGTCTCGCCAAGATCGAGAAGACCGTCTCGGACTTCGCCACCCAGGTCACCGAACTCGAAACACGGAAGCGAGAATCCGAACGGGTGCTCTCGGGAATCAACCGGGACACCAACTCGCTCGATGACCGCATCCGCCGGCTCGAGAGCCGCAGGGGCAGTGAACGCGAGCAGATCGCGGGGTTGGAAGCGACCGTCGAACACCAGCGTCGACGCGGTGAAGAACTCGACGGCGATCGACTCGAACTGACCCGCATTGCCTCGAGACTCTCTCAGCGGTTCGGAGAGGCCGAGCGGCTGGGAGAGCATGCCGAGGTGGAGCTCGAGGAATTCGCCGGGGCCTTCGACGAAGCAACTCGGAACCGCGATTCGGCCGCTGCGGAACTCGAAACGATCAACCGGCAGATCGAACTCGACCGCGGGAGACTCGAGACGATCCGGCGGACCGAGCTGGAACAGGCCCGCATCGTCGCCGCCTGCCACGAGAAGGTGACGGGACTGGAAAGCCGGCTGGGGACGCTGGAGATTGAACAGGGTGAAACCGCCGATCAACTCGAACAACTCGCCGGGCTCTGCGCCGCGTGCCGGCGAGAACACGAGTTGCTGCAATCGCGCGTGGCCGAGGTGAAGCAAGACCTCGAGGCGATCAACAACAACGTGGCCGCGGCGCAACAGATCCACAACGGCCTGCTGGCTCAACAGGACGAAGCCGTCAAGGAACTCTCCGCCACCCGTGAACGACGCAGTGGCCACCAGGCTCGCATCGGGGTGCTCGAGAAACTCGAACGACGACAGGAAGGCATCGGACTGGGAGTCCGAGAGATCCTGCAACGGGCTCACACCTCCGACCAGTCCCCCTGGAACCTGATCCGAGGCAGCGTCTCGGACCTGCTCGAAGTCGCCCTTGAACGTGCACCGTTGGTCGACGTGGCACTGGGAGAGTCCGCTCAGTGGATCGTCATCGATCAACTCGCACCGCTGGGAGACTACCTGCTTGAACACACCAGCCGGCTCACCGACCGGGTCGGATTTCTCGCCGCCGATGCTCCCGAGACATCTGACTCACACGCATCACCGGACCTCTCCAATCAACCCGGTGTGCTCGGTCCGGTCGCCGACGGGGTGCAGGCGATCGGCGGAAACGAGTGGCTGATCGAACGGCTGTTGGCCAACTCCTGGATCGTCAACACTCTCGCCGATGCCCTGAGACTG
>Ga0310342_100002503_pt1 | contig 11822 bp, 10 predicted proteins | sample S15DNA20500_MG_FD_206155 | JGI IMG/M metagenome (GOLD analysis project Ga0310342, IMG submission 206155) | Marine microbial communities from station ALOHA, North Pacific Subtropical Gyre - S1503-DNA-20-500_MG | ecosystem: Environmental > Aquatic > Marine > Oceanic | place: Pacific Ocean: North... | reverse complement strand
AGGCACTGGAACATCTGAGCAAAGGAAACGCATCCCTCGACAATAATCTTGAGGTTGCCTACGAATTGGCCAAGCTTTATCAGGATCTCGGTCAATTTGAGGAAGCAGAACAAAGCTTTGTGCGCTTATTGAAGTTGTATGAAAAACCTAGCGATAGTTATTCCGCTGGTGAATTGAAGAATAGAAGCATCTTTCTAACGCATCTCGGACTTATATCGCAACAGCTTGTGAAGTATGAGAAAGCCGCGGGCTATTTCCAGGAATTACAGAGATTAGGCAAGAAATACCGGAGCCATGCAGATAAAAAACTACAGAAGCTGGGGAAAGAAAATCAAAACCGAGCCACGGTTTTCATGATTACTCTCTACCGCGGGTCCAGGCGAATTCCTCAAGCACTCTCCACCTGTAAGGCGGCCAAGCAAGCTGATCCGTCGCTGATTGTTAGAGCCCTTTGCGCTGATGTTTTGGCCGAAATTGGTGATCCTGAGCAGGGATTGCAAGAGCTGGAAGCCCTACTACAAGGTAGTAAGAAAGACATCGAGGTCTATCATTATATTCTGCAGATTTATCAAAGGGAGAAACGCTATAAGGACGCTGAGACAAAACTTTATGAAGCAGAAGAGTATTTCGACAATGAAGAATCCTTTTACTTCATGCTGGGCGCGTTGCAGGAGAGGCAAAAAGAATTTGATAAAGCCGCAGACACCTTCAGAAAAGTAATCGACCTAGATCCTAAACATGCTTCAGCCCTGAACTACCTCGGCTACATGTGGGCCGAGCAAGGTGTACGGCTTAATGAGGCCCTGGATTTAATTAAGAAGGCGGTTGCTTTAGAACCAAACAACGGAGCCTATCTGGATAGTTTGGGCTGGGTCTATTTTAAATTGGATCGGATCAAGGAGGCAGAACTTTATTTGGTGCGTGCCTTGGATCGAGTGCGTAGGGACCCCACGATTCACGAGCATTTAGGTGACCTGTATTATAAAAAGGGTGATTACCAAGAAGCTCGTTTAGCTTGGCAACGATCCATCTCTTATGGTCAAGATGAAGACGAAACACTTAAGGTCAAAAAGAAAGTAACGGATTTAGAAACGAAGCTGGTCTTATCCTCGAAAGAAAAATAGGCTAACAAGGCTATCTTCGATGGTTACAGTCCAATCTCGGTGGATTGGACTTTTTTTGTGCACGATTTTAGCTCAATAGTTCATGAAATCAGTGCTTATTAAGCTACGAAGTTATGCCAAAGTTAATCTGGGCCTCCACATTCTGGGAAAACGGACGGATGGATACCACGAGATTCGCACTGTTTTTCAGGCCATTGACCTTCATGATACGTTGGAGATTTGGATCATAGATGGTTGTGATCTTGAGTTTGAAAGTAACGTTAGTGAATTAAGTAAACGTGACAATCTGGTCATCAGGGCGATCCAAGCTGTTAGTCGCTATACGGGAGTGAAGGCCAATTTTGCTGTTCGGCTGGAAAAAAGCATTCCGATGGGTGCCGGTTTGGGTGGTGGAAGCAGTAATGCCGCTGCTACGGTCATGGGGCTGGATCAGCTTCTCAACTTGAGAATGTCCAAGCAGGACTGGTTTAAAATTGGCAGTCAGCTAGGTGCAGATGTCCCATTTTTTTTCGTAGGAGGCCGGGCTCTTGGTTTGGGTAGAGGTTCGGAGGTTTATCCGCTGCAGGACACAGTCCCTTGCTACACGCTGATTGTTGTTCCATCCCGGCCGATGCCAACCGCGGAGGCCTTTCGGCGTTTGCGGTTGACAAGCCTGGTCAACAAAAGTAAGATTCCGGTTTTCTGTCCAGCCATCTTAGAAAGCTTGGAATCAGGAGATAAGCTGGAAAATCAGTTTGAATCAGTAATTTTTCAATGGCAGCCTGAACTTAAGCACCTGAAGGAGAAGCTGCTAAAATCGGGCGCCAAACGGGCTGGCCTCACAGGGAGCGGCTCAGCTTTGGTGGGTCTTTTCCCTTCTAAAAGGGCACTGAGTCGGGCTCAGCGGGCCCTCGAGGGTGAAGATGTCCGGCTCATAGTAACGCGGACCATGACTCGGGAACAATATAAGAATTCCCTTGTCGAATGTCTCCACCAGGCAACGAGATGATGGGGCGTCGTCAAGTGGTAAGACACGGGTCTTTGGCACCCGCATTCGGAGGTTCGAATCCTCCCGCCCCAGCCAACTGTTTTTCCGACGACCTTGTTTTTAGTTAGAAGAAAGTTTTAACTGCAGAACTCAGAGGTGAAGCTCTTGACGAATGACATCAAGATCTTTACAGGAACCGCTCATCGTGCTCTGGCCGAAGAGATTGGTCAGTCGCTCGAAGTTCCCTTGGGTAAAGCTTCTATCTCGCGATTTAGCGATGGAGAATGTTATTTCCAAATTCTTGAGAATGTTAGGGGTGAAGATGTTTTCGTCATCCAGCCTACGTGCCCGCCGGTTGACCGCAGTCTGATGGAGTTACTATTAATGATCGATGCTTTCAAGAGGGCGTCAGCGCAACGGATTACTGCCGTTCTTCCCTACTTTGGCTACGCCCGCCAAGATCGCAAAGACAAACCTCGAGTTCCTATCTCAGCTAAGTTAGTGGCGGACGTATTATCCACAGCAGGAGCTAGTCGGGCTCTTACCATGGATCTACATGTGCCTCAGATCCAAGCTTTTTTTGATATTCCGGTTGATCACCTTTTCGCAGCTCCGGTAATGATTGAGTATTTCCAAAAGGATCAATTGACAGACTTGGTAGTGGTTTCTCCAGATGCAGGAGGCACGGAGAGAGCACGTGCCTACGCGAAGAAGTTAAATGCAACCCTGGCAATCATTGACAAAAGGCGGGTTAAGTCCAATGAGGCAGCAGTGGTTAATATCATTGGTGAAGTTAGGGGAAAGACAGCTCTGGTGGTGGATGACATGGTAGACACTGCCGGCACTCTAGTCAAATCGGCACAGGCACTGGTCAGTCAAGGGGTTAAAAAAGTGTATGCTTGTTGCACTCATCCGGTTCTTTCAGGTCCAGCTACCCAGCGAATTGCCGAGTCGTGCTTGACCGAAATCGTTGTGGCAAATACGATTCCCTTGTCGCCTAATGCCGAGGGGTGTCAAAAGATTAAAGCCTTGAGCGTGGCGAAGCTCTTGGGACAAGCGATTCGATCAATTCACGAGGAAAGTTCGGTAAGTTCCTTATTCATTTAAAAGCTTATCAAATAAAGAAAGAGCAATCTTATGAAGTCATTCCATATCGCCTCAGAATTAAGGTCGAGCCGCGGTAAGAATGCGTCTCGCAGGCTGCGCAGCTTGGGGAAGATTCCTGCCATTCTGTATGGTCAGAAAGAGGAGTCTCTTTCCTTGAGTTTGGATCCAAGAAACCTACAGGCTATTTTACACTCGGCCTCAGGCCACAATACGATTTTCTCTCTCGAGGTTAAAGATCGAGGTACGACCAGTGTGATGATGAAAGATTGGCAGTTTGATCCGATCAAGGAGACTCTACTCCATGCAGACTTACTGAGGATCGCGATGGATAAGGTGCTGCAAATTGATGTCCCTATCGTAGCGGTGGGTCTCGCCAGAGGAGTGAAGGATCAAGGGGGGATTCTTGAGTTGGTACTCCGGCAACTGGAGATTCAGTGCTTGCCGACAGAAATCCCAGACCATATTTCCGTTGACGTCTCTGATTTAGAGATTGGTTCCAATGTCCGGGTCTCTGATTTACTTGTGGATTCGAAGCTAAAAGTCTTATCCGATTCCGATTTGGTAGTGGCGCATGTCATCGCCCCGAAGGAAGAGCAAGAGGAGGAAGTTGGTCTAGTGGAGGGAACGCAAGAGAAATCTGCTGAGCCTGAAGTTATCAAGAAGGGTAAAGGCGAATTGGAAGAAGGGGCTGGTGCAACCCCGACTGAGGAGGAGAAAGGGAACTAGGCCGGTATGGTCAACAGAACGCCTTTTCTCCCTGGATCGCAAATGAAGATCATTGTCGGGCTAGGCAACCCAGGGAAACGCTATGACGACACGCCGCATAATGCAGGTTTTGCCGTTGTAGACCAGCTTGCATACGAGGGACAGAGTATCTGGGAATCCAACGATTGCTTGGCTTTGGTGGCTACAGTATGGTTAAGCGGAGTGTCCTTATTACTGGCCAAACCACAAACCTACGTCAACCTGAGTAGTCGATCGGTCAGCTTGTTGTTGTCTGAGTACCGAGTGCCTATTGACGATCTGGTTGTCGTCTGCGATGATCTAGTCCTACCCTTTGGCCATATCCGCATCAAAGCTAGGGGAGGGGATGGTGGGCACAACGGCCTCAAATCAATCGTAGAGACCTTAGTGACCCAGGAATTTACTCGGGTGCGACTGGGCACAGCACCCGGACATGAGGTCGTAGATGCATCCGAGTATGTTATTTCTCCCATCCCTAAGGAATGGGCTGAGCCTTTTGATCAAATGATCGTCAAAGGGAAAGAGGCGGTGGAATGTATTTGCTTGGCTGGCGTCAGCACAGCGATGAACCGGTTCAATTAGATGATTGTGGAACTGATTCATTCGTCATAAGTCAGCCTCCGCAATTGATATGGAAATTCTAGGAGCAAAGGTCAATGAGACGGTATGAAATCATGTTTATTCTTCATCCTTCCTCAAGCGAGGCAGAGATAGAGCAATTTTCAGGACAAATGGAGGAAGTAGTAACAACCTTTCGCGGGGAAGTTCATAAACTTGACCAATTGGGCAAGAAGAAGCTTGCCTATTCGATTGAAAAGTTGAAGGAAGGATACTACCTTCTTTTTGATATCAACGGAACTGGGGAATGTATAAAAGAGTTCGAGCGACGATTAAAAGTAACTGATCGAGTCCTCCGATACTTGACCGTTCGGGTGGACGAAAGCTTAAAGTGCGCCGAGAAGATCAAATCCGCTCGAGTTAAAAAAAAGGCACGGCGACCTAGTAGTGTAACTAAGTCTGAAGCAACTGCTCCAGCAGTCTAGCTAGTTCTCTGGCTGTCAATGAGTGAAAACTTTATCTGACAGTTTCCATTATGCTTTAAGGAGTAATTGAGATGCCGATTAGCCGAAGGTCTGCTCGTCCAGGAGAGAAGCCGAGAAGAGGTCCGAGAAGACACTTTATCCGGCGAAAAAAGGTGTGCCGGTTTTGCGCCGAGAAAATTGACTATATTGACTACAAAGATACTCGTTTGCTGTTTGCCTTCGTTCCTGAACGAGGCAAAATATTGCCTAGGAGAATTTCTGGTGTTTGCGCGCCCCATCAGCGTAAACTGATGGAGGCTCTCAAGCGAGCCCGCAATATTGCCTTGCTACCTTTTGCGACGGGGTAAATCCTAGTTCAAGAGAGCGCTGATTTTTCTATCATCGTCTTCTCTGCGGACTATAAGAACTGAGGGAGTGAGTTTTCAATGGAAGTTATACTAAGAGAGCGAATTGAGAAGCTCGGCGATCGTGGAGATGTGGTTGAGGTTAAGGCTGGTTATGCTCGCAATTTCTTGCTACCTAACCGGAAGGCGGTTTTGGCGAGCCCTTACAACGTGCGCCAAGTGGAGCAAGAAAAAACTGCAGCGGTTCGACGCGAGGCGATTGAGAAGAACGAAGCAGAGTTGTTAGCCCAGCAGGTTTCACAGGTGACGCTTCAGTTTACTCGTAAGGTTGGAGAACACGAGGTTCTGTATGGATCAGTGACCGCTGTAGAAATAGCTGAGGCGTTGGCAGAGAAAGGTTTTAAAATTGACAGACGTAAGATTGAGCTAGAAGAATCTATCAAATCCTTGGGCCAGCATGATGTCGCTATCAGACTCCATCGAGAAGTAACCGCAGTTTTCAAACTTGAGGTCCTCAAGGAGGAGTAGGGAGACTCCTGCACCTAGCCCGCAGGGAGTGTTTGCTCCAACAGGACTTAAACCAATGGTTTCCACCTAGCAACTTTCAACCGGTTCTCACCGATCCTGATCCATGCCTGCCGACATCACCCTAGAAAAAGGTCTTCCTCAGAATCTGGAGGCCGAGCGGTGTGTTCTGGGAGCCATCCTCCTGGACAACGAGCTGGTTAACCAGGCGATTGAGTTCCTTGTAACTCAAGACTTTTATCTGGGGAGTCACCAGGTGATTTTCCAGCACATGATCTCGCTGGTCGAAAACTCCACGGCCATCGACTTCGTGACTTTGACCGAGTCCATTCGCAGTCATAACCAGCTGGAAGAAATTGGTGGCGTCTCTTTTATTTCCTCCCTTATTGACGGTGTTCCTCGACTAACTAACATTGAATACTACGCGCGGATTGTCCAAGAGAAGTCCACCCTTCGTAGTCTGATTAAGCGCTCCAGCGAAATCATCACTTCCTGCTACGAGCACCAGGACAACGTGGAGAGCGTGTTGGACAACGCGGAAAGAGCAATTTTTGATATTGCCGAGTCCAAGATCCGTGCAGGCTTCGTGAGCATTAGTGATCTAGCAAAGACCAGCTTAAAAAAAATTGAATTAGCGGCCAGTCAACGGCAAATGGTCACCGGTATTCCGTCGGGGTATACTGAATTCGATAACCTTACTTCAGGGTTCCAACCAGCCGACTTGATAATATTAGCCGCCCGACCCTCCATGGGTAAGACGGCCCTAGCGCTCAATATTGCTGCTCACGCCGCCCTGGCCTCCAAGAAAAGCGTCGGTGTGTTCAGTCTAGAAATGGTAGGAGATCAATTACTGCTAAGAATACTGTGTGCAGAGGCTCGGACTGATGCACATCGGCTGCGCACCGGGCGCCTCACTAAGGAGGAGTGGAGTAAGATAGCTGGGAAGCTTGGTGAATTATCGGGAGCCCCCATTTTCATCGACGATAGCGCCGGCATCAGCCTGCTCGAGATGAGGGCAAAAGCCAGACGTCTGAAAGCAGAGAGTGGACTAGATCTATTGATTGTGGACTACCTGCAATTGATCTCCGGAGGGAGAGGACGGTTCGAAAATCGTCAGCAAGAGATCTCTAGCATTTCTCGTGGCCTGAAGGGATTGGCAAAAGAGTTAGATATCCCGGTGATCGCGCTTTCTCAGCTCAGCAGAGCGCCCGAACAACGCACCGGTGATCATCGTCCCCAGCTCTCGGATTTGAGAGAGTCTGGCTCGATTGAGCAAGATGCAGATGTGGTGGCCTTTATTTTCCGAGAGGAGCTCTATAAACCCAATGAAGAAAACCGTGGGATCGCTGAACTGATCATCGGTAAGCAACGAAACGGTCCCATCGGTGTGGTCAAGCTGGCCTTTCTACGAGAATATACTCGGTTCGAAAACCTGTGGCAGGAACAGGTTTGACATAAAGCTAGTTTCTTCCTCTTCTTCTGTAGTTGCCTCCCTAGCTAGCTAGCCCTTTTAGGACAATGGAACCATGTGAATCTGCTAAGATGCCGTCCAATAAAGCGTCGGCATTGGGTGGCATAGTGGCAAACTCTAAAATGCATCGAGAAGGAAGACCAACTTACGTAGAGGTTGACCTGACCCGAATCAGGGGGAACTTCATGGCTCTCCGCGCTTTCCTCAAGAAAGGTGTCCGAATCGTTGCAGTAGTGAAGGGTGATGCTTACGGACACGGAGCAGTTCCGGTATCTCGCTGTCTTGAAAAGGCAGGGGTCGATGGCTTGGCGGTCGCTATTCTAGAGGAAGCCCTAGAGTTACGGGCTGCTGGAATACGATTACCTATTTTAATACTTAATGGATTTTGGTGTGGCCAAGAAGAACAACTCATTCGGCAGGAGTTAACTCCTGCGGTGTATCATGACAAAATGGTTAGTCGTTTATCCCGCGAAGCTCGGCGCCTGAAAATCCCAGCGCGCTATCAAGTCAAGATCGATACCGGCATGACCCGGTTGGGAATGCCTTATGAACAGGCGAGCGAGATGATCAAGCGCTGTTTAGAGCAGGAGTGGGCTCTCTGTCAAGGCCTCTATACTCATCTGAGTTCCGCCGAAGAAGTCGGAAGTCCTACCAACCAGTTACAGATCGAGCGCTTCAAAGGCCTGTTGAAAACCCTGTCGGTAAACCATGTGCAAGCAGGTTGTAGCCACGTGGCAAACAGTGCGGGAATCCTCAATTTTCGCCAGGCGTGGTTCGATGCTGTCCGCCCGGGACTAGTTTTATATGGCATCAATCCTTTGGCTAATCCAGCGCCGTTAACAGTGGAGCCTGTCTTGAGCTTCAAGACCTCTGTTATGCAAATTAAGAGTGTCAAAGCCGGCACCGCAGTGGGATATGGAGGAACCTATATCGTTTCCAAGGATAGTCGCGTGGCCATTCTCCCCGTCGGATATGCCGATGGGTTAAATCGGCTCATTTCGACGAGAGGCTGTGTCTTGATAAATGGCCAACGAGTTCCCATTGCAGGACGAATTAGCATGGACTTGACCGCGGTGGAGGCAGGGGGACAACTGCAGGTTCGCCCAGGCGATGAGGTTTGTCTCATCGGCAGACAAGGAGACGCAGAAATATCTGTCCAGGAAGTAGCCGAATGGTGCTCGACTATCCCCTATGAAGTGCTGTGTCGGATTGGGAAAAGGGTTCCTAGAATTTACCATGATTAAGTCAACGGGTCTTCTCCACGGCAGAAATATGTTTATATGGCTTCAAAATGGCTGGGCACATACTCTGACTGGAACGAACGGTCCTCCATTTTCCCCAGAGTAGAGATGCCACAAAGCGATTTTGGGAATAGCAAGGCAAGACTTCTTCTTGTCTATAGAAACTGCCTTGAGAGAATCTTAGAGTTTGCAGCTTTTTCTTCTTGAGTGGGTATCTTGAATTCAGTCTAACTGAAGATGACCTAAAACAAAATTCATGATACTACGGACAAGAAAGATAAACATCAGGGTGCTAGCTGGAGTAGTTTGGAGTCTTAGCTGCTTTGCTACAATTAGTTTCGCTGAGAAGAATGATATTCAGGTTAAATGGAAGGACGGTGTCCGTTTAGAAACCAAAGACAAGAGGGTTCGGGTTAGGCTTGGTGGAAGAATTCAGTATGATTTCGCTACCATGTCTCAGGATTCCGATATTCAGCAAAGCTTCGGTTCCCTTCAAGATGGGACAGAGCTCAGGAGAGCACGAATTTATCTCTCTGGTGTTCTTCATGAGCACGTGGACTTCAAAGCTCAATACGATTTCGCTGGAGGTCTGACGAAGTTCAAGGATGTCTACATCGGTTTGACTGGAATCCCACACCTTGGAAAGATCACGGTGGGATATATGAAGGAACCCTTCAGTCTGGAAGAGCTCACCAGCAGTAACAATATTACCTTCATGGAGCGCCCTTTACTCGTTGGTTTCGCCCCTTCCCGGAATGTTGGTGTGTTGATTTCTAACCATGCCAAAGAAAGAGTTAGCTGGGCTATTGGCATCTTTCGCAACACCAATGATTTGGGAATAGGCCAGGGAGATGGCAATTTTGATTTCACAGGACGGTTGACGGGAACGCCGTGGCTTTCGGAAGAAGGCATGCAGGTTGTCCATCTCGGACTTAGTTACAGCCACCGCAGTCCAAGCGACCCTTCTTTTAGATTTAGTCAAAGACCGGAGGCTCATCTGACACCAAGGTTTGTGGATACGGGGACTCTTCTGGCCCAATCGGCCAATCTGGTGGGACCTGAGTTCGCTTGGATTCAGGGTCCTCTGTCCATACAAACTGAATATGTTCACGCCAGCCTTGATCCAGTCACTGGAAACTCCAAATCCAATTTCCAGGGCTACTATTTCTTAGGGAGTTTTTTTCTCACCGGAGAACAGCGAAACTACCGTGCATCAGAAGGTCGATTTAGAGGGATCCAGCCGAAGAATAACTTTGATATCAGCGAGAAATCTGTGGGCGCCGTGGAAGTAGCATTTCGCTATTCTTCGTTGGATCTCGAAGATAAGTCGGTGACAGGCGGCAAACTTCATGATTGGACTTTGGGCCTCAACTGGTATCTTAACCCGAATGCCCGAATCATGTGGAACTACGTCCGAGCTGATCTTGACAACGTTGGTGCCGCCGATATCCTCCAGATGCGCCTTCAGTTAAATTTCTAGACGTCAACAAATTGATTTAGATATCCTTATCGAAAGAACTTGTATTAGTACTTTAGAGAAAAATATCAAGGAAGGCTCGCTGAATCGAATTAGATTTTGGTCATTTTGAATCATTGACGCTCTTCTGTAAAAAACTTCCTAAAAAGACTTAAGAATCATGCACGCCTAAAGTAGCCTACCCAAAATCGTAGTCGTAGTGTTACTTCGGAGACCTTCCAATATGACTAAGGATTCTTTTTGTATTAATAAGATCGTGAAGACAAACAGGAATAACATGCTGTTTCTAATAATTACCACGATAACGCTGTTTCCTAGGATGATGGTTGGTCAGTCTACAGGAAAAATCAAAGGTCAGGTTATCTTGAAGGAGACTGGTGTGGGGGTTGGGGGTGCTGAGATATTGGTTGTGGAGTTGGGCCAAGCAAGGCGCACAGATAGTAACGGTTACTATGTGTTCAAGAGCATCCCCGTGGGCACTTACCAAGTCATCGCCCACTTGGACAGCACCATGACCGAACAGGTCCGTTTTGTGTCTGTGGAAGGAGCCCAAACGATCCACGCTGATTTTGTCCTGGAGTTTTCCGTTTTCAAACACGAAGTCACGGTGACTGCAAGTGGACGGAAGGAAAAAGCCTTCGAGTCGTTTCAAAGTGTAGATTCTCTAGATTCCTTTGATTTGACGGAGGATTGGAGAGGATCGCTGGGAGAGACGCTTGATCACCGAGTCGGTACCGGAATTGCGAAGCGTAGCTTTGGTCCGGGTAGTGCTAGGCCTATCATTAGGGGCTTCGATGGTGACCGGGTACTCATTATGCAGGATAACATCCGCACAGGAACGCTGTCTTCACAGTCAGGTGATCATGGGGAATTGCTGAACCTCGGTGAGTTTGATCGTGTGGAAATTATCAAGGGCCCCGCCTCCCTCCTATATGGAAGCAGCGCAATGGGTGGCACTATCAACGCCATCAGTAACCACCATGATTTTTCCCAACATGCCCACCGGCATGAAGGACTTCGCGGTTTTCTCAGAGGTTTGGGAGGATCAGCTAATGCCCTGGGTGGCAGTACAGCTGGGGTTGAGTACGGAGTCGGCAACTGGATGATTTTCGGAAGCGGTGGGGGGCTACGCACCCACGACTACAACATTCCTGGTGGAGACACGGTTTTCAACTCCCGCAGCCAGAACTCCGGGGGACGGGTAGGGGTAGCCTACTATGGAGACCGGATGTTCTTCAGCCTTGGTGGTGACTACGATACAGGCGAATACGGTATTCCCTTCGGGGCGGAGTTTCACCACCAGGAGGAAGAAGGAGAAGGCAATGAGGAAGAAATCGAAAGAGTTTTAATCGATGCCCGACGGTGGTCAACCCACATTAACTGGCGCCTTCAGGACCCGTCCCCCCCCATTGAATACTTCGTTCTCAAGTTAAACTACAGCCATTGGCTCCACGATGAAGTGGAATTCTTTGAGAGTAGCGACAGGAGAGTCGGCACCAAGTTCGGCAACAAACAGTTTGTCTACCGGGGGCAGTTTGAACAAAAGAAAAGAGGGCCTTTAAGTGGACGTTTTGGCTTCTGGGGAATCACTAGGGACTACAACGTCACAGGAGAAGAAGCGTTCTCTCCTCCAGTCGATCAGGATGGATTTGCCGTATTTGCTTTGGAAGAGCTCGACTATGAGCGATTTCGTTTTCAAATTGGAGGCCGGCTAGAGTGGAACCGGTACAGTCTGGATTTTGCCGAGGGTGGGACCATACCAGGACAACTAGCCCCAGC
>Ga0310342_100002502_pt1 | contig 11823 bp, 5 predicted proteins | sample S15DNA20500_MG_FD_206155 | JGI IMG/M metagenome (GOLD analysis project Ga0310342, IMG submission 206155) | Marine microbial communities from station ALOHA, North Pacific Subtropical Gyre - S1503-DNA-20-500_MG | ecosystem: Environmental > Aquatic > Marine > Oceanic | place: Pacific Ocean: North... | reverse complement strand
TTGAACTCCCGGGCGGGTTTACCCGTCGCTTCGATGAAGAAGGGTACGTCATCGCCGCAAACAACGACGTCGTCATTCTTGCCGGCAATGAGACCGAGCCCTACGAGGGCACCTACTACGCAGTGAACGCATTCTTGGAAGACCTCGGCTGCCGCTGGTACATGCCCGACGCGTTCGGAGAAGTGATCCCCAAAAAGAGTACGCTGAAGGTCAGGGAAGGCACTCGAACCACCCGCCCGGAGTTCCGCCTGCGCTACCTCTGGTACAGCGGCTATGCCAAGGCGCCGGATAATGGCCAGGACATGCTGAACGCCTGGAAGCGGCGAAACGGCATGAACTTCCGGCACTACTGGTTCAACGCGGCGCTCCCGGAAGCCAAATGGCTGCAGTCGCCCGTGGACGACACGACGTATCGCCTGCTGCCGAAAGAAAAGTACTGGGACGCACATCCCGAGTTCTATGCGCTGAATGCGGACGGCACCCGCAACGAGCGATTCGTCTGTGGTTCCAACCCCAGGGCCATCGACGCGGCGGTAAACACGATCGACCGCTTCTTTACCGAGAACCCCGACGTTCTCTCCTTCGGTTTCGCTCCGCCGGATGCTCCCGTGCTGTGCCATTGCGAAGGCTGCAAGGCGGCGATGAATGACGGGTTCGGCAGCGAAGGCTATGGCGACGTCAGTGATCCCTTCTTTGGATTCGCCATCCAGGTGGCGGACCGGATCGCCCCGCTGCATCCCGACCGGTGGATCCTCTCCATGGCCTACTACAACCGCTGCCGGCCGCCGCAGGGTGTCTACGGAAAGCGCGAAAACCTGTTGGTTGTGATGGCGAACATCCAGCAGTGCAGATGGCATTCGTACGCAATCGACCGTTGCTGGTCCTTCGGTGATTTCAAGGCAATGATGCATCACTGGGACGAGCTGGCCGAGGGTATCATCTCCTACCAGTACGATCCCCACGGCTGGACCGGCTTCCGAAGGCAGTCCTGGCGATCCAAAGGTATCGCGGAAGACCTTCGCCTCCTCAAGCGGGAGTTCAACGGCTGGGGTTACAGCATCGAGGGCATCTGCAACTGGCTGACCACCGGATTGAACTACTACATCTACGCCAAGCTCGCGTGGGACATGGATCTGGATGTTGAGAAAGTTGAAGAGGAGTTCTTCGACCGGTTCTTCGGACCGGCGGCGGGACCGATGGGCAAGTACTATCGTTCGATCGAACAACAGGGACGGGCTGCCGACATACATTGGACCGAATATCGCAGTCCATCCTACGACGAGATGCGGACCGTATTCCCGGAAACGTTTCTCCTCAAGTGCCGAAAATGGCTGGAGGATGCGTCGGCGCGCGCCGCACAGGATCCCTGGCGCCGCCGGGTGGAAGTGTTCCGCGCGCATTTCGACCGGCTGTACGCGGCGCACCAGGCCTACATCGCCTACGACCGGTGCAGCTACGGTGAAATGGCGAAATGGGGCCGCGAAATGAAGGCAGCGACCGAGCGCGTTGGCGATGACGGTCTGCTGCAGGATTCCCTGATCTACCCCTTGTTCTACGGTGCGCGCAGGACCGTCGAACGCGCGGAGAATCTGCTGAAGTGGACGGACGGAACCAAGGGCCGACTGCTCGGCAAGCTCTCGCAGGATGCACAGTTCCGCACCGATCCGGACGGCGAGGGCCTCGTGCACCGGTGGTATCTCCCGGAGACAGGCACAACCGGCTGGAAATCCATCCCGCTGTCAAAAACATGGTCCGGCGCCGCCGTGACGGCGAAGGGAGGTCGACCCTTCCGCGGCGTGGCGTGGTATCGCTCCACGGTGACTCTGGAAGACACGCCCGAACGCGATGCAACTCTGATGGTCCCCATGTTCAAAGGCGACGGCCTGTGGGTCTGGTGCAACGGGAAGTTCGCCGGACACAAAGCCAATCAGCGGTACAAGGAAGCCGTGTTCGACCTCTCCGGCCTGCTGCGGCCGGGCAACAACGAAATCGTCATGCGGCTGAAAGGGAACAATGGAAGAATCGATACACCGTTTGTATTCGAGCCGGCGGAATAGGTTCGATTGCATGCTCAGCCGTTCTCCGCAGACCCCACCGAGCAAGCTCGGTGGTGGCGTTTTTTTCTCTGCCTCCGTGTTAAACTCCCCTGTCCACGTGCTGCAATCATGAAACTCAACCTCGGCATCCTCTCCTTCGCCCACGGCCACATCGGCGCCTACGCCGGCGTCATGAAAGACCAGGACGACGTGAACCTCGTCGCCGCATGGGATGACGACAAAGAGCGCGGACAGACCCGCAGCCGGGAGTTCGAAATCGAATTCGTGCCGGCACTGGACGACTTTCTAGGCCGCGACGACATCCAGGCCGTCATGATCGGCTCCGAAACCAGCAAGCACGCCGAGCACGTGGAAGTCGCGGCAGCGGCCGGCAAGGACATCCTGCTGCAAAAGCCGCTGGCCTTCACGCCCGAGGACTGCGACCGGATCATCCAGGCCGTCGAAGCATCCGGCGTCCGTTTCTCCGTGGCCTGGCAAATGCGTTGCGATCTGCAAAACCAATGGATGAAGGAACAGTTGCTATCCGGCCGGTTCGGTCGGCCCCTGATGGTCCGCCGCCGGCACGGCCTGCCGACCCAACTCTGGGGCGATGCGTTCGCCGATAGCTGGCACGTCAAACCGGAATTCAACCTGGGCATGTTCATGGATGACGCCAGCCATCCGGCCGACTGGTTCCTGTGGATGTTTGGAAAGCCGGTCAGCGTCATGGCCGAGATTGATACGCTGCTGAATCCGAAGGTGCCGGACGACAACGGCGCCGCCATATTTAAATTCAAGGACGGAATGATCGGCATTATCGAAAGCTCGTTCACAACCATCGCCGCGGAAGACACCACCACGATCGTGGCGGAAAAGGGCACAATCCTCCAATCCTGGGGCGACGGGCCGTCCTGCGAAACCCAACCGGAATCGTCGGACGGGCCACTGTACGGTCTCAAATACTACCTGGCGGGAGAAGACCGGTGGCGGACCGTGGATATCCCGACGCCCGCCAGTCATGGGGCGCGCATTCATGGCGTCGTCGAACCGGCGGTCTCCTTCCTCAAAGGGGAACGCGGCCCGATTGCGGACGCACGCGAAGGCCGAATCAGTACGGAAATGGTTCTCGCGGCCTATGCGTCATCGAAGGAAGGTCGGCGGATTGTTTTGAAAGATTAGTACTGTAAACATTCATCCTGAACGCGAAGGAAATGTTTATGGTAGAGCAAACGAGGTGACCCGGCCCTTTGACAGTCGACGGTAAATTAGAACCATGCGAACTAGTCAACAAAACGCCATCGCCCTATCCCTGATCCTCGCGACGGGAACCTTCCTCGCCTATCGCCCGGTCCTGTCGCATGATTTCGTGAACCTCGATGACCCCGACTACGTGACGGAAAATCGGATGGTCCTCCAGGGGTTGACCGCGGAGGGAATCGTATGGGCAGTCACGACCGGGCACGCATTCAACTGGCATCCGCTGACGTGGCTCTCCCTCATGCTGGATGTTGAGATTCACGGCTCGGGACCCAGGGGCTTTCACCTCACAAACCTGCTCCTGCATATCCTGTGTACGCTGCTTCTCTTTCTGCTGCTGGTGCGCTCGACCGATGAACCATGGCCGGCCGCGATGGTCGCGGCGTTGTTCGCCCTGCATCCCCTTCACGTCGAATCGGTGGCCTGGATAACAGAGCGCAAGGATGTGCTCAGCACGGCGTTCTGGCTTTTGACCATGCATGCGTACCTGAGCGCTGTGAACAAACCGTCGAGGACCCGGTGGATCGCGGTCGCAGTCCTCCTTGCCCTGGGGTTGATGGCGAAGCCGATGCTGGTCACGCTACCTCTGGTTCTGCTGCTTTTCGATTTCTGGCCCCTTGGGAGAATAAAGAACATGGCAAGCCTTCGCCCACTGGTCATCGAGAAGATCCCCCTGTTCGTGATTGCCGCCGCATCCGCCGTCATCACGTACCTGGTGCAGCAGGCGGGGGGCGCCGTTCGAGATTTCGATCGAATCCCGCTTCTCGCGCGACTCGGCAATGCCGTGCTCAGTTATGGAACTTATCTTTTCCAGACCTTCGTGCCGCGAGGCCTTGCTGCTCATTATCCCCACCGCTGGATCGGAGAGGACATTCCAGTGCTCGAAACATGGATCTCCTTCGCGGTGCTGGGTATCGTGACCGTTCTGGTTTTACGCGCCGCGGGCCGTCGCGGGTACCTGCTGACCGGCTGGCTCTGGTATCTCGTCACCCTCCTGCCGGTGATTGGATTGATCTCGGCGGGAATCCAGGGCCACGCGGACCGGTATACCTACGTGCCGTTGATCGGAGTTTTTCTGGCCATGACCTTCGGCGTGAACGAAATGATCCGAACCCCGGCGCGTCCGTGGAAAATCCTCGGGATCCTGTCGGCAGTCGCAGTGGTTCTCCTGCTAGCGGGCGCAACCTACCGGCAAACCCTGCACTGGAGAAACAGCGAAACCCTTTTTCGTCACGCGCTTGTACACACGCAAAACAATATCATCGCTCACAACAATCTTGGCGTCGCCCTGGTCGCGCTCGGGTCACGCGGGGAGGCCGAACACCAATTCCGTGAGGCGCTTCGAATCGAACCGGATTCCCTGAACGCAAATGTCTGCCTCGGCGGACTGCTGTGCAAGGCCGGCCGCGTCTCGGAAGGAGTTCCATACCTGCAGCGCGCCGCGCAAATGGATCCGGAAAATTTCGGCGCCCAGTTGAACCTGGGCAGCGCGCTCTGGTCGGTCAGTCGTTACGAAGAAGCGGTTCCCTATTTCGAGCGGGCCCTTGAAATCGATCCCGACCATGTCTTTGCGCAGGAAAACCTGGCGCGAGCCCGCGCGTACTTGCAACAATTGCCTGACGAGTGATACGACTTCCACATGTTTCTGGACAAAAAAATTGTCGTCGTTCTACCCGCATATAATGCAGCCGACACGCTCGACAGAACTTACAAGGAGATCGTCGCCCAGGATTGTGTCGATCTTGTGATTCTCGTCGACGACGGCAGCGATGACCGAACCGTGGAAATCGCGAGGCAACTGGACAAGCTCGAAGTGCATGTACACCAGAAGAATCTGGGGTATGGCGCGAATCAGAAAACGTGCTATCGCCTGGCCCTCGAATCGGGCGCCGACATCGTCATCATGGTCCATGCGGATTACCAGTATACGCCGAAGCTCATCCCGGCAATGGCCTCACTCATCGGCAACGGCTTGTATGACTGCGTCCTGGGCTCGCGCATTCTGGGCGGGACTGCGCTCAAGGGCGGCATGCCGTTCTGGCGCTATGCCGCCAATCGATTCCTGACCGCGATCGAGAATCTCGTGCTCCGGGCGAAGCTGTCCGAATACCACACCGGGTACCGCGCCTACTCCCGCAGTCTGCTCGAGAAACTGCCCCTGGATGCCAACTCGGACGACTTTGTGTTCGACAACCAGATCCTCGCCCAGATCGTCTGGCTCGGCTATCCGATCGCCGAGATCAGCTGCCCGACGCGGTACGACGATGATGCATCCTCGATCACCTTCCGGCGGGCCGTGAAGTACGGATTCGGCTGCCTGGGTACCACCGCGGAATTCGGGCTGGCGAAATGGGGACTGCGCAGATCAAGGAGGTTTCCGGGAAAGCAACGTCGCGCGCAACGCGTGTCCGGGTAAAGCCAGACACCGTTGAAATAGACCGTGTACGCGTGGTTGACCAGCCCGAGTTGGCGAAGATTGGTAAGGCAGAACGAACGTCGTTCTTTTTCGAGCATTTACTCCGTTTTCCGCGACGGTGTTTCCACGTACGGCTTCTTCTGCCGATAGAGCGCCAGTCTCTCCCTGAACTCATCCGCCTTGCCGCCCTGGCTGGCCTTGTCCAGCCGGATCGCGTTCTCCATCGCCCGGATTGCATGATCAAATCGACCGGAAGCCGCGTACGCGGCCCCCAGCGTATCCAGAAGCAGGGGACTGCTGTACTGCGCCAATTTGCAGGCCCGTTCGGCGATCTGAACCGCTTCCGCGGGATTTCGCACCGCCGCGTCCTGGTGCGTCGCCAGGATCCAGGCGGCCCCGTTCAAATCGTTGAGAGATTCCGGCCGAAGGCGGAAGGCGTCCTGATAGTGAGCCAGGGACTTCTTCAGTTTCCCCTCCCTGAAAAGAAGCAGCCCCAGCCGGCTGTGAGGGATGAAAAGATCGGGATCCAGCCTCAGCGCGCGCTGATAGCTCGCGACCGCCTCCTCCATTCTGCCGAGCGCCATCAGGGCGGTACCCAGGTTCTGGTGGATGGCAGGATTGTTCGGCATGCCGCGAATGGCGCCGCGAAAATGGCCGACGCCTTCATCCAGGTCTCCCCGCCGCACGCACACGCTCCCCAGGTTGTTGAGGGCTTCGGCATCACTCGCATCGGCCAGCACGGCGAGTCGATACCGGTTCCGCGCGGCATCAAGCCGGTTTCGAGCATCGAACATTCGCCCGAAGTTGAAGTGCGTTTCATCCCCATATTCCGGGTCGATTCGAAGGGCATGCGCAAAGTGCTCATGTGCCGCTTCGAAGTTCTCCTGTTCTTCCAGCAGAAAACCGAGATGGTAATGGGCGCCGGCATGGTCCCCGTCATGCTCCAGCGCCTGCTTGAAAAGGCGTTCCGCGCCTTGCAGATCACCCTCCAACTGACGGACACGGCCGAGTTGGAAGTACGCCGGCGCATCGTCCGGCGCCAATTCGAGCGCATTCTCCAAGTGCCCGATCGCCTCCGCGGTTTGTCCATTCAGGCGCAGCGCCTCACCCAGACCCACCTGCGCCGGGACGGACAGAGGATGGAACGCAAGCGCTCTGCGATACTGGGCAATTGCCGTCGTAAACCGGCCGCGCGAGGAGAGAGCCTGGCCCAACCCTTCGTGTGCCGCCGCATACGCGTCGTCGCTTGCGTACACTACGTTCCGCTCTCCCGCCGCCAATCCCCTGGAGCCGTCTGACTCCGCGTCGCTAGCGGGTTCATCCAACGCAATAAATCTCTGGTCATCAGTCAGCGGATGCCGGCTTGTTTTCCCGTTTGGCCATCGTACCTCGACGGCCTTCACCCGAGGGATGGAACCAAGACCGAAATGCAGATCGCTGCCGGATTGAGAAAGATAGGATCCCCCGGCATAGACTTCCCGGACCTGTTTTGATCCATCCGCGTGCTCTACGGTGACCCACGCGCCGGCGCCGGTCGGGTTCCCTCCGGCGCCCCGCAGACGAATCCGCACGGTTCGATTTTCCGTGTGACCCTGGTTCACGAACGTCTGCACGGGCCCGTCGTTCACGGAAACGGCAAAGTCAACCCAGCCGTCCTGGTTGAGATCCACACTGCTGAGTCCCATGGCATCGCCGGGGACGACCAGACCGCTGCGGTCCGGCCACACGGGTGAAAAGGACCCATCGCCCCTGCCGCGCAGCAACAAGCTCACTCCGCCGTCCATATGACCCGTTTCCGCCTGGGGAGAGAAAAAATTCTGGACCAGGTAGAGATCGAGGTGTCCGTCGCCGTCCACGTCCTCGAGCGATACCCCGAAGCCGGGCGAAATCTGCGCCAGCCGCGGGAGTGCCCGGAACTCGAAACGGCCGTCACCCCGGTTGACCCACACCCCCGATTCCAGCGTGTTCGCCTCGAGATAGTACGCTTCCAGCAGGCATTGCGGCGTGTAGATATCCTGCAGCGAAGCTACGGCAAAGTCGCTGAACGTCCCGAATTTCTCGCCCAACATCGGGGTGGCCGCGGTGGAACAACTCTTTCCGCGGATCGGGAAAAGCGTTTCGCCCTCATATTCGGCTTCCACGAAGCGCATCCGGCCGCTGCCGTCCATGTCGCCGTAGTATGCCTGCGCAGGCTTGTCCACGGTGGCGTGATACTTTGTGTTCAATCCGAAATTCGTTGCGACGTAATCGATGTCGCCGTCTCCATCCACGTCGCCTCCGGCGATCCCGTTCCACCAGCCGGATCGTTCCGCCAGGCCGGAATCATCGGTCATATCGACAAGCTGCCCACCGTCGTTCCGGTACAGCTTCACCGGTCCCCATTCCAGGGTCACCAGGAGGTCCACCCATCCATCTCCTGTTGCATCCGACCAGAGGCCACTGGTGACCAGGCCCGGGTAGACCAGGAACGGCGCTGCTTCTTCCGTGGCGTCAACGAACCGGCCGCCCTCGTTCCGCAACAGGTAACTCCGGGGCGTTGCGGGGTAATTCCCCGGAAGCAGCCGCCCGCCCACGAAGAGGTCCAGGTCCCCGTCCCGGTCGAAATCCGCGGCGGCCGCACAGCTTCCGCCCTGGCGCAGGTCGGGCAGGGCGTCATCGGGCGCGTGGGTGAACCGCCCGCTGCCGTCATTCAGATAGAGGCGATCCTGCAACCGCGAATCACCGGGATCGAATTCGTATCCGCCGTTCACCACGTACAGGTCCAGGTCGCGATCGCCGTCCGCGTCGAAAAACAGCGGCGCCATTCCCTCTGCCTCCTTGTCTGCCGCAAACGGCTCCAGCGGTCCCCAGCGGAACTTCCCCTGCCCATCGTTGATGTGGAGAAGGCCCATCCGGCCTGCCGCCCCGGAGAGGAAAACATCCTCATCCCCATCCCCGTCCACATCGCCCCAGGCCAGGCCTGGCCCCAACTGTGAAAGCTTGTTGGGAAGCAGGGGCTGCCGCCGAAAATCCTGATACGGCGCCTCCACGTGCTGCAGGGACGCCAGGGCGGCACTCTCGGCGAAGAGCTCCGGATCCGTAGGCGCCGGTCGTTTTTCCGGCGTACCCCCTGCGGGCTCGGTGATCGTATAAAACCGATTCGCGGGAAGATCTTCAAACATCTGCTCGTGCCCGCCGGGCCAGTGAACCGTCAGACGCTTGATTTTTTCCGCTTCGCCCAATCCGAAATGAATGACCGGCTCGTCAGTTGAGGCGAATCCACGATACGGTGTGAAATACCGCGACTGTTGGCCCTGGGCAGTTTCGATGCGTACCGTAGCGCCCACGCCGAACCGATTGCCGTCGGTTCCGAGAAGGCGGATCTTCACCAGGTTTCCATCCTCCGACCCGTTTCGGAGTACGCCGGGAGGCTCCTCGAAATTATTCACCACGATGTCCAGGTCCCCGTCGCTATCGAGATCCCCCAGGGCCGCACCCAGGCTGACCCCGAAGTAGTCCAATCCCCACGAAGCACTTACGTCTTCGAACCGAAGATCGCCCAGGTTCCGGAACGCGAAGTTCGCTTCACGGCGCGGGGGCTGATCCCGCCAGAGTTCCCATCGGTTGCGACGCCCTCGCGACTGCATCACCAGATCACTGTTCGTCCAGTCGCGTGACATCCCGGTGGAAACAAACAGATCCACCCATCCATCGCTGTCGAAATCGGCGAACTTGATCGCCCAGGTCCAGTCGGTGTCGGCCAGTCCCGCCAGGTAGGCCGCTTCCATGAACCGCCCCCTGCCCGTATTCACATAAAGGGCATTGCGCATGTACTGGCGAGGCGTGGGATGGGACAGAAACCAGGCAAATTTCTCCATATCGCCCATGCCCATTTTCTGTTTGTAGTGATTGCTGCCGGACATGTCCGAGCCCATGTAGTCGAAGTGTCCGTCGTTGTTGAGATCCGCCACGTTGGAGCCCATGGAGTACCAGGGCGTGTGGGGCATGGCCGTCTGGATCACGTCGGTAAAGGTGCCGTCGCCGTTGTTGCGGTAGAGGGCGTCCGGCCCAGCGTAGTCGTTCGCCACGTACAGATCCGGTCGGCCGTCGGCGTTGTAGTCCCACCACGTGACCGACAGGCCATAGTAGTTTCCGTCGATTCCGGCCTGGCGAGTGACATCGGTAAAGGTGCCGTCCCCATTGTTCCGGTACAGATGGTCGTATTGCCCGGCCGCATCGAAATAGTGGCCGCGCCTGCTGGACGGATAGGTCAGGTATCCCTGCTCGCGATGCGCCTCTTCGTAGGCCAGACGCGAGTCACGAATCTCCATCTTCCGGAACGTGCTGCCCGCCTGCTCATCTCCATCTCCAGGATGGATATGATTGGTGAGCAGATAACCGTCCAGATCGCCGTCCAGATCGTAGTCCGCGAACGCCATGATGACGCTGGCTCCCCTGAAATCCAGCTCGAAAGCCGCGGCTTCGTCCTTGAACGTCCCGTCCCCCTGGTTGACAAACAGCTTGTTCGTCGCGTCATAGCCGCAGATATACAGGTCCAGATGTCCATCGTTGTTGATGTCAGCAAAGGTCCCGGTCATCCCCCAGTAGTCGTCATCCTTCAAGCCCGCCCGTTCCGTAACGTCCTCGAAACGAAACGCTCCCAGGTTGCGGTAGAGCCGGTCGCCTCCCTGCGCCCGGCAGAGATAGAGGTCCGGCCGCCTGTCCCCATCGTAATCACCGATGGCGATCCCGCATCCCATGAACACCTGGCCGAACGTAAAACTACGGGTTTCGGGAGAAACCCAGTGATGCACGAAATCGATGCCTGTTTGATCCGAATCGAGCAGATCGAACGATCTTTTCCCCGCGGGTCCCGACCGTGCCGCCAGCTCTTCTGACTCAATTCCGCCGGACGCAGAATGGGCACAGGCCGAGAGAATAGCAAAGAATGCCACCCCGGCTAGCCCCGCTGATCTGATCGAGAAAACCGGGGGTTTCAGATTTAACTCCAGCATCATCAGGAATTTTATCTCAATCAAGACGCTCCCACCAAGACTTTTCCTCAAAAACCCGCCAAAATCATTCGGGTTTTTGCGTATTCTTGTTCCTGAGGCCTCCTCAAAAAAACTTCGGAAAAAGGTTGTCCGAATACGCTGATTTTGATAAACCTGAGTTCAATGTGTGAATGGGGTATGAGGCATTGAATGCAATGTCCTGACTGAAGATACACTGGAGCAACGGAACCTAAAGTCGAAAGAAAGAGGAAAACCAGCGATGAAAAAAATCATCTTGTGTGTAGTGGCGGGCTTTGTAATGGCATCTCCGGCATTGGCGACAGTTGGCGATACTATTTTCGTGAATACCAGGAAAGACCCCACCGTGATTGCGACCAATCCGCCCGGCTACCAGAATACGCCCATGGTTACGCTGGGCGGGGATTCACATTACGGCCAAGCTTGGGAAGTCATGACGGCGTCCAACGGAGATTTGACCTGCGCTGATTGTTATAGCACGATGCAAAACTTCGCCGGGATCGGGACGGTCACGTTAGACCAGATTCCTTCCCTTCCCGCGGGTAACTACCATGTGTACATGAACTTCAACTTGGCCAACTGGACCGAGAAAGCCCCGGTCGGAATCCAATTAGGTGGAACCGGTGTGACGGAACACGGAAACGAGACGCCGGGAGCGATGCACTATTTCTACCCGCAGACCAACACCGGTCAGGACACGAAGAGCAACGTGGAAATAGCCGGGAACCAAATGGGATCGAGCGGTTCCTCTCATTTGCGATTCGGTACCATTTCGCCCCTGTCCGGCCAGACGATCGACCTCAATTCTCCGGACGGTACGGGGACCTGCGCTCCGAATTGCAACCCGATTGTTACATCGAATCCCGCCGGGAACTCATTCGCCCGGTATGTTTCATTGGCGGCCGGCAATCAAGTAGTGTTGAGCATTTCTGACGGCGCGGATGTTGATTCTCACGCAGGCGGAAGGCCGGCGCACGTTCGCTTGTACGGCATGACATTTGTCGAGGTGATACCGGAGCCGGCATCGATCGCCCTGATGGGTCTCGGCGCAGCCGGGCTGTGCCTGTTCCGCCGAAGGAAGTAAGCACGTAAGATCATCTTA
>Ga0310342_100002500_pt1 | contig 11824 bp, 5 predicted proteins | sample S15DNA20500_MG_FD_206155 | JGI IMG/M metagenome (GOLD analysis project Ga0310342, IMG submission 206155) | Marine microbial communities from station ALOHA, North Pacific Subtropical Gyre - S1503-DNA-20-500_MG | ecosystem: Environmental > Aquatic > Marine > Oceanic | place: Pacific Ocean: North... | reverse complement strand
GTTTCCGTTATCCTGCTGGTTTGTCTCGACATCTGGCCAAGAACGCCCTAGAATAGAGATGTGGGGGATGCACAAGTTTCATGATTTGCGAGACATATCGCCATGGCTACTGGCACTGCTGGGTCCACTCCTGATCGGTCGCCACATCATGCAGTGGCCGAGCCGACACGTCCCGGCGATCGATTCATCCTCGAATCGCTGGACAGGATTCGCCTGCACGTCAAGCTGGTGGAACTTGCCACGTTGCTGATCACGCTGCTAGTTTTCACGATGGCCTATGCGCTGGTTGTCGTATTGGTGGATCATTGGATTGTCGACCTGGGGCGGATTGGCCGCTGGGTTGCCTGGTTAGGATTGCCCACGTTGATGTTGCCGTGGATCGCGATTCGTATCGCGCCCTTGCTGCGGTTTAAGATCCATCCCCTTTACGCGGCGCGCGCTGTTGAGAGGTATTCACCCGAATTAAAAAATGGTTTGATTAATTTTTTGTGGTTGCGCAGTCATCGCACGCACGTCAAACCGTTGGTCTATGATGCGATTGAGCAACAGGCTGTGCAGGGCATGCAAGGTGTCAACGTTGAATCGGTGGTTGAACGAACGCATCTGATCCAAATGGGTTACTGGTTGGCCGGGTTGGTTGTCGCTTTTTGCCTCTACCAACTTGTGTCGCCCAAGGATCCACTGCAAACGGTAGCCCGCCTGACCATTCCCTGGGCTGAAATTCAACGTCCTACTCGGGTCGAGATCAAGGATGTTCAACCAGGAAATAGCACAGCTTATGTTGGTGAACAGCTTGAAGTGTCGGCGATCATAAGAGGTTTAAGAGACAGCGAATCTGTCGAAATATCCTATTGCACAGCAGATGGACAAATTGTGGATCAGATTCAGACGTTAATACGAGCCGATGGGGACCAGCGCCATCGTGCCACCATTCCCGGCCCATCCGGAGTTCAGGTAGATTTGATTTATCGTTTGTTTGCCGGTGATGCGGTATCCCGTGATTTTCAGGTGCGGGCTTCGACGGCTCCGATGATCGTTGTTGAGCAGGTTGATTACGCGTTTCCCGAGTACACTGCAAAAGCAGATTTTACTGAACAGCAGGGAGACATCCGCGCCATCGAGGGCACACGTGTTACGGTGCGCGCCCGAGCCAATCTGCCTATGAAGAGCGCGCATCTTTACTTTCTGCGTTCAGGTGAGGAATCATCGCCTACGTCACCAACGCCTTACCTGCGCATGAAAACAGATGGACAAGAAGTTGTGATTAGCTTCACCCTGAAGTTGCAGGAAGATCGTCGTACACCGCAATATACGGGTTATGAACTTCGTTTTGTCAGTGATGATGATCAGCCGGGTGTCAATCCAGTTCGATATCGCATCGACGTTTTGCCTGATTTACCGCCCTTGGTTGAAATTCTGACACCGGAGCGGCAGCGAGTCGAGGTCGCCGAAGATGGCCAACAGTTGATCGAAGTCCGCGCGCTGGATCCCGATTTTGGGTTAACGCAACTGAACCTCATCGCGATGCGAGATGGCAAGCGCCTGCTGAAGAAATCGTTGCTTGACTCGTTCGACGACCAAGACGACGCATCGTCTTCTGGACAGTTGGCCAGATCCGGTTCCGTTGTTGCAAGATTCGTCTGCATTCCACGGCAATGGATGCTCAGAGCGGGCGATGAAATAATTTTTTGGGCTGATGCTGCTGACAATCGTCATTCTTCTTGGGGTGAGCTTGATCCTAACCTGATCCAAACACCGCGCTATCAAATAGTGATCACAGCGCCACGTGAGCGGATTTTGCCCGATGCCGAAGCAGAACGGGGGGACCAGGATGTCGAATTACAGCGAGACGAAGGTGAGGATTCCTCAGCAGCAAATCAGCAACCTTCCGCTGATCCCTCCTCCAACGAAGCTGGCAATAGTGATGAGACCGGTAAGGGACAAACGTCATCGGAATCGTCGTCCGGCAGTGGAGAACAGGAAAACGCCGAGACCCCATCGTCGGCAGAAGATGTGCCATCAGAATCGGGCCAAGGTGGTTCGGGTGATGCATCGGATCAGGAAAATGCACAAAGTGAAGACTCGCAGGGTGACGATGCCCGAGGACGGGGTAAGGCAGCTGGTGAAGATTCTGGTACGTCGACAACCGGTAGCAATGAACCAGGTAGTGAACAGGGAGCAGGGCCTCAAGGTTCCAGCCATGAGGACTCCGGAAAAGGGAATTCTGGTGAGGGAGATGCGCAGCAGGGTCAATCCGAAGGTGGCCCAGCGGATTCAGAACAGGCCGACTCCAACTCGTCTGAAGGGACCCATGCCAAAGAGCGGACCGGCGGTGAAGCTGCCTCGGACTCCGAGGAGAATCCAGCCGATTTCTCGTCAAAACAATCCAAACCGACCAATGACGGTTCGGATGATGGGGAGGTGATCGAAGAGGTGTTGGAGTACATCGGCCAAGATCGGCGTCAGCCCAAATCGGAGAACCGTGGCACGTCTGCCAAGGACGCACAGGCAGAAGAGGGGCAGACAGAGAGTACGGATCGGTCGGGCGACGAGCAGGATGGTGACCGTCCCGGCAAGCGTGGCGAAAAGGACGAGCCCACCGATCAGGTGGAAAAAGGACAAGGTGACTTGGGTGACGAAAAAGCAAAGGATGCTAACAACGGTCGCTCCAGTAAAGACGAAACGGGCCAGTCGGACACGGTTCCACCGACGGACTTGCCCGCTACCGATGAAACGGCCAAAGCCCAACCGGGTAATGCTGATGGTGCAAATGAATCTGGCAAAACGGAAGGGACAGCAGCAGGGGCGTCTGACGAGCGGGGTGATCCTGACAAATCGAAACAAGGGGTGTCCAAAGATACGGACAGTCCTGGATCACCCGCTGAAGACGGAGATCATGCGAAGATTTCCAATCAACCCAGTCGGGCGGAGCGATCTGGTGAGCAAACCGACCAACAGGCCAGTGACCTGGGCAGGCATGATGATGATCAAGCGTTGGCTGGCGAGAAAGATACCGCACCCTTTGGTGGCGCACCGGGTCATGGACAACAGCCTGGTGAATCGACCGACGATCCATCCATCCAAGCTGACGAACCGAATTTAGAGTATTCTCGCCAAGCAACCAACATGGTGCTCGAATATTTGCGACACCATCAGGATGAACCCGAGCGGGCGCTGTTGGACAGGCTAGGCTGGACGAAGAGTGATATTGGTAAATTTCTCGATCGGTGGCGGCAGTTTCAGCAGAACGATGCCGGTCCGGAAACGAACGATTTTGACGATGCGGTACGAAGTCTAGGACTTGCGCCGCCCGAATCGCGGGTGCGGCGTGGTCCTCAACGCACGGATTCTTTAGATGGCGTACGCGATGCCGGACAGCGAAGTCAACCACCAGCGGAATTTGCCGAATTGTTTGAGGCATTTACCAAAGGTACAGCCTCGGTGGAGGAGAACTTGGTGCAGGAGAAAAAGTGAGGCCTGCCGTAAGTATCTGGGTGCCGCATGCGATGGGATGAGAGAATTTTACGATCCTTTCCATGAACGATTGTCTGTCTGCGGCCCAGATTTGTTTTCTAGTCAAATCTGGCTTTGTCTTCTGTTCTTTTACCTGGTCATGTTTTACGGTCCGATGGTGGCCACTGCTTCGTCGTTGGCAAAAGCCACAGCCATTGAGACTTGTCCGTCCGGGCTGGGGTGTTCTTTGTCTGGCACCCCGCATTGACTCCCAGCTCCACGCTTTTCAAGATGGATGGCATGTCTGATCGAACGCCCCGATATTTGATTCCTTTCGATCCCAAGCGGATTCCCCATTATTTCACGGATGTTCTGGTAATCGGTGGTGGTTTAGCCGGCTTGCGAGCGGCCATGGAGGTGGACAATTCACTTTCGGTGTTGGTCATTACCAAGGACGGCCTTGAGCAATCCAACAGCCATTTTGCCCAGGGCGGCATCGCGGGGGTGATGGATCCAGAAGATCGGTTTGAAGACCACATTGCCGATACCGTGACAGCTGGTGGGGCGCTTTGCGACGAATCCGTTGTCGAAATGGTAGTACGGGAGGCCCCGGAACGCATTCAAGAGTTGATTCGCTGGGGTACCAATTTCGATTTGGACTCGGGGGAATTAATGTTGGGACGCGAGGGCGGGCATAGCCGGCACCGGATTGTCCATGCCTTGGGAGATGCCACGGGTAAAGAGATCATGCGAGCCGTCATTCGGCGTGTACGATCACAGCCAAACCTGCAGGTCTGGGAAAACACGTTCACCCTGGATTTATTGACTCATGAAGAGATGTGTTGCGGTGCGATTTCCTGGAATGCGCATCACGGCAAGACGTTTGTCTGGGCCAAGCAGACGATTCTCTGTACGGGCGGAGCGGGACAGATTTATCGAGAAACGACCAATCCGGCTGTTGCTACCGGAGACGGACATGCTTTGGCCTACCGTGCGGGTGCCGAATTGCGAGACATGGAGTTCATGCAATTTCATCCGACGGTCTTGTACATTGCCGGTAGCAGTCGAAGTTTGATCAGCGAAGCCGTGCGTGGCGAAGGAGCCTACCTGGTTGACCGAGCTGGCGAACGTTTCATGTTGGGGTACGACGAGCGAGCTGAACTGGCTCCCCGGGATGTGGTCAGCCAGGCCATCGTCTCCCAAATGGAAAAGACTCAGCATCCGAATGTCTATTTAGATCTCAGTCACCTGGAGACGGACCACGTTCGCTCGCGTTTCCCAGGTATTGCAGCTGCCTGCGCCAAGTTTGGAATTGATATTACTTCCGACAGAATTCCCGTGCGACCCGGAGCGCATTACATGATTGGCGGCGTTACGGTCGATACCGAAGGCCGCACGACAGTACCGGGGTTATGGGCAGCGGGCGAGGTGACTTCGAGTGGGTTGCATGGTGCGAATCGGCTGGCCTCCAACAGTTTGCTGGAAGGGCTGGTCTATGGGACACACGCCGGCCGCGGTGCTTCGATTCAATGCGCTGGGATGCCGGATCGTTATCAGGCTCTCTCCTTGAGATCTCCAGCGGTGGAGGCAGCCGGGGAGCCATTGGATTTGACGGATATCCGAAATTCTTTGCAGAGCCTCACCTGGCGAGCAGCTGGCGTACGACGCGATCGAGAACGTTTGCTGGAGGCATCCGAGACGATGGATGGCTGGTGTCGCTACGTGTTACAACGGCAATTTTCCGATCCGCGTGGCTGGGAACTTCAAAATATGCTGATTGTTGGCCAAATAATTATCCGCGCTGCGCTGGCCCGAGAGGAATCACGGGGGGTGCACCTCAGGACCGATTTTCCAGACCGTGATGATGCCCTCTGGCGGCGGAATCTGGTTTACCGGTGCGAGACCCTCAAACCGTAGCCGTTGTTGGTTGTATTGAAATCTGTGCGGCCGGATCCTGAGCTGATAGTCGACCCAATATCGCCAAATTTGGCCACAAAATGTGTTTTTCTCTCGTGTTGCGGGCCCTTTGGGATGGTAGGTTCTTTTCAGCGAGTTGATGGTTTGGGATGGACTGGGAAAGACGGCTCGTCCCATCGTCAATTTTCCCGTCGGCCGCTAAACTGGGGGGGAGAACAATGTGTCTTGGCTGGCAAACGCATGGCGGGTTGCCAAATCTGAAAAAGAGTGATATCAAGACGGGGAAATCAAGAAGTCGCCGACGGACCCACAGGGTCTGGACGGGGTCTGGACAGGGTGGTGAGTTTAAAGTTAGTTTATGTGAGTTGACCGACCATCCCCTGGTAGGTCGTTTTAGCGGGAGGTTGCGGCACGCGGCAAGAGAATCGCTCAAATTTGCTATGCCAAGCGTGGTACTGGCGCCTCATTCGACATAAAAATTGGGCCGAATCCGACACTTGGATTTTCTCTAAACTGTGCCTCAATTGAAACAATTGGCTTTCTGGACGGGAGTTTGAAATGACCGGCACTGCACAAGTTTCAGCTGGCTCGACACAGGCCAGCGATCCTAAGCAGGCGATGATTGTTGCCGATCGTCTGTCGAAGTACTACGGCGTTTTCGCGGCCTGCAGAAACGTTTCGTTTACCGTTGACAAGGGCGAAGTCGTTGCCTTTTTAGGGCCCAACGGTGCGGGAAAAAGTACAACTATGAAATTGTTGACCGGCTACCTGGCACCCTCAACAGGAACCGCCTGGATTGCTGGCCACAACATGTCGGATGATCGTTTGGCCGGATCGACGCAGCTGGGTTATCTTCCCGAGAACGGTCCGCTGTACTACGACATGTCGCCGGTGAGCTTGTTGGAATTCTTTGCTGCGGCCCGGGGAATGGCACCCCAGATCCGAAATTCGAGAATCGACAAGGTCGTGGATATTTGTGCGTTGGGGAGTGTGGCCCACAAAACGATCAGCAAGTTGTCCAAAGGTTTTCGACAACGAGTTGGAATGGCCCAAGCGCTTTTGCACGAGCCGGAAGTCTTGATCATGGATGAGCCTACCGCGGGTCTGGATCCTAACCAGATCGGTGAAGTTCGTGAAACGATGCGGCGGTTGGGCGAAGAGAAAACAATTTTGCTTTCGACCCATATTTTGCAAGAGGTCGAAGCAATGGCTAGTCGGGTGATTGTGATCAATGACGGGAGTCTTGTTTATGACGGCCCGGTCGATGAATTGGTTCAAGAGGGAGGGCTGGACGAGTCGTTTCGTCGGTTGACTTCCAACGGTAAGGCCTCTTGATAGCGGAGAAGGTCGGAAGACGGCCGAAGCGAAGTCGAAAATAAGTTTTAACGTTAATAAATAATTTTTGCCGTGATTGAATTGGGAGGCGATTTCCAACCATGGGACTGACCCTTGTTCAAATGTTGTTAATTGATGTGTGTTTTGTCGGCGTGTTGGTACTTCTTTTGTCGCTACTGGCCAAGAAGCGTCAGGCTTCGTTTGCCATTTTGCGGCGAAATTTTCTAGCCTATTTTGCCAACCCGACCGGGTACGTTTTTCTCTGTGTGTTCGTGTTCCTGTCGTCTTATGCGGCCTTTGTGCCGGACGAATTCTTTAGTTCCAATCTGGCCAATCTGGATCAGTTGAATGAGTATTTGCCAGCGATCATGCTGATCTTCATTCCTGCGATCACGATGAGTATTTGGGCAGAGGAACGGCGGCAAGGCACCGACGAGTTACTGCTCACGATGCCTGTGGACGATTTTGACATTGTGCTGGGGAAATATCTAGCCGCGGGAGCCGTGTTTACGGCTTCGCTCTTGTTTTCCCAACTGTCGAATTTTCTTGTTCTCAATGCACTTGCTTTGGGCGATGTGGATGCGGGTTTATTTGCCGCAACGTATTTTGGCTACTGGCTCGTAGGGATGGCGATGTTGTCGGTTGGCATGGTTGGATCATTCCTGACGAGCAATTTAACCATTGGCTTTATTCTGGGCGTGATTCTTAATTCGCCATGGGTGCTGGCGATGTTTTCCCAATCGTTGATCAGTGACAGCCGTTGGGCGCGTTTGATTTCACAATGGAGTTATGAATCTCAGTTCGATGATTTTGGACGCGGTGTGATCAGTAGCTCCTCGGTATCATTCTTCGTCATGATGATTGTGTTGGGCGTTTATCTCAGCATGATCTTGATTGGTCGTCGGCATTGGACGGGAGGTGAAGACGGCAGGTCATTGCTAGGGCATTATATTGTACGCGCCTTGGCTTTGGTGGCGATTGTGTTCGGTGTCAGTACGTGGTTTTCCGACCATGACAAGATCCGATTTGATGCAACCGATGCCAAAATCAGCTCTTTGTCGAATGAAACACGTCAGTTAATCAAAAATCTTGATGTTGAGCGTCCTATTTACATTGATGCTTTTATTTCCAGCTCGCTGCCTGAATCGTACGTAAAGACCAAGCTCGATCTCATTTCCCTGTTGAACGAGTTTGAGGCGATAGCGGGCAGCGATGACGTTGTCGTTCATCTGTACGACGAGTTAGAACCGTTTGGAGATGAAGCAATTCGCGCAGAGCAGGAATATGACATCAAACCGGTCGAGGTCACATCGATGGTTCGCGGCGCTTTTAAGCAGCAGGAGGTTTTGCTGGCAGCCGCTTTCACCTGTGGTCTTGAAAAAGTGGTGGTTCCATTTTTTGACCATGGAATTCCGGTGGAATATGAAATGGTGCGCTCGATCAGTACCGTGGCGCAGCAAAAACGACAGAAGATTGGCGTGGTCAAGACGGATGCCGATTTGTTTGGTGGCATGCGGTTCACGGGCATGGCGCCGACAAACATTCCCAAACAATTGATTATTGAGGAATTGGAAAAGCAGTACGAAGTTGTTGAAATTGATCCTGCTAATCCGATTGTCGAAAAAGTGGATGTATTGATGGCGGTCCAGCCGTCCTCGTTAACACAACCTCTTTTGGACAACTTGGTTGATGCTGTTCGCAGCGGTATTCCGACTGCCATCTTTGAAGATCCGATGCCAGTTGCGTTGGCGGGTGCTCCCGGGACGAGCCAACCCAAACGACCGCCCCAGGGGGGCGGGATGTTTGGTCAGCAGCAGCAGCAGCCTCCTGAACCCAAAGGGAATATCCAGGAATTGTGGGATTTGCTGGGTGTGCAAATGCACGGCGAGGAGAATGCGACCAGTCCCAATCAAGACGTCTATGTTATCTGGCAGGATTACAATCCTTACACAAAGGTTCGGGGAATCAGCCATATCACCAAGGAATGGGTTTTTGCGGGGCCGGACGCGCCAGGCGCCAAGGATCCGATGAATCCGGAAGTTCCGGCAGCGTCGAATTTGAACCAGGTGTTGTTTTTATTTCCCGGAGCTGTCTACGGTACTGAAACCAAAAGCGGTCTGACTTTCCAACCGATGATTTCAACCGGAGACCGGACGGGTTGGATTCGGGTTCAGGACATGATGGAAGCGCAGGGTAACGAGGCGTTGCGCAATTTGCGCGAAGGGCCAATTCGTAAGGAACGGTACGTCCTTGCCGCACGCATTTATGGGCGAATCAAAGAAGATAGTTCCGATGATTCGGCGTCATTTGGTGTTCCTGCGGATGAGTTTGACGAAAAGTTGATAGCTGCCACGGGTGAAGTCCCGGCCGGGGGAGAGGGTTCCACCGAGGGGGCAGTTTCGACAGGTGACGGAGAGGTTGACAGCGCAGGGGAGAATGCTGTTGATGAAAAGGAAAGTGAAGAGCCAGCAGATGAGGGGACTGAGATCAATGCCGTTTTTGTAGCAGATATTGATCTTTTACATTCCGATTTTCTTCGAATTCGTGCTCGGCCGGATAGCGAGGTCAACTGGCAGTTTGACAATGTCACGTTTGTTTTGAATGTTTTGGACATGTTGGCTGATGATGATCGATTCATCGAGATTCGGAAACGTCAGACTCGTCATAGTACCTTGAAGGCGATAGAAGAAAAAATTGAAGATGCAATTACAAAAACGAATGAAGCTGAAATTCAATTTGACGAGGACTTCAAGTCGCAACAGGAAGAGGCTCGTAAGGACGCCGAAGAAATGATTCGGGATTTGCAGGAGGCAGTCGACAAGATTCAGGAAACCCAGACCGATGGCAAACAGTTCAACTTGGCAGCTTTGCAGCAGGCCAGGGATCGCCTCGCGTTTGAGCGGGCGGTCCAGGAGCGGCGCCGAGATACCCAGATTGAAAAAATGCGCAGGGATCGAGATCAGCAGGTGAAGGAGATCAAGCGCGAACTTGATCAACAAACCTTAGCTGCTCAAAATAGGTTCAAATGGTTAGCTGTCACGCTTCCTCCCATTCCGCCGTTGATTGTCGGAGTGATCGTCTTTTTCTATCGACGGGTTCGTGAGCAGGAAGGTGTTGACAAAAAACGGCTGAAATAAGTGACTCAAGTCGTATAGAAAACCATTGAAACTGTCTTTGCCAGGGTGTGAGTTTGGAATTGTGTTTTCAATTTTTGACAAGCAATTATCAACCTTCAGAAAAATTCTACTGACCATGACTGAATCCCAAAAAACAATGATCTACGTCGGTGTTGCCGTCCTCCTGGGACTGGTCGCCTTCACGAACCGTCCCGAACCTCCCGGTGTTGACCCATTTGAAGAAGTGGGCGAACAACTGTTTCCTGATTTTGTGGAAGCAAACGCGGCCAGCAGCCTGGAAATTTCCCAATACGATGAGGAGTTATCCCGATTTGAACAATTTAAAGTTGCTCAAATCGATGGCCGTTGGTCGATCCCATCCCATCAGAACTATCCAGCCGATGCGTCAGATCACCTGCGCGATGCGGCAACGTTGTTGATTGACCTGGAGGTGATTGATGTGGCGAGTGAGCTGGCCAAAGACCATGCGATGTTAGGTGTCATTGAGCCTGACCAGGACAAGGTCGAGTCGGGTGCCGAAGGTGTGGGAATAGCGGTGGAAATGCAGGATGAAGAAGGTCAAAAACTGGCCCACCTAATCATTGGAAAGACCTTCAATGAAGCCAAGGGTTTGCGGTTTGTCCGGAAGCCTGAACACGACATAGTCTACGTTGCAGCGATTGATCCGGAAAAATTGACCACGAAATTTGCAGATTGGATTGAGGACGATCTGCTTGAAATGAGTTCCTGGGACATCAAAAAAGTTGAACTGCGTGATTATTCGGTACAGGGTGGGTTGAGACTGGACGGCCGATTTGCTGTTTCGCCTCCCGACCAACGGCTCAATGCCCGCTTGTCGCTGGACAGTTCCACTTGGAAGCTTGACAATCTCCAGGAACAGCGAGGCGGAGAGCTGCGGACGACGAGTTTATTGGATGATGAGGAACTCAATAAAGAAAAATTGGATGGTCTTAAGCAGGCTCTTGACGAGCTGAAGATTGTCGATGTTGAACGCAAGCCAAAGGGGTTGAGTGAAAGCTTGCGTGCAGAAAAAGAGTCTCTTGAGGATGCTGAGAGCTTTAATTCACTCGTGGCGCGAGGTTTTTACTTTGTTCAAATGCCTGGCCGTGAGGAGGCAGAACTTTGGTCCAGCGATGGCGAAGTGGTTGTGGGCACGGAAGCAGGAATTGAATATTTGCTTCGTTTTGGTGATGTGGCTGGCATGGAAAGTTCGAATTCGGAGTCTGGTGACACCGAGTCAGACGGCAGCGCTGAGGGCGCCGAAGACAGTGATGCTATGAATTTGAATCGTTACTTGGTTGTCACTGCCCGGGTATGGGATGAAAAGGTGCCGCAACCCGGACCGCAACCAGAAGCAGCGGCCGAAGCAGCACCCGAAGCGGGCCCTGCAGCGGCTGCCGAGGGTGACCAAGATGAGGGGCCGGACACGGAAGAAGGTCAGCAAAGCGCCGATTCGGAAGCCGACGGTGAAACCGAGGGCGATATTGAGCAAGAACAGTCCGAAGCCGACAAAGAGCGCGAAGAGCAGCAGAAGAAACGTGACGAGACAGAGACCAAGGTGCGCGAATTAAATGCAAGGTTTGCCAATTGGTATTATGTCATCTCGGAGGATGTTTATCGCAAGATACATCTTGGACGAGAGGATATCATCAAGGCTAAGGAAGGCACCAAGGACGAGGGCAGCGGGGTTGACAGTTTCCGTAAGCTTCAAGAGGAAGGGTTGGAAACTGGACAGGAGTAACGCGAGCTATCCAGGCCAATGACTTGGTGTTCCAGCCACAAACGGAGCGTGATTTAGCCCTTTACTGTTTTTGGCTCTGCCAGTTTTACCGTCCTGTGGATTGGCGTAGTTCGGCCAATTCTCGTTCAAAGTTTCCAGAAAAGATTGGAAACCGGCACCAGGTCTTGGGATCCAGGTTCTCATCGTCCACGTGAAATGAGGGTGCGTATCGTTCTCGTTTCCATTGGTTACGGCACCAAAG
>Ga0310342_100002499_pt1 | contig 11824 bp, 8 predicted proteins | sample S15DNA20500_MG_FD_206155 | JGI IMG/M metagenome (GOLD analysis project Ga0310342, IMG submission 206155) | Marine microbial communities from station ALOHA, North Pacific Subtropical Gyre - S1503-DNA-20-500_MG | ecosystem: Environmental > Aquatic > Marine > Oceanic | place: Pacific Ocean: North... | reverse complement strand
CAATCCCGACGTGGTGCACCTGCAGCACCTCTACCACCACTCCATGGGCTACATCCCCATCGCCAAGGAGCGGGGTCTCCCCGTGGTGTACACGCTGCATGAGTACATGTTGCTGTGTCCGCGTGGCGGGCAGATGTTGCGCGAGGACCTGGAGATTTGTGAACGACCGATTCCGGAGAAGTGCGCCGACTGCATAGGGCATCTCTCCCTCGAGCCTGCGCCGGAGGACGAGGGCCGCGCTCGTTTGGCGTCCCGCCTGGCGCGCCATCTCCCGGACGCTGTCAAGGGTGGTCTCAAGCGGATCGGTCGGACTCAGGCGGGCCATCCCGACCCAGCGGTCGCGTCCGCTTCCCATGCTGCGTACGCGGAGGCCATCGCGGGGCGCCTCGGCACCGTCAAGGCGGCGCTCGCCGGCGTCGACCTGTTTATCTCGCCGAGCGCGTTCCTGCGACAGAAGTTCATCGATTGCGGGATGGTGCCCGCGGACCGGATCATCGCGTCGGACAATGGGCAGGACGTGGCTCCGTTCAAGGACGTGGTGCGTACCTCCTCTCGCCGCTTACGGATCGGCTACATCGGGACGATCTCGGAGTACAAGGGGGTGCACGTCATCGTCGATGCGATGAATCTCCTGGAGGATCTCGAGCAGGTTGAGTGCGACATCTGGGGGAGCCTGCACAGCTTCCCCGACTATGCCCAGTCGCTGCCGTCGCGCGTGACCAATGGGCGGACGCGGCTGCGCGGTCGCTATGACCCGAAGGACGTGGGCAACGTGCTCTCGGAGTTGGACGCGATCATCGTCCCCAGCCTGTGGTACGAGAACTCACCTTTGACGATTCACGAGGCGTTCCTGGCGGGTATCCCCGTCATCGCCTCCCGTCTCGGCGGCATGGCGGAGTTTGTCCGCGATGGCAAGAACGGGCTGCTCTTCGAGGTCGGGGACGCAGCCGACCTGGCGGAGCGCATTCGTGAACTGGACAGGGATCGGGGCCTCCTCGAGCGCTTGCGCAATCAGGAGATCGAGGTCAAGACCATCGCGGACGACGTCGATGACATGCTCGGCCGTTACGCCAAGCTCGTGGACGCTGCGCGGGCTGAGGGGGCCGCCGACGTATGAAGGTGTTGATGGTCGGGGCGGGCTATCCGCCGAAGAGCCGGGGCGGTACCGAGATCCACATGCAGCAGCTCGCGCGGGCGTTGGCCGCGCGCGGCCACTCGGTGTCGGTGTTCTGTCGCGACGGTGACGCTGATCGATCCGATTACGACGTCATCAGAGAGGAGATTGAGGGGGTCCCGGTCACGAGGATCAACTACATGTTCCGCGACGCGGCGTCCCTGGATTCGATCTACCACAACGAGCGTATCGATCAGGAGATCGACAAGGAGATCGAACGGATCGCCCCGGATCTCGTCCATGTGCACCACGTCACGTGCCTGTCAACGACGTTCCTCGGTCAGGTGAAGGCTCGTGGGGTCCCGCTGATCATGACGCTGCACGACTTCTGGACCGTGTGCCCTCGCGGGCAGCGCATTCGTCCGGATCTCGACCTGTGTACGACGCTCGATCGTGAGCGGTGCGCGCCGTGTCTCCACGACCTCTGGCCGCACTTCGGCATCACGGCCGAGATGCTCCGAGGAGTTGACGCGCAGCTGCTTGAGCGCCTGCGGGGATGCGATCGGCTCCTGACGCCGTCATCTTTCCATCGGGATCGCATGCTCGAGATCGACCTCGACCCACAGAAGATCTTCGCGGTTCCCCACGGGCTCGATCACGAGCTCATCCCCGAGCGTTCGCGGTGGCGATTCCCACCCAAGAAGATCGGGTTCATCGGCTCTGTGATCCCGACCAAGGGCGTCCACGTTCTGGTGGAGGCGATGAATCTCATCGGCAATCCGGAGCTTGAATGTCACGTCTGGGGTGAAGCCCCGAGCTTCCACGGAGACCTGGGCTACGTGGATCGACTGAAGGCCGCGGGGCGAGAGGACCTCCAGCTCCTCTTCCGTGGCGCATACGACCAGAGTGACCTGCCCGAGATCCTGTCCGAGGTCGACGTGCTCGTGGTGCCGTCCCTGTGGTGGGAGACCTTCTGTCTGACGATCCGTGAGGCCATGTTAGCGGGGGTCCCAGTGGTGGCGTCCGATCTCGGTGCGATGCACGAGGCGCTCTCGGATCTGGACCTCGATCTCTTGTTCGAGCCGGGTAATGCCCAGGACCTGACATGGAAGCTCTACGCGCTCGCCACGGATGAGGGGAGGTATCGGGCGGCGGCGTCACTGAGGCCGCGGGTGCGTACCCTTGACGACATGGCGGGCGATACGGAGGCGCACTACCGGGAGGTCGCGAGTGATTCGGGGGAGCGCTCCGCTCACGCCGAGGAGCTGGCTGCGGCGAAGCGTACGGGGGCCGGGGTCCCTTACGCGACGGTGTTTGTCCCGACCTGGAACGGTGGCCCGCTCTTTGAGATCGTCCTCGACAAGATCCGGTCCCAGGAGACCGACTTCGACTATGAGGTGCTCTGCATCGACTCCGGGTCAAGCGACGGGACCGTCGATGTGATCCGCGCGCGTCCGGATGTGCGTCTCATCGAGATCCCGAACGCGGAGTTCAATCACGGCCTCACGCGAAATCGTGCCGTGGAGGAGGCGCGGGGTCAGGTGGTCGCGTTGCTGACCCAGGACGCGGAGCCCTACGACGCTCATTGGTTGCAACGGCTCGTCGATAACTTCGACGAGCCTGCGGTGGCAGGCGCGTACTGCCATCAACTCCCGCGGGAGGATTGCAACCCGTTTCAGATGGACCGGCTGCGGGGGTGGACCCACGGTGACGGCGATCCGGAGCGCAAGCGGCTGCACAAGGCCGAGCTATGGGACTCCATGCATCCGTTCGAGCGCTTCCGGCTGATCGCGTTCGACGACGTGGCGTCGTGCGTGCGGAAGTCCGTTATGTCGGAGATCCCGTTCGAGCGTCGCCAGTTCGGCGAGGACGTGGCCTGGGGGCGCCAGGCCATCCTGGGGGGGCATACGTTGGTGATGGACCCGCAGGCGGTGGTCATCCACTCGCACAACAACCCGATCAGTTACGAGTTCAAGCGGGTCTATCTCGACCACCAGAACCTCAACGATCTCGTCGGTTTGCGGACGATCCCCAGCCTGTGGCTCGTCGCCAAGTTCTCGCTGAAGGCGTGGGCGCACCTCTCCGCGGTGGTGCTGAAGGACCCCCGGGGTTGGGGCTATCGGCTCTGGTGGCTCTTGAAGACTCCGGCCTACGGCTTCACCCAGAACCTGGCCCAGTACCTCGGGGCTCGTTCGAGCCTCGCCGGTCGCAAGGGCTGGTTCTGGGGACCTCTGGATCGGTGGCTCCGCAAGGGAGTCTGATAGAACCTCCCCATGCTTAGACCGTGGATCGCACTGCTGCTCCTCAGCGCGACGCTCTGCGCCCAGGGCCGCGTCCTGATCCTCGGCGTCGATGGCATGGATCACGGGCTCACCAAGCAGTGGATGTCGGAGGGCAAGCTGCCGAGGCTGGCAGCCCTGGCCGCAGACGGGTCGTTCAAGGCCTTGGTCCCGAGTAACCCGGCCCAGTCACCGACATCCTGGGCCTCGTTGACGACCGGCCTGAACCCGGGCGCGCACGGCATCCAGGGCTTCCTCCGCCTGAGCGTCGAGGATGGCCAGATCGTCCCGGCCATGTCCATGGCGGAACGGCGTGAGCAGCCCATGCTCACGGGGGGCTTGCGCGTCCTCGGTTACCTCGGCGCGTTTCTCACCGGGGCGTTGTTCCTGTGGATCCTCAGGAAACGACGACGCCTCGCCGTCATGGTCGCCTGCGGTCTGGGGGCGCTGCTGCTGCTGATCGTACGGTGGTTGTTCGCCAGCCTGCCGGAGACCATTATCAGGCCGGAGAATCTCCGGTCGGGAGTGGCCCTTTGGGAAGCGCTCGACGCAGACGGTGTCCCGGTGACGAGCCTCGGCGCGCCGTGTGCTTTTCCCGCTCCGGACCTCGACCACGGGCACTTGCTCTGTGGCCTCGGCGTCCCTGACCTGCAGGGCAGCCCCGGGTCCTGGTCCCTGTGGCGGGCGGGCCCCGTGGCGGGAGGTAGCCGGGTGACGCAGATGGGGGGCAAGGAGCTCACGCTGCACCGGCAGGTAGGGAGTGATGAGATCGAGGGCCTGACCCTTGTTGGCCCGAACAACCCGCTCGACGGCGAGCGCCTCGTTGTCCCGGTGGCGTTGCGGGTCGACGGGGACGGCGTGGTAGTCACGGTTGCGGAGCGCCAGGTCCGGCTCGAACTGGGTCGATTCTCCGAGCTCGTCCCCGTCAACTTCGAATGGGGGGAGCTGGGTGCGGGGGTCCGTGGCCTGGTGCGCTTTCGGTTGCAGCAGATCGCCCCCCATGTCGTGGTGCTGGTCAAACCCATCAACGTGGACGCGGCTCATCAGGTGCCGTTCGCAAAGGTGACCAATACGATGGAGTTCGGGGTTGAGTTGACAGCGCGCGGGGGAGCCTTCGAGACCCTCGGCTGGGCCACGGCGACCAACCCGTACCAGGATCGGCTGATCGACGACGGGGCTCTCCTCGAAGACGCTCGCGCCCTGTTGACGCGGCGCACGGCGATGACTCTCGCCGCGGCTGAACTGGATGACTGGCGCGTCCTGATGTCTGTCCTTTCGACCCCCGATCGTCTCCAGCACATGTTCTGGCGCGACCACGATGTGGAACATCCGGCGCACGACGCCGCTGAGGCGGCGAAACGGGGCGACGTGATCCTCGAGAGCTATCAGGCCGTAGACGCGCTCGTCGGTCGATTGCGGCACGAGATCATGCGGGACGGTGACGTCTTGCTGGTCGTCAGTGATCACGGCTTCGCGCCGTTTCGCCAGGCGGTCAACCTGAACCGATGGCTGGCCGAGCAGGGGTGGTTGGTGGGGCGAGCGGACGGCGAGCGTTCTCTCGACAAGCACCTGGATGGCGCTGGTGCGTTCGCTCACATCGACTGGTCAAAGACCAAGGCGTTCAACATGGGGTTGGGGCGCATCTGGATCAACCGGGAGTCGCGATTCGAACACGGTATCGTCAGCGACGCTGAGGCGGATCCGTTGATGGACGAGATCTGTCGGCGCCTGCTCGCGCTACGTCACCGGGGCGACGATGTCGTCTGCTCGGTCTCGAAGGCCTCTGAGATCTACCGCGGCGCGCGCGTTGGGGAGTCAGCTGATCTGATCGTCGGCTTTCATCGTGGCTATCGGATCTCGTGGAACGCGTGTTTGGGCGGGATGGACGAGCCCGTCGTGTTCGACAACATGACCCGGTGGAGCGGGGACCACTGCTCGGTTGATCCTGAGCTAGTCCCCGGAGTGCTGTTCAGCTCCCGGACGGTCCCGGACGGCGTGGCCCATGTCGTCGACGTCTATCCGACGTTGCGGGCGCTGCTCGAGCTCGCCCCTGCGGACGGTCTCGACGGTCGTTCGTTGCTGGAGGGGCGATGACCGCCCGTGAGGCCTCGAGGCGCGTTGTCCATCTGGCGCTGGGCGCCGGTGCGTGGCTCCTGCCCGTCCTCGGGTGGGAGGTGGTCGCCGGCCTCTCGGCGTTTGGCTGTTTGTTCAATTTGCTGCTCCTGCATCGCTTGCCCTTCACCCGCGGGCTGGTGCGGGAAGATGGGGCTGGCCGGATCGGCCTGATCCTGTACCCCGTGGTCGTGCTGACCCTGGTGCTCGTCTTCCGGGACCAGCACGCTCCGATTCAGGCTGGTTGGCTGGCGCTCGCGGTGGGGGACGGGCTGGCCCCCGTCTTCGGCGTCTTCCTCACCCGCCCGCGCTGGCCGTGGAATCCGTCCAAGACAGTGCCGGCGACGGTCGTCGCGTTCGCGGTCGCTGCGGCGCTGCTCAGCACCCTCACTGACGCGACCGTCGCGTTCTCTGCCATGGGGATCGGAGCGTTGTCCGAGAGCCTCCCGGGGCCGGTCGATGACAACCTCACGGTGCCCGTCGTTGCGGCCGTCGCTGCGTTTCTGATCGGGGTCGCCGCGTGACCGATCCATGGGTTGTCGGGGCTGCTCTGGGTGCGGCCCTCGCCGTCGTCCTCTGGGCCACGCGGTCCGTGACGCCGTCCGGGGCCCTCGCGGGGTGCGGGCTCACGGCCGTCTTCCTCGGAGCGGGCGGATGGGGGACATTGAGTGCGTTTGGCCTGCTGGTCGTCGGGGGCACCTGGGTGTCGCTCTTGGGCCGCGGACGGAAGCCTGGACGGACGCGCCGCCGCGACGCCGGGCAGGCGTTAGCCAACGCGGGGCCGGCCGCCGCACTCCTCGTGTGTGCGCCTCCGGACGTGGCCGCCGTTGTCGCCGCCGCGGCGCTCGGAGCTGCGTGGTCGGATACGGCGTCGAGCGAGGTCGGGCTGTTGGCCCGTGGTCGGCCGCGGATGCTCATGGTCGGTCCTTTCGTCGAACGGGGCAGGGATGGTGGGATGACGCTGCTGGGCACGGGAGCGGGCCTCGTCGCCGCCTTGATGGCGGGGGCGATTGCCGCGATGTTCGGGGGGATATCAGCGATGGTGCCGGTCGTGGTGGGTGCGGTCTGCGGCAATATCGTCGACAGCGCCCTGGGGGCGACGGTCGAGCGGCGTATTTGTTGCTATGGCAATGAGGTCGTGAATGCCTTGGCGTCGGCGTGCGGTGGATCCGTCGCGTGGCTCCTCGCCGGGGGGACGTGAGATGGCGTGGTTACGCTTGTCGCGACCTTTCACGCTGCTCCCTCCGCTGCTGGGAATGCTGTCCGGCGCCGCGTCCGCGTGGGGCGCCGGCGTCGTGGATACGCGTCACGACGCCGCAGACCTGTGGTTCTTGCTCGTCGCGGGCAGCCTCATGGCGGTGCTCCTGAACGCCGCGAGCAACGTGTGGAATCAGGTTTGCGACATCGAGTTGGACCGCGTCAACAAGCCCGATCGACCGTTGCCACGGGGAGACGTGACCGTGGCCGGCGCGCGACGATTTGCTGTCGCACTGTACGCAGTCAGCGTCGCGCTGGCGTTCTTCGTTATGCCTTCGGACTTCCCCGAGGTCGGCATCATCGTCCTGTTCACCGCGCTGCTGACCTGGGTGTACTCCGGGCCACCGCTGCGTCTGCGGAGGATCTGGTGGCTCGCTCCGCTGGTCATCGCGCTACCCCGGGGCGCCTTGCTGAAGGTGTGTGGCTGGGCCGTCTTGGCGCCGGTCGCTGCTGACCGTGAGCCATGGGTGCTCGGCGGGCTGTTCTTTTTGTTCATCCTCGGTTGCGCCAGCACCAAGGACTTCAGCGACGTGGAAGGCGACCGGCTAGGCGGCGTCTGTACGTTGCCGATCCGCTTCGGTGCCCGCGCGGCGGCCTTGATCATGGCGCCGTTCTATGTCTTGCCCTGGTTGCTCTTCGCTGCGCTCCCGTACGTCCACGTAGGCGGGCGGGCGCTGCTCTCGGTGGACGCCGCGGGGGCCACCATCCTCGGGCTCGTCCTCGCTGCGCATGGGGCGGCGACGGCGTGGTTCATGGTAAGGAACGCCTCTCGGCTGGCTGACGAGCGCCGCGGCCGTTTCATGTGGCGCAACCTGTACGTCCTCATGATGGAGGCTCAGGTCGGGGTCGCCATCCTCTATCTCACCTCGGGGTGAGGTCTCGCGGGGCGGCCATGAGGAGGCCGTGCAGGCGCCCGCGCGGACGTGCAACCACGGTCCAGGTCAGGGTCGTGCCGCGCCGAGTCAGCTCTTCCCGTTCCCACAGCAGCTCTCGGTGCCCGCCGTCCTGCGCGCGGACGGAGGGGCGCCAGGCGTACTCAACCCGATCGCCCCGCGGTGCGCGGCTGAGCTGGGTCGGGGAGAGGGGCAGGGAGCGGACTGTTCGGCCTGGGGCGTCGGCGGGGTGGCCAGCCCAGACGAAGATGAAATTGCCTTGCCCCGGGTCCTCATCGACCGGCACGGTCCATGAAAACGTCGGCTCCTCCTCTGCCCGGCGCGCCGGCAGGATGGCTCCCGATGGGGGGCCCTCCAGAGACAATCGCTCACTCGAGACGCGCGTCGCACGGATAACGGGCTCGAGTCGCCATTCGTCGCGGGCTCGTCCGAAGCGGGTGACGCGCAGCTGCCGCCCCTCGCCGGGATCGATGAGGTCGATCTCGGAACGGACATCGCGTTCCGGGAAGGCGAGGCTGAGGGCGTCGCCGAGGATGGTGCGCCCGATCACGAGGTCGACGAGGTCGACTTCGCTGTTCGACGGTAATTCTCCGACGCGCTTGAGGAGGGTGCGCACGCCTTGGCGTTGCGAACCGAGTTGTGCGTCCGTGAGGCGGGCGGTGTTGTGGCCGCTGAGCGCCATCAGGAGGGCCGCGGCCACGACGACCAGTCGGTCGATTGAATGGGGCCAAGCTCGCGCAGCCGCGAAGGCGAGTATCCATGCGAGCCCGAGCGCCTGGACGACGTGTCCGGTGCCCAGGCCGAGGATGAGGACGAGCATCCCTCCGAGCATGGGTGCTTCATCCCCCGGTCGCCGGCGACGGTGCCCGATTCCTAGGAGGATAAGCACCGGGATTGCCAACGATGCGCGTCGTCTCCAGGGTACTCCCGCTTCCGGGTCACCGACCGGCGCGCATAGTTCGCCGACCGCCTTCGGCCACGAGGACGCGTTCTCCATGTCCCCGACGAGGGACAAGATCGTCGCCGCGCCGAGCATGCCCAGGCCGATCCACGGTCTGCGGCGGATGAGCACCTCGAGGGTGAGCAATCCCACGAGGCACCACACGAGGATCGCGAGCGTCGGTACGTCACGGGAGGCGAGCAACGCGAAGGGGTGAGAGACGAGCATGACCGGCAGGAGCCAGGTCGCCGCGGGGGCGTCCCAGGCCCGCGCCACGCACACCCCCGCGCGGACGCCAACGAGGGCGACGAGGACGGCCGAGAGGACCCGCCAGACGATGGGGTCACGTCCGAGACTCGCTGCCAGCAAGGCCGTGGGGGCCGGGCCTTCGCCGGCCATGGCCTGAAGGTCCGAGGCCAAGGGAACGTGGCTCAGCCACCCGCCGAACCAGCGGGCTTCGCAGACCACCCAGGCCGTCGCCACCACGAACGCCAGCAGCCCGGCGCGTTCGCTGAAAGTCCCCTTCGCCACGGCCGCTACCCTATAGGCCGCGGCGCCTTGCGGCAAAACCCTCGGTAGGATCGGAGCACTTCTCACAGAAGATGCGCCGTTGTCGGCCGTAGAAGGGGAGTAGCCGCGAAAGGCTGTGATCCGCCATGCGTAAGGCAAACGAGCCCAAAGAGACGGTGATCCGCGACCGGGACCTGGTGGTCCGGGCCAAGGCGGGTGAGCAGGAGGCCTACGGCGAACTGGTGCAGCGCTACCAGCGGTCGCTCGAGGGCATTCTGATTCCCCTCGCCAGCGACCCGGATCACGCGCGAGATCTGGCGCAGGATACCGTCCTGAAGGCATGGAAGAGCTTGCACCTGTATGACGGGGAGCATCGCTTCTCGACCTGGTTCTTCCGGATCGGCGTCAACCTCGCCATCTCCGTTCGCCGTCGTGCGCAGCTCGAGGCCCGGGTGAAGGAGTCGGCTGATCCGCGTGGCCCCGCCGCGCGGCTGGTGCCCCCGGAGTCTCCTGTCGAGGCGGCGCTCCTCAAGGAAGATACGGAACGACTGCGGAGCGCCATCGCGGCGCTGCCCGATCGCTACAAGAAGATTCTCTCTTTGCGTTACGTCGAAGGGCTGACGTGTAAGGAGATCGGGGAACGCCTCGGCACGACCGGGAACACGGTGTCGATCGTTCTCTTCAGGGCCAAGCAGAGGCTCAAGGAGGACCTGGAGGAGTCATGAGTCCGCAAGAACTCCAGCAACGGCTCGACCTCTTGCTCGACGGGGAGCTCTCCGAAGAAGAGGCGATCGCCTTCAGCCAGACGGTGCAGGACGACCCTGGGCTTCGTGACCTCGTCCGGGACCACCTGGTGCTCTCCTCGGCGCTCGAATCCGTGAGCCCCTCCGCCTTCGCCCCCGAGGTGCTCCCTCCGTTCAGGTGGTGGCCACGGGTGGCCGCCACCGCCGCCGCCGCTGTCCTGGTCGCCGCCGCCTTCCTGTTTGGGCGGACGCTCTCCGATGCGGCTGACGGTGCGGACAGCCGGCCCGTCGTTCCCGTCGCGCGGGCTGGTGACGTGATCGACGCGTCCGGTTCCTTGCGGGAGGTGCGGGTCGGTGACGCACGGTTGAGGGTGAGACCGGGGGGGCGCATCTCCGTCGTCTCCGAAGTCCCCGCTGCGGTGGCCTTGGAGCTCGGCAGCGTCGAGGTGGCGTCAGCGTCCGCGGATGCCCGCGTCGACGTAGAAGGTTTCGGCAAGGCGTTCGTGCAGGGCGATGCGGCGTTGCTTCTCGGCCCGGACACCTCTCGCCGGGGTGGCTACCTCATGGTGACGTCCTTCGCTGGCGCCGTCCGCGTGGTCGATGGGGAGTTCACGGACGGTATCGAGCCCGGCGAGCCGCGGCTGTTCGACGGCGGGGGACCGCGGCTGGCGGGGGAGGTGCTCGCGCGCATGAGCGAGCTCGAGGGGGACGAAGGGCTCATGGTCCTGACGACGTCCCAGCACACCGAGCTGATGGCCGCCCTCGACCAGGACAAGGAGCAGCTCCAGGTCCGCGTCGCCGATCTGCTGGCGGCGAACGAGCGCCTAGCGCTCGAATTCGAGGCGATGCAGCGCCGGGATCCGAAGCGCAAGCTCTCGCTGAGAGAGGTCCTGGATTCGATGGCCGCGATCGCGGAACGCGATGGGATCAGCAGTCGCACGCAGGCGTCTCAGTGGCGCCGCATACGCGCCGTGGTCCGCAAGTATGACCGCCGGCCGGACGAAGTCGTCGGCGCCATCGAGGAGATCCTGCTGGCCGCGGACGCGACGCCGGTGCGCCGACGCCTCGGAATGTGGTGTCTGAGCCGCGTCCGAAGTTCGCGTGCGATCGACATGCTCATGCCGTATGTCGACGCCCCGAACCTGGACCTCCGCGTCGCGGCGATCGAGGGGCTCGCACGTCAGCGGAACGCGCGGTGTCGTGACGCGCTCAGCAATGCGTTCCAGCATGACGAGGCGTTGCTCGCGCGCATCTCGGCTGCCGGGGGGCTCGTCTCTCTGGGCGACTACGGAGCGCCCTTGGAGTGGCTCCTCGAGGAGTACCGCAAGCGTCCACGTCATCCGGAGCACCTGCGGCGCCGCATGCTAGGGCGGGTCGCCGCCGCGCCGCTGGCTCAGTCGAAGGTGGCGGACTACATCGTCGATCTCTGCGTTAGCAGGGAGGCCGCTCCCGAGCAGCAGCGTGAGGTCATCCACCTGCTCGCGCGGCTGGGTGACGACACCGCCCGTACGACCCTCGAGTTCCTCTCGGAGGCGGCGGCGCGTCCGCCGCTCCGCGCCCTGGCCGCGCGCTACCTGGGTCGTCTCGACAAGGAAGATCGGTAGACGATCAGAGGCAGGGGACGGCCACCACCGGCGCGGCGTCAGGGTTGCGGAGCACCAGGCACAGGGGCTGCGAGACATAGCCGAACAAGGCCGGCTCGCTGTAGTCGAAAGTCACCCATGCCAACTCGATCTTCATCCCGTCCGTGCCATTGGCGTTGGCTGGGTCGATGAGGTTCGTGAGGTCGATGTAGCCGTCCTCGAACCCGGTCGCGTCCAGGTCACCGATGAAGCCGCTGATGTCGATGTTCCAGGGCGGGAGACTCAGGTCATTGAGATAGGGCAGCAGGGTGAGCGGGTTGATGGGTGTGGGGACGAAGCTCGGCCCCGGTGTGTTCACCGCGACGCTGCCCCAGAAAAAATCGTCTGAAGCGA
>Ga0310342_100002498_pt1 | contig 11825 bp, 6 predicted proteins | sample S15DNA20500_MG_FD_206155 | JGI IMG/M metagenome (GOLD analysis project Ga0310342, IMG submission 206155) | Marine microbial communities from station ALOHA, North Pacific Subtropical Gyre - S1503-DNA-20-500_MG | ecosystem: Environmental > Aquatic > Marine > Oceanic | place: Pacific Ocean: North... | reverse complement strand
GATGTCGAAGGTGCCGCCACCGAGGTCGAACACCGCGATGCAGCCTGCCCCGCCCTGTTCTACCCCGAAGGCCAGGGCTGCGGCGGTAGGCTCGTTGATGATGCGCAGCACCTCGAGCCCGGCGATGCGCCCGGCATCCTGGGTGGCCTGACGCTGGGAGTCGTCGAAGTAGGCGGGCACCGTGATCACCGCCGCGGTGACCGGCTCTCCCACGAATTCGGAGACGGTCTCCCGCATCCGCGCCAGTACCAGGGCGGAGATCTCCTGGGGCGTGTGACCGCGGCCGCCCGCATGGATGCGAGCCTCACCCGCATCCCCGGCCTCCACCCGGAACGGAGCCAGCTTCCGGAAGCGTTCGACCTCCGCACCCTCGAAACGGCGTCCGATCAGGCGTTTGACGGAGAAGACGGTCTCCTCCGGGTTGGTGACGGCCTGGCGCTTGGCGATGTGTCCCACGAGGACATCACCGGAGTCCTGAAAGGCCACCATGGAGGGGGTGGTACGCGCACCCTCCGCATTGGCGACGACACTCGGCCGCCCCGACTCGAGGAGCGCCACGCAGGAGTTCGTGGTGCCCAGATCGATCCCGATGACCCTGCCCATGCCGGCGCCTCCCTTTGGCCGCCGGCTGAACTCAGTCGACGGTCTCTTCCGCTTCCCCCGGGTCCGACTCGCTCGGCTCCGCGTCCTTGGTGACCACGACCCGGGCCGGGCGCACCAGGTGATCGCGCAGCTGGTAGCCCTTCTGCAGCACCTCGACGACTCTGTTCGACTCCACGCCCTCCACGACCCTCTGCGCCATCGCCTCGTGGACGGTCGGGTCGAAAGGCTTGCCCTCGGCTTCGATCTCCGTGACGTAATGCTTAGTGAGGGCGCCTCTCAACTCGCGCTCGACCAGCTCGACGCCCTGCAACAAACCCTGCAAGTCCCCGTCCTCACTCTCGCGAGCGTGGTCGATGGCTCGCTCCAGATTATCGACCACCGAGAGCAAGTCCTTGACGAGATTCTCCTGCCCCCTGTGCAGGGCCTCCTCGTGCTTCTGGGCCGAGCGCTTGCGGAAGTTCTCGAAGTCCGCCTGGGTGCGAAGCAGGCGATCCTCGGCCTCTTTCTTCTCCTGCTCGAGGGTCTCGAGCGCAGTCGCTGCCGGGTCGATTTCGGGCTCCGCGGGAGCCTCGTCGTCGGGTGCCGCTTCCCCACCGGAAAGCGACTCCACGGCCTCGCGGAGCGCCGCCTCGAGCTCCGGGCCGGGCGCCACCTTCGCGTCGGCTCCCTCCGAGGAGCCATTGGCCTCGCCCGCGGTCTCCTCCTGCGGCGAGCCGTCCTCCTCCGCGCTCTGCATGGGATCTCCGCTCACGCGTTCAACTTGTCGCTCAGCACGCGCGACAGGTAGTCGACCATGGGGATGACGCGCGCGTAGTCCATCCGGTTCGGCCCGATGACGCCGAGAATTCCCTGGGGCCGGTCCCCGCTGCCGTAGGGGCAGGCCACCAGCGCGCAGCTTCGCAACGCCGGCTCCTCGACCTCGCCACCCAGCAACACCGAGACCTCCCGGTTGTCGAGAACGCGGTCGAGCACCTCGATGAGCCGGACCTTCGTCTCCACCGCCTCGAAGAGCTCGCGCACTCGGCGGGGATCTTGGAACTCGGGCTGGTCGAGCAGGGCCAGGTGGGTGGCCACCACGAGTTCCGCTCCCGCCGCATCGTCGACGTCCAAGGCCTCGCGCCCCAGTGCCACGGCTTCGGCGAGCAGGCGATCGGCCTGGTCGCGCAACTCGTCCGCCTCGCGGGCCAGCGCGTCGCGCACCTCTCCGAGCGTCCGCCCCATCACGCGCTCGTTGAGCATTCCCGCCGCCAGGTCGAGCTGGGGCTGAGAGAAGACCCGCTTGGAACGCACCACCCGCCGATAGGTGTCGCCAGCAGCAGAGACCAGCAGCACCAGAATTCGGTCGCTCGAGAGCGTCACCAGGCTCACGTGCTGCAAGACCACGCGGTGGAAGGAAGGCACCGCCACGAAGCCCAGCTGATGGGTATTCCGCGAGAGCAGATCGGCGGCCACGGGTGCCAAGGAAGCGAACTCGGCCTCGCCCACCTGGTAGGCGATGCTGCGACGGTCGTGGTCGGGCACTTCCCGTGTATCCAGCAGCTCATCGATGAATACGCGCAGCCCCTCTTCGGTGGGGATCCGTCCCGCGGAGGTGTGGGGCTGCTCGACGAGACCCCGCTCGGAAAGTTCCGCGAGGATCGCACGAATGGTCGCGGACGAGACTCGCTTGGGGAGGACCTCGGCGAGTGTCCGCGAACCGACGGGCGCAGCCGCCCCCACATAGGCGGTGACCGTGGCGCGCAGGACCTCCTGCTGCCGCTCGTTGAGAGTCCCTCCGCGCGACACCGCTACTGCCATGACCGCAATCTAACGCAGGGCGGGACTCGATTCCCGCGCATGTCAGAGGAAAGATGCGAAGACGCTGTCCGAGAGCATGCGCCCGCGGGGAGTCAAACGGAGCGCATCCGGCGCCTCTTCGAGCAGGCCGTCCGTCGTGAGCCGGTCCAGTTCCAGGGCAAAGAAGTGCCTCGGTGGAGCACCGAACTCTCCCTCGAAGCGCTCCACGTCGAGGCCCTCCCTCGTCCGCAAGGCCAGGAAGACCGCCTCCGCGCGCGCCTCACGTGCACCCAGGACCTCCACGTGAGCGCTCCCTTCATTTCCCGCCGACACGCCCTCGCGGTAGGGCGCCATCTCCCGTGGATTGCTCCGCCGTAGGCCAAAGCGATGACGTGCGCTGGGGGGATCACTGGAAACGGCTCCCATGCCCAGCCCGAGCACTGGGAGCCGCTGCCAGTAGCGGCGGTTGTGGACTGCGCGATATCCCGGGCGCGCGTAGCTGGAGATCTCGTAGCGCTCGTAGCCCGCTGCGCAGACACGCGCCTCAACGCACTCCAGCATCGCCACCGCCTCTTCCTCGCCAGGGCGCTCCAGGCGACCCCTGGCCGCGGCCTTCCCGAAGGGCGTCCCGGGCTCGAGGGTGAGTTCGTAGACCGAGAGGTGCTCGGGCGCGCACGCGAGAGCAGCCAGCAGGTCCGCTTCGACCTCGGCGAGGGTCTGCCCGGGGGCTGCAACGATCAGGTCCAAGGAGACATTCGCGAAGCCCGCTGCGCGGCAGGCCTCGAAGCTGCGGCGGACCTCGGAAGCCCGGTGCCCACGTCCCAGGCGCCGCAGCGTCGTGTCGTCGAAGGACTGCGCGCCCAGCGAAACGCGGTCGATCCCCGCCGCGCGAAAGTCCGGCAGACGCTCGGTCTCCAGGCTGCTGGGATTTACCTCGATCGTGATCTCCTCGGGATCGCCCGGGAAGGCCCCGCGGATCTCGTCCAGGATTCGCTCCACGGAACGCGCTTGCAACAAAGAAGGCGTCCCACCTCCCAGGTAGACGCTCGAGAGTTGGCGCCCCTCGAAGGCCCCCACACGGGCGTGCAGTTCCGTGCAAAGCGTTTCCAGGTAGGCTGACTCCGAGTCCGGGGAAAGCGGGCGCGCGCGGATCACCGCGAAGTCGCAGTAGGGGCAGATCCGCTCGCAAAAAGGCACGTGGACATAGACGCCAACGTCGGGCTCCGGCACCCCGACAGCCTACCAGCACTCGTGGCCCGCGGACCCGCCCGGCGAATCCTCCGCGCCTGCGAGCGCCTCCGCCTCTGCGGTATCCTCCGCACACCCGTGAGCGCATCCCCTGTTCATTGCGAAGTGCTGCCCAACGGCCTCACGGTGCTCCTCCGTGAGACCCGCCTGGCCCCCGTCTGCGAATTCCAGATCTGGGCCTGCGTGGGTTCCGCGGACGAACAACCCGCCGAGCGGGGCCTCGCTCACTTCCACGAGCACATGCTCTTCAAGGGCACCGAGCGACGCGGCGTGGGTGAAGTAGCCGCGGAGGTAGAGGGAGCGGGGGGACGCATCAACGCCTTCACCACGTACGACGTCACCTGCTACCACGCCACCCTTCCCGCGGATCACCTGGCCACGGGCATCGACGTGCTCTCGGATGCCGTCCTGCACTCGACCTTCGATCCCGTTGAGATTCAACGCGAGATCGAGGTCGTCATCGAGGAGATCCGGCGCAGCGACGACTCGCCCTCCAGCGTGGTGGGCAACGAGGCTTTCGCGGGCGCATTCCGCGAGCACCCCTACCGCTTTCCGATCCTGGGCTCCCGTGAAAGCGTCGCGAGTTTCGACCAGGAGCGGGTTCGGGCCTTCTACGAGGGCTGGTATACACCCGACAACCTCGTGGTCGTGGCCGCCGGCGATCTCGACGTCACCGCGACCTTGGAAGCCGTGCGCGAGCGCTTCGGCTCGCTGCCCCGGGGCAAAAAGCGCCGCCAGCGCCCTCGGGAAGCGCGCCAGCAATCGACCCGGGCCATCGTGCTCGAGCGCCCCTTCGAACGGGTGAAGCTGGAGATGCTCGCTCCCAACGTCGGCCTCGCGGACGCGGACGCCCCCTACCTCGATCTCGCCGCCTACCTGCTGGGAGGCTGCGATAGCAGCCGACTGGTGGAACGCGTAAAGGAGGGCGAAAATCTCGCGGATCGCATCGATGCATGGTCGTACACACCCGTGGACCCGGGCGTTTTTGCGATCGACGTCGACACGGACCCTGCGCGGGTCGAGGACGTGATCGCGGCCAGCGTGCGCGAGTGCACCCGACTCGCCGAGCAACCGGTTCGCGAAGAGGAGCTCGAGAAGGCGCGGCTCAACTTTCTCGCCATGGAGCACTTCGAGCGCGAGAGCGTCTCCGGCATGGCCTCCAAGCTGGGAAGCTTCCATACCACCGCGGGCCACCACGAGGCGGAAACCCGCTATCTCGAAGCCATTCGAAACGCACGGGCCGAAGACCTGATGCGAGTATCGCGCAGCTACCTCGCGCCAGAAGCCCTGACCGTGGCTGTACTGCTGCCCGAGGGAGCAGGCGGCACCCTCGACGAAGCCGCGGTGCAACGCGCGGTAGCCCGCGGTGCGGAGCAAACGCGCCGCGCCTTCAGCGCTCCGCGCGCCCAGAGCACGTCCCAGATCTTCGACTACGAACTCGCCTGCGGCGCCCGCCTCCACGTGCTGCCTCGCCGCGAGGTCCCCGTGGTGGCCGCCCGTGCCGCCTTCCGGGGCGGACTGCTCGCCGAGGACGCCGGATCCTCCGGGCTCAGTGCCTTTGTCTCTTCCATGTGGATGCGGGGCACCCGCAAGCACTCCGCGGCGGGCTTCGCGGCGGCAGTAGAGGGCCGGGCCGCAGAGATCGACTCCTTCAGCGGGCGCAGCAGCCTGGGCCTGAGCCTCGAAACGCCGAGCGCCTCGCTGGATCCGGCGCTGGATCTATTTGCCGAGGTCTTGCTCGAGCCTGCCTTCGACGCCCGGGAGATCGAGCGCGAGCGACAGGACACCCTGGCCGCCATCGAACGACGCGAGGACAACCTCGCACAGCGCTGCTTTCAACTCTTCGCGCAGCAACTCTATCTCGAGCACCCCTACCGGATGCCCACCCTGGGCTCCGCGGAGGTGATTCGCGAGTTGGATGCCGACTCAATCGCCGCTCACCACGCGCGGCTCGCGGTAGCGAGCAACCTGGTGATCGCGGTGGCGGGTGACGTCGATCCCGACGCGGTCGCCCACACGCTCTCTTCGAGTCTCGCGGATCTGAACCCCGGACCCTACGAGGCCCTGGAACCCGCGAACGAGGCCGCGCCCCAGGAAATCCGCCGCGCGGAAATCCGCAAGGCACGCGAGCAGGCCCACCTGGTGATCGGTTTCCCCGGCCTGCGGGTGGACGACGAGGACCGTTTCGCGCTGGAGGTGATCTCCCAACTGTTGGCGGGCCAGGGGGGGCGGTTGTTCTTGGAGCTACGCGACCGACGCGGTCTCGCCTACTCGGTAAACGCCTCGGGGATGGAAGGGGTGGCCCCGGGTTGGTTCGCGGCCTACATCGCGACATCCCCGGAGCGGCTCGAGGAGGCGCGAGGCGGCCTCCTCGAGGAACTCGCGAAGGTGATCGCCGAGCCCCCGGAGCCCGGAGAACTCGAGCGCGCGCGTCGTCACCTGATCGGGAACTTCGCAATCGACCAACAGCGCAACGCCGCCCACGCCGGACACATCGCCCTCTCGTCCCTCTACGGCCTCGGTGCCGACGCGGCCCAACGCTACCCGGAGCAGATCGACTCCGTGAGCAGTGCGGACGTGCTGCGCGTCGCTCGACGCGTCCTCGATCTCGAGCGCTACTGCGAAGCCGTGATCCAGCCGTGAGCAAAGCGAGCCGGCAGGGGACCTGGATACGATCAAAGTGTCGACCTGCGTCGACCGAAGACAATTGAGCGATCGCCCCGGCCCGAGCCCCGCTTCACCTCCCCACGCTCACTCCGGTCCCCGCGCGATCCACGTCCTGCTCCTGCTCGCGCTGAGCATCGCTTTCGAGGCGCGAGTCGTCGACCACGGGATCAACCTGATGGACGAAGGCTGGCCCCTTCACGCCGCGATGGAACTCGACGCGGGCAAGACCCTCTACGACGAGGTGTTCTGGGTCTTCCCTCCGGGCCACCTCTTCCCAGCCGGGATCGCCTATGCCCTCGACCCCCCGGGCGTAACCCTGGCGAGGACCTTCTACGCCGCTTTCGCGGTGGCACTGTGCTTGAGCCTCTACTTCCTGGCGACCAAGCTGATGCCGCCAGACTTCGCACTCCTGGCCGCCGCCATGGTCGCCATCTCGGCCCCCCAGTCCCACGTCGAGCACCACCTCTTCGGGTACCGGTACCTGGTCTGGAGCATCATCGCTCTGCTCTGCTTTCAACAGCGTCTGCGCCGCGAGGACGCACGCTGGATGTTCGCGGCCGGGCTCGCGACAGGCATCGCATTGCTCTTCCGGCTCACCCCGGCCTTCGCGGTGAGCATGGGGATCGGGGTGGGGATCCTGGCTGCCTCGCGGGAGTGGCGGAGTTGGCTGCGTGACGCAGCCTGGTACGGAGCCGGGCTGTGCGTAATCGTGCTGCCCCTTCTCTCCTGGTTCCAGCAGAGCGTGGGAATCGAAAAACTCTGGCTGGAGACGGTCCTGCGACCCATCGCGATGACGAGCGCTCAGAGCCTCCCACTGCCGGAACTCTTCCTGCCCGAGTGGACGCGGCCCAGCATCGTCGTTGCCTTCGTGACGCTCGGCTTCCGGCTCTACGCCTTCGTCTTCGCCACCTTCCTGGCCGTCCTGCTGTTTCGATGGTGGCGCGCCCGCCGCGAGGGACGAGCCTTCGAGCACGTGCTGCTGCTCTCCTTCGTGGTCTTTGGAGGGGTCTACTTCGCGAGGAGCCTGGGGCGATCCGACTGGCCACATCTCGATTCGGCGCTTCCACCAGCGGTGGTCTTGCTCGCCTATTGCGCGAGCCTCTCCACTCGCCTCCGCTACTTCGGCGCGGGAGGTCCGGCGCGCGGCGCGAGAACCCTGCTCTGCGTGGCCGTCTTCCTCGTCTGGGCATCGCTGAACGCATCCGACCGCGTCCTCTCCATCCCCAACGCCTTCATGGGGGACACGCGCCTCGAGGTCGTAGCGAAGCCCGTCTGGCTCAAGCCGGGGCCCGGCTTCATCGTCGACCGCATCGTGCGGGCGATCGAAAACCACAGCGAAGCCGACGAGACGCTCCTGGTGATGAGCCATGCCCCCATGCTCCACGTACTCAGTGGGCGCCACAGCCCGGGGTATCACGACGTGGTGATGCCCGGCACCTTTCTCAGTAGCGAAGAGGAGCAGGAATTCATCCAGCGTCTTCAAGAAACGCCGCCGGCCGTCGTCCTGTGGCCCCGGATACACTTCGACTCCCGGCCCAGCCGCGGGATCAACCGGACGGCGCCGCAACTCGCTCGCTGGGTGAGTGAGCACTATGCCTTCGCGGAGGACCTGCCCGAGTACGTGCTGCTCAAACCGCGCCCGGCCGAAGCCGACGGATCACCGGGCGAGGGGAAGCGTTCCGACCGCTGAGGGAACGCACCCGGTCTCCGGAGCGCGGCGTCTCCAGACCGTGATCCGGTGCGGGCTAGAAGTCGCGCCGGAACAGGGCGACACGAACGACGCCGAAGTTTCGACGCTCCACCCGGTAGCCGAGGCGAGCGGCGCGAGGCGCGATCCAACCGAGCACGTCGGCGCCATTTCCCGTCCACTCCACCACCGCAAAACGGCTGTGAGCGGGCATGACGGACTCGAGGATCTCGAGTGCAAGAGGCTGTCCGCGCATCTTCCTGGGCAATGCGATGACTCGCTCTCCCATGGGGTAGTAGTCGGTCGGCGCGTTCAGGTAGCCGCTGAGCGCGGGGTCGCGAAGCCACGACTCGTCCTGGCCCTCGATCAAGCCGCTCGCGAGCAGTACCGGCGCAGCCCCTTCCGCGGCAAGGAAGGAGCGCACCTCGAGAGCGGCGGTACGGAAATCGTCTTGGGGACGCTCGTGAAGCGCGAAGGATGTGAGCACGACCAGTGAGGCCGCCACCATCCTTGCCCGAGCCGAGGGAATCCCGCGCAGAGCCCAGGCGTAGAGGAGGGCCACGCCGGGAACAGCGGCGATGAGATAGCGCCGGATGAAGACCGATGCGTCGCTGAGGGTGGAAAACAGGAAAAGCAACAGCAGGGGAAGGAAGACCCAAAGCGCCAACAGGAAACCCGTCGCCCGGTCGACCTCCAGGCTGCTGGCCCGGATCGGCGCGGAACCCTGCCGCGCCCCTCCCCCGGGCGGCACGGAGCGAGCGGCGAGCATCCCGGCTGCCGCGAAGCCGATCAGCAACCCCACCACGGGAGCGGGCCAGACGAAGATCGTAAAGAGCGCGTGTGCGTCCGGGCTCGGCGCAAAGGAGTAGGAGGAAGCGTGCTCGGCCAGCGCCAGTGCCACGGGCAGGTAGAAGAGCGCCCCGGTGGCGAGGCAGGCCACCACGACCCCGACTTCTCCCCTGCGTGCCGGCGAGGATCCAAAGCGGAGTATCCCGTAGACCGCCAGCGCCGGATAGACGAGCGCGAAGAACAGGTGCAGGTGGGGAAGCAGCGCAGCGAGTACCCCGCAGAGCCAGGCGGGCCGCCAGCCGCCCGAATCCAGCCAGCGCAACAGGCTCGCGGTGAGCGCGAGAAGTACGAAGAGTCCCAACGCGTAGGATCGTGCATCGACGGACTCGCGGAATACGCTCCAACTCGATGCGAAGACGATTGCAGCGAGACAGCCGCTCTCCCGGTCTCCGAGTAGCGCGGAGCCCAGACGAGCGAGCAGAAAACACGCGCCCAACATCGCCAACAGCGAGGGGATTCGAAGCGCGATCTCACTCGTGCCGAACAGCTGGACCCAAGCCCACAGAAAGATGTAGTAGGCGGGCTGGGGTTGCTGGTGGACGGCTCGATCGATGCTCTCTGCGAAACCATCCTGAATCACCCAGTAACTCATGGTCTCGTCGAGCCAGAGCGAGTTCGACAAGTGGGGAAGCCAGGAAACCGCCGCCAACAACAGGATCAACGCAGCCGCGAGGGGAAGGCTCACGCCCTCGGGCGCGGATTCAGCGGGAAGAGAGGGCGCACCCGACACACGAGCATCGTCGCACCACGCCGCGGGGCATGCCACCCCCAAACGACCGACTCGGCCCGGCACAGGCCTCTCGTGATGAGAGACGACGTTCGCGCCCCCAGGAGGTAGCATCCAGAACATGGCGCCGATCTCGGGCCCCGCGAGGGAGCAAAGGACGCCCATCCCCTTCCCCCGGATCCGCGCGCCGAGGCACACGCGATGATCGCTCCGGGCGAGCGGCTCGCTCCGATGCAACGCGTGTCGTTGGGCGCGCTCTTTCTGCTCGCGGTGGCGCTCCGATGCCTTCCCTTCCCGATCGTTTTTGCAAACGGGCGCATCCAACTCCTCAGCTTCGACGCCTACTACCACTTGCGCCGGATCCGCTACATCCTGACCGACGCGGCGACGCCTCTCGAGATCGACCCCTACCTGGCCTTCCCCCGTGGTGCCAAGGCGATCTGGCCGGGCTTCCTCGACAATGGGCTCGCCTGGCTGCTTGGCCCCTTCGTGGGGCCCGAGAACCCCGAGCGAATGGTCGAGATCCTCGTCTGGCTCCCACCCCTCCTCGGAGCCTCTACGGTGCTCCTGGTCTGGGCGCTGGCGAGACGCACCTTCGGCCTTCGGGTGGCCTGGGTCGCGGGGCTGCTCGCGGCCATTCTCCCTGCCCAGGTCTTCTACTCCCGGCTGAGCTTCATCGATCATCACGTCGCGACTGCGTTCTGCTCCACCCTCCTTCTCGCCGCAGCGATGGCGCAGCTCGAAAGGTTCGGGGAGCAAACGCGGGCGGCGTTCCCCCCGGCCCCAAGGGATGCGTGGCTCGGGGTGTTGATCGCGCTCGTACTGCTGGTATGGCCCGGCAGCATCCTCGAGATCGCGGTGGTGGAGGGCGCGATGGTGATCGCGCTCACGAGCCTGCCCACGCGCAGCCAGTCTTCCAGCTTCGCCGCCCGGCTGGCGATCCAGAACGCGATCGCCTTGCTGCTGATCCTTCCCTTCACGCTTTTCGAGAGCTGGCCCCAGTGGGGAACCTTCTCGCCGGTCGTTCTCTCACGCTTCCAACCCTGGCTCTTCTTGAACCTCAGCTTCTTCTTCGCCGCTTGCGCAGCCCTCTGGCGCAGACCGACGGGGGGGGATTCTCCCCGACGTCGCGCCGCACAAGCACTCGGCCTTGGAGTGCTCTTCCTCGCGCTGAACGCCATCGCGTTTCCCGAAGTGCTCGGTGCCTCGAGGGATGCTTGGGAGTGGATTGCGCGAGACGAAGTCTTCCAAGGCAGCGTTGCCGAGTCGGAGCCGATCCTCTATCACGCGAGGCAATTCACCACGCGCGTCGCAGTGGAGCATTTCTCCTATGCGTTCTTTCTCTTCCCGCTGGCCTTGTTGGCCTTCGCCTGGAGCCTTCGCAACCGCAGCGACGTCGCGCCTCAGCGTTTGCTCGTCGCCTGGGCCCTGGTCTTCGCCCTCGCCACCCTCGCCCAGAGGCGTTTCGAGAACACGGCTTCGATCGCCTACGCGTTGATCCTCGCCTGGGCGCTGATCGCCGGCGGATCCGAACTGCAGACACGCTTGCGCTCGGCCCGAATGCGCTCGCTTGCTGCGGGAGCCATCGCCGTTGCTTGCTTGTCGTTGCTGGCGCCTTCGCTCAACTCCTACGGAGCGAGCTTGGGCCCCGCGTACCGGGCACTGCGCGGGCAGCGAGTCCCCTCGTCCCTGGAGAGAGACCTGTCGAGTCTCCAACACGAACTCGCACTCTGGCTACGCGACCACACGCCGGAGACGGACGGCCTCTACGACGCATCGATCCAGCCCGACTACGGGATCTACGCACCCTGGGGGCTGGGGCACATGATCGAGTTCCTCGGCGAACGGCCTGTGGTGCTGAGCAATTTCGGTGATGACATCGGGAGGGATCATTTCTCCTACGCGATGGATTTGAAGAAACTCGAGGCGGATGCTGCACTCGAACGACTCGAAGAACTGAGCGTCCGTTACGTCGTGATCCGAAGAGAGCGCGCACGCGGCCCCCTCCAGGCCCAACTCTTTCGAGACTCCCCTCAGGCACTGACGCGTTTCCGCCTCGTCTTCGAATCTACGCCGCGTCGCCACGTAACACGCGAGATCTACAAGGTCTTCGAGGTCGTCGAAGCGGCGCAAGTGTCGGGCTTGGCAAACCCCGGAGCCCCGGTGCAGGCCGAGATCTCTCTCCGGACGAACCGCGGGCGCCGGGAAAGCTTCGCAACCTCGACGACCGCAGACGCCTTCGGGCGTTACGAACTCCTGCTTCCCTAC
>Ga0310342_100002494_pt1 | contig 11827 bp, 15 predicted proteins | sample S15DNA20500_MG_FD_206155 | JGI IMG/M metagenome (GOLD analysis project Ga0310342, IMG submission 206155) | Marine microbial communities from station ALOHA, North Pacific Subtropical Gyre - S1503-DNA-20-500_MG | ecosystem: Environmental > Aquatic > Marine > Oceanic | place: Pacific Ocean: North... | reverse complement strand
TAAAGAAACACATACGTTTGATAAAATGATCGATGCTTTAGACAGCAACCCTGACTTAGATGCTAAGTTTAGATTGGCTGATACGGTAGAAGAAAAATCTTGGTTGGCGTTTGATATTGCAGAACAAATTAACAAGAACGCAAAAGCAAGAAAAGGTAAGCGTACTGGTAAGTTGTTAGAAAGTGAAAGTTTGTTATACATGGCAGGAGGTCTGGATGTCAACGTGATTCGCAACCTACCTGAAAATATAGGATTCAACGATGCTCAAATCTATGCGTTTGGAAGGCTTGCTAAATCGGCTCACGATGAAATGCTTGAAGCAGTACAAATCGCTAAAACAATGCCAGAGAGTCACCCTGCGTACAAGGAAACAGTTGGTAATGCTATTAGAACCGTAGCTAATCACACCGATACGGCTTCTTTTATAACAGAGGTGGGCAGTACAACAAGTCATGCTTTCCATGCTTTAAAGAAAGTCAAGAAAGATTTATTAAACAAGACAATGAATGCGGATATTTTAAACTCTCCGAACCTAGTTAATATTCTACGTACGGGACAGTTTGGTGCGAGGGATGTAGACCGTATGTTTTCCATGATCTTACAGTCGAAGGAACAAATGGATTCTGTTGCCATGACTAACTCCTTGATGGACGGTTTTGGAGAAGGTAGTAATTGGAACAAGTTTGTAGAGTCATGGATTAACTTGGGACTCTTAAGCAACCCTGCCACACATGCTCTTAACGTATTCACGGGTACTGCTAACTTAGCGACACACGTAGGATCACAGTTAACCGCAGCTACAATTTCAAAAATACCATTTGCCAATAAAGTCTTTGGTACAGACCCCGTGTTATATCGTGAAGCGTTTGGATCGATGTACGGCATGGTACAGGGTTTAACACGTTCGTTTAGATTGGCATTAAGGGCAGGGGTAACTAACGAACAATTGATTACCAAGGGTACAAAGATTGAAAACTATTCGGCTAAACATTGGGCTGCAAAGCATTTTGGAGAGGGTATTGGAGGAGCGGAAAATACAGCATTAGGGTTGGGCTTTGATTTCATGGGTTCTCTTAATAGGTTGCCGGGACGGTTCCTGTTAATGGAGGATGAGTTTGTTAAATCTATATCCTATGAAATGAACTTACACAGTAAGGCATGGAAGTATGCTTTTAAAAATGCGGATGGTATAGGGCCACGCAGTCAGGCTTATAAAGATATTATAGAAAATCCAAAACACTTTGAAGATCAACTGGGTGGGTTCCATGAACAAGGCAAGGACTTTGCCAATTTAATGACGTTCCAAGAGCAAACGGGCGATATAGTTAGCAATCTATCCAGCGTTACTAATAACCATCCCTACTTGAAATTGTTTGTTCCATTTTTAAAAGTTCTGACTAACATTCCAAAGATGCTGATACGCCATTCTCCTGCTGGAATGATTAAGGGGGTGCGTTCAAAGGCTTTTGAAATGGGTGGTGCTGCACGTATGCTTGAAATAGGTAGAATGTCATACGGAACAATGATGATGATGTATGGAGCGCACCTATATAACACAGGTAATCTTACTGGTACAGGATCAAGGAAATACTGGGAAAGAAAAAATCGGGAAGAACTGGGAATAGAGCGTGAGTTATCCCTTAAGATAAAACCATTTAATGCAAAAACAGAGGACAAGTACTGGATGGATATTTCACGGTTTGCACCGTATTCCAATATGTTAGCTATGGGTGCGGATGTAGCATCGATTGTAAACGCCCATCCAAACGATCCTGAGATGTGGACAGATATGACAATGAAAGCGGTTGGTTCCGTACAGAAACATCTGATAAGTGGTACATGGGCGCCAAATTTACATAAACTATTGGGCGTAGTAGCGGATGACCGTATGGAAGGACGTGATTGGGCAAGGGCTGTAAAGTCTATTGTAGGTACGATGCAACCCTCATTTTTGCGTTCTTACGAAAAGGTTATTGACCCTGAATCTCCTGAATTAAAGACATATAAAATGACGGGGGGTAGTAATACCGATGCTATGCCTACGGATTGGAGTGCTATGGTCGCCAAATTATTGGCGGTTTCTCCCTCTCATTCTGACTTAGTTCCTGATCGTAGAAACTTTTTAGGGAATCCTGTTAAGCGCAAACATTTTGGGAAGGATGATATTAGTGGTCGTGTCGCTCCCAGCCTTATGGGATTAGCTTCTAATCCTATGATTTCCTTTCTATCTTTTACCAAGGTAGAGGAAAATGATGACTTGCGTCATGTCTTTGGTTCTGGTACAGATAAGGAGCGAAACCCCGAAACGGGTAAGATGGAGGACAGGGCGCAATTGGGTTTGGATATATCACCCCCTAGTGATATAGTAGACGTTGGCAGGGGTGGGTATTCTGTCAGGATGAATCCATACGAATACGATGAATTTACCAAGATGATTCCAAGGGTTAAGGATCATTTAGGCCGTACCCTTATGGATCAGATTCATCAGGTACGCAAAACAGATTTATATAAAATACTGCCTGCAAGCAGGGACGGACGTGAAAATGACCGCAGGGGCATTATGACGCATATATATAGCAAATACAAAACTTTAGCAAAAAATCATGTAATTCATAAATACCAACTCTATGATCGTGCCATAAAAGCACACGAATTATACCAAGGTGAACGATGACTATATCAACCACAACATCCAAAGTATCCTATACAGGTAACGGTGTAACTGATGCTTTTGCTTATACCTTTAAGATATTCGCAGACTCAGAGGTTACAGTATATGTCGATAACGTATTGAAAACATTGACAACTCATTATACTGTTTCAGGGGCAGGTGGAGCATCAGGCGGTAACGTAACTTTTACGGCAGGGAATATACCTGCTGATACCAAATCTGTTGTTATACTTAGAAATATAACTAAAACCCAGCTTACGGACTATGTAGAGAACGACAGTTTCCCTGCGGAAACTCACGAATCCGCACTAGATAAGCTAACCATGTTGATACAGGACGTGGATAACGCTGTTACTGGGGATATATTCAGGTTTGCAGATAGCGTTGGTGACGCAGGAACGGTTACTATCACCAAGACTGCTGCCGAAAGAGCTAGTAAAGTACTGGCGTTTGACACCTCTGGTGACTTACAGGCTGACCAAGAGATAGGTACATTCCAAGGCAACTGGGCTGCTTCTACAGCCTACGCTATAAGGGATATAATAAAGGATACCTCTAACAATAACATATACATATGTAATACAGTACACACATCAAGTGGTTCACAACCAATTTCAAGCAACACAGATGTCGCTAAATGGTCTTTAATTGTAGACGCAGCATCCGCTACCACTTCAGCTACGGCAGCAGCTACATCGGCTACTGCTTCAGCAGGATCGGCTACTACGGCTACGGCACAAGCCGTAATTGCGACAGCAAAAGCTGTTTTAACGGCTTCAGATGCAACCGATACAGCAGCAGACTTAGTTGAAACAGCAGCAGATGTTGTTTTAGCGGAAGCTGCAAAGGCATCAGCCGAAGCTGCTACAGGAGCATCAGCCTTTAAATTTACATTTGATAACTCTACTTCTATGGCTGACCCCAGTGCTGGGGAATTACGCCTGAATCATGGTACGGTTGCTAGTGTAACTGCGATTACCTTTGATGCTGTATCCGCAGATACCTCCAACCCTGATGTAAGTGATTATATAGCGTCATGGGATGATGGGTCTAACAGCACACACGAAGGTTATATTACAATTCGCAAGTCTGGCACTCCTGCTACCTATGCAGTCTTTTCTTTAACAGGTGCGGTAACAGATAATACTGGGTATCTGACGGCAGTTGTAACTCATGTTGATTCAAATGGTACATGGACAGATGCCGATACCATGTATGTTTCGTTTGCTAGGTCTGGAGATAAAGGAGCCACTGGGTCTACTGGGAGTACTGGGTCTACTGGTTCCACTGGAGCCAGAGGATCAGATGCAGGATTAGATATGACCTTTGAATCAACGACTACTGATACCGACCAAGGTGTAGGTAAGGTTTGGTTTAATCATGGGACATTGGCAAGTGCGACTGTACTCTACATGGACGATGTAGATGCGAATAGTGCAAGTATTAATTCATTGGTAGACAGTTGGGATGATTCAACAACGACAGCATTAAGAGGTACGGTTAAGGTTGTTCAGCAAGCGAGTCCAGCTATCTTTGCAATCTATAATGTTACTGGGGCTGTAGTTTCAGCTTCGACTTATTCTAAAATTCCAGTTTCTTATGTTACTGGGGCAGGATCATTTACGGATGCTGATGCAAGTTCAGTAAGTTTTTTCCGTACTGGTAATACTGGATCGGCTGGTTCGTCTACGCCTGCTGACAACGAGTTTCGCATTCAGGACAATGGGGATAATACAAAGCAGATTGCTTTTGAAGCCTCTGGTATTGGATCTGGTGTTACTAGAACGATCACGATGCCTAACTCAGATGTTACTTTGGTTGCTGGAGCTTTGGCAAATGTTTCCGAAGACGGTTCGCCCCAGCTTGGGGCTAATTTAGATATCTTGGCACACAATATAACTTCATCAACAACAATTATGAACCCAACATTAACGAGTACTGGCAAAGCCCTAGTAATGGGATTTTAGGAGAAAATTATGGCAAGTGAAGTTTTAAAACTAGCAACATTCAGGGGTGACGCAGCTTCAGTCCAAGCCTTGCTTACGGTTGCAGCAGGACACACTTATACCGTTCTGAGTGTGACGATCTGCGAAACAGCAGGGAACGCTGAAACATTCAATCTACTTATCGATGATGGGGGTGGTGGAAGTGATACGTATATTTACCATACTCAAGCGTTGGCTGCAAAAGCTACCTTTGAGCATACCAGTAAATTCGTAATGGAAGCATCCGATCACTTATCAATCATTACGGCATCAGCGAGTGATATTGATGTTTGCGTGTCTTACTTAGATCAAACATTATGAGTGGAATCGTAGGCAACAATACAGGAGCAGAATCAGGACAGATTGCATCTGTCCAAGGCGTAACTACATCAAGTGGTGATCCTGCGACAGACACCAATAATGGGATTTTAGGAGAAATGTTTGTTAATACCACAAGTGGTGAAATGTATATTTGCACCGATGCCACGGCTGATTCCAATGTTTGGACAAATGTCGGGGACGGTACTGGTCATATAACATAAAGGAATAAATTGTGAGTGGAACAATAGCGAATAATCTCGGAAGATCATCAGGGGTAGTTGGAAGTGCTGGTTCTGGTATTACTCTCGATTCTGGAGATCCTGCGGTAGACACCAATCCTGCTGGTGGATTAGGAACTGTCTGGAGTAATACTACATCAGGCGAAACCTATGTCTGTACTGATATAACGACTGATTCAAATGTTTGGAAAAATGTTGGGGATGGTACTGGTAGTATACAATCACTTCAATTTGGTGGGGATGGTGGTGGAACTTCATATGGTTATCGTTCTACGGGTTATTATCCCAGTACAGATGCGACTATAGATAGATATAGTTATGCATCTGATGGAGATGCCGTAGCTGTGACTAGTATGACTGCTGCAGGATGGGCTGGGAGAGGGACGCAATCTGTGACAGATGGATATACTATTGGTGGTCATGTGGGTTGGACACCTACAGAAAGAATAGAAAAGACTACATTTGCAAGCACTACTTCACAAGCTAATATTGGAAATCTTATGCGATGGACGGGTGTAGGAAATACTTCAACTCAATCAAGTACACATCTCTATACGCTTGGGAGTGATGGTACGGCTGACAATGGCGTTGCAAAAATGGCGTTTAACAGTGAGGTAGAACAAACTGTGGTTGGTGACTCATATAGTTTTGGCCTTGGGGCAGATTTAGCTTTTGGTTCTGGACACGCATCAATGACCCATGGATATAGGGCGGGCGGTCATTCAGCAGGGCCTAGCTCACAACAAACTTCTAAAATCGAGAAATGGGCTTTTGCCTCAGACGGAGATTCTGTTGAGGTAGCAGATTTGTTTAGAGGTATAGATACTGGTATTTCTGGTGCTTCTTCAATTACTCATGGATATTTGTTGGGTGGACATGGGCCGAGTCAAAATGAAGTAGATAAGTTTCCTTTTAGCTCAGATTCAGATTCCACAGATGTGGGGGATTTACATACGGGTGAAGCATATGCTTCAGGAACATCATCTTTAGTAGCTGGCTATATGGCAGGTGGCGGTCATCCACAAATTAATAATATTCAGAAAATAATTTTTGATACAGGTACATCTGCGACAGATGTAGGGAACATTGGGTCTGCTAAAGCGTATCTGTCTGGTTTTCATGATTAAATGAAGGAGTTTTGTGACTGATTTAATTTTAAAAAGTTTTAATGGTGTAGCCCAACATAAATCTTATGGAGGCAAAACCTTACAGCAGAATTTAGAGAACGCTGAAAAGGCTATTGCTAAAGTTCAGTACACTGAACGCATATGGGATAGATCAAGAAGTCAATGGATGCTTAAGTTCCTGACTTGTTCTAATGCTGATGGGTGGTTACGACTAAGACAGATCAGTGCGGAGATGAATCGTAAACGCATGGCGTTATCTGAAGCAAAGTTTGCATATATGAAGAAGTTAACTGAAGCTAAGATTAAGCGTGATGATATACTTGAAGAAAATAATGAGAATAAAAAATTGTTACTAGAAATTGAAGCGGCAGAGTTTGATTACCAAGCTGCTGAAACTTTAGTTAAGGTAGAAGGTGCTTTGAAAGAGTTAGAAACACTTGCTCAAATGCACGATGAACTTAAAGAGAGATTAGGGGATGTTACTGAAGCGGAATTTGAAAAATGTCAGACAAAGGCTCATATCAAACGGGCTGTTATGCAATCTGTTAGAGATGTGAAAGAAAAAGGCAGTATAGGGATTGGCAATGCTGAATACTTGGAGCAAAGTGGAATAAGCACAAGTGCAATGCAAAAAGAAATTTTAGCGTTTATTGAACAGGAATCTAAATCTGGTATTGGCGATACTTCCATGCTTCACCAGTTCCTCGATGCAATATCTAATAAGTACGAAGGTGTAGTTATTCAACAGGCCGAGTGGTTAGGCTTTGATCCTAATGTTAATATGAATTTAACATATGAACCATAATGTTCTATTTATTCCCAAGGGCTGTACGCCCTGATCTTTGTGAACAAATAGTTAAAGAATGCAAACAAAAAACTTTTGAGGAGGCGGGGATTTATAGTTACCCTAACGATACACCTTATATTGCTAAGACAAAAAGACCAGAAGAGGTGTGGGTAGATGACCCGAAAATTAGAAAAACCAAAGTTACTTATATTACTGACAGAAAAAATAAGATAAACGAATTAGTATTAAGTTATTTAAGAGAAGCGAATAGAATACAGTTTAATTATGACCTCACATTTTTTCAAGCCATACAATTCGCAGAATACAAAAGTGGTGGGTTCTATGGTTGGCATCAAGATCAGGGGAATATAGATAACTCTAATGAGGTTAGAAAATTATCTTTAACTTTAGCATTATCCAACCCAGATACCTTTGAGGGTGGTGAGTTACAGTTTTATAATGGTGGCAGACCAATGGAAGATATGGGTGGAATTACTGGGGAACAAGTAACAAACGATATTAAAGCTCAAGGAACTGTTGTTGTATTTGACAGTCGTGATTTCCATCGAGTGACACCCGTTATTAAAGGTGTAAGACATTCAATTGTATGTTGGGTAGTCGGGCCTAATTTTAAATAGGAGTAATAGTATGGCCATAATAGAATATAAACTACATCCGATACCGCTAAATGGAATGAAAGCACCTGACTTTGTTACCGATGGTGGCTATTGGAACAATCCAGATGACTATACATTCATCGGTTATATTCCAGATGGAGTGGAATATTATGTTCCAGATACATTAGTAACTTACACCTTAGCAGAATTACAGACTAGGCAACGAGCGATTCACGCCAAGTATCCAATGAAGAAGCCTGACAGCGATGATGATATGACTGATGACGAAGTAAATGCTCTTGTCAAAGAATGGGTTGATGCGAGAAGCTGATGCCAGACCTGAGTGAAAGTATCTTACAGGGGATTAGCAAGAAGCTGGATCAATTGCTAGAGCTTGTTAGGGAATTAATTAAAATGCTTGGACGAATAAGTAAAAGATAATGACCGCATCGAACAAAGGTATATTGGAACTAAAAGAATTTATAGAGAATAAGTTCTCAGCACATGAGGAACTAGAGGCATTACGATTCAAAAGAATCGATGAGTTAATATCCAGTTTTGGAAAAGAGATAGACTCTAACGAAGAAACAATCAAGCGAGTCCATACCCGTGTAGATCGAATAGAGACAAAGATCAAGACGGTACAGGGTATAGGTACGGCAGTTGCCACTATACTTGGTGCGATTGCAGCTTGGCTGGGAATTAACCGATGAATACTAAATGCCTAGAAAAAAGAAAAAGATACCTCTATACGAGAGGAAAGAGAAGCTAGTAGAAGTGTTCTGGATAGATGCCCAAGCAGAGGAGAACTGGGAATATCTGGAGGATCTTGATAAGACAGCCATGTATATCAAGACAGTAGGATACCAAATAGATAAAACAGAGATTGACCTTATTATCTGTAGAAGTTTATCTTCTGATAAAGGGCTAGAGGGTAGGTTTCATATACCTTTAAAGTGTATACAGAAGATCAGAAAGATCAAGTAGTTATGTGGATACTCCTCATAATTATCTTGAGCAACCCACCTGTAAAAATTATACATTCAAATGTATTAGGTATATACCATGACAAGCAAACTTGTGAGAGGTATATGGATAAGGCTTTGTCTGCTAACCCCCCACAGAATACTAACGTAGGATGTATCAAACTAACAGGAGTTAAACAAGCCAATGGCTAGAGATTATGGGAGTGAGTACAGGAACTACCACAGTAAGACTAAGCAGAAGAAACGTAGGGCTGCTAGGAACACCGCTAGAAAGAGGGTACTCAATGGACGTAAGAGTACTAAGGACGTGGATCATAAAGACCGTAACCCGATGAACAACTCTAGGGGCAATTTAAGGCTGGTTTCTAAGAGCCGAAACCGTAGTCGCAATGGTTAATAATCTCTCAAAATACGGGATCTGAGAGCCTTAGAATTATATCTGATGGGTAGGGTAGGGTTAAAAATAATAATAGCTGTAGCCCCCTAAAAAGGGGGTCGCTAGTTGATTAAACTGGCATGTATGAAGTACACCGTAGCTTGTCTTGCGGTATTCTATAGGCAGGCGGTCTATCTGGGTTGCCAAAATAGGAGAGGTACTGGTTATCTTTAGCATTAATACCCTCTACCCACCCATGTATAGTGGCTTTGTAAAGGCATGGGTGCATTGTTTTAGATATTTCTACTAGGACATACTTATGTTTATCTGGGTCATTGGGTCTAACTATTAAGTCCCTGTTATTGTTACTACCTACGGTACGCACTTGCCAATGGATTCCTACATCAGCATCTTTAAACGTATTGACAGACATAGGGAAGTACTTGTTGGTTGCCTTGGCAAACGCTATCTCTCCCAGCATACCATAGAGATTATCCTGCATATCTCTACCCTTGTAGCCATGTTGATCCTTCATGTTATTACGCAGGGATTCGGTGTGACGTAAACCTACTAGGTGAATAGCGACTGATACCTCATACCACCTCAGGTTCAGATGTATCTTCTTCTTTGGTTTCTCCTCCATCGGTTTCTCCTTGGCAGCACTCATACGTCATCCTCCCACAGTTAGAACATTGATAATGACCATGTAACATGATCTCTTCTTTACATCCGCAGGCTAAGCACGTCATATCTGGTTCTCCAATAATACGTAAAACAGTAAACCTAGTAGGGCTAGACCAATAAGTAATCGCATAGTTATTTCTCCATGTAGATGTCCATGGTACCATCGGATATAGTACCGTCAGTATCCATAGACATAAGGTGAGCTAGGAATTTAATACAGAGTGTTACGGTGTGGTGTTTCTCCTTGTTCATGTTCTTGTTGGTAGCTTCCAGTTGCCAGAGCATGTAGTGTAATGGTACTACAACCTCCCAGTTTTTCCAATGGCTCTGCCTGTAAATCAATACGGGTACTGGGTTAAGTGCATGGTCATCATCGTTAGCTTGACGTACAGCTTGACCCCACCATTCTGATACACTAGCCTGTGTTACCTTTCGGTATAACTTTACTTCGATGAAGTATGTGAACTGACCCATGGTGATTTTAATATCACAACCACCATCTCTGGAAGCACCCAGTTCTCTGGTAACAGGTTTCTCTAGGTACTCCGTTAACAGGTGACATACCTCACGTTCTCCACGCTTACCCTTATCTCTACTGTTCGTCATCTACAACCTCCTCTCTAGGTATAATCATTACTTCATCATCGGTCATTTTTAGTTCATGGTAAATATAACGCATGGCATCTGCTCTACTAGGGAATGTCATGAGTACCCTTTTCTTATGATGCTCGCATTCCTCGGATAGATAAGCGATGCCATGTGGATGGTTGTCTGTCTCCATACATTCCTCGCATTGCCTGCCCAGTACGTATTCTTGTGTGGTCATATGATTCCCTCCAATGTAATCTTCTGTTTGGCTCCTTCAAAGATAGCCTTGAATTTACAGGCTTCTCCATTGCGGTTCTTCTCTAGTGATATGATATGATCCCCCTCTCTGGTGATATACATGTTAATAAAACAATCACATATACGGCTTAACTCTAGCGTCCCTGCTACCCTGCCAAGTCCACCTGCGGAGCCTAGCCCGTTATTATATCCTTCCCTGTTTTGCTGTGCTACCACAATCAAGTGAATGCCTAGTCTTGTTGTTACGTTCTTTAATTCCTTAACATATTTCTGTAGTTTAATCCAATGTTCCATGTTGTATTCATCACGCTCACTAGCAATCTCTCCCAAGTGATCTACCACTACGACCTTGACGTTGTTACAGGTAGCGTGTTCCTGTATCAAAGCCATTGTAGTACCTAGAGTTTTGGGTTCATTGCCTGTAATGATTAGGTTCTTTTGCTCTAGGAACCCCAACCTAGCATCGTTGTAAGCCTGTGCATTCTCTCTACTACGAAACTTACGGTTATAAATTTCGTCATAGGTTACGCCAGAGGCGATGGCAAGGATACGTCTAGCCAGTTGCTTACGGTTCATCTCGTAGTTAAGGTATAGGATACGTCCAGCATACCCACTGGTTGCCATATGTACTACCCAGTTGAGAGCTAACATAGATTTACCCAGACCTGTAGGGGCAGAGATAACATTGATGTCCTGTAAGCCGTGCATCTTCATGTCCAGTAGAGGCATACCCGTAGCAGGGCCATCATAGTCATTTGATTGACGCTCCCCTTTATCCATCTCTGTCTGTATTTCTCCTACCCATTCCTCTGGTTCTGATATACAGGACTCATTGAATAGAAAATCACGGGAGCGTAGTATATCTGTAGAGCCTTGCTGTATCATCTCAATAACAGAAGAGGAATCCTTATTATCGTTGAGGGTATTGAGTGCCTTGGCACATAGGTTGGATATGAGTCGCTTGGAAGAGAACTCTTTAAGCAACTTACAGGCTTGTTCATTGGGAATAGGCTGTTCGTATGCGTAGTCCTGTATCTCTTCCAGTAGTTCCTGATGTCTTTTCTGGTTGGTAAAGAGAGACTTGATACTTATGTAGTCTGTATCACCACCACGTTTGTAGGAATCCTGTATCTCTGCATAGATTTCATTGTGTAATCTATAATAAAAATCCTGCTGTATTAATCTATC
>Ga0310342_100002492_pt1 | contig 11829 bp, 9 predicted proteins | sample S15DNA20500_MG_FD_206155 | JGI IMG/M metagenome (GOLD analysis project Ga0310342, IMG submission 206155) | Marine microbial communities from station ALOHA, North Pacific Subtropical Gyre - S1503-DNA-20-500_MG | ecosystem: Environmental > Aquatic > Marine > Oceanic | place: Pacific Ocean: North... | reverse complement strand
CGGGCACCAGGCGTGGGTGTCGAAGGCCGTGTGCTCGGCCGAGTGGAGCTGCCTGACGGCCGGGCACCGGGCGTGGGTGTCGAAGGCCGAGTGCTGGGACGAATCGAACTGCCCGACGGCCGGGCGCCAGGCGATGGAGACGGTACGCTTGGGCGGAACAGGTTACCTGACGGCCGGGCACCGGGCGTGGGTGTCGAAGGCCGAGTGCTGGGGCGAATCGAGTTACCTGACGGCCGGGCACCAGGCGTCGTTATCGATGGCCGCGTGCTCGGCCGAGTAGAGCTGCCCGACGGCCGGGCACCAGGTACGGGGGGTGCCGGCCGGGTCCGAATCGAACTGCTCGAGGGCCGTGAACCCGGAACCGTCGGCGCGGCGACTGGCGGCTTCGAATTGACTGTCGTGCGAACTGGAGGTCTTGGCAGGTTGCTTCCGGCCGATTTCGTACCCGGACGCGTGGGTCGGTTGGGACTTGTCCCCGGCACGTTTCCAGAAGTTGTCAAGTCTGCGCCGGGGCGACTCAATTCCGGCCGCGTGCGAATCGATGCTGGAACAGATGCCGGAGATATCGACGGCTTCCCTGAACTCGGATCATTCACGACCAGGCTTGATGTCTTGGCACCCGGCGGTAATGGAAGGATATCTGCTGACTGGGTGCGAGGTGCCCGAGGACTGGTACTTGGCGCCGTACGCGCTCCCGGGACAGGTCGATGCTCCGGAAGTTTCAGGGAACCGGTCCGTGCACTGGCAAGCTGACCAACCGTTGATCCAGCAGTCCCCGGCCTTACCTCGCGTTCAGTCAACTGTCGCTGTTTTGCAAGCTCCCGTACCCGATTGGAACCTTCCAGAAGGTCCTTTCGGTGGTTATTGCCGACAGCCACGAGCGACTGGTGGTGATAATGCCCGGGACGGGCCACTTGACGCACCGAATGCACAAAAATCGACACGTTCAGGAAGGATCCATAACCTCCAGCGGCAAAACTCAACTGGGCACCAAAAGTATGGCCCGGGCGATGATGCGGATGGAGCCCATAGTAACTATGCCAGTGGTGCAGGTGGTTGAAGTAGTTGATTCCGTATCGCGAGTAATGGCAGCGGTTATAAGTCAGGATCGGATCGTAACCAAACATTCGCGTCTGAAAGTACAGGTTGCTGTAAATATGACGACCCCGGTACAGCGGATCGTAGAAATCACCAAAGTAGTAATGGGAGTAATGCGGCCTCACGAACATGTGAAGACGAATCGCATCCAGGTTCACCACGCAGTAGGGTCGGTAGACAAAAACAGGGCGGGCGACCACAGCAGGAGAAAAATAGACTGGGGCGTAGAGCTGCCCTCGCCGGGAAAACCGGTGATCCCAGTACCCCCCCACAAAGACCACACCTCGTGGCGTCCAGACATAATGATCCGGTATCCAGGTACTGTTCGCACGAAAACGTCGCCAGTATCCGGGTCGCCAGAGCCAGCGGCCCCGGTTGACCCAGCAACCGGGAACCCAGAAGTGATTCTCCGTGGGGGACGCGGTACTGGGGCCACGTTCAAGGCTCTCCGGTGGCTGCTGCTGGTACTCGACCTGGCGCTGGACCGTTTTCTGCCAGAATCCGGAAACCCACTGGAAACTTCCCGCGTTCTCATGCCAGTAGCCCGGCACCCAGCGATGTCCCTGGGGTGGATTACGCCAGACGCCACTGATCCAAATATAATCCTCTCGTTCATCATCCCAACCCCAATACCCAGGAATCCAGATGACATTTCCCTCCTCGGGCTTGTACTCCGGGGGTTCTTCAGAAATCGGCTCGGGAGGGGCCTTGGAAACAACAATCCCGGCCTGGGGATCCTGGTTCACCTGCTCCGCAAATGCCTCGTGAAGCGGTCCACGTGCCAGGACCTCCACACCCTCCTCTCCCTCCGCTGGATCTGCGACTGCCTGGGGTTCCTGTTGCCCACTCAATGTGGCAATCCCAAGCAACAGCATCATGAGAGGAACCAGGACCACTGCATCACGGGTTAGAACAGAGCGTTTCATTTTCTCTCATCCTTGTAATATCATTCCGTCCATTGAACGACTGCCGGGCCTTGGCAAACCGGCAGGTAAATAGAAAATGTTGCACAAGGTATGCCAAGAAATCGACGCTGTTTTGCTGTTCCTTATTTTACCCTGAAAAACACGCATGTTTGCAGATTACACGTCCATCCAGGTAATTCCAAGCAGCGCACTTGAATGTCGTCAATCTGATCACATGTGTGATCATTCTTTTTCTGCCCATTTCCCCGTTGATCACCATGTTCTCTGGGGGATAACCCGTGGCACAGGTGAGCAAGGATTATTAGGATGTGGTCAGCAATAGGTATTCATCTCTTCCAGGAATCCGCACATGCTCTCTTTTCGACTTTCCATGGCGACGACACTGGTCACGACAATCCTGCTCTTCCAACCGGCAGCGAGTCAAAACTGGACTGAATTCCGCGGCCCGGCTGGGACAGGTATCTCGGCAGCCAAGAACCTGCCGCTTCAATGGAGTGAATCGGAGAACATCCAGTGGAAGCTGGAGGTTCATGGTAAGGGCTGGTCATCGCCGGTCTCCTGGGGCAACCAGCTCTGGCTCACCACGGCCACCGAGGACGGTAAGAAGCTGTACGCGATCTGTGTGGACCGCAGCACCGGTACGGTAATTCACGACATTCTCGTCTTCGAGAACAAGGAGCCCCGGTTCTGTCATCCCACCAACAGTTATGCTTCTCCCACCCCCACGATTGAAAAAGGGCGTGTCTATGTTCACTTCGGCAGTTACGGTACTGCCTGCCTGGATTCCAATTCAGGCGAGATTCTCTGGACCCGTCGTGACCTTCCATGTAATCACTGGCGTGGCCCCGGCTCCTCCCCGATTATCGACGACGAGAACCTGATCATGGCCTACGACGGATATGACCTCCAGTTCGTGGTGGCGATGAACAAGCGTACGGGGAAAACCGCATGGAAACGTGACAGGAATATTGACTACGGAACTGACAATGGCGATCGCAAGAAAGCTTATTCCACGGGTACCATCATCGAGTTTGATGGCCGCCGGCAGTTTATCAGCCCCAGTGCCGTGGAGACCATTTCCTACGACCCGGCCACAGGCAAGGAATTCTGGCGCGTTCGCCATGGGGGTATGAACGCTGCCATCCGGCCGCTGATTGGTAAAAACTTGCTCTACATCGCTGCCGGATCAGGCCCAACTTCCCTGATCGCAATACGTCCGGACGGTTCAGGCGACATCACCAACACGCACATGGAATGGAGTTCCGGCAAGGCAGTCCCCAAGCGTCCCTCTCCACTGCTGATCGGTGACCGGCTGTTCCTGCTCAACGACGAGGGTATTGCCAGTTGCCTGGATGCCAGCTCGGGAGAAACGGTCTGGCAGCAACGTGTGGGAGGAGGAGGGAGTTATCGTTCCTCGCCGATCTACTCCGAGGGAAAAATCTACTGGTTCAGCCTGGAGGGAGAGGCCCATGTGCTGGCGGCCGATGACGAGTACAAACTGCTGGCAACGAACAAGCTGGACAATGGCTGCCAGGCATCCCCAGTGCCGGTAGGAAATGTGCTTTACGTGCGAACAACAAAGCACCTTTACGCAATCAGCTCCGGCAAGTAACTGACCTTGCTCACCGATATCCCGATCCACTAGTCTCCTCGCTCACGCGTCTCCGCGTGAGGTTAAATCCAACAGAGGAGACCTCTTGATGGTCCGACAACTCCTGATCATCCTCTTTGTCATCGGTGCCATTGGTTTCACGGGCTGCCAGAGTGCCCGCTATGTCCTCAAGGAAATGGACCATGGTGTGGTTGCCATTCCCTCGACGGAAACCTGGCCGGTCAATCACCGTGAAAAGGCCGACATGCTGATGCACCAGCATTTTCCAACCGGGTACGACATCGTGCGTGAGGAGGAAGTCCCTGTCGGGGCCGAGACCTCCACACACTCCAGCGAGTCATCCAGTTTTAGCCAGACCCGGGATACCACGGAGTGGCGGATCAGCTATCGCCGCAGCGATACGGGAACGGTGCCTGGCGAGAACCCCTGATAATCGCCGCAGGCAGGGACGTCTTCTGAAAGTAACTTCGATACTTTTCCTCCCCTGCCGGGTTTAAGGTAGTATCAGGCACGGCTCTGAGGTTTTTTATCTCCCCCGCTTTCTCCACAAAAGGGTGGATGCTGGATGTCGCGTTGGACCTGGATGGCAATAACTCTCCTGGTGGCCCTTCTCGCAGGGCCCAACCCTCCTTCCTCCGCTGAGGACTGGCGGGGATTCCGTGGTAACGACGGCTCGGGGATCAGCCGTGAGGAGGTTCCCACCCCGACCCGCTGGAGTGGTACGGAGAATCTCCGCTGGTCGATTGAACTACCTGGTGCCGGCTCCTCCAGCCCGATTGTGGTGGGGGAGAAGGTCCTTGTCACCTGCTATAGCGGTTACGGGAATCCCACGGGTGAGACAACGGAGATCTCTAGACTCAAGCGACATCTGGTTTGCGTGGATCGTCAGACTGGCAAGGAGCTGTGGCGATCCACAGTCGAATCAGCCTCTCGGGAAGATGCCTACCAGGGATTTATCACGGAACATGGATATGCCTCCAGTACCCCTGTCTCCGATGGCGAGATGATCGTTTCTTTTTTTGGCAAGGCCGGTGTCGTGGCCCACGACATGCAGGGTAAGAGGCTTTGGCAGACAGACGTGGGACAGCAATCAGGTTCCCGTCTCTGGGGATCCAGCGGGAGTCCGATCCTGGCAGGCAATGTGGTCATCGTCAATGCGTCGGACGAGAGTCTTTCCATACGTGGTCTCGACAAGACCAATGGGAAAGAACTGTGGAAGGCCGAGGCCAGGGGACTTGAAAACAGCTTCGGTACCCCCCTGCAGGTAAGTGTCGACGGCCACAACGAGATCGTCTTCGCCGTACCGGGCGAAGTCTGGGGGTTGGCTCCGGCAACGGGTAAGCTCCTCTGGTATGCAAGCACGGCAACGGATAGCAATGTTTCACCAAGCCCTGTTTTCCACGACAACACGGTCTTTTGCATGGGAGGCCGACGCGGCAGCACGACGGCCATCCGGCTCGGTGGCAAGGATGACGTGACCGACTCCCACCTGGCCTGGTCCAGCGAGGCAAGTTCTTATGTCCCTTCGCCGGTTGTCCACGAGGGTCATCTCTACTGGGTAAGTGACCGCGGGATCGCCTATTGTCTGAAGGCAAGCAACGGGGAGATGATTTACCAGGAAAGGCTTGCCAGTAATAGTGGTTTTGGCGGTGGGCGCGGCTTCTACGCTTCAGTCGTCCTGGCAAACAAGAAGCTCTATGCCGTCAGTCGCTCGGCGGGAGTATTCGTCCTGGCGGCAGCACCGCAATTCAAACAACTTGGCCAAAACAGATTGAAAAACGACAATTCCCAGTTTAATGGGAGTCCGGCAATCAGCCGGGGACAGATCTTTCTTCGTTCCAACATCAGGCTTTATTGTATTGAGACCAATTAACAAGCTAGACTAAACAAAGCAACCAACAGGGCGCATCCCTATTTTTTAAGGAAAACAGCAATGACCAAGCATTTCCTCACCATCCTGAGTATTCTCCTTTTCTCCTGCGTTACCGAAACATATGCCCAGCAACAACCCCCACAACCCCCCGGACAGGGTGGTGCGAGGCAAGGCGGTGCGAGGCAGGGTGGTGCGAGACAGGGTGGCGGCCGGCAGGGTGGCGGCCGGCAGGGTCAGCCAGGACAACCGGGAGCTGGAGGTTCGTCTCGGATGCTGATGCTCCCCATCATTGCGGCCCTGGATGCAAACAAGGATGGCGAGATTTCAGCCGCGGAAATCAAGAATGCAGCCGCCGCATTGAAGAAACTTGACCGTGACAACGACGGCAAGCTCACTCGAGAAGAGATGATGCCCCAGTTCGGCGCGGCAGGCGCCGGAGGACGTGGCGGTGCTGGAGGGCAACGACCCGGTGGACAGCCTGGCGCAGGGGGACAACGACCCGGTGGACAGCCTGGCGCAGGGGGACAACGACCCGGTGGACAGCCTGGCGATGGGGGACAACGGCCCGGTGGACAGCCCCAGGAAGGAAACTTCGGTCCCGAGCAGTTTATCGAGCGAATGCTGGCCTACGACAAGAACAAGGACGGCAAGCTGGACAAGGAAGAAATACCTGAACGGATGGCTCGCATGATCGAGCGTGGAGATTCCAACCAGGATGGTGTGCTTGACAAGAAGGAACTGGAGACGATGGCAGAGCGATTCTCCCAGGGCGGCAACCGACCCGGCGGCGCGGGTGGACAGCGGCCCGGCGGCGCGGGTGGACAGCGGCCCGGAGCTCCCGGAGGCGGAAACCGTCCCGCTCCTCCCAACCGTGGCCAGGATCTTCCCAAGCGGCCAGCCACGAACTAGTCCTCTTACCAGGGAATGAAACATGTCGAGCGTGAATCGGCGCCAGCTTTTCCAACACTCGATCCTCGGGCTGGCAGCTGCGGGCGGTGCAGGACTGGTCCTGCGTGCAGGAGCAGCTCCAACCGAGGCCACCGAGGACGTTCACAACTACCAGGACTTCCTCGATAAGAACGGCATTCCAAGGGTCCAGCCAGCTGGGAAATGGGAACCCTCGCACCCAGATATCCTGGGCCCCTTCTACGCTCCGGGTGCACCGTTCCGAGGCAAGATCACATCTCCACTGGAACCGGGAAATCCTCTTCTGATGCGTGGACGGGTCTGGGGGATCAACACCCGCAAACCGATTCCCAACGCGGTTCTCGATGTCTGGCAAGCGGACGCCAAGGGCCGGTATGACATGACCGATCCCCAGAATCCACCGGAGTGGAGTGAGTTTCGGAACCGAATTCGGCTCGTCGTCGACGAGACCGGTTACTACGAGTTCGAGACGATCCACCCCGGAGCATACGGCATTGGAAGTGGAACGCGACCAAGCCATATCCACTACATGGTCCAGGCACCAGGCTACAGGAAACTGGTCACGCAGATCTATTTCAAGGGCGATCCACACATCGCCAGCGACCCCTGGGCCAGCAAGTCCAACCTGATCATCGAAACGGGGACAATCAAGGAGCATGGTGGGAGCTACAAGCAAGGCACCTTTGACATCGTGCTGGCAAAATCCTGACCATCCTTTTGGGACAGCTGATTTCTCCTGGAGCGGCAATAAACGTGAGAACCTTGCTGCTGGGAACGCTTTCGGTTCTGCTTGCAGGTTCCTCCCTGTCGGCCCAGCAGCCTGAGGCAAGCACGGAATTTCAACAGCTGGAAAAGCAGTTCGAGGCAAATCGCCAGCCCCGCAAGTTTGTTGAACCATTTCTCGCATTTGCCCGCTCGCATGCCGATACCCCGGAAGCGATCAATGCGTTGACCTGGGTCTTGAAGTATTACCAGCGGGGGCCCGAGGCGGACGAGGCCCTGAAGTTGCTTGCAGACCACCATGCCGGCAATGATCAACTGCTCCAGGTTTTTCAGCGCATCGGTCGCAATCCCTCCCTCGTCGTGGGACAGCTTTACCGGGCTGTGTTAAAGCAGAACAAGGATCCCCAGGTCCTGGGCAGCGTCTGCATGCGCCACACGGAATACCTGCTTCGGCAGCTTGATCTGAAACAGGAGATTGAATCCACCCCCCAGAACCGGGAACGCTATGAACAGTTCCTGGGCAAGGCAAACGTGGATTATCTCCGCAGCCTGAAAATTAACGCTGTCCTTGCCGAGGCAGAATCCCTCTGTCTCCGCATTGAAAAGGACTTTGCCGAGTTACGGACATTCCAGGGAATCCTCGGAGACCTTGCAGAACGAAAGCTCTTTACAATCCGTCATCTTTCCATTGGCCGCCCGGCTGCAAATATCGAGGGCGAGGATGTCTTCGGCCAGAGACTCCAGCTCACCGACTTCAAGGGAAAGGTCGTCGTCATCGACTTCTGGGCGGACTGGTGTCTCACCTGCCGGACCATGTACTCCAGCAACCGGGAGCTGGTGGAAAAGATGGAAGGCCGTCCCTTTGCCTTTTTGGGCGTGAACAGCGATCGGGACCGGAAGCAAACCACGCGCGTGATCCGTACCCAGGGACTGAACTGGCGAAGCTTATGGGACGGCGGTTCCACAAGAGGACCGATTGCCAGGACCTGGAACATCGAGACCTGGCCGGCAATCTTTGTACTGGATCACAAGGGAGTGATTCGCTACAAGGATATCAAGGGCAGTGAACTTCACCGGGCGGTAGAAAAGCTGGTCAGTGAGGCAGAAAAGTAAGCCGTGTAAGCGGCAACTCTGCTCCCTCCTGGCAAGTGGTTTGTGTCTGGACAGGAACCATGCCGGGAGGTTGAATCCGGAACCAGCCTGAGTTGGTTTAGCCCAAAAATATATTGACTGTGTCGACACCGGTTACTGACAATAAGGCAACTCAATACTAGATCGATCGAGGTTCCTTCCATGAAATACGCGACCCCCGGTTTTTATCTGCTCGCCCTCGTCTGCTTCCTGCTTCCCTGGGCCAGTGTGACCTGTGCCGTTCCGAATTTTGAGTCATCTGAAGACGACGGCAAGGAAATGAAAATCTCTCAAACTGGTCTGCAGATGATCTCCGGAAAGAACTCGGTCAGGATTGATGGAAAGGCCCCTACGGAAGAAGAACGCAAGGAGATGGAAGAAGACGACAGTCCAATGAATTTGAACGAACTGAAAACTGCTCCACTCCTGATCGTCTTCCCCCTTGCCCTCTTGATTGGGCTGGCCATGTCTTTTTCTCGTCCTCGCATTGCCGGTATTGCCGGCGGCGTGGCGGTGGCAATTGGCATTACCCAATTTGCGATTGGCTTCCCAATTACCGAAAAAATCAAGGAGATGCAGAATAAAGCCGCAACGACGGAAACCGGGGCGAGTAGCTCAGCAACAGCACCCATGTTCGATATGGAGATGGACAAGAGCTTTCTAGACTTCATGGATGAGTCAGAAGATGAGTCTTTCGACCTTGATCGAAACAAGGAAGCTGTCTCCGATCCAGAAGGGTGTAACCAGGATGAAACCCAGGGTACTGATGAGGACCCCGCTTTCCCTCTATTCGAAGAGGGTGATTCCGGGACGGTGGAAATGATACCTGGTGAAACAATGGAGACCATGCCTGGCAACATGGAGAACTCATTTGAGATGGATTTTAATAACGAGATGGACCAGGGTATGGCTGGAATGATTGCAAGCGGGTTTGAACGGCATACGGAACCCTACTTCTGGCTCAGCATGCTGTCCGCCATCCTGGGAACCATCACCGGTTTGTTGCAGGGACTTGGACTTCAGGTCAGTATCGCCTCATCGGAACCAGGCTACCAGGGCCTTGATCTTCATACTGAAACAGACGATGCGGAAGCAGTCACACCTGCCGAAGAGGCTGGAAACATCGGGGATCCTCCTCAGGATGATAAAACTGGCGGCGAGTAATCGCTGGCCGTCAGCTCCCGATCGATTCCGCCTCCCTGGAAAATCGAGACCTGCCTCGCGTTCCCTGGAGGACATGTCAGCGCAGATGGGAACCGCTCCCTTATCTGCGCGGGACAACCGTCGCCTCGCCACGGCTGAGAGATGCCATGATACCCCGCTGGAGTGATGGGCATGTCTTGATGTTAATCGTCGAGTAATCCAGTCCATCATTCCGGCTGGCCAGGGCATACCACCTTGCCACTGTCCTGACGGCATATTGCTCAACCCCATTGAGAGACTGGCTCCAGCGCACCATTTCGGAGCGTTGCAGCGGGGTGAATTGATCTCCGGCGAGTCCGTTGACGAGTTTTATCATGGTCCGTAGCATCACAACCCGGCGCCCCACCACAAATGCCTGGCGAGAGGTCGCCTTTCCCTGGGACAGCAACGCCATCCGGGGATCGTGATACATCGACCAGTAATGGCTACGGATGGCATCCAGCAGTAACTCGGCGAGCACCGGTTTCTCGGCATCCCTTACCCCTTCCAGTGGCAGCGGTATCGTGACACTGGTGAATCCAGCCAGCATGGCAGCTCGCTCAACACGAGCCAGGGCCATCACCCAGGTCAGCCCCTGCCGCTTGAAGTCGTCCCGGGGATGCAACGGCTGCTGGTCCAGGCTGCTACCACCGGTTTCAAAACGCCGTGAAAGATTGACGTAAATCGAGAATTCATCCCGGCTGGCAAGAATATCATCCACGACCTCCAGTTCCTCTGGAAGCGAAAGTGCAACAAAACGATCCAGGTGATGGAGGGCGTTGTCATATTCACTGAAGCCGACAACCTGGTAGATTTCCTCCGGTTGACTCTTGTCGATTACTGTCTGCTGGACACAGACCGTGCCCACTGCGGAGTTGCGACCTCAGTAGAATTCACGTCCGGTCACCCTGACTGAACTCTTGAATTGTTTCAATTCGACTCCCTGGTTCTCCCAGGCCCATACATAATGATGGCGACGGTCTGCAAAAGGCACGGGACTGTCGGCAGAAGCCACGCCGGGTAATGTGGGCCGTGGCAGGTCGGTCGGCATGGAGAGCCCAAAACGTAGCTGGGGTTTCCTGATCACCTGCTTGTTCTTGAACAGCCCACCTCCCTCACTTCCACGGCCATAACGACCTCGAAGCCACCAGTGGAGACCTTCAAACAACAACTGGGCCTTGACCAGGAGCTGTTCGCCGGATGCCTGCTGCCCCCGCTGGGTCAATTGGGTCAATTCGAGGGTTGTGAATGGCTTCGTCAGGGGATCCCCATCATCCGGAAGCTGTGGATGCTGTTGCAGGTACTCTGCAAGCAACCGCGAATCGGTTGCCATGGCAAAAGCTGCCAGCAGGCGAGAGCGATAGTCGGTCTTGTTTAATAGGTCCGTGACGGCATCGCCAAGTCGCTGGGCCCGGAGCAGGAGCTCCCGATCCCTTTGTTGCTGTGCCATCTCGCGAATCCGGGCTTCACCGGCCTTGTAATCGAAGTCCAGGAGCTTGCGCTGATCGTCATTGAGATTCGAGCGATTCAGTCCACGCTGAGTCCAGCTGGTGATCTGGCCGGCCAGGTGGTGTCCGTTCCAGAGCTGGTTCTCTGCCACGTGCAATTCCCAGAGCAGCTTCTCGTAATCCTCCATGCTGGTGCCCCGGGGCGGAGGATTGGTGATCGCCCTGGGCTGATTCGCCGGATCCAGGACGTCTGCCAACTCGGCATGCCAGACCGGCAACACGATTAACAACTCGCGCTGCGACGGCCCTGGGATCCCACCAGCCTGTTGACGGATCAGGTTGGTCCGGGCCGTGGCGAGCAGTTCTCCCAGCGGTGGCACCTGCTGCTGCTGGAGAAAATCGTCCATTTCCATAAGCACGTCATCCGAAAGACGGCTCAGGAGTGGGGCCAGGGTGCGGACCATGGTCATCGAGTCACCTTGCTGGTAAGCCGGGATGACCTGCTGCTGGACTGTCAGTTTGAGCTTGCCATTGAGGGCTGCTGGGGCAGCACGTTCTGGAAGGATCACGACTGTCATAAGAAACATCAGTACGGTTTTTGACATGGTTCGGATCCGTTTCTTAGATAAGGCTGATCAAGTATCTCATCTCTTTTACAGGGTAATTATTATACCGCCTCCATCTCTTCGTCAAGAAACTCCCATAATCACCGGGAAACAGATAATTCGTTCTGCCTGGACACTGCACGATGGAAAGCAGATGTTATCCGAATGACGGCAGATGGAATAAGAAAGACATCCGGCTCATTTCGTAACCCGTTTGTGCTTGTTGAAGAACTCGAAAATCCTGGGGAGATTATCAAAGGCGACAGCGAGATGCCCGCCGCCCTTGACCTCGATATACTCGACG
>Ga0310342_100002491_pt1 | contig 11829 bp, 4 predicted proteins | sample S15DNA20500_MG_FD_206155 | JGI IMG/M metagenome (GOLD analysis project Ga0310342, IMG submission 206155) | Marine microbial communities from station ALOHA, North Pacific Subtropical Gyre - S1503-DNA-20-500_MG | ecosystem: Environmental > Aquatic > Marine > Oceanic | place: Pacific Ocean: North... | reverse complement strand
GCCGCTATTCAAGAGCAACTGGAAGCCTTCCTGGCACCACACCATGCCAACAAGTGGAAGTCGACTGCCGCCAAATTTCCCAAGGAGATTCGCGACGCCTTTTACAAGGAACCTGCCACCCGTTCCTCGTGGGACCAGCAAATGACCTACCTGGTCTCTCGCCAATTTTACGAAGAGGCCGGTGGCCCCCTGAAAAACCTGAACAAGGAAGAGAAAGAACGTCATGACGCCCTGCTCAAAGAACTGGCAACGCACGACAAGATCAAGCCAAAACCACTGGGCAAACTGATGACCGTCACCGATCACCTGGGGGCCCTTTCTCCGACCCTCATCCCGGATGATCCAGACCAGGGGCCCATCGCGCCGGCCTTTCTGACCGTTCTGCAGGCTCCCGAGACCGGTCCCCTCAAGTTACCGGTCGTTGAGAATTCCAGCGGGCGTCGCACTGCCCTGGCCCAATGGATCGGACGGCCCGACAACCCACTCACCAACCGGGTCATTGTCAACCGCATCTGGCAGCAACATTTTGGCAAGGGACTGGTCAGCACCGCCAGCGATTTTGGCGCCAGCGGACAACGACCCACGCACCCGGCGCTGCTTGACTGGTTGACGGCCGACTTCATCGCTGACCAGGGCCGCTTCAAAGCACTCCACAAACAGATCCTCATGTCCGCCACCTGGCAGCAGTCTTCTACGCACCCGCAAGCCAGCCGGCAACAACGGCTTGATCCCCAGGACGCTTTCCTGTGGCGGGCACCCATACGCCGCCTGACTGCCGAACAAATCCGTGACACCTTGCTGACCATCACCGCTGAACTGAGCGCAACGGTGGGCGGCCCCAGCGTCGACGCCAAGTCACCGCGGCGGGGCCTGTACGTCAAACATTTCCGTAATCGGCCCGATCCGTTTTTACATGCTTTTGACGTCTCTGGCGGACTCAAGAGTGTTTCGCAGCGGAGCAACACCACCACCCCAACCCAGTCACTGTTGATGATCAACGGGGATTACGTGCTGGCCAGGGCCAAGACACTGGCGGGACAGCTGCAGAAAGGGAAACAAAATCCACACGAGTTGCTCTCACGAGCCTTTCAGCAAGCCTGGGGCCGCGCGCCGTCCAAAGAAGAACTGGCCCAGTCCGTAAAATTCGTGGGCGGCCCCTTTACCAGTGAAGCCGATAAGATTGAGCTGGAACAACTGATCGATTTCTGCCACGTCCTCCTTAATTCCAGTGAGTTTATCTACCTCGACTAAGCGCCTGTACGCTAAACTGTTAACTACCGCACCATGCACAAGCCATTCTCCACTGCTAATCAGCTGGCCACACCTGCCACCATGAATTCACGCCGTGATTTCTTGCAGCAGGGTGGTGTGGGCCTGGGCGCCATCGCACTCAACTGGCTCGTGCAACAGGATGAGGCAAAAGCTGCTGCCGGGCAACTGGCACACCACGCGGCCCGCGCCAAGAACGTCATCTGGCTCTTCATGGCCGGCGGCCCCAGCCACCTCGACCTGGTCGACCCCAAGCCTTTACTCAACAAGCTGGCTGGGCAATCCATGCCCGCTAGTTTCAAGGAACCGATCACGCCCATGGGCGAACAAGGTTCGCCACTGTTGGCCGCTCCCCGCACCTGGACCCGACACGGCGAAAGTGGCATGTGGGCCTCGGAGTGGATTCCCGAGATCGGCGCCTGCATGGACGATATCGCAGTCATCCGTTCCTGCTGGACCAATGGCATCAACCATGCCGGTGGCACCTGTCAGATGAATACCGTCACCAATGTGGCCGGCCGTCCCTCGCTCGGCTCCTGGGTTCATTACGGACTGGGAACCGAAAACCAAAACCTGCCCGCCTTCGTCGTCATGCTCGACCAGCCAAACAAGACACCGCCCAACGGTATCCGCAACTGGGGCAGCGGCTTCATGCCTGCCACCTACCAGGGCGTACCGATCAACGGCACCAGCGACGAGCCGATCGCCAACCTCAACTCACCAAAGGGCTACGACGCTTCACGACAGCAACGCAAATTGTCGCTACTGCAACAATTCAACCGCCAGTACGCTACCTCCCGCCCGCAGCAAAGCGAACTGGACGCCCGCCTCCGCAGCTACGAACTGGCCTTCAACATGCAGGCCCACGCACCAACGGCCGTTGACATGACCGACGAAACCAAAAAGACCGAAGCCCTCTATGGAATCGATCAAAAGGAGACGGCCACCTTTGGTCGCAACTGCCTGCTGGCCCGGCGACTGGTCGAACGAGGCGTCCGCTTCGTGCAACTCTACAGTGGCACCCCCTCAGCCTGGGATTCTCACAGCCAGATCGAGGCTAACCATTCGCGCCTCTGCAAATCGGTGGACAAGCCCATTGCCGGTCTGATCAAGGATCTCAAGCAGCGCGGCCTCTTTGACGAAACCCTGGTCATCTGGGGTGGGGAATTTGGCCGCACACCGATGAGCGAAAAAGGAAACGGACGAGACCATAACGCAACCGGCTTCTCCATCTGGATGGCTGGTGGTGGCGTCAAGGGTGGACAAGCCATCGGCGCCACCGACGACCTGGGCCTCTATGCCGTCGAGGATCGCATGCACGTGCGTGACATCCATGCCTCCATTCTCTGGCTGCTGGGGCTGGACAACATGAAGCTGACCTACAACCACAAGGGCCGGCCCGAACGACCGACGATCAACGAGGGATCTTTTAATCCGAAGTTAATCGGCGCCTAACCTCGCAGCAGGCACATTCACTCGATGGTCAGTTTCCCGCCCAATCGCTCGGCCAGGTCCGGCAAGTCATATTTCTTCAGGGCGTGCGGCACCACGTGACCAATGACATCGGTCTGCAAGGGACCGGCTACGATATCATCGACCCAACTGCGAATCGAATCCCGCAGCATGACACCAGCAAAACCGGGATTCAGCGATGCCGCGTGCAGCACCACCGGACCGGCTTGCTGAACGCCTACTACCTGGATGGACTCGGCGTTAACGTGCGGATTGGCTGCCAGTACCTTCAGTGCCGCTAGCGTATCTTCCACCCGCTGGCCCAGCAGCGTCTGGCCAATATGCAGCGACCACATGCCGGAGCGAAAATCACTCGTGTAATAAGCCGTCTTTTGCTTGACGTCCCTGGTTTCGCCAAAACCACGCAGATCGATACTCAAGACAATCTGCCCACTGGCGACCAGTTGTTCGATCGCCCCTCCGGAGTTGGCGTCGGTCGCCTTGCCACGGGCATCGACGTAAAGCGTCGCCGGATGTTTGCCCTTGAGCTGCTTGGGAACAAACATCAGGGCCGGTACCGGCATTTCGCCCGCTCGCTGCAAAACCAGCTTCTCAATACGATAATTGGCACGGTCCACGATACCCTTCTTCTTGACCTGCACCTGGCCGATCTCTGACTTAACTCCCACCAGCTCAGCAATCTCCTTCATGGCCGTCGGGACGCTGCGAGATTTCCAGAATGCCTGTCGATCCGCAGCCAGCGCCTTGGCTTGCCGCAAGTTCAGCTGAGAAACCGAAACGGCCTGGGAATACTCCTTCAATACCTGCCCCGTACTGGTGACGCTCAACTCTTTTGGCGAAAACGTTTTCATGTCTGGCTCGATGACTGGCTTATTGTTATCAAGTAACCAGCGTGACATCCAGCGGGCCGCTGCCTGCCGCCGCGGTTTACTGAAAGCGTGCTTGTCATCGTAGGCAAACATATCCATCCGCTGCGGATGGCCGAGCAATTCGTAAACGCGCTGCGTCTCCTTGAACGTCACTCGCGTGTAGCGAATATCCTTGTAGTCCTGTTCGGCTGACAGGATGATCGACGGTTTGGGAGACCGCATCGTAAAAAAGTCACCGTGATCGATTCCCAGCAGGCCCGTAAAAGGAGACCACTGGCAGCCATCACCGCACTTACCCTGTGCAAACTCGCGCTCGATGGTGGTGATATGGCAGGAAGGAGCTGCCGGGCCAATCCGCTCATCGAGGGCCATCAGGTACATTGTCTGCCCACCGCCACCGGAATTGCCGGTCATCCCCAGTGACTTGCTGCGATCGACCTCGGGTCGACTCAACAGGTAATCAGCGCTACGCAGGCTATCCCAGGCCTGGTAACCGACCACCGTCCGGCCGACCAGGATCGCGTTGACATGATCGAGCTTGTGCTGTGCGGAGCTGCGTGTCGTACCGGTAAGAAACGACGACCGCTCTCCCTGGCCAATACAGTCGTAAACGAGTGTCAAGAACCCCTGCTTCACCATCAATAGTCCTGCGCGGTGATACATTTCGTAAGCCTTGCCAAGATTACTGTGACCGCAGGCAATCAGGACGCCCGGAAACGGTCCCTTGCCGACTGTTGGAACATAAAGGTTGGCCGTCACGAAATGCCCGGGACGACTTTCGTAAACAACCTTTTCAATGCGGTATCCGTCCCCTTCGATCTTGCCGGTGACGCGTGCCCGCAGGGGCGTTTTCTCCGGCAAGTCCCCCAGGATCTGCTGCAAGTGGCGACGGAGCACCTGTTGTCGCTTCAATACACCTTCCTTGGTCTTGAGCGCCTCGGCCACGTCCGCGCGCCGCTTGTCGTACTGAGCATGAATTCGGCCGAGGTAATATTTTTCCAGCAGTCCGGAGGCATCTTCTCCGAGCACACTTAGGTCAGCAGGCGATTCTTTAACCGCTCGATACAGCTCCTGGCCGTTCTCATCGTAGAATTCGAAACGGGCGGTTCCTTTAGCCGTGATAACGACTCGCAGAAAACCACCCGAGCGATACTTCTGCGTGTAGATCTGCTTGATCTTGCCCCCCGGATCAGTCGACTGCGGGTCTCCCGGTTTGCGACCTAAGCGAGAATTCGAATCGACTAGCGCTCCGCTGGAAAATTCTTCGATCCCGAGCGGATGCCGCGCGTGGTATTGCCAGTGCCGATCGCCGCAGAGGGTATAGAACCCCTGCTGGTGCAACTTGTTGGCCACGACCCATTTGAAGAATTCCAACCCTTCGTGCTGAAACCCATTGATGTTGGTGTGATTGTCCGTCTTACGGGCATCGTCCGGTCCCACCAGCGGAGTCGGCGAAATCAGTAGTTTAAAGGTAGCATCACTGGCCAGCAGGGTCTTTTTTAACCAGGCAATCTGTTCGGCGCCCCAAAGAACCTTGTCGGGGCCATCCTTCATCTTGTTGGGACTGCGATAGTCACGCCCCTCCACTAACCAGATCTGCAAGTGGCGGTTAATGCGATGCGTTCGATAAGTCTTGGCCTGCGGATCAGCCGGATCGACGACCGGCACCTGTTCTCGAAAGGTGGCGATTCCCAAATCGCTTAGGGGCGGCCGATTCCCTTCTCGATCGCAGTCATCAAAGCGGTGATCGTGGTCATCCTTTTCCCAGTAGGTCGGGACATTTTGGAAGAGCGAAATAAAACGGGGCTGGCGAAATTGCTGGTGCCATTTGCGCCGCATGTCGACAAGGGTCGTCGCTTCCATGGCGTCGTGACTGTCATAATAAATATTGTCGCCCGTGCCGACGAAAAACGTTGGCTTGAGTTTGCGAATCGATTCCAGGGCCGGAAAACCCTGGGCCTTGTCCGCCCCCTGGTAGCTAGTCGACGCGTCGCGCGTGCGGACCTTCGTTTGCGGATCGACCTTGCCAAGCTTGCCATGATAGAACGAAACGTAGTTCATACCAGTCACGACTACGAAACTGACTTCTTCGACACCCGTCGCTTTTTGTAACGTTCTAAACGAGCCGACCGGTCCATTCTGGGTAGTGGCCTCGGTCGCTCCAAAGACCAACCGGTAAAAGTATTGTGTCGCGGGCTGTAAGGCTGAAACCTTCGCCTTGACGATGAAGTCCGAGGCAGCACTAGCCTTGAGCCAGGCAGTCTGACGAGCTCCTTTAAAGTTCTTGTCAGTCGAATATTCAAAGCGGGCCACGCCGGCTACCCCGGGGACGTCTCCCTTGACCAATTTCTTGCTGGCCGTCAGGCGCGACTGCAGGATGGCACTGGTCTGGGTTACTTCACCCACCATGTTCCCCTGCCCCTGGAAAATCTCTCCCTGCAGCGGAGCAGCCAACAAAGAACAGAACAAAATAATCGCCAGGCCCACAGTTCGACTCAACATCACCATACCTCTCGTAATACAAGGGCTAACAGAGACTAGCCTATTGCGGTTTAATCGTCTTCACAAAGTTCAACACGTCTGCCAGATCCTGCTTCGAGAGTTCCTTCTCCAGGCCTTCGGGCATCAGCGAGACTCCGGTCGACAGCAATTCATCAATATTAGTTCTCAGGATCACATCTTCCTTGGCCTCGGCGCGCCGCAAGGTGAGGCTGCTGGCCGTTTCGGTCGCAATGATCCCGTTGTGTACCCGCCCTTGTAACGTGATCACCGTGTAGACGTTGAAGTTTGGCTGAGCTTCCCGGTTTGGATCCAAGACTGCCACCAGCAAGTCGGCAATCGATTTATTCTGGACCGACGCCAGGTTCGGAGCAACCTGGTGCCCAACGTCGCCGACGCGATGACAGACCGAGCATTTCTTCTTAAAGATCTGCTGACCCCGCGAGGAATTGCCCGTCAGCTTCAAAACGTCCTGGTAGTCTGCCACTACCTTGGCTCGATTAGTACTGATATCATCGCCCAATAACTTCTTGGCCCGCTGCCGCAGGCTGGCCGTCGGGTGCTTTAAGAGCAGCTGTTTGGTCGCCCTTTCAATATCCCCCCGCTTCACGGTCCCTGCTTCCACGGCCGACAGCAACATTTGGATGCGTGCCGGTTTACTCGCCAAGCCATCAACCACGTCCCGCCGCACCTGGGGACTGTAAGTTCGCCAACCGGCCAGCAGGGTCTCGGCCACCTGGTCGGAATCCTGGCCACCCAATGCCGTCACCGCAGCCCGCTGAAGTGGCTGGGACACTTGTGGCGAGAGAAAAGAAGGTATTATTTCCGTTGCCAGTTTCAAATCAGCAAAGGCCAGCAGTCGAATCGCTGCACCCCGCTGTCCCAGCGAAGCGTCTTGATTGGTGGCCACGGCGACCGCCTCGGTAAAGAGGCTTGCCACTTGAGCACGCACGGCGGCCGACGCCTCTGTATCTGCCAGCAGTTTCTGCAAGGACAATCCTCGTCGCTGCAGGCCCCGTCCCAAGCCGGCCAGTACCACCTGTTGGGTGGCCAGCGGAAATTTCTTTTCCGTGAGGGTGGCGAGAACTTGCAGTGCGGGCGCTGCTTTTGGATTGGCTCCCACGATCAACATGACTTGAGTTAACAGGGAACTGGCGTGCTTCTTGGCCAGGAACTGTTTGTCGGCCAGCAATAAGGCGGCCAGGCGATCTGCCGAGCCACCGATGGAAGAGAGTAACGCGGTCTGGACCTCCGGGCCGTTCTGCCCATCACTTGCCAACCGCGCCAGGCCAGTGATTGCGCGTGGATCGTCCGTTTCGCCCAGTGTAAAGGCGAGCTGAAAACGGACATGGGGACTCGCATCGTCGGCCAGTGGCAGCAGCGCGTCGATCAAGGCGACAGAGTTTTTCTCCTTGAGAAAACGTTCGGCCAGCCCAACGGCATGAGCGCGGACACGGGGATGCTTGTCATCACGTAAAACCAGTTGCAAATGGGCCGGTTCCAGGGCATCGAGTCCGGCCAGCGTATAGAGTGCGTGGAGCCGGGCCTGCGGCACCGGGTGAATCAGACAATCCACCAGTGCCGGCACGGCACGCTTATCCTGCCGCTCCCAGAGCAGCCGCTGCGCGGTGTCCCGGTTCCAACTATTAAGCGAACCGAGGTGGCTTACCAGTTCCACGGACGTAAGATCGCCCAGCCTCGGGACGGCTCTGCGCTTCATTCCCGGGCTTACCAGCCGATAGATTCGCCCGCGGTCACTGCCACTGGTCAGGTAGAGAAACTTCTTAATCTCCTCGGGAATCGAATAGGGGTGTTCGACCGTTTCCCGGTACATATCGAGCACATAGAGCGTTCCATCGGGCGCGTTGACGAAATTGACAGGCCGAAACCAGTTGTCACGGGACCTAAAAAACTCGGTCCCCTTGTCTGCTCGCGTGGCCCGGTAGACAACTTGCCGATCATCGACCGTTTTGCGATGGACCAGGTTCCCACCACAATCTCCCACAAAGGCGTTACCGCGAAATTCCGCCGGGTAGGCGTCCCCGCGATAGATGGTGATACCAGTGGCGGAGGTAAAGAAACCAATAGGATACTCGGTCGGCACGACGCCCTTCTTTTTGGAGGGATCGAGTGGCAAAAACTCCCAGGCCCCCTGCTTGTTGATCACGAGCTTGTATCCCTTGTCGGCCGCCCGCCATTTCTGCCGAATGATCCGCCATGGTTCCGGCGGGCTAATACGATAGACGGGGGCACTCGACCCGTCGGTAGCAATACTGCGAATCAGGCTCGGCGATGCGAAGTAGGGATTGCGGCCCAAATAACGCTGGGGATAGATGACTTGCTGAATGTGGTTACTATTGCTACAGACAAAGCGGGTTCCCCAGTCGTCGCTGGTGTGTCCGTACTGCAGGCCGCCGGTCGCCAATTCGAACTGCTCGGTTTTCGGGTTAAATCGCAAATCGGCGTTATTGACCGCAAAGAGGGGCTCACCTCGGTGCTTAAGAGTTTTTGGATTACGACCAGCCGCAAACGTAATGCGATTATCGAGTCCCCACCTGAGCCCATTGGTAACCGATTGGACGTTCCCCCGTCCGAACCCCGAGAGGACAACCTCGCGAACGTCCGCCTTGTGGTCTCCGTCCGTATCTTTGAAGTAATAGAGGTGCTCGGGAGCCAGCACGAAGACGCCGCCGTTATAACAACAGACGGAAGTGGGCCAGCTAATCTTGTCCGCGAAAACAATACTTTTATCCATACGGCCATCACCGTCGGTATCTTCGAGCAGCCGAATGATACCGGCATCTGTCTTGCCTCCCCCTTTTGGGTTCAACTTGGTCGGTTCCTGAGAAAAGGGGTAGCCGTGCATTTCCGCCACGTACATGCGGCCGAATTCATCAAAACAGGCGTCAACCGGGTCACCGACCAGCGGCTCGCCAGCCACGAGTTCTGCTTGGAACCCACGGGCCTGTTTAAAGGACTCCCCCACTTTAGAGAGCGGAGTGTGCGGAATCCGCGGCATATCTTCCTTGGTCACCTGGCGGTTGGCAATATCGTCCTCTGCTGCTCGGCTAGCCGACCAGTTATAGAGGCCGGCCACGGTTACCAAGAGTAAGAAAGAGAAAGTGCCTCGTTTCATCGGTTGCTCCTGTCGTGGGTGAGGTTAGCAACAGAAATTTTGACGGTTGCGGGCAGACAATACAAGCACGCAGCCAAATCCACGCCCTGCTTGATCCGACTCAGTCGATCCCGCCTAATTACCAGGTTCCTGGTAGTCCGGGTTGGGAACCTGCATGCGGGCTCCCACTTTCTTCCGCCAGTCGTGTAGCATCTTCCGCAGTTCGGCAGCCTTGGCAGGCTCCGCCTGGGCCAAGTCCCGCTGCTCGCCGATGTCCTCTTTGAGGTTAAACAACTGCACCGTGTTATTCTCAAAATATTCGAGCAACTTGTAGTCACCAGCTCGAATCGCGCCACCAGGCGAATGCATCCCATGGTTACTGTAGTGTGGGAAGTGCCAATAGATCGCCTCTCGGTCCAGTTTATCACCTCCCTTGACCAGGGATGTAAGGCTGACGCCCTCCTTGTCCGCCCCAACCTGGTCCCCAAGCCCCAGCATTTCCATGATGGTGGGAAACAAGTCAATGCTGCTGACAGGCGTCGAGCAGACGGTTCCGACCTTTCCCTTGTTCGGCCACTTCACGATCATCGGCACCCGTATACCCCCTTCGTAGAGCCAGCCCTTGGCCCCTCTCAGCGGCAAGTTCGAGGTCGAATAAGCAGCGTCAACCTTCTCCTCGGGGATAACCCTTTTCGGATTGCCCACATTCATGGCGGACATGCCACCGTTGTCAGAGAAGAAGATAATGATCGTATTCTCTTCTATGCCAAGTTCTTTGACCTTCCTGACGATTCGTCCCAGGCTCTCGTCCACACCCTCCACCATCCCGGCGAATTGAACGTTGTCCTGTTTCTGCCTGATCTTGATCGTCCCTTGGGGCAGCGCCCTGTGCTCGGCGAACTCCGGCGTCTTGATCAACCTGGCAAGTTCCTCCGCGGACGGATTGTCTGGATTGTCTGGATTCCCCTCGAGGATAAAGTCGGGTCCCTTCGTCTTCTGTGATTCTTTTAACTTCTTCGCGTACTTCTCGACCAGGTCCTGGCGACCTTGAATCGGGTCATGCACCGCGAAGTGCGACATGTAGAGGAAGAAGGGTGCGTCTTTCTTTTTCTCGATCCATTCGATCGCCTGGTCGGTAAGCCTGTCGGTCAGGTAATCACCCTTCTTGCTTGCCAGGTTTTTCATTCCAAAGGGACCATGAAACGTGCGCCAATTAGAAGGCACATTGGGAACGTGAATGTCAAACCCATGCTTGAGCGGCGTGGAAGGTTTTTTTCCAAGGTGCCACTTCCCGAAAATGCCGGTTGCGTATCCCCTCTTCTTTAACGCCTCGGCAATCGTTGTTTCCTCGTAGGGGAGGTGTTGATTGATCACCACATTCAGGTATCTCTGGAACGCGAAGTTCCGACGGCCTGGCAGCCAGTCCGTGAGATTCAACGTTGCCGGATACTTGCCGGTCAAGATGCTGGCCCTGGTCGGAGAGCAGACATGACAGGCCGCATAAGCATCGGTGAACCGGACGCCCTCTGTTGCCAGCTTGTCAATATTGGGCGTGTCGTAGAATTGACTGCCAAAGCAGCCTACGTCAGACCAGCCCAGGTCATCGACCAGGAAAAGAATCACGTTAGGCTGTACCGGTTCGGCAGCAGGCAGTCTGTGGACCGACGGCACGAGCAAGATCGCAGCAACAAGAACAACTAGTAAACGTTTCATTCACTCACCACTCTCACCGTGTGCCAGTAGGCCCATTCGTTTCTCCAGTCATTGGCCCGGTTTTCGATCCGCAACTGAATCTGGGTCCCGGCGAATTTCGAAAGGTCCACCGTCACGTCGAGCCATTCATCCTTGACGGTTTTGGCACTCACCAATTGGTCAGCAAGCACCTTTTTGCCAGCCAGCACACGCAGTTGCCAATCTCCATGGGGATGATGACTAACCTTCAACTGCAGGTGCGTTTTCTTCCCTTTCGGAATATCAAGCTCACGTACCAGATAACACGGTTTCTTGCGATCAAGCGGGTGCGTTTGAACCGCCGTAATGTTCCGGAACACCGAATGTTTCACCACGCCTTTCTCACCAACATCGACCACCTTAAAGCCAGGCGCCGCCTGTTGCATGTTGCGCTGCTCCTGGGCTGTCACTTCACCCTTCCGACGCGGGATATTCAACTTGGCATTACCACCGGCAATCCGGCGGGCAACGAACTGTTGCAACTTGGGCATCTTGCCGCTAACGGCCAGCTTCAAGGCTTGTTGTGGATGTTTGGGCACCATCGGTTCGAGGGCAAACCAGAGCATGCGAGGAATATTATTGTCATCCACATCCTCACCATGCTTTGACAATGCCTCCAGGATCGGCCACCGCTGGTCAAATTCCAGTCGCTGCAAGGCAGCGGCCAGATAAAGCCGTACTACTGGCGACTTATCTTGTTCGGCCAATTCGGCAAATTTTTTCAATGCTCCCTCGCTCGGATTGCCATCCTCACATAACAACTGAATCGCCCAGGCCCGGACGTATTCGTCCTTGTTGTTAAGCATAAACCTCACCAGGACCGAACTGCCATTGAAACCAGGCTTATCCTTGAACCGATCGGTCACATGCAGT
>Ga0310342_100002490_pt1 | contig 11832 bp, 7 predicted proteins | sample S15DNA20500_MG_FD_206155 | JGI IMG/M metagenome (GOLD analysis project Ga0310342, IMG submission 206155) | Marine microbial communities from station ALOHA, North Pacific Subtropical Gyre - S1503-DNA-20-500_MG | ecosystem: Environmental > Aquatic > Marine > Oceanic | place: Pacific Ocean: North... | reverse complement strand
GCCGGCAGTACGGTGGCCGATGTCGTCCACGATGTCGCCGTCAGTTTTGCGGCCTTCCAACGCACGTCGCGGTTTGCGCTGTGTGCGCCGCTGCCGGACGCGACGGGGACCGTGCCATCCTGGTTTTACGCCGCGTTCGACGGCGACGGGGCACGCACGGAGTGCGATGTGGTACCGGGGCCTCCTGGTAAACGAGACGCTGAGGCCCCGCCAGCTACATGGGGGGCGTGGTTGAACCAGAGGTGGTCTCGGCCCGAGGGATCCTCCCCCCTCGCCACCGTGGTGTTGCCCTCCGGCTGGGGCGCTGCTGGGATCCTGCAATTCGATGGGCGAGCACCGCGCGGTTCGTCCGCGTGGGAAGCGTTGTGCCGGACGTGGGGCACGGCGATCGCCGCCGCGGCGCAGCATGAAGGGGCTCGTCAGTTGGGAGACCAACTGGCGGAAGTGAACCGGACCCTGGCCGAAGCGCAGCAGGAACTGGTCGAACAGGCCTCGATGGCCCGCCTCGGGTCCCTGGCCTCCGGCGCGGCCCACGAAATGAACAACCCTTTGACCGTCATCAGTGGACAGTCGCAGCGCCTGCTGGGCATGGTCGCAGGCAATCTAACGCAACAACGTGCGGTCGCATCGATCGTGGAGGCTTCCGAGCGACTCTCTGGCCTGATCACATCCCTGCACGAGTTCGCCGATCACCCGGTACCGCATCGGGTGACCACCGACGTGGCGGGTCTGCTGGATCAGATCGTGAGCGACACGGCCGCCGATCTAGAGGCCAAAGCGATCCACCTGCCAATCACGCTGCAGGTCGGTGCGGGATTACCGAGCATGTGGATCGATCCGGATCAGTTTCGCGATGCCTTGCGTTCACTGCTGGTCAACGCCGTTCAGGCCGAGGCAACGCGTTCCGTGCATCTATCGCTGCGCTGGGATGCAGGTGACGAGCAAATGATTGTCGAGGTGAAGGACGACGGCGAAGGCATGCCGCCCGAAGTGGTCGAACACGCCATCGATCCGTTCTTCAGCGCGAAGCCGGCGGGTCGGCGCATCGGGATGGGGCTGACACGCGCCCGGGGCATCATCGAGGCACACGGGGGCACGCTGGCCCTGACCAGCGGTGTGGGCAACGGCACGCGTGTGGTGATTTCACTGCCGCCAATCGGAGGCTGCGCGAGCGAGGTTGCCGCCGGCGAGGTTTTGGCCGCAGCGTCGGCGAACGTCCCATAGCGGTCCGCCGTGAGGCGGAAATCTGTAACCCACGCCGAAGACGGACCTGAAAACGTCTTCGCATCTGGCCGATAAATCGAACCGGCGACCACGCGGTTTGCCACGGTTGCGGAAAAGGAGAAGGTCTTGGCACGTCGCACCAATCGCTCACAAAAAGATGCTGGTACCGCCGTTTCCCATCGCACCGGGCCGCTGCGGGTGTTGGTCGTCGATGGCGATCCTCGCAGCAGTGACCAACTGTCCGAAGTGGTTGATCGCGGTCGGTTCGACGTGGTTCATGCCGGCACGCTGGGAGACGCCCGGGCCCATCTCGATCGACAGCAGGTCGACCTGGCCCTCATCGACGATCAACTGCCAGACGGCAGTGGCGGCACGCTGGCCGATGAACTGGGCGGACTCGGCAGCGAGACACAAACCATCATGATCTGCAGTCACGCCACCTTCGCGGCGGCCACCCGGGCTGTCCGGTCCGGGGCCACTGATGTGCTGCTCAAGCCCTTGAAGAATCGTGAACTTGCCGAGCGTGTCCAGGAAGCGGCGACCCGCCACGAATGGCGTCGCCGGGAACGGCGGCGTGTGCGTCGTCTTCGACGGACGTGTCGACGCCTTAGCCAGCTGCGCAGCGAAGTGACCGACCAGGTGGACGTGCTTTGCAAGGATCTGGTCACCGCATACCAGGAGCTGGCCGAACAGATGCAGCGGACCATCCAGGCCACCGAGTTTTCCGCCGTGGTACGCAAGGAACTGGACATTGGGCAGCTTCTGCGGAAAACGCTGGAGTTCATCCTCAACACGGCCGGGCCCACCAACGTGGCCATCTTCCTTCCCGCCAGCGATGGCCGGTACACCGTGGGTGGCTACATCAACTACGACTGTGCCGACGAATCAATGGACATGCTGCTCGATCATCTGGCCGATGTTCTGGCGTGCCGCGTGGCGAAGATGGATGAACCCCTGCATGTCACGACGAACCCGGCATTGTCCGAGGTCCTCGGGGACGATTCGGCCTACCTCATCGACAGTCACCTGTTGGCGTATGCGTGTTGCCGTGAAAACGAGGTTCTTGCGGTCGTGGTGCTGTTCCGCGATCAGTCGCAGCCCTACGAACAGGCCGCCACGGATCTGGCCGTGACCATGGGGCCGATACTCGGCGACTACATGGCCAAGCTCATCCGCATACACCACCGTCATCTGGATAATCCGGCGGAGGACAGCTGGGACGTCTCCGGCTGATTGTGATGCGGCGATGCCAGCGGCTACACTGCCGTGATGGGCGGGTCGGACGCCATTTCGAAGAAACCGTGGGAACATGCCAAGCAGGGGGCCGCGTTGGACGCCGCTGACCGGCTTGCCGTGGAGCGATTCGTCGAATCTCTCGACGTCGATCGCCGCCTTTTTGAATACGACATCCAGGGTTCGATGGCGCACGCGAGGATGCTCTGCGCCACGGGGTTGCTTTCCGACGATGAGCGGCGGCAGATCGAGGAGGGGCTGTCCGAAATTCGTGCCGAAATCGAGGTGGAAGGCGACGACTGGTCGGGATGGAAGCACGCGCTCGAAGACGTACATATGTGCCTTGAGGCGGCGCTGGTGGAAAAAGTGGGGGACGCCGGTCGCAAGTTGCATACTGGTCGGTCACGTAACGATCAGGTGGCGCTTGACCTCAAGCTCTGGATCGTCGACGCGGTGCGGTGCGTTGACGCGGAACTGCTTGGCGTGCTGCGAGCGTTCTTGGCCGTGGCGCAACGTGACGGGGCCATGCTCTTTCCTGCGTACACTCACCTGCAACGGGCGCAGCCCATCGTCCTCGGCGCCGAATTGACCGCCTGGATGGCCGCGCTGGACCGTGCTCGGCAACGTCTGGCGCTGCTGCGTGATCTCAATGCGGACAATCCCCTGGGGGCGGGGGCGATCGCGGGTACCGGTCTTCCCATCGATCGGCGTCATACGGCGGCGGCGCTGCCGCTGGCTGGACCATCGGCCAACGCGTTGGACGCCACGGCCACGCGTGACGCCGGGATCGACTTCGCCTACGGCCTCACCATGATTGCCATGACCCTGTCCCGTTGGGCAGAGCAGTGGATTTTGTACTGCTCCAGCGAGTTTGCCCTGCTGCAGCTCGATCACGCGTACACGACGGGCTCGTCGATGATGCCTCAGAAGCGCAACCCGGACATTCTCGAACTGGTCCGCGGTCACAGTGGCGGTGTATACGGTGCCCTGGTGGCATTGTTGACGATCTGCAAGGGCCTGACGGTTGGCTACAACCGTGATCTGCAACTCGATAAGCGGCATCTTTTCGCCGCCTATGATTCGGTGATGGCCTGCCTCGGCATGGTCCGCCGCATCGTCGCCACCGCCCGGTTCGATCCGCAGCGAGCCCGCGCAGCGCTCGAGACGGGTTTCATCGACGCGACGGCGCTGGCGGACTACCTCGTGACCAAGGGGGTGCCGTTCCGCACGGCGCATCAGATCGTCGGCGGACTCGTGACGGACGGCGAGAGGGCGGGTCACGGCGACCTGGCAGCCTCAACGGTCGATGCGGTTAACGATGCGTGCGATGCGGCTGGGGTCGGTCGGCCCTGCGGGGAGGACGTGGGTGACTGGCTGGGTGCCGATAACGTTGTCCACCGTTACTGCTCGGAGGGAAACGCGGGCAGCCACGGGCTGCAGTCGGCGTTGGAGGATTGGACGCGGCGTTTGATCGAGGAGTCATGACGTGCCGCTCGTGCTCACCGTCATCCAGGGTCCCGAGAAGGGCCGCCGCTTTGAATTGCCGGACCACGAACCGCAGCTGATCGGTCGGTCCAGCGAAGCGTTGCAGTTGACGGACCAGACCATTTCGCGTCGCCAAGCTGAGCTGACACCCGACAACGGCCGCTGGTACATCAATGATCTGACCTCGGCCAACGGCACCTACATCAACGGTATCCGAGTGGCCCGTCGGCGGTTGCTGCGGTCGGGCGACCAGATTCGTACCGGCAACACGTTGATGCTGTTCGATGTCGAACTGCAGTCGCTGCGTAGCGGCCTTGTGCAGAACGCCGACATCGATGCTCACGTCGAGCGCGTCTTCGCCAGCAACGACGACTCGGTCATCATGGCCGTGCCCGACCCCTCCGAGGCGGCGGTCGTCCAGTTGACGATCATTTACGAGTTGACGCAGTTGATCGCCTCCATCACCGATCGCGAGGAATTGCTTGAACGCGTGATGGAGCTGATCTTCGAGCACTTCCGTGCGGATCGCGGTTTCATCCTGCTCCAGGATGGTCCGGAAGGGACACCGAACCCCGTGGTTGTCCGGTACCGCAACCGGATGGAATCCGACGAGGATGAGCGGATCACGGTCAGCCGCACGATCGTGCAGCACGTACTGGAACGCGGCGAAGGGGTACTGTCGAGCAACGCGATGTCGGACAAGCGTTTCTCGCCGGGAGACAGCGTTCAGCGATACGGCATCCGATCTGCGTTGTGCGTGCCTATCCGTTTCAAGGACATGATGTTCGGCGTGATTCATCTCGACAGCCAGATCATCAACTACACGTTCACGGAAGATCAGTTGCGTCTTCTCACGGCATTTGGGGTGCATACCGGTCTGGCGATGGCCAATGCACAGCTCTACGGCGAACAGCTTGAACACGAACGCCTTGCGGCCGTGGGCGAGACGGTGGCGTCGCTCTCGCATTCGATTCGAAACATGATCCAGGGGTTGCGTGGCGGCGCCGATCTCGTCGAGTTGGGGTTTCGCAAGAAGAGCATGGATCTGCTCGGCAACGGGTGGAAGATCGTGGCCCGCAATCTGGACCGGGTCTCCGAGTTGACCATGAACATGCTCGCTTATTCCAAGCAGCGCAATCCCGAACTGGAGATGGTCAACATCAACACGGTGCTGGAAGAAGTGGTGGAACTGGTTCAGGGGCAGTACGACGACCAACGCGTGGCCCTGATCACCGACTTTGACCACGACATGCCGCCGGTCCCGATCGATGCCTCCGGCATTCACCAGGCAGTGGTCAACCTCTTGAACAACGCGCTGGACGCAGTGGAACCGCAAAGCGGCGTGGTCATCCTCGGGTCGAAGTTCGATCCCGACGACCAGCAGGTGCGCATCCGGGTCAGTGACACGGGCGTGGGCATCAAGCCACCCCACCTGGACCAACTATTCACACCCTTCCAGTCGACGAAGGGGCAGCGGGGCACCGGGCTGGGTCTCGTCGTCACGAAGAAGGTCGTGGAGGAGCACGGTGGCTGCGTCGAGGTGGAGACGGTGCCGGACAAGGGTTCCACGTTCATCCTGAGCCTGCCCACCGAACGTGGGCAGGTGCCTGCCTCGTCGGAGACCCAGATCCCCACCGGTGGATAGGCCTGCCGTGCCGCGTGCAATACGGGACGCGGCCCGTGCGTTGTCCGTACAGCGGCCCGGCGGGGCCGCGTAAGGGGTATGCCACGATGTCGGGAGACGACCTGCTAAAGCCCATTACGGACCGGCGATTCGGGTTCTCCGAGGCGCAACACCTCCTGAATCGCGCGGGGTTCGGTGGCACTCGCCGCCAGGTCGAGACGTTGCGGACGATGGGCGTCGACGCCGCCGTGGACACGTTGGTCGACTACCAATCGATCGATCACCAGTCGCCGTCCCCCTTTGAGCCCAGCGCTGACATCGTGCGGCCTCTGACCCGCGATCAGCGCCGCATGATCGCCCGCATCCGGGCAGAGGGCGACTCCGAGGAAATTCGGCAACTGGCCGCCGAGTCGCGGCAGAGGCGGTCCGAAACACGCCGCACCGATCGCCAGCAGTACCTGGCGGCACAGTCCTGGTGGTTGCAGCAGATGATTGCCACCCCCCGGCCTCTGGAGGAGAAGCTGACGCTGCTGTGGCACGGCCACTTTGCCAGCAACTACCGGACGGTGCGAGACAGTTACCTGTTGCTGCAGCAGAATGCCCTCTTTCGCCGTCATGCGGCGGGCAGTTTTGCCGATCTTGCCTACGGGATCATTCGCGATCCGGCGATGATTGTCTTTTTGGACAACGAGAAGAATCGACGACGAATGCCGAACGAGAACCTGGCCCGTGAACTGATGGAACTGTTCACGCTAGGGGAGGGCAATTACAGCGAGGCGGATATCAAGGAAGGCGCACGGGCGTTGACCGGGTACTCCTACCGCGACAATGATTTTCAGTTCATGCGCCGGGTTCACGACGGCCAAGGCAAGCAGATTCTTGGTCGCCACGGCGACTTCGACGGAGAGGACTTCGTGCGAATCCTTCTGCAGAACCCGGCGTGTCCCATGTTCGTGGCCTACAAGCTCTACAAGCATTTCGTCGCGGACATCACCTACGGCCAGCTCGAACGACACTCGGCGGCCGCGCGGGCGTTGGGAAGCATGGCCAAACTGCTCGTGAAACACGAATACCGCGTGGCCCCGGTGCTGCACACGTTATTTCGCAGTCGGCACTTCTACGACGCGTCCATCATCGGCAACAAGATCAAGAGCCCGGTGGAACTGCTCGTCGGCACGACGCGGACGCTTGAACTGCCAGCACGCGATTCCTTACCTACATCGCGATGGTTGCAGATCATGGGCCAGGTACTGTTCGACCCGCCCTCGGTGGCGGGGTGGCCCGGAGGGCGACGCTGGATCAATACCTCGACGCTGTTCGCACGCCAGAACCTGTGCGTCTACCTGATCACGGGAAAGCATCCGACGCGGAAATGGAACCGCCAGCGTGTTCAGTACGATCCCATGGGGTTGTTCGAAGGAATGGACGAACGCGGATATCCGGCGGTCGTGGATCGGTTGATGACCACGATGCTCAGTGAAGGATTTCCCGACAAGCGCCGCCAGCAGGTGCTGGCATTTCTTCAGCAGCGTGGCAAGCCCGTGACCGCGGAAACGGTGCTCGGAGTGCTCGTACTGATCACCGGGATACCGGAGTACCAGTTGTGTTGAACCAATCCATCAAGCTTTGCCAAGTGCAGTGAAGAACGGGGACCATGGGCGAAAGACCATGGGCCATGGACCGCGGGTCATTTCCGCATCGAGAGTGACTTCGATGAGCAATCCCTCAGCCTATACGCGTCGGCAATTCATGCACCAGGGGCTGGCCATGGTGTCGACGGTGACCACGGTTCCGGCGTTCGTGCAGCATGCGGCCATGGCAGCGGCGCCAGTCGCCGACGCAGCAGCGGTGCGTCACCGCCCGGGGATTCCCGAAGAGCGCATCCTCGTGGTGATTCAATTGTCCGGAGGCAACGACGGGCTTAACACGGTCGTGCCCTTCGAGGACGATGCCTATTACCGTGCGAGGCCGACGTTGGCGGTGCCGGCGCGGGATGTGCGTTCGCTGCCGACGGCGCAGGGCATCGGCCTGCATCCGCGGATGGCTGCGATGCACCGGCTTTTCGATCAGGGGCTGGCGGCCGTCGTACAGGGGGTGGGATATCCGAATCCGAACCGATCGCACTTCGTGAGCATGGACATCTGGCACAGTGGTGACACGCGGGGCAACCGGGGAATCGGTTGGCTGGGCAAGACACTGGACCAGATCGCACCGACGACTCGCAATGCCATGATCAACGTCGGGCGCGATGCGCCACTGGCTGGACAGGGGCTGCGTACAACACCCGTTTCCTTCGAGCGGTCCGAGTTCTTCCGTTGGGTCGGGTCGGACCTTCACGAGGCCTTGGAGGCTCCCTATGACCGCATCAATCGGGAACGGCTTGGTGGCGAGGCGGCCGCGGGCGATGACCAGGCTGCGTTCATTCGCCGTACCGCGATGGATGCCCAGGTCGCCTCGGAACAGGTGCGGCGGGCGGTGGCGAAGGGTACAGCTACGTCGTTTCCCGGCGGTAGCTTGTCCGAGCAGTTGAGGACGGTGGCTGCGATGATTCGCGATGGACTGCCCACGCGCGTCTACTACGTCGGGCTGGGTCGGTTCGACACCCACGCCGGCCAGGCCAACGTGCACGGTAACCAGCTCGAACAGTTCAGCGTCGCTGTGGATGCATTCCAGCGGGATCTGAAAGCCACCGGCAACGACCAACGCGTGCTCACAATGGCGTTCAGCGAATTCGGCCGCCGCGTGGCTGAGAATGCCAGCCGCGGCACCGACCACGGCGCGGCGGGCCCCCTGTTTCTCTTCGGAAGCATGGTGCGTCCGGGTGTGCTGGGACCGCGGCCGAGCCTGACCGAACTGGATGATCGCGGCGACTTGAAGCATGCCGTTGATTTCCGCAGCGTCTACGCCGCCGTGCTGGACCGCTGGCTCAAGGCCGATAGCCGGCGTGTGCTGGGACAGCGGTTCCGCGCGGCGGAGGTCTTGAAGGATGGTGTGTCGTAACCACGGACCCGGTTGCGACCGCTGCGTGAAGCGGTCCATGGCCCCTCGTTTTCGGGCCTAATCGCGGCGTGGTCTCGGCAGGAGGGGTGTCGACCATCCGACATCGACGGGCCACGCAACGAACCGCCATGCCCGACGCGTGTATCATCGCCTCGGCATGGCTGGTTTCCTCTCGCGACCATCGGTCTGTGGTTTCAGCTTTGGACGGAACCTTTCCCGCCTGCACTATCCGGTAGAGGCTTCGATCCGCAGCGTCCTGCCACTTTGCGACCGCTTCGTGTTCGCCGTGGGCCGCAGCGAGGACGACACCCGTGCGAGGGTTGAAGCGGTGGCCCGTGAAGAGGCGAAGGTCGACATCATCGATACCGAGTGGCCCGATGTCCGGACGAACGGCGAAGTTCTGGCGATCGAGGCGAACAAGGCGATGATCGCGGCCGAAGCGACCGGATGCACTTGGGGATTCTATATCCAGGCCGACGAAGTCGTACATGAATCGGACCACGCCGCGATCGCGGCGGGGATGGCCCGGTGGGCGGACGTTTCCGAGGTCAAGGCCCTCGTGTTCCGATACCTGCACTTTGTCCTCGACTACGTCACGGTCGACCCCTGGATGTACCACAAGGCGTCCCGCATTGTCCGTCTCGACGGTAGTTGCCACATCGTCGGCGACGGGTGCGGACCGGCGCTGCGAGATTACTCGGGTCCGGTCAACGGTGGCAACGGCTATCTCGACAAATATCATCTCGGGGGGCATGCCCGCTGGGCTGCGGGCGGCGCGTGGGCCCGCCGGGCCCGCATCTTTCATTACGGCTGGGTCCGCAAGGGGGGGGACCTGACCTCGAAATTACAGATGGTCGAAAACCTCTGGCGAGGGGGCCGGGTCCGGCCTGAGGACGCCGTCCCGCACGATGGATCGTCGCGTTGGGCCGAGCGATACCCCATCTTGAAACGCTTTGGCGGGACGCATCCCTCCGTGATGAATGCGATCACTTCAACCAGTGATCGCTATGCCGACTTGCCGACGCGTTGGGCCAACCCGCGTTTTTACCGCGAAGTGATGCGGCACGGCTTTCACGGGTAAATCAGAGACTGCATCGCCACGTGCCCGGGCCGAGAAAAGGGTCGGGTGTTCGTGTGATGCGAGGCGGAATGCCCGTCGTGTCACCGGCCCGTGCCCCGGCCACGCCGTGGCGTCTCACGATCTTGGACGGGGTTTGACAGGGTGCAAGCCCCCCCGGAAACTATCTGTCTCCTGCCGCTGAGGAGACACCGCCCGGCTGGGTGGAAGTGTCCACTGGTGAGAAAGTTCCTTGGACCTTGAGTGGGCGGACCCCTTCGGGCCGTGCCGGACTGCTCCCCGATGGGCTCCCGCAAACTGACCATCCTTCATATCTTCTCGCCCTCCTACTCGGGAAGCACCTGGTTGAACCTGCTGCTCGGCGCCCACCCCGATGCGTTTAGCGTGGGGGAACTGAAGACCGTGTTGAAGATCGGACGTCCGTCCTGCACGCTGCACGGCGAGACCTGTCCGGTCTGGTCGCGTCCGGAGTTGCAGGACCTCGCGGTGGACGGTACCACCAGCGTCTACGAACGCCTAGCGACCATCACGGGCAAGCCGGTCTATGTCGTGAACAACTCGCGTAAGTTCAGAAGCCACGAATCGGGACCGGCCATCCGGCGACGGTACCTGCACCTGGTTCGGGACGGTCGCGCGGTCATCGCCTCGCATCTGCGGAAGTATCCTGACCGTTCGACCTGGGAGGCCTGCCGTACCTGGAAGCGTGAAATGTGTCGCAACGACCGCCTCATGCGTCGGATGCCGAAAGATGCGACGATGCGTGTGTCGTATGAGGATCTGCAATCGGACATCGAGAGAGGTGTGCGGGCCATCTGCTCGTTTGCCGGCCTCGCCTTCGACCCGGCCATGCTTGCGTTCTGGTCGGTGGACCATCATTTTCTTGGCGGCAATCGCGGGACGCTGTTCAGCCTGACACGCCAGGCCGACCGGGAACTTCCCGATGACCCTGACGATGATGGTCGAACACCCCGGCCGAACTGGGACATGGACTTCTACCGTGATGCCGGGCCGAAGACGTTCGCCGATCAGCGATGGAAGGTGGAACTTGGGCCCGGTCGGTTGTGTCTCTTCGGACTCTACGCGGGAAGGCTGAATCGACGATTTGGGTACGCCTGAATGAAAATTCGCAACTTCTGCATCATCGCGCACATCGACCACGGCAAGAGCACGCTTGCCGATCGGATGCTGCAGTTGACCGGCACCATCAGCGACCGGGAGATGCGGGAGCAGGTGCTGGACGGCATGGACCTGGAGCGGGAGCGAGGTATCACCATCAAGGCTTCTGCCGTGAGCGTGAACTATTCCTACGGCGGCGAACCCTACCTGCTCAACTTCATTGATACCCCGGGGCATGTCGACTTTCACTACGAGGTCAGCCGCGCTTTGGCGGCGTGCGAAGGGGCGGTGCTGGTCGTGGATGCCACGCAGGGGGTGGAGGCGCAGACCGTGGCCAACGCCTACATGGCCATCGAGGCCGACCTCGAAATCATCCCCGTGATCAACAAGGTGGATCTTCCCTCGGCCCGCCCGGACGAGGTCGCCATGGAAATCGAACGCACCCTCGGGTTGCCGGCGGAGGATTGCCTGACCGTCTCGGCCAAGAGCGGACGCGGGGTTCCCGAATTGTTGGACGCGATCTGCCGCCGGCTGCCCGCCCCGACCGGGACGGCGAACGCGGCCACGCAGGCGCTGGTGTTCGACAGCGTCTACGACGACTACCGGGGCGTGATCGTCTACGTCCGACTCTTCAATGGTCGCCTGGACGTCGGAGATCGCATTCGGATGATGGGCACGGGGCGCAGTTGCGTCATAGGCGAATTCGGGAAATTCACACCCCAGATGGTGCGACAGAAGACGACCATGGCCGCCGGCGAAGTCGGGTACATCGTGGCTTCGATTAAAAGCCTCAAGGATGTGAACATCGGCGACACGATCACGCAGGACGCTTCGCCCGCCGAGGCCCCCTTGCCCGGCTACCAGGAGCCGCAGGCGATGGTCTTCTGCGATTTCTACCCAGCCGGGGAGACCCAGTTCGACCAGTTGCGCGACGCGATAGAGCGGCTACATCTGAATGATGCCAGTTTCAGTTTCTCGCCGCAGACCTCCGATGCCCTTGGATTCGGTTTCCGCTGCGGTTTCCTGGGCATGCTTCACATGGAGATTATTCAGGAACGGCTCGAGCGTGAGG
>Ga0310342_100002489_pt1 | contig 11833 bp, 8 predicted proteins | sample S15DNA20500_MG_FD_206155 | JGI IMG/M metagenome (GOLD analysis project Ga0310342, IMG submission 206155) | Marine microbial communities from station ALOHA, North Pacific Subtropical Gyre - S1503-DNA-20-500_MG | ecosystem: Environmental > Aquatic > Marine > Oceanic | place: Pacific Ocean: North... | reverse complement strand
CGTGGAGACTCTCCGTGAGGAACTCACGGGTGATGTAGACACCGGAGCCAGCGAGGAGATCGTCTTCGAGGACGACGTCGACATCGTTGATGAGGCCGGCATGGCGACGGAAGAGATCACCGATGTTGAGACGATCCTCCAAGAGGAAGAGGTCGAAGAGGTCGAAGAGGTCGAAGAGATTGAGCTCGAGGAGGAGGAGCTGCTCACCGAGACAGCGATCTCCAAGAGGAGCCGCCGCGTTGCATCGGGTGTCTCCGATGAGCCGGAGCAAGAGGGTGGCTTCGTGAAGGGGGCGCTCGTCCTCACGAGCATCATCATGATCCTGGGAATCCCCGTCGTGATGGCGGTCGCCAAAGATCAAATCTCGAGCCTCGCCCGAACGATCGCCGCTCCCATCACCGGCGATACCCTGCCCGCTATCGACGACCGATAGGTGTCGGCAGGCTGAGCCGCTCCAGGAGGAGAGCGGAGACGAGCACCGTACCGCTGGACGTGTGAATCAAGATCCGGAGTGTCCGGGGCGAATCACCACTGTTCTTTGTGCGGGCTCGGCTGAACGGCACGACGAGGCGGACAGCACTGGGCACCTACCACCCTTCCTGGGTCTGTGATCCGCTGGAGCTGTTGTTCCAGAGCCCTGGAGAGAGCAAAGGGGCTCGACTTCCACCCGCGCTACACACTCAACTCGAAGCACTGGGCTACCTAGGAGACTGAGTAGGGCTCCCTGAGGGGCATCAGCCAGGGGCGACAAGGTCACGATTCCCAGGGAGTGGTGGTGGAACGGGCCCTCCGGAATTCCTAACCTCGCAAAGGTCTGCGGTGGTGCCTCTTCGCGCACGAGCCCGTGCGCTGCGGAGCCCCGCATCCAATAGTCCAATCGCTTCCGGCATGAACGGCTGCGCCGCTCGCCAAGTCGGGAGTGTTCCCACAAGCCTCTGATTCCAGCAACACGCCGAACCAGCATGAATATGAACCACAAGCACGTGGCACCTGCCGCTCTCATCCTCGCCCTCGTCAGTGGGGCGTGCGTATCCCAGGACGAGTACGACGAGGCCGTGGACCTCGCGCGCCACTACCAAGCCCGACTCCACGACCTCGAGCAGGACCATCTGATGCTCCAGATGAAGACAGAGGATCTGCAAGGCGAACTCCTGGTCTCCGCGGCTGAGCCGATCCCGGCCAGCTACACCGACATGGAGCTCGAACTGGAGCGCCTGCGCGCCGAGCTCGACAAGATGGGGCAGAACCCCGACGACATCGCCTTCTACGCCTTCGAGGACGGCAGCTACTTGATCCGTGTCCAGGATCAAGTCCTGTTCGGCTCGGGCTCCGCAGAGATCAACGAGGACGGCAGGTCGAAGCTGACCGCTCTCTGTAAGCAGATCAACGCCTCTCCCCACGGGAGGATCTGGGTCCGCGGTCACACGGACGACGACCCTGTGAAGCGTCCCGCGACCCTCGCAAAGTACCCGCACGGAAACCTCCAACTCTCCGCGGCGCGCGCCGTTGAGGTGGCGATGGTGATGATCAACTCCGGGAAGGTCGGCGAAAAAGACGTCTATGTGATGGGCTTCGGCGAGCACATGCCGCTCAAGCAGAACACCTCGTCGGAGAACAAGCACTACAACCGCCGCGTCGAGATCTACGTCTCCAGCGCAGAGTAAGAACGGGTGAGTGCGTCACGGCGCCGCTCGAGTCGAGCCCGCGCGGACGATCGAACTGAGACCATCGCGGCGAGGAGGGGCCTTCGGTCCCTCCTCGCCGTGTCTCTTCTTCTGACGGCTTGCGGTGGGCCTTCGGCGGAGGAGGAGCGAGCCATCGCGCGCCTCGAGCGCTTGGTCTTCGTCCCAGCCGGGGTCTGTAGCCTGGGACGTGAGGACCTGGACTGTTCGAACGAGCGTCCGCTCCTCGTGGATCGCTATGAGATCACACGCCGGGAGTGGAAGGACTTCCTCGCCCGCTGGCCGGCGGGGACGACGAGCGCCGGCAGGAGGGTCTGGGACGGGTGGGAGAGTGAGGCAGAGATGCTGCCTGCGACGTTCATGAACCAGGCAGAGGCGCTCATATTCGCCGCGAGCGAGGGGATGAGGATCCCCACACAGCGGGAGTGGCTCAGGATCTCGGCAGGGACCCGCGCGCAACCATGGCCTTGGGGCCCCTCCCCAGCCCGATCGGTGGCCAACACCCTGGACCTGGGACTCCCTGGCGCTCTGGGGGTAGGTACCTTCGAGGCAGGGGCGACCCCCTCCGGCGTGTACGATCTCGTCGGCAACGTGCGCGAGTGGGTGGCGTCCGACGAGGGGGAGCGCGAGGTGGGGGAGCTGGCCTCGGCGATGGGGGGCTCCTGGCTGGCGCATCAAGAGCCGCTCTTCGACTGGGACTCGAGCCGGGGTCTTAAGAAGAACGAGCTGCTGGTCGATCCCCGACATCGCTCCATCGATTTGGGGATGCGTCTCGCGGCGAGCGCCGAGGAGTATCTGCGGAGCACGGCCTCTTCCTGGGGAGGGAGTCCCGGAGCCCGGGCGCGAGTGCGCGCAGTGGGAGAGGGCTGGGGTCGTCCCGCTGTAGAGTTGCTTCAAGGCTTGGCATCTGAGGATTCCGTCGGGATCGAGTGGCTCTTGGAGGGAGCGCGGGGATGAGTCGGGAGTCGTCGTCCCCTGACGGGAGAGCGCCCCTCCTGGGCGAGGAGTGGCAGGCATGGCGGGCGCGTCTGGATGCGGTGGGCTTCCATCCATCGAAGCGCTTGGGGCAGAACTTCCTGCTCGACCCCAATCTCCTCGAGGCCATCGCCCGTGATGCGCAGGTAGGCTCCGGGGATCGGGTGATCGAGGTTGGGACAGGGCTCGGCTTTCTGACCCGCGCGCTCCTGAACACCGGCGCGTGCGTCGTCTCCATCGAGGTGGACCGCCGCCTCCACGCGCTCGTGCAAGAGGACCTCGGGGATCATGATCGATTGGAGCTCGTGCGCGCTGACGCGCTCAGCGGAAAGCACGCTCTCTCGCCCGAGCTCATCGCATCGATCCCCGTGGATGAGCCTTGGCACCTCGTGAGCAACTTGCCCTACGCCATCAGCGGTCCGCTCCTCTCCGAGTGCGCGAGCGCGGACTGTCCGCCCTCGTCCATGACCGTGCTCATCCAGAAGGAGCTCGCCGAGCGAGTGGGCGCGGGTGTCGGAGAGCCCGGATGGGGTCTCTTGGGCATGCGTTTGCAATTGTCTTACAGCGTGCGGCGGCTGCGCACCCTGGGCGGAGCCCACTTCCGGCCGCGTCCCCGGGTGGAGAGCGGTCTGGTGAGGCTCGTACGCCGGGCGGATGCGCCCTCACAGGAGGTGCTGGGGTCCGTGCAGCGCATCTCTGGAGCTCTCTTCATCCGTCGCCGTCAGGTCGTGCGGAGGGTGCTAGCTGACACCATGGGGGACCGGGAGGCGGCCCTGGAGGCTCTGGAGGCGGTTGGGATCGATGGGCAAACCCGTGTAGAGGCTCTCCAGGAGCGTGATTGGCTGGCTCTGGCCGGTGTACGGGACTGGAGCGGGGTAGGGTGAGTCCAGTGAGTCAGAAGGAAGCGAACGTGGCCTGTGACCCCTGCCAGTGGTAGTCTATATGCAACGGCGACCCATCACTCAGCGCGAGCGAATAGGCGGGAGAGGTCTTATATGAGCGTTGCCAGGCGCTCCTCCACGCTCGCACAGTGATTGAAGCAAGGGATAGGCCCCCCTGTACTGTTCCATGGCCTGCGCGAATCGAAGACGGCGGCGCGGCTGAACCAGGTGGCTTTGAGTTCCTCCTTGCCCGTTCGTGGAAGATATCCATCCACAGACACATGCAGAGCGGCCTGATTTTCAGGAGCTCCCCCGACTGAATCTCCTTTCACGTCACTTCAACACAATTCATACAAAGACCCTCTCAGCCAATCCTGACCTGATTCACCTGGAAGCATAGAGAACGCGGGTGAAAGCCTGCCCCAGGCCGCTCAGCGATGCGGAATCCTGCACTCAACAGCGCGTTTCTCCCTGCTCCACCCCGACCCCCTGTGACTGACCCCGAATTCAAACGCGCGATCGAGGAGATCAAGCTGCGCGCGCCGATCGAAGAGATCGTGAGAGGACGTGTGCCTGAACTGCGCCGTCGCGGAAAGCTCTTCGAGGCGTGCTGTCCTTTCCACGAGGAGAAGACGCCTTCGTTCAAGGTCGACCCCACCCGCGGCACCTGGCATTGCTACGGAGCGTGCGGCGACGGCGGTGACGTCATCTCCTTCGTGATGACGAGTTATGGCGTCGAGTTCAAAGAGGCGGTCGAGATCCTCGCCGGGCAGACCGGCGTCGAGGTTCCGAGCTTCGGAGGCCAACGTCGAGACTCGAGAGGGTACGACGCCGGCTTCGAGGTCTTGAAGCGCGCTGCCTCGTACTACCGAGAGCGCCTCGGTGACCCCGAGGCCGCCGAAGCTCGCGAGTACCTCGATGCGCGCGGCTTCGATCACGAGACGTCGCTCTCGTTCGGCCTGGGCTGGGCGCCCGCCTCAGGAGAGGCGTTCGTCAATTTCTCGCGCGGCGAGGGCGTCGCCTTCGACGTCCTCGAGAAGACGGGCCTCGCCCGGCGCAACGACAGTGGACGTCCCTACGATTTCTTCCGCGGCCGACTCCTGTTCCCGATCCGCGACCTCCGCGGCAGGACGGTGGGCTTCGGTGCGCGGCGTCTCTCGGACGGTCCGAACGCGGGACCCAAGTACATCAACTCTCCCGAGAGCGACTGGTTCCAGAAGGGCACGTTGATCTACGGCTTGGACCTGGCGGCCAAGGAGGCACGGAAGAACGGACACCTCGTCCTGATGGAGGGGTACACCGACGTCATCGCGGCACACCAGCAGGGGCTCACGAACACGGCGGGAGTTTGCGGGACTGCCACGACCGATCAACACGCCAAGCTCCTCCACAGGTCCGGAGCGCAGCGAATCAGCCTCGTCTTCGACGGCGACACGGCCGGTCGCGAGGCAGCTTTCAAGGCGCTCAACGGACTCCTCCCCGAGGACTACGAGCTGGACGTGGTGCAGCTCCCCGATAATCAGGACCCCTGCGACGTCCTCATGAGCCAAGGGCACGAGCCCTTCGAGCAGGCCCTCGAGGCGGCCTCAGATTGGTTCGAGTTCGCCTGTGACGGGTTGGGGGAGCTCCACGGCAGCGCGCTTTCCCAGGCCGTGGATCGGGCGCTCGCCCTCATCCTGCGGGTGAAGGCGCCGGTCCATCGTGAGGACCTCATGCGACGGCTCGCTGAGCGCCTCGACATGAGCCTCGAGACCTTGCAAGGTCAGTTGGCCCTCACTCCGGAGGCCCGCGCCGCCGTCCGTGACGCGGAGCGAGATCGCCGTGAAGCCAGCGCCCCGCCGAGCGCCGAGGCAGCGAATGGGGGCGATGACGCGGACCAGTCCACCGAATCCGCTCGGGTCCATCCTCACGTCCGCACGGCTTGGGGCGAGGTCGCAGGCGCCCTCCTGATCGATCCAAGCTTGGTCCCCTTGGCCACCGCCTTGGTGGATCAGTGCGAGGTGGAGGAGATTCACCGAGTCCTCGAGGCCATCGTGGGGTTGCATGCAGACCTCGACGCGGAGATCAACGCGGGAACGGTGATGACCGCGTTGGGAGAAGACCCCGCTCGCGACCTGATCGGCCGAATCATTCATCACGCTGAGGGCGCTGACAGCCCTCAAGCCCTGCTCGACGGTGCGGTCCGTTTCCTCAAGCGGACCCAACTCGAAGCCGAGCTGGAAGACATCCAAAATCGACTATTGGCTGCTCCGGACACCCAGGACACAGAGCAGACCGACCTGTTGCAGCGCTTCAAGGGACTCCAAGAAGAGCTGCTGAACCTCAATACCAACGCGGGTACCCTCGCCCCTAGCCACTGAAGACGCCCCACTCCTCGAGCCGACTATGAGCACAAAGATCGAAGACACCATCATCCACCTCGTCAAAGAAGGTCGTAAGGCCGGTTACTTGACCCCCAGCGGTATGAACAAGCTGATGGAGGACCAATTCGTTCCTCCGGACCAGTTGCGACAGGTGCTCCTCGCCCTCGAAGAGGCCGGTGTCGATGTCATCGAGGACGAAGACCTCGCCTCGTCCGATGGGGGCACAGCCATCTCCATCAAGGCGGGCGATGGCCTGATGAAGAAGAAGACGAAGCCGAAGCCGAAGGCGAAGGCGAAGACGAAGGCAGACAAGGCGAAGAAGCCCGCCAAGAAGAAGGCCGTCAAGGCGGAGCTCCCGGAGAAGATCGACGATCCGGTGCGAATGTACCTCACGCAGATGGGCGAGATCCCGCTCCTGACGCGCCCCGAGGAGATCTACCTCGCCAAGACGATCGAGATCACACGCAAGCGGTTTCGCAAGAAGGCGATGGGCTCCGGATTCTGTATGGATGAGTCGGTTGCCACGGTCGAGCTCGTCCAGGACGGGAAGCTGGCTTTTGACAGGACCCTCAAGGTCAACCCGAACCCCAAGCCCGACGATGACCCGAAGATCGTCGAGACCCTCGGGAAGCAGTTTCTCGCCAAGAGGCTGCCGGTCAACATGGACACCATCCGGACGCTCATGGAGCGCATCCGGGCTGAGTACACACCGCTGCAGCGGGTGCGCCTCTCGAAGACCGATCGCGCAAAGCAGCTCGAAAAGGTCCAGAACCTACGTCGCAAGCTGGTCATCCTCCTCGAGGAGTGCCACTTGCAGATCAAGAAGGTCCACCCGTATCTAGAGTTCTTGGAGGAGCACTATCGGGAGATGTGTTCCATCCAGCGACGCATCACCAATCTCAAGCAGTCGGCTGAGAACCCTGTTGCCCTCCGTGAGCTGCAGCAGCAGTTGACGGATTTGGAACGGCAGGCGCTGGAGCCGACAGAGCGCCTCGGGCGTCGCTGCGAGCAGATCCGCCTTCACAATGAAGAGTACGAGGAGGCCAAGCGAAAGCTCTCCAGCGGCAACCTGCGCCTCGTCGTGTCGATCGCCAAGAAGTACCGCAACCGCGGCCTCTCCTTCCTTGACCTCATCCAGGAGGGCAACACTGGCCTGATGAAGGCGGTTGAGAAGTACGAGTATCGCCGGGGCTACAAGTTCTCGACGTACGCGACGTGGTGGATTCGACAGGCCATCACGCGATCGATCGCCGACCAGGCTCGGACGATTCGTATCCCCGTCCACATGATCGAGACGATGAGCAAGCTCAGGAACGTCTCCAAGCGTCTCCTGCAAGTGAAGGGGCGCGAGCCGAGCGTCGAAGAGATCGCCGAGGCCAGCGGGATCACCGTCGAAGAGGCCAAGCGCGTCATGAAGATCAGCAAGCACCCCATCAGCCTCGACCGGCCGATCGGAGACTCCGAGGACAGCTACTTCGGCGACTTCATCGAGGACGAGTCCGTGGAGAGTCCGCTGCAGACGGCCGGCCAGGAGATGCTCAAAGAGCGCATCGACGACGTCCTGAAGACGCTCACTTTCCGCGAGCGCGAGATCGTCAAGTTGCGTTACGGCATCGGTGACGGCTACACCTACACCCTCGAGGAGGTCGGTCGGATCTTCCGAGTCACACGCGAGCGCGTGCGTCAGATCGAGGCCAAGGCCGTGCGCAAGCTCCGCCACCCGGTCCGTGCGCGCCAGCTCGCGAGCTTCCTCGACGGGGCCACGGTCATCGAACTCGAAGAGTAGAGAGCTCACGTGGCGGGTTCACGCGCGCGTGAACTCCCGCGGTCGAATCGGCTCGGGGTCGTCGGGGGACCGACGACCCCGAGTTGTTTCTGCTCAATTCGTCAAAGTTCTGCAGACTTCGAGCACCCCCCCCTTGCTCCTTGGTGGAACGGCAGTAAGATTCTGCGCCACGATGACGCTTGTTGGGACGCTGATGCAGGAAACTCTCCGAACCCTCTGGGGAATCCAAGAAATAGACAAGGACCTTTTTCGGGTCCAAGAGGAGCTAAAAAGGCTCCCTGCTGAGCGCGCGACACGAGAGGGTGAACTGGAGTCGCTCAGGACCAGGATCCAGTCAGGCAAGGAAGAAGCAAACGAGCTCGACCTCCGCGTCAGCGAAATCGAGAACCAGGGGATGGCGCATCGTCAACGCATCCGAAAACTCGAGGAGGAGACGACGACTTCGCGGGACATGGCAGTCATCGAGGCCTGTCGCTACGAGATCCGCGAACTCAAACGGGAGATCACCCGGGGCGAGCGCCTGTGCATCGAGATGCTCGAGCAGGGAGAGGAGAAGGCCGTAGGTCTCTCCGAGCGCGAGGCGAAACTCACGGTGGAGGAGGATAACTTCGCCGAACTGAGCGCCGGGATCGACGCCGAGATTGCAGAGGCGGAGGGTCGCAAGGGTCAGCTCGAGATAACACGCAGTGAGCAACTAGGAGATGACGTGAACTCCGACGCGCTCGTGCTCTACACGCGTCTCTTGGAGGCTCGCTCAGGACAGGCGATGGCGTTGGTCGACGAACAGGTATGTCAGGCGTGCTACATGTCCATCCCGCCGAACATGAACGTCCAACTGGCGCGCGGTGAATCCGTTCTCCAGTGTCCCTCCTGCGACCGCATCCTCTTCCGCAAGTGACCCGCTAGGTCCCGTCGGGATCCGGTCCGTGGCGTAGTGTCTCAAGCTCTTGGTCGAGTCGAGGTGTGGAGCGGCTCGATGTGAAGAACGGCGCCTCGCCTACGAGACACTCTGAACCTTGGCGTGTGCCTCGCTCGGCGAGCGCGCGGGAGAGCATCCCCCTCACCGCGTTCTTGCTCACTTCCCAAGCTGGGGCCAAGAGCTTCTCCGCTGGGGACTCTCCGGTCACGCGGTGTATGACCTGATCGGGGTGGAGCCGCTCGACGAAGTCCGCGAGCCAGTCCACATAGACCTCGGGGCTGAGGAGGTCTACGTCTCCCTTGCGCCACCACCCCTCGAGGATGGTCCGCCGCAGCACCATGAGGTGATGGGCCTTAACGCCCCAGACGCGACTCTCTGCGAGCACGTCAGCTGTTCGTCTGGCTCCCTCACGGCCGTCACCGGGCAGCCCGAGGATGGCGTGTCCGACGACCCCGATCCCACGGGCCGCTGCGCGCGCTGCGGCCTCACGGAACTCATCGACGGTGTGCATGCGCCCGATCTTCATGAGCAGGTCGTCATCCGCTGTCTCCAGCCCCAGCTCCAACCAGACCTCGACGTGCTGCGACAGCTCCTCCAAGACGTCCAAGCACTCGTCGGGGAGGGTGTCCGGCCTGGTCGCCACGCTGACGGCCACGACCGGGTCCCCGAGGTGCGGCTTCACGACCTCGAGCACCTCCTCAAGGCGCCTCGTCTCCACGTAGGTGTTCGAATACGACTGGAAGTAGGCGATCACGCCGTGTCTCCCGCCCGCGTGCTGTTGGCGTCGTGAGACCCGCTTCAGCCCTCGCTCGAGCTGCTCGATGAGGTCCTGTCCGGTCCGCAGCGCGCCGGTCCCGGAGCCCTCGACGTCGCAATAGACGCAGCCGCCGTACCCCTTCGCTCCGTCGCGGTTGGGACACGTCGACCCGGCGTCTAGGGCGACGCGGTAGGTGGGGGCGCCGAAGTGGTCTTCGAGCCATCTCCCCAAGGGGCGGAAGCGGAGGTCGGTCATGGGGTGATTGTAACGGCGAGTCTCGCATCATCGACGACCGCGCGGGGCCTCGGCTCGATATGCTCTCGCGCAGAGCGAAGGAGCCATCCCTTGGAGATTCAACCCATCGTCATCGGGACAGCCGGTCACATCGACCACGGCAAGTCCACCCTGGTCCGCGCCCTCACAGGGATCGAGCCCGACCGCTTCAAGGAGGAGCAGGAGCGGGGGATGACGATCGACCTCGGCTTCGCCAACTTCGAGCTCCCCGACGGGAGGAAGGTGGGGATGGTGGATGTGCCCGGGCACGAGCGCTTCATCAAGAACATGGTCGCCGGCGCCACCGGGATCGATCTCGTGATGCTCGTCGTGGCGGCGGATGATGGCGTCATGCCACAGACCCGCGAACACCTCGCCATCATGGACCTCTTGGGGGTGAGGCGAGGCCTGGTCGTTCTCAACAAGATCGACCTCGTCGAGGAGGAGATGGTCGATTTGGCCGCCGATGACGTTCACGACGAGGTGAAGGGGACCTTCTTGGAGGGTGCGCCCATCCTCCGCTGCTCAGGGGTCAAGGGGGAGGGGATCGATCACCTGAAGGAGGTGCTCAGCGAGCTGGCCAAGGACGCCGAACCCCGCAGCAAGGACGGCGTCTTTCGCATGCCCGTCCAACGCGTCTTCAGCGCCAAGGGGTTCGGGACCATCGTGACTGGGATCCCCGTCTCCGGGTCGGTGAAGGTGGGGGAGTACTTGGAGCTCCAGCCCGGTGGCCTCCGCGGCAAGGTCCGCGGCATCCAGGCCTATCACGAGGAGACGGACGCTGCCTGCGCGGGTCACTCGACGGCCATCAACCTCTCCGACATCCGACATGACAAGGTGGAGCGCGGCTTCGTGCTCTCGAGTCCGGGCTTCTTCGAGCCCGCGAGCATGTTTGGCGCTGATCTCGAGGTCATCGCCTCCTCCCCCATGTCGGTATCGAACCGCCTCGCTGTCCGTGTCCACACCGGGACCACGGAGGCTGTGGGAGAGGTGGTCGTTCTCGACGCCGAGGGGCTCAGCCCTGGAGAGACAGGGCTGGTCCAGCTGCGTTTGGAGACGCCCCTCGTCGCGGCTCCGGGCGACCGCTTTGTGCTCCGGCTCGCTTCGCCCGCGATTACGCTCGGCGGAGGAGTGCTGATCGAGCGGAGCCGCCACCGCCTGAAGCGCTTCAAGCAGTTCGCCATCGACGAGCTCAAGCGGCAGTCCGACGGGTTGGGTTCCGTGGGTGAGTTCCTCGAGGTCACGCTCGCGCGGTCAGCGCCGGGGCTCGTCGCGCTCGCGGACCTCGCGGTCGCCGGCCAGCGCTCCCCCAAAGAGGCGGTCGAGGCGCTCGAGGCGCTCGCCGAGCGAGACCTCGTGAGGGGCTTCGAGGGGGGCAAGCGTTGGGTGCACACCCAGGTCTTCGCTCGAGCGGTCAAGGAGGTGAGAGAAGAGTTGGAGGGCTGGTTCCGGGAGCGGCCGTGGCGAGTGCTCGCCGAGGCGATCGCCATCCGCTCCAGGACCTCCTTCGACGCGCCGTTCTTCGAGGCTGTCCTCGCTGTGGCCGACGAGAGCGGTCTCGTCGAGATGCACCCAGGCGGTCGTGTCGGTATCCCAGGGCGTGAGCCGGAGCTCGAGGAGGGGGAGGCCGCGCAACTCGAGGATTTGTGCGGGCGCGTAGAGCGCGCGAAGTTCCAGCCTCCCACCCTCGAGGAGTTGGGGGCTGAGGTCGGGGCGAGCTCCGACAGGGTGGAGTCCCTGATGGAGCTTCTCGTGGATCAGGGACGGGTGCACCACGTGGGAGCGGGCGTGTTCCTCTCTGAGACCGCCATGGAGCGGGCCCGCGCTGCCGTGCGCTCCAACTGCGAGGACAACGGGGAGCTGAATATTCCGACTCTCCGAGACCAGCTCGGGACGACACGGAAGTTCCTGATTCCCCTCTTGGAGCACTTCGATTCGACGGGTCTGACGGTTCGGTCGGGGGCCAACCGGGTTCTCAAGCGGCGCTGATCCTTGACCCCCGTTGGGGCCTGGAATAGGGTCTTCGGCCTTCGGGGTGTGGCTCAGCTTGGTAGAGCGCTGCGTTCGGGACGCAGAGGTCGGAGGTTCAAATCCTCTCACCCCGACCACCCCCTGCTTCAGGGGTAAAAAAAGCCTTTGATGCTCCATTCAGGGCGCATCAAACGGAGTCTTTTGGGTCCTGACGGGAATCTGCCTC